>JAAUXT010100426.1_pt1 | contig 26951 bp, 23 predicted proteins | sample 7278171 | NCBI WGS metagenome assembly JAAUXT01 (sample SAMN14350112, study PRJNA611818) | marine sediment metagenome | isolation source: surface marine sediment (1.8m) | place: French Polynesia: Moorea | collected 2018-08
ACTTTCAAACTCATGTTCACAGATTTAGCCTTTTGATGCCTATAGGTGATTTTCACCATCACCATACATTATACATAATGTATGCTTCAAGGTTCAAATCACCTAAAAACCCCTCAAATAATCCGGACAACGAGTGACACTCAAGAATGACAGGAAACTGAAGTGCTCGTGAACTTGTACGTACGTGGACCTCTGTCTGACGGATGCAGTCACCTCGGGAGGAGTGCATCCTGTCATCATTGGCGATTTGTTTTTGTTACCTCTGCTCCCTGCGAGCTGAAGAATTGCGCTGACGGGATTCTTCACCTCGGATGGATCCGGAATGAGTACGCCGAGAATCAAGCCTCGCCACTTGTAGAAGCACATTTCTGAATCTGCAGCATTTTGCTTGAGTCCAACATTTGTGGCCGGTAGCTTTGGTGCGAGCGTCGAACGGAAGTTATTTGTACATTCGCCAAGATCACTGACAACAGACACACCCAGGTCAATTCCCCCGCCCGAGTTGACAGTTCTTGGCAACACTGACAACACTGAAATCCAGTTAGCACTTTGATTGACTCGACGAGGGTTTTCCAGGTGCATTGTTGGAGCGTGGAGGTCGGAGGTCACACGAGGTGGGTTTGTTGTTGAGACGTGGGGTTGGGAATGCCAATATTATGATCACGCCGGGTGATCTGGTGACTGGAGAAACTGCAGCTGCAGGGTGTGAATTGCCTGGCCCAACGGGATTCCTTGAACGAGTTCAGTCCGGTTTGTTTGAGCCGGCATGCACTTCTGATGACTCAGGTGAAGATCTGTTCAAATGAAAAGGTTATCAAGGTCAAAAAGTTATTGAAACAAAGAAAACTCGAATCACAAAGATAGATGGCATGGTGCTGATTTTGAAACAGATAATTTTGAAACGAAACGTGTCAGACCCTCCGTCCACTCATTGTTCTTTTGAAAAGCAAGCAGAAACTTCAGGTGTGTAGAGAAATCTCAGGTGGGCCCGGAATTCCCTGCACCAACACGAGCTCGGCTGACCAGATACACAGAATGAAGACCCTTCTTGTCGGGAAGTCCGAACTCGATCTCTCAAGACTCCAATTTGCGTCTTTCAAGTCGGGTCGTTATCAGCGTTTGAAGTCAGGCTGAAGAAGACATCGCAGGAATGCGCATAAATCCGGTCTACACCGTCCATCTGTTGACTCGAGGCGGATCCAGAGCCAGGGTCAGAATCGCATCTGTTGCGAACTGAAAGTTTTGCACACTTTTCCTGTGATGCGGGAAGTGTTGGCAAGGAATCCATCGGAACACTGCCCAACTGGGTTGCGAGACACGGACAAGAACCGGCAATCTGTGGGGCGCCCGGAGCTCATACTCTGCGCCACGCAGCAGGACGCGAGCAAGTGGACATGCAGAGCAAGTGCTTGGAGTCCGGAGTTTGCTGAAGAACGCTTGTTCCTCGGTCGGTGGTCCGCGCCTGGATCCACAGCAGAACTCATCTGTGCGGGGGTAACCCGAGGTGAGCAGTTCGACCAGTCGCATTTTCGTGTTGCACTGCATCACCCGAGTTCACCATAGCTACAAGTCAATGAGAAAGTGTTGCCCACTGATCTGCTCGAGTCTGCAACATAAACCATGGTTCACAGAAATTCTACCGTCTGGAACAAGGAATGTGGTAATTTGTTCGCTGAATCAAGTTCTCCAATGAGGATCGAAGGTTTGCTCGGTGGTCATGAAAGTTTCTTGAACTGTGGGCGCAAAGATAACTCTGCGGCGTGGGAGTCGTCGGGGGTTTGTTTGTCGCAGCAGCAGCCCGCGAACAGCTCTTTCTTTGAAGCTCCAGACCTTTGAGCTAACAAACGTTCTCGAACACGCGACATCGGTCGTCTGGCCAAAGTGGCAATCTACCGGTACGTTGTTTGTGGTAATGCCACCCCACCAGAAAACAAGCCGGTGCGAGATACTCCTGGAAAAGTGGAGGTACCACCCGGCAGGGAACACTTGAGACCCTCGCACCTCCACTCCTCCTCACACCCTTGCGTCAATGATACCACCATTGACCTTGTTCTGGCTTGGGTCCAGTGAATCTTTTCGTCGACTCGTTATTTTTCAGCGGTTCTGGTTTTGCTCCGCACAGTTCCCTGATTGTCCGTCTTCGTCTGGACGCTCTGGAGGTCCCGCGGTATGCGCTAGTTTTCAACACCACCGAGGTGCGGTTGGCGCGCTTCTTGGAGCTCTAGGAAGGAAGAAACAGATCTTGAGGACTGTGGTCCACACTGGACTCGGAGGAACTTGATGCCGAACAAAACTAGGATCTGAGTTCCAGTCCGCGTGGGCTGGGGAGCGGTGTGGACCAAAGTTGCTGGTCTCAGGTGATCCTCTCATCTTTGAACGGAGCTGTGTACCTCTCTCCTTCATTGTTCGATTTTGTTGCGAAGTCATTGAGGAACGCTTCCCTTGTGCAGCTCTTGCGCAAAAACTTTTCGGTGAGAGGGAGAGAGTCTGCGTCTGTCAGAGCTGTTCGTTTCTCAGTGGAAGGCATGTTAGAAGATAGATGTACTGCTGATTTCGACTTGTTGCCCAACATCTGGGGGAATGTTTACTATTGCAGGGGCTGGTGTATCTGGTTTTATTGTGCCGATCTCAGTTATTTTGTCTGTCAAGTACTTCGTTGTTTGCTTCAGAATTCGGACCAAAGCTTTTTGGAATCGCATTCCAGCGTGGTCTGCGGTAAGATTTCACCTGCGTCAGTGTCAGTGTCAGGTCTGCGCTCAACATTTCTCTGCGATCCTGCCATGTGGAGTGGCCAAAAAACACAGAAGCGCAACACAGAGGCCGCGGGTCCGCACCTGTGCGCAGCAGCATTCGAAACGGCGCACAACAATACGGAGATCAGTCCGAACCCGAGCCCTGTTTTTTTGGGTGTCGAGTGGGCGCGCTTGTCTCAGATTGCGAAAACAACTTACTGGCTTACGAACGTGAGTGAAGGGCGCACGAGGAGGCTGCTGAGAGCTCGCAGTTCCACGCCAGAGCAAGTCCAAGTATCTGGGTGTTTGTCGTCACGTCACTCTCACACGTGTCAGATGGTTGTGAAAATTGGTAGATTCCGTAGACCAGGAAGTACACATACTCCGAGTCTTCGGGACGATGGACCATCGCCCTGCCATGGGTGTGGGAAACCACGGTGTGCATTTCGACAGCACATGTGTTCAGTGACTCTGCATGTGGCAGATCTTCGTGGAGAAACAGGATGGTGATTTACAGAAACAGATTCCCTTCACTCTCATGCATCCATGTTTCACAGGATTTTTCGCGCCGGTTTGCATCATGATTGCTCCTCACAACTGTTCCTGCTGAGCATAACCTGCTGGAAGAGACTGAATATTTCAGCACTTTCCTGACAAAAGAATTTGGCACCAACTGTCGCTTTCTGTGAAGAGACGATGGGAAGAAACACTTGAAGAAAGGTGCGTTAGAAGTTCAGTGGCATGGTCCCCGACACTTCTTTTCCAGAGCATGTTGTTTGTATGTTCCTTACCCTAAATCCCAGCCAACCCGCAGGGAAAAAGAGCAGGGGTCTTGTGCCCTGACTTTGGGGTTGCATCACAACCAGTGAATAAAAACAAAATCGAGACCCACAAAAAACTTGAGTCTGTATTCTTGACACATCAGATTGCTTTGAAAACAAACAGACGACGAACCTTGCTTGGACTTCCTGTTTTGACCTGCGTGTTTGTTTTATATCTCTTCCTGTTCTCACCTACTTCTGCTGTAAATTGGTAAACGGGACAGTTGTGCTGGGGCTGCGGCTGTTTGATCGCGGAGGAGGGACTGTTTACGTATCAATATTGAGATTAACAGATTAGTACCTGTGGCGCTGGAGCAGCTGGAACATCACAATTTGTCACACCAGATATGCTGCTCATCCACTGCCGCAACGCTGTCAGACCTGGAGAGTTCTACGTCTGACACCACGAGTGGACCTTGTCCACACGTCTGGGGACAAGTGTGTGAATCGTGTCTGAAGGTCTGGGGGAAGGAACGTTCGGGGTTTCAAGTTGATCAGCGAAGAAGGGTGCTCTTTTGAAGACGAACTGAGCGTGTTGAACTGAGCGCGTTGCTGGACTGAGCTGCTGAAGGGTCTGACCCGTTCTTCTTCCACAGCGCAGCAGCATTGTGGATTGTTCGGTTCTATTGCGTTACGAGCTGGTTAAACAAACAGTCTGCGGGTGTAAATCCTGCCTGACTTCGGGCATAAATCAACAAGCTTGTTGGTGGGTGATACCTCAAGAAAATGTCATCCACACTGAATGTTTTGCGAGTTTGGTGCAGGTGTTTGACCAACGTTTCCTGTCTCTCAAGAAGCTTGTTTGTGGACGGCTTGTTCTTTTGTCGAACCAGGTGGTGAGTTCATTTTGGGCTGAAAAGTGTCATGAAAACTGTGTGAATGATCAAAAGGATGAGTGAACAGTCATGTCAGGTACTTTTGCCAAAAGCGTGGCATATAGAGCAGTTCCTGTGGACGGACCGGGAGTGTGACTCGAGTGTGATGATGATGGCTGGATCATGGAGAATCCATCCGCGGAGCACGTGTGAGGAAGTTGACCACCTGCAGCAGGTTTTTAGGAACAAACAAAGAGTCGTGAATTGCACTGCGAACCCTTGTGATGCACAAGACCGGACGCACACGGTTAGAAGGCGGCTGTGGTGAACAATGATGAGCTGATTATCGGCAGCACGTGTGCCCTTCACGTGCTCGGGGCCAATTTCAGAGAAAAGGTGAGAGGAAAGGTTCGAATTTGTGGGATTCGCTGTGAAGTTTCCTGACGGCGGATGCAAAGGTGCTGAACGATGAGGACGGCGCAGCAGCTGCGTGTACAGGAGGCGCGGCGCGGCGCCCCTGCTGAGGCGCACTTTCTTCTGTTCCGCCTCCAGCCGCGAGTTATCATATGTATTTCAGTCATGCTGCTGAGGCGCTTTGCTGTCTTATTTACCTCCTGCACCTCAAAGCTTTATTCTCTAATTTGCCTCCTGTGTCCAGATGCTTTTCCTAAAATCTGTCCCGTGTGGCGGTGCGCTGACTGCAGTCGTCTTTCTGCACTCCGCATGTTGTGCCAAATCACTTGAAACAAAAGCTGGAATTTTTGCGCTGATCTTTGGTGTGTTTTTGTTGGGTTTTATCTGGGGCTATCTGACACGGCTGGTGTTTGCTTCTGTCTCCACGCTGCAGATAAAGCATCAAGGATTGTGTGCCTTCTGCGGGTGATTGGGGAATGCACATTCTCTTTGCTGCCCGTGTGCTGCAAATGTGAGGGAGGGGAGAAAAAAAAAAGAGAATGACACAAGAAAGTAGCTTCAAATTATCTCCACAAGCACAAACTTCTTCACCTGAAGAGAGGCATGGTGTCCAGATGAACGAACTGGACCAGAAAATTGACCACCCTCCACCCTTCGAAATCAAAGTGGACACAGCATGTGCAGGGGTTGCAACAGTTTTCGGCTTGGTGTGTTTGTTTTCTGTCGAGCTTCTGCAGAAAACACCTTCTCCAAGAAACCTGCGATAATTACCCACAGGTTGTTTTATGTAATTACACGCAAGACTACCCACCACGTTGTTTGTCCAATAGCCAAGAAGCAAACTCCACTGGTGATGGGGTCCGATTGCGCCAATGCCTTCATTACCAGCGGAATTCTACTTATGTTCCTTCTGTTGGAGCGAACGAAATGCGAAACAGAAAGTTTGGGCTCCAATTCAAAAGCAAGCTGAGATTCAATCTGCAGGATCTCTGGTTTTGTGGTCCAATGTTCGAGATCGAAGACAGCGGGCACACTTTGCAAGAAATGACAAAAACTGCTTGGGTTGATGTCTGGCAATCTCTGCACGCGAAAGTGAGCAAAGATGGGTGTGTTTTTTGAGAACATGAGTTCAGTCATAGAGAAACTGTTAGACTTTATGAAAACTCCTGCAAAGGAGTCTTTTCCCGCCCAAGAATCTTGCAATCAGGTCGAACTTTTCTCTTCCAAGCGGTTCCACATGTTCTCCGCTCCAAACGATTCTTCATGGCTTCAGCCGGAAAGAAACTTTTTTCAACATTATCTTTTCTGCATTCCTTATCTTGTTGAAAGTGTACTTCTGTGCCTTTTTACCCAAACTTTCGCCATCTCATATGTAACTGACAAATTTTCAGTGGTGTTGTCGATGTGTTCCTCGCGGTTTGGAACTCAGTCCAGATGGGAGAACACAGAACGAGAACCATATGTGAGTTGTCGTTTGCCATACTGACAGAGTTTGGAAAAGGGAGTCAATCCAGAGCAGAACAAACAACACGGCGGTGCTCGAAGCATCAGGAAGTTTCTCCGGCTTCTCCACTCATTTTTGCAGGTGTTTGTGAATGTCTGAGAAATACAATTTCGGACCAGGTCGATGGGGTGTTGCGCGCACCAGCGGCTCGTGACATCCTGGTGCAGAAAGAGAAATTCATCATCGCTCCTGCTCGACGCAGCTCTCTCTCTCTCTCTCTCTCTCTCTCTCTCTCTCTCTCTCTCTCTCTCTCTCTCTCTATCTCTCTCCGGTCCGGATCCTTCCCCGACGCGCTGGGTTCCGAGCGCAGCGCCGTCCCGGCCCGACCCGACCCGTCCCGACCCCGCAGCGCAGTCAATGCGCGCCACTCGCTTTGAGCACAAAAATGTCTTGGCAGGAAAAAGTGTTGGAAAAAGAAGACAAAACTTTTTCTCAATCAACCCAGCGATGTGTCGGACTGCGGTGCGAGATGCTGCTCCGATTTCCAAACTCAAGACACGTTCTCCGTTTCACTCTGCCAAAAGCCACATCGCAGGCGAAGACAAGTGGAGTATGCCTTCTCGAGATAAACTGAGAACGAAAACTACCAGCACCGTTTGTCATTTCTGCAGCCAGTTATGTTCGCCCTTCAGATTTATCAGGTTGTAGACAAGCATACAGAGCTCCCCGCTAGGAACCCTGACCCTCGACTGAGGAGGGTAACTGGTGATAAGGCACTGCCACCTACAAATTACCACTTAACTAGAATATCCTGTGCTGACAGTGTGCATCAGGTTCAAGTTGAAACCGCCTTTTGTAACAGGAGAGGCAGAGGCAGCTGAATGTCAGAGCCAGGAGAAGGATCAACACACGTGCGGATTCAATTCCCGCAGAACGAGCGACCATGCGATGGTTGCAAAAAGCCAAATGTTTTTCAACGACTGCTTTCCCTGGATCTGGTGTCAATTGCAAATGCGTATCTTTGAGCTTGCCAAAAGTCTTGTAGAGGAGAGAGAGAGAAAGACACAAGCTGACCAAAATCTTTGCCAAAAATCTATTTGGAACACTTTCCTGATATCCTCCATTTCATCAACATACATCCTTATCAAGTATTTGTACTGTCTGAGACAAAATTTCTGACCTACAAAACATGTCCCTTGTAAACCCCAAAATTCAAATGTGACCAATTCCGAATTATCCTTGACCAAAATAGATTCAAAAAGACTGAAAAGATCCAAGTTTGACCTTCATCAAGATTCACTAAGCAACAGGTTTTCTCTTGGTTTACTTCCTCGATGTTTCAAATCCTCACTGTTTCGGTCGCCCTTATTTGAGCAACCTGAAAAACTTGAGCACCCTCCTCAAATCACCTGAAAGGGCGCAGCGTCGTTAGCGGCGCGCGCTGCAGGTGTTCCTCAGTCAGGAGAAGCGGCTCAGGAAATAAGCCGAGCGCGTCTTCAACATTGCGCTCGGGCGGACGCTCGTGGACTGTGAAAAATCATGTACGTGCGTATAGAATCTACACAGCAGTTTTTGGCAATGCATGCAACCGAGCCAGCGCAACCAGACCAACCAACGGTACATTCGGCCGAACAAAAGGCAATTCTATATTTTTCAGTTTCTTTCCAGCGGTGGGAGTGTGATTTTTCTGGACATTGTGTCTGGTTCACTCTCCGGTCCGTTCTCACACCTTTGTTGCACGTCAAGAAACCGACCCTAAAGCGTAAAGCATTTTCTATGCCAGAAAAATTCGTTTTCTTCATGCACAAACACAAATGTGTGCGCGCACACACACGCACACGACACAACACACACACACGCACAGTAAACAAAACACAAGCACACACACGCACAGTAAACAACACACAAGCACACACACACACACACACACGCACACACAACTGGCGCCGAGGTTTCACACTGTGACACGAACCGTTTCAGCAAGACACCTGCCTCAAAGTGGAAGCACGTCAAGATGACGATGTTCATGCAACACTCACACACGTTTCATTTGGGCTGAAGGTTGCCCAGTTTCCAACAGCAAGTTTGCATATTTGGCCGCCGAATCAAGGCTTAGGCGCCCAAGGCTGGCCGCGTGAGAGGAAGCCTTGAACATGAGAAGACGAAGTGTGCACGGGTGTATACATGTGTGTGAGAGAGAGAGAGAGAGAGAGAGAGAGAGAGAGAGAGAGAGAGAGAGAGAGAGAGAGGGGGGGGCGGGGTCCCCTCCCCTGTTTGTGTCAGTGTCAACCGGGACGTCTTTGTGGAGCACATGAGGAACTGGGGCATTGTTAAAATGCTCCATTGATTTCCACTGCTCCTGCTTGGATCTCACACCACCTGCAAGAAGCAGTCAAAGACCTTCGCCTGCATTTTCTGCTGTATTGAGCGAATATGCGCGCGCGTTCGGTCCCCAGCGACAAGCGAACTTGTGGTCCCGGAGTCTTCGATCGAGCTCCAAGTTGATCATGATGTCGAGCCAGGCTGAGGGAGGAAAACGTCTTCATTGTGCACGGAGACAGGCAAGTCCACAGACACACAGACACACACAAACATACACACTTGTCCTCACACTCACACCTGAGCATATTGGTGCGTTTTTATCTGTTCAGGTTCTGCCACCATTCTCAAATCCGCAGAACTTTGATCTCTAACACGCGAAAGCAAAAATCATGGGCACATTCTGCCCCCAATGGAAACATACACCAAACGTCCCCGCCATCTTGAGATATGGACATTCAATAAAACACAGAACTTGCAATCACAGACTCGTACCACGATCAATAATATCAAATTGAAGATGACCAGCGCCTAATAATAGAGGCCGACAGCGAGCACCAATAACTCGCGCAGACCCAATGGAGAAAACCTGTAGCTGTCAAGTCCCGGTCCACTGGCCTCTAGTTTGTGCACAAATAAATGGGACGTGAGCGTCTGATAGCATTGCCTTCCCAGAGGTTTGTTTACGAGGGAGGAGTCATGAAAAAGTGGAATTTGACCAGTCTGAGAAGGGCGCCCAGCCGCAGCGGCGCGGTGGACGTGACAGGAGCTCTGAGTCGTGCGCTCATCGGCTCTTTCCTCAGGGGGCGAGTGCAGGAACCATCAGTGAAAGAAACCCTCGATCCCACAACTGCCCACCGTCCTCTTTGACCTCCAGACATGTCAGCGAGAACAACACTGCTTGGATTGTCTGCTTCGCTTTGTTGGTGCAAGACACCGAAACCCGAGGACGAAACGTTGCGTGTCCACGCCTGTGCGAGTTGTCACAGATGCGGCGTGGAGAATCTCAGGCAGTGACAATGATCTGGTGCCACAACAAGACACACAAATGCTGATGTTCACTTGGCACAGCACGGTTCCGGACCCATTGTCTCGGTATTTCAAATCTTCCGACTGAAGAGAGGATGTGTTCCGGAAACTTACGGTCCTGAGAGAGCTGCTGGCTCACGGAAGAAACACGCTTCTTGTTCGAGGGGCGGACAGTCGAGTTGAGAGATCACCGAAGGGCGAGTGGTGTGGTGCTCACCAACCTGGGGGCGCGGCCTCGGCTGATAAGCCGCGCACCCAGCACATTGCGGCCACTTTGCATTCATGGCTGCCGGACCTGCCTCACATCGCTGTCGTGAGTTACGCCGCCACCGCCGCGCGAGTTGTGTCTCCGCGCAGCGGCGTTTGTCACCGAGGGAAGGAAGACCCGCCGGAGTCACACATAGAGATCCGCTCAGACTCTGTCTCTATTTGCTGCGTGTTTCCACCGTGGTGCAGGTGGATAAACTCAGGAAGTCCACACTCGACTTTCTGTTCCAAAAGGGACATTATGCACGATACAAACAAAACGCGTGCAGCAAAACACAAGTTCCTTGAAAAACACTTACAACTCCTCTCTTTTCCGCTGAAGAATTCTGTGACGGAAAGAATATAATCACCTCAAACGAGAGACTTTGTATGCTTGAAGATCTTCCTGAATACACCCTAAGCCCCCAAAAGAGCTTTTCGAATGACTCTGGAGACACAAGTACTTTTGCACATCAAATGGACTGATGCATCAAGGCGAGTTCGCAGTCGTGGACGGCATTTGAATGTCGGTAATGACTCCGTCATAACGAGCGCAGTCTGCAGAATCCAGAGAACGCAACGTCCACCAATGACACGGTTGACCGTTGCTGAGAAAAGGCTTCTTCCTGCAGTGCATTCGTTAGAGTTTGTTTGCCTACATGTGAGAGACAAAACAAACTGCAAAAATCAGTCTCGTGACTTGTCGATCAAACCTGTTGAGCTGGCGTGGAGACCCTTTTTGCATGCAGGGATCCAGGGCATCCTCTTCATCCCGCGTGTTCGGGTTTCGTCCCTTTGACTGCAACCCTTCCTCTGATGGGAATAAACATAAGCCCTGAAGTCAAACACTTGGGGAAGGAGAGGAATATTGGCAGGTCATGCAGATAATTAATATGGCAATGACTTTTCATTGATTTCATATACCATTACCCGCAAATCAACAGCGTTTGTGGGTCAGACTTACTTAAGTTGCAGGCACTTAGCCCAGATCCACTTCTCAGAATCACCATTTCAGGTCACAGATCACAGTCAGAAAAATCAAGCAAAACTCACATGTCACAGACAAGTGCCAATGTTACAAATGCAAATCGAGGCGCTTTTCGTTCCTGGGCGACGGTGCAGTTCCCGAGGCGCCTCGTGTTTTCCTCCCGCAGCTCAATTCCTGACCCACATCGCCCCCGATGATTAGCGGCGGCTCCCCCGGGAAATGACTCTGTCCGTCGACGCCTCGAATGCTTCGCGCCGTCATTGTTCACCCGAAGGAGCGGCGTGTGCGGAGGTGAACAGCCGCGTCGCAGGATCAAGAGGAAACTCATCCGACTCAGAAATTGTGCCAGAAGGTCAGATCTGCAAGTTGTGTTTGAAGAAAATCGATTGAGTACAAATTGATAATCAGCAAACAATGATGGTCTGTGTCTTGCCCGAATCGATCAGCTTCTTCACGGTTTCAGAGACAGTCCAAAAACGAGGGGAATTCTGTTGAAACGTCAGCTAAGATAACCTGAGAAAACATCCAACTGGACGTGTAAAACTGTCGGCGGACTTCCCGACTTGGTTTCGCGGTCGAGGCGCCGCGGGGCCTCGGTCCTCACTGGTTCACTCCATCTCGAAGTGGTTGGGAAACCCAGAGTTGAAGAGTTCCGTGCACGACAACATGTGTGGCCAGCAAGGCTCGTTGCCTTTTGACATACCTCGCACTGATCTCAGCGGTCTTTACCGACCTGGTCGTGTCTCATGTGAAGCATTTTGATCGTCACGTCTGTTCAAGTTTGTTGCTTTCCCCAGGCAACTCATCCATCAGGAGCAAAATCCTCAGGATCAGGAACCATATTGTACGTTGGACATTAATTCTGCTCACTTCCATCAAGAGTGCTTTTTGTAGTCTGTTCGAGAGCGAACCAAAGAGTAATCTCTCCCTTTGTGCGCTGGATGTTGTCTTCCCTTGGCTCAGACATCAATTTTCATCAAGGGTATTGAATGAAAATGACTTGCATGCGTACCAACTGTTGAATTCAAAAAGAAGCAATTAATTTTCCTCGATCCAATCCCTGTGTGAGTCATAATCTGTGGTTTGAAGTGTCATAATTTTCGTTGGAGACGTACGAGGGGGTTCTCACTCCTATCCGGTTTTTTGTCAAAAAAAGACGAACACAAGTGTCAGAAAATTCTGAAACTTGTTCAAAAGAAATACAGGAACATTCTCCAAAGGACTTTTATGCAAATACCATGCCAAAACTTGAGTAAAACTTTGTAAAATAACTCGCAACATTCATGCAACTGTGTCGGTTGGCGGTCACTTGTCAGAGTCAATCAGTCTGAAGATTCATCACTGTCACTGTCCTCTGCACTTTCTGCAGGCAAGTCCTCTGGACTGAATGGTGTGTTGGTCCCTTCGAAATACTCTCCACCTGCATTGCAACACTTGGACCAGCGGACTGGCATGTCATAAATTGCCTGTTCAAATTCTTCTTTTGGTGTCATGCGCAGCACCCTCTGCACCTCAGCCTGGGCTTGTTGAACTGTCCGGAACTTGGTGCCCTGGAGCTTGGCTTTTAAAGCTGGAAAGGCCCAGTAGTCACATGAAGCCAAGTCCAGGCTATAAGGTGGATGAGCCATCAAAGTTGTTTTCACCATAAAATGCCAGTGCATTGACACCCACATGAACGGTGGCATTGTCCATATGGAGAACAAGATCGCAATCAGTTTTGCCATCAAATCCTCCTTTCCACATGACTGGGCATTTCCTGCGGATACTGTCCTTCAAGTTACCCAACACATGGACCCAGTACTCCCCTGTAACAGTGTCTCCTTGAGGGAGGAATTCCATGTGGACCACTCCTTTAGTGTCGAAAAACAGGATGAGCATCGTCTTGCGGGTTGCCCGAGCTCTCATCACCTTGTGGGGCCTGATGCTTCCTTTGGGGAGCCACTGAGAGGATGCTTGTTTAGTCTCGGGGTCAAACAAGGATATCCAACTTTCATCTGTTGTGATGACCTTCTCAAGAAGAGTGGTGTCAGCTTTGAAGAGGTCCAGATTCTGTCAGCACATCCGCACACGATCTGCTTTTTGAGCCTCTGTCAGAATCCTTGGCATGAATTTGGCACTGAGCTTTGTGAGTTTCAAGTCCTTGCGCAGCAAATGATGGACACTGGAACAGGACAGTCCAGTGCGCTCACTCAGCTCCTCCAAACTCATCCTTGCATCTTGGTCTAGCAGCTGCTGGATACGTTGGGCATGTTGAAGGTGTCTTCTGGGCCTTCCTGGGTGGTGGGAGTCCTTCGTGGAGGTCATCATGTCACCTTCTTTGAATCGGTTGAACCACATTCTGACCTGAGTTCTGCCCAAAGAAGCTGCGCCATACACCCGCTGCAATGACCTCCAGATTTCCATCACTGACTGGCCAGACTTCTGAAGGAATTTGATGGTCACCCTTTGCTCAATTCTTTGACATAAAGGTGTAAAAGCCATTGCAAGAAGCAACAAAATCAAAGCGATCCACATCTTGGAAGATTGTGTGTGACTGTCGTGATGACGCTCAGATGATGGCCCACTTTCAGAGTTCATTTAGTGCAAGGATCAGGTTGATCTCAACAGTGATGACATGCCCATGGCATCAGGAGAAGTCATGAGCAACTTGTGTGCAATTTCAGAAAAAATCAAATCACAGGAAACGATTATTTTTGACCAAAAACCGGACAGGAGTGAGAACCCCCTCGTATTTTTGGTCGCTTTGGAGGCTCACTGAGGATTTCATGTTTGACCGTGGATCTCCTTTGCGTCAGAAAACGCCTTGATCACTCATCAGTTTTCATTTTGCGATCAGTTCTTAGCCCCTGTCACTCCACCGATATGAACGAGCTATTCTCGAGAGTTAATTCTCCCACCGAGAGTAAGCGAAGCAAATCGGCTTGTCGATTCTTTCATCAGCTTGTTGAAACTGAGGGTTTGGAGACTGAGAGGAACTCAACCAAATGTTCTCTGTTTCCGGGCCTGTCCTGGGTGAGCCCTCCAAAAGTACTGGCTCTACCACCACCATCGCCTTCAGTGGCCAGACAGACCGTGAGCACCAAGTGGCAGCCAGGCCCACCCTCTCTGATGGCTTTGTCCTGTGGTGAGCCACACAAAGCACTTTTTGGCCAAGATTCACATGCAGCAAAATAGCAACTTCACCTTGGTTCACCAACTCTGGTTGAAGCAATGAATATGAGAGAACCTTGGTCCAGAAGTGGCCAAAAAGTTTGCTGGATAGTGCTGATAGTGGAGCCTATTGGTGACAGTGGCTACAATAAACAGTGGGATGGAGAGATGAGGTAGCCACACCATTGAAGTCTTATGCATGTTAAAATGTTCAGAAAAAGCAGAACTTTTTGCATTTCTCATTGACTTTCAATACAATTTTAGTGTTGGCTCTGATACATTCTTGCCATGTTGGCTTGCCATGGCGTTGAAAATGCGGCAGCCACAAATCGGCGTGGTGCGAGCGAGTCAGGTGTTGGCCTTGCTTGTCGGCACACCAAGCCCTGTCCGAAGCTGAGTGGAATGTGCGAAGTCTACAAAAACAACGGTGTCGGGCAAAGTGCTTCTGGTTTCCAACCAAGTTCATGCTTGAGCGCATCGAGGTCCTTGTCATTTTCTGTGACAAAAAGCAAATGCTTGTTCTTCAAATGAATTGTTGATAATTTGAAATGGTTCTTCAGAAGATTTTCACAACACCCTGGAAAACACACAAAAAACACAATTTTGGTATTGATTTCCCTGAAAAGAAAAGACGCGTGCGGCAGCCTGTCTTTCCCCTCGCAAACAATACTTGTCAATTCTCTTTCTTGAAGCACCCTCAGTTTCGCAATTATTTGCCATAATTTGCCAAGCTCCGTGCGAAATCTGCCAATTTCATACCCAAGGAAGTCTTATTAACTTTCTTCAATTGTCAAAGCGAGGAATTTGGACTTGATTTACGGTGACGGAACATTGCCCGAATGTGGCAGATATGATCTGGCGACGTCTGCTCCACAGCTGCGGAAGAGGCGGCCGTGACGCGTCGACTCCAGAGCAGCACCGGTCGTACAGATCTTGTCATGTACAGCCGGACAACTCTGTTGGATCCAGAACGGGAAGGCAGCCAAACTGGGGAGGAACTTGATGCCAAACTTCCACTTTTGTCATTTTGAAAGCAAATCAACATTTTCAAGGGTCAAGGCCTGGTCCTTGTCCTTTGAGCCCCTGACTCCGTCGGAGACCACCGCGCTCCCAGCCGTGTTGGTTCAGCGCTGTGTGCATCTTGCGTCCTCTGGTCCCGTTCCGAATCTTTCAGGGGAATCTCACGCTCCGATTTTCTGCTGGGCGCCTCCAACCAAACGTTTTTCAAGCTGACAAAACCAACTGCAGATTGGAGAGGTTTTCGGCGAGTTGATACTCTTGGGGGAGAAAGGCATCCAGGGCGCTGTCGCATTTGTGATTTTGGCCGTTCTTTTGCTTTGTTGCAGCGTCACAAAAAGTTTGCCTTGATCTCAGTTGCGGCTCACTCACATTCAGCAACTTGCTTCCTAACCCAGCAGTTTCCACCGTTGTCCACAGCTGCAACGGCATTGGGCAAATTAGGGTCAACGAGGCAAGCTTTTTCAAGACCAAGATATTCTTTTCACAAATCTTCTTATTTTCTGGACAAATGGACGCAAATGCATTGATCTACACAAGAAAATAACACAAAACAGTTCACATTCAAGCATTCTAGCTTTGATATTTTTCTAGGTGAATATTTTGAAGCAAACGAAACTCAATCCTTGTTTTGATTTCTTGTGTGGGTTGTCCTTCCAAACCACAAAAAATGTTCGTTTTTACTTGATCTTGAGTCATTTCAGTTTGTTTCTGCTTGTCCAATGCCAGGTGTGTATTTTACTACATGTATTGAAAGGTAAAATGCATCGAGAAGTTTACAGGAAAACATTTTGCCACTTTGAGCCAACCACCACAATCTGGCTCCACAAATTTAGCCACAAATCAACCTCAGGGGATCCCTCCTCAATTGAATGTTTTGCCTCGCTCTGGTGCAGTTCTTCTCACACCCTGGTTGTCTTGTCTGCCAACAATTCTGTGAAACTAAAAACACAACTCCAAAACCGTCCGTAATTCAACAATTCAGTTCTCCCACAATGGATGCTACTGCAATGAGTAGTTCTCTACCGGATGACGCGGCGGTGTGATGGATCGCCGTCTCCGGATTGTTACAGGATCGGTGACTCAACAGCCTCCATTGATCCGGACACACACAAAGTGCCATTGTATGCACTTCTCCCAGATTGGAAAGGACATTGTGGTGGATGAGTGAGGACTGACCCTGCCCACCGCGTTGCATTGTGCATGAATTACAAAAGACATGCTCAGCAAAAGACAGGCTTGAAAGTGGTCACCGCAAGAGACGAACGACGAGGGAAACTGGAGCCGGACAGGAAATGGGTCAATGAATTACAAGCGATTCACGAGCACAATCCTGGAAACAAATTCCCCAATTTATCCGAATCCAAATCTTGACTCTTGCTACCGCCTTGAATGAAGAGAACACAAATTCGCCAATCGTGTGACGTTTTGAGGCTGTTACGATTTTGGGACCATGGCACACGGTGAAGCTGTGTGATTTGCACTTCATTCAAATCTCTGTTTCAGACACAGACGGAAACGAGTAAATTATTTATCTTCTCTGAAATCGCATGTTGCATTAATTTGAGTCAGACAATTCTTGTCGCAGAGAAGACAAATTGTTTTGGTCTGTTGAAAAATGCATGAGTCGGGAACACGGCGTCCCTGCAGACAGGTGTGACAAGAAAGGCAATATTGCAAAGTTTTTCGCCTCACAGTGCGCAATTCCCTGTGCGAAAAGATAATTGAGGCAGGGTCGCCCCGCGCGTCAGGCTGTGATGAGGCATCGCGGTGCGCGCGCGGACGGGACACATGCCGAAGTGTGCGCACTCAGTACGGGATGCACTGACCACAGGGATTTGCGCACTGACCTGTTAGATCCTTCGTGATCAAGCACTTTGTCCCCAAAGACCCAGTGGGGATTCACCCGGGTGGAAGGACGGCACAGTGGAATCACGCGCAGATCGCCTGACCCACGGAGGAGGGCCATCAATGTCTGCGGGTCTCTCGTCCAAAGTCTGAGTGTTGAAGGGAAATATCAGTTCACAGAATAGCGCAGCGTTTGAGCCTGAAGAGCGAAGAAACAAGCTGCCCACTGTCTTTGCTCTGTCCTCAGCGAGCAGCCTCCCGTCTCGTCCCGTTTCCTCCGAAACTGCGGCTCTCTCTGTGTTCAGGATGAATCCCACTCAGATGACCAGTTGCCGCCGCGATGCCCCGCAACGACTTTGACCACTTATTCCGTATTCTTTGTGCATCGCCCATTAAACGCAATTATAACAGTTGAGATCACCGGGGCCTGGAAACAGGGAAGCTCCAAAGGGACCCACAAATGCGCGGGATCCATCCGCTGATGTGAAAGAGATTTTCTCTCGTTTAATGTTGCCGGAATGGCTCACCCGGCGCAACCCGCGTGAATCATTGACGGAAACTCTGAACCAGCGACGCGCTGAGCTCCGTTCCTCCTGCGTCCAGAGACCCTTTGTTAACGTTGAGCTCCACAGCCACAACTTTTCACCGTGACTCATCGCTGAGCTACTACGGTTGTCAGGACTTTTTACGATTGTTTCTCTGGTTGTGTTGTCGGTGTGGGCGCAGCGCGGCGCCCCGTCGCGGAGCCGCGGCGGATCCGCGCTCCTCATTAACTCCTATCAGCCTGACACCGTTCTGAGCTACCGCAACTAAGTTTCTAATTTTCCTATCTCTAGGTGGTCATTGAGGTTCTTCTGACCCACCCGACTGCACAGCCTCCCGCCATTTCCCTCTTGACTCATGAAAAACAATGGAAAAGTGTCGAGACCGACAGAAGCTGCATATTCTCATTTCCAGCCCAAGAGAAATTTTCTTCGCATTGAAGCAAACAATAAATCTGAATACAACATGCAGTGCTCAGAAATCAGCAGAGCTCAGAGGTGAGTAGTTTTCGTGAGCCGAGCTCTCCTGTGTTTTGTGGGTGAGTTTTGCAGCCCACTGAGCTGGTTGTGGTCGTGTACACAGTCAAACCCGTCCGCGCGGAATAAACAGACTTGAAGCCCTTCAGGACAAATTGGGAGGGATGGTGGACACAATTTGGATGAACCGCGGTCAGTTTGAGCAGGTTTTATGCGTCTGCCCCGCAGCAGTGGCCGGGAGCTGCAGGGTTACGAGTTGGGACATGGAGCTCCAACTGCAGCGGATCCAGCGTCCGGGAGGCAGCCACGAGTCCGACACCCCTCTCGTGACCGCATCTCCCATTGCCATCGTGAGAAATTCTGACAAGGCCCCGGGGTCGGGTCCGGGGCTTTTCCCGTCGGATCCGCCCTGCACTCGCGGACGCAGCGCCTCCACTTTTGTCGCAGATATGATCTACAGAGGCTAATGACTAATTTCCACCGGACTGTCAATGAAGCTGATTTATGGCTGGAGTCGGATGCTTTGTTACACTGATGACTCAATAAGGCGCGCGGGTCAGGCGGTACGTCTCGCGCCCCGCGGGGTGGCGGATCCGCGCGCTGCGGATCAAGCTCAGAACCTGATCCCCGCCATTAGCGATACTTTAATTCCCATTGTTGGTCCTGAAAACCTCAGGTTTGGAGAAAATATTTATTTGATGTGGTTTTAACCATCTGCTGGTCGTGTGCCGGTGGCGTTTCTTCGCACAAAGACGGCTGTTCTCCAAAGTTGTAATTTCGAAATGTGTTCGCACAAGATGAGCTGGTGTCAGCTCTGCGTCTGTCCTCCTGTGCTATCGGAGCTATTGCGCGAGCTTCAGCAAACCACCGCATTCCCCACATTGTGGACATCTGCGGCACCTTTTTTGCAAGTGAAGGATACAGCCAACACTTCAGGTCCACGCATTCCCCGGACAACGCGTTTCACAAGCACCGATCAGTTCCGAGAGCCGGGGCTGTGAATCCGCAGCGATCTGCTCCTCCGGTTCGTCTCGGAGGCGTCTCGCTCGCTCGTCGCGCTGACCCGCAGTGCGGCGCTGAGCGCTCCGATTCCGCCCCGCGCCCCCGGCCTCGGGTTCGCGAGACAATGGGCACCTGGAGGCACGGCGCGCTCAATGAGATCCAATGCATAATTTATTGAATGCGCAACTGATCCGCATTGACACTTGCGTTCAGGGGTTGGCCAGAATAATTGCGTCAAATATTGTTTCTCTCCAGAAAAACAATGAAGAGAAAAAGTCAGTCCCAGGACGAGCGCTGCTCATCAGTCACTTGAACCCGGCAGGTCATGATCAAATCTGAAGCGCAAAAATGGGTTTCCGTGAGTAATTTCAAAACGGAACAATGCTGTATGCGGTGATCCACAGGCGCTCGAACAGCGCTGTTTATCAGTGCAGTGCACATGGATTCCACGGTCCGGGATGAAAGCTTAAAATTTGCGTCCAGGATTGAGATATTAAATTGATTGAGCATTTATTTCTGAGATAGAGCTGAACTCTGAACGTTGGGTGTAAATCACGGATCTGCGGTCGGAACCCTGTTGCATATCTCGCATTGCACGCTGCATACTGAGCAGGAAGGACGGGACTCAACTTCCGCTCGCTTCCCGCAACCTGCGTGGATCGTTCTTCCCAAATGGAACTCGCTCTCTTGTCCTGTACACACAGATCTTGCCTTGTCTACGTCACACAAGTTTCAACCCTCCATGAGGTGCAGGATTTTGGGAGTGGCGCCCCAACTGTGGTTCGTGTTGCCTGACTCCAAAGCACATATTGATTGACACGACTTTGCTGTTCAACATAATGGTGCAGAAACGACCTGTAATACCCGCACTGATCCCATTCACATCATGGCTGATCGCACCCAATAATCTTTATTTCCTTCCCCCCATTCCAACAACAATGTCTGGGCTTTGTGATTGGAATACTGAGCAACTGGGTACGTAGACAAAGGAAGTCTGTGTGTAATTTTCTTGGATTTCGGAGGGGTTTGTCTGGAACGCGTGACAGTGCATAAAACGCCCCTCATAACGCAGAGAAAACCAGAATTGTGTGGGCGAGTCTGTTCATTTCATGCAGCTTGCGCAACGCGTTCTGTCTGTCGCAACAGCAACAGATTTGGCCAGACAGGAGGCAGCCGTGGCCTGGACTACGATGATGCACAGTCAGAAGGTTCTTTGGAAATGTCATTTTCTTGCATGTCCCGTCGTCAGTTTCCAGTTGTGACATCATAAGGCCCAAACTCCAAACTCAGTGGTCAGCCAGTTTTCATTGTCACAAAGTTATATCCCCTGAGACCACAAGAAGATAATCATATCTGGCGACAAGCTGCCCGTCTGCTCGCTTCCGCGCGACTGTTGCCGCTCATCCCGGCGCGTGGAGCGCACGTAATCCTATGATGTGATGCGTCGTCGCGCGGCGGAGGCTGGTCAGCTGGTGAGGGGATCGAACTCTGACCCGTCACATCCGCAGTGATTAAATCATCCGGTCCCGGGGGAGGGGACCCGCCGTGGGAGAGCAGGAGGGAAGTACGGGCGAGGAGGGAGGGAGCAGTGCGGCACTTGAATTGGGAGTTGTTTGGGGCTTGAATGACCGCAGGGGTCAAGGATGGGAGAGTACAGAGGGGTCAGAGCCCCGGGGTGAGGGTGGTTAATCTCACGGATCTGAGGCGGGCCAGGATGAGAATACTAATGATGACACGAGCCCACGCGACACCCCGAAGATCTGAACTCGCTGTCCATAATTTACCGGCGCGCACGCGTGAACCCGCAGTTGTTTCTCAGCAGCTGCGATTCTGTGACCAATGCTCTGTTGCTCACAGTTGACCTGAAGGAACCCGGAAAACCAACTCGTGGAAATATGGAACATGTCATCCTTTCGCGCAGATTGATACAGTTTGGCGAACATGTCGATCACAAAGCCTTGATTCGCAAACCTGCCCGTGCCAAAACTGACGACTTGTGTTTCGCACCTTCAGCCCTGGGGACATTTTTATTTGCTTCAAACTTGCCAAAAAGCTTCAGCATCCGTATGGTTTACGAGGATGCACTTCGGAAACCTCTTCTGTTGCCCTTTCCCCCTCCTTAATTTCGGAGTTCGCAGCCGCGCACGGTTTTATCGCTCATCCGGGGCGGAGGACGAGGCGCGGACCCGGCCCGACCCAAACAAAGATCGCGGTCCGTTCTCAGTGCAACACGCGCTCACACAAGTTTCCACTGTGAGAAAGTGGATGTTCACCACAAACCTCGGATTCAGCGTTTGTTTCAGCTGATCGCCGCGATTCTCATGAACACCAGCGTTTTTGAGTGAAATCCACGTTCTGGCGTTTTCTTCAAGCAAACTCTGTGACCTCAGCTCTTGGTCCAGCAGTGTCTCCGTGTCGCTACGAGAGCACCCACCGCGCATCGTTGATTTCTGCGTCCATCGCACAGCTGTCCCAGCTCGCCGAGGGAGAGGGACACATTCGCAACCACGCTGTTGTTGCAAACCAAAACTGCCTTCAGACGGTGTCGCTGCAGTCACATCCCAGAAGGACCACTACATGCAAGCAAGCTGTGTGCGTTTTGGTGGCGCACTTAACTTGTCTGCTTCGCTCGCGCTGGTTCATTTCTGGAGAACACGCCGAGCGCTGTTCGCGGGGTTGTTCCGATGTGTGCTTGCCCTTTTTGTTCCGTCTACGCATCCTGATGCTTGTTGAGCTGATCGAGCAGTTTTAATCTCTTCTGTCAAAATACTTTGAATGTTTGCTTGCTCCTGGCAGCCGGTATGGATTCCAGTTCCAACAAAAATGCACGAGAGATAAACTGAACACCTTGAATACTCGACTCTTTTTGGCCCTTTTCTTTTTCACAAGAGAATGAAGAGAAAGTCTGTGATTCTCCTCAGTCTTGTTCCATTCAGTGCTGATTGTTCGAGGCTGAAATCCTGGGAGTGATTCACGGCAGCGATAACTTTTTGCATCGAAGCGGTGAAACTCTGGGTCGTCGGCTGCTGGGAACCTGACGGCGTCGATAAGAGACCCACGCTGCCCTGACGTCGACCATCCCAACCACGTCAAACAACGAGCCCGAGCAGCGAAGCGAGAGGCCGATCCGGCGCTCCGTGTTCGGGTCGGACTCGCAGTCGTTGTCTGTTTCCAGGGTCTGGTCTGACTGCAAAGATCAGGGGTGGTAACTGTTTCCCCCACCTCCTCCTCCGACATCCACACACTGCTGTCATGTTCGCATCGCCCTGCGATTGTGACGCGTCGGAATGCAGCCGCGGATCTCGCGAATCCGACGATATGTTCTCAAGATTACGGCCCTCAAAATAGCGTTATCAGATACGAGCAGATAGGAGCCGGGTCTGGAGGAAATAAAAATGTGGGTGAGGAGAGCTGGTGTGAAAAGAAAAACTTCATTCATCACCAGTTAATCCTGAATACTGAGAGGGGAGATACTCTGGTTTGGCGGAATGTTTTTCAGTTGCTTGGTGTTTTGCTGAGACTGGGATTCGTGTGATTGAAGCCCAAGAAACGGTCTGCGGGAAATGCGTTTCCTTCCATGTTCTGTAATTGATAATTTAAGGAGAGCTTCCATTCTGCAGCGCAGGGGCAGAGGACCCGTAATTCGATTGCAGGTCTCCTGCTCCGACCCAGAACATGCCCATCATTAGCCTTGTTTCTGCGCACATGCGCCGCCCAGATCGAACGACTCCGAAACTCACGTCATAAATCGCATCTGTCAGTGTCAGATTTGGCATGAAAGACAATCCCGTTTGCAGTTGAAATGGTTTGTCACCTACAGCGTGCTGATCGTCAGCCACAAATGAACTCGTACGCCGGTTGGATTTGTGAGTTGTACTTCCTTCTCCTGCTCTGTGTGGGTCAATTAGTGCAGGGGAGACGGGCCCTGATCGCTTATTTCCCTCGGGGCTACAAGCACGGGCGTCTTTTTGTCATTTCTTGCAAATTGCTGGGCGTCGCCGTCTGAATAACAAAGCCGGAGTTTGACCTGTTGACCTGCAGGTTGGGATCCAGGTGTGGGTTTGGCGATGGATTCCTGGTTGAAGGTTGAAACAAGCGAGCTGTTTGCGAGATGTGTCGATGTGTTCTTTGTCTGGCAAAGGTAGTTCGTGGTTCTCTCAGCAGCCGCCCCACCTCCTGCCGCCGAGAAAGGAACAGATCGTTCAATGGATTTACGACGCGCGGCTCTGAGCAGCAGACACCGCCGCCTGGCGCTTAATTGTCTACATGCTCATACTGACCTCCTCCAACGCGTAACGAGTTTGCCTTTTATGGTCACTGCACCCACTTGCCTACTTGTCACTTATCGCGCCGACACAATGAGGCGAACCAGATGAGTTCGAGAGGAAACACCGAGAAGAGCTGCGCGACTCTTCTGGCCAAGGTAGTGGGAAACACGTCAAGCCTTCCTGAGTCACAGTGGAGAAACGGACTCTGTGAAGACGTCTGGGCAGCTCGATGAAACCCCTTTCCACGGGAAAGGTACTGACTTGTGGATGTTCAGCACTCACAGACCAAGGCTTCTCACACAAAGTTGGGGCCCCAGCCAATCAGACAGCACAGCTTGAGATACATCATTGAAACAGTATTGTCCGGCCCTCAAAGTTGACAGTACGGTTGAATGCGTGGGTAATTTGGGTATCTCCTGGTGGCTATCAGTCAGTCTTTGACCTAATGTGCAGTTATGCCTTGTAATTTCCCAGCAGCCTCGTAAAGCCTCATCTTTTGTTGGAGTCCGCGGTTGTTTATCGGTTACCGAATTGTGAGGTTCCTCGGGTCTTCCCTGCGGCCCGGCTCGGGTATCTTCGTTTTCGTTGCCTCTGCACAGACTCGCTGCGCGCGCAAAACCAGCTTTCTTGAAACCATGCACGTTCTCAGTGGAATAAACTGCGGAGGTTTAGCAAACACGTCTGGTTCTTTTTCAACGTACCCCAATTGCTAGGTCGGTGATAGAGACCATTTGATCACTTGTCATCAGTTCCAGACGCAAATTCAGAACAAATCTGCTCATCTGTGGGACCGATCTGGCAATTGGAGCACCACACAAAGGCTGTGCTGAACCTCGCCACTGTCTGCTTTTCTCTCTCTCTGTGTGTGTGTGTGTGTGTGTGTGTGTGTGTGTGTGTGTGTGTGTGTGTGTGTGCGAGGCCACACTGAAAACAAACTCGAAGTGAAAATGTGAACCGGCACGTGTTTGGTCGAGCTGCGACTCGCAGAACGGATGATGTGCAGGGAGATCCGGATGGAGGATGGAGACCAACACATAATCCCCACCTCGAGCCACACGCGCTCTTCGGAGCGACACCCACGTCTGTTGGTGCTCCCAGGTGCCTTGAGCCAACACTCGGAGAGAAATATGAAATCGTAGAGCTTCCCGGCTTGTCGTCTTTATCGCAAAGCTCCTTGATAAGCAGACTTGAGTTCTTTGAAGCTTCTATCAGTGGCAAGTTTAGAGTTTATCTGGACTTTCACAGTGAGATGTTTTCCTGCGGTGCCTGTGTCGGGACAGGTGTCAGGGCGGTGCAGATGATACTGGATCACAGATAGGGCCGTTTTGTGTCTCAAGTTTGCTGTTCTTTTGCATTGTTTTTTTGAAGGAAAGTAAAATTTAATTGTTGCAACTGTCGGAAACAACATTGTTTGAAGACAAGAAACGTTTTGCGTGTTGTCCTCAAGACGCGACCTGATGATGAGAAGCTGCTCGACCAAACAGGGTCAATCCAACAAATTCCTTCTGATTCAAGGTTCAGTTGGATCTGCGAGGGATTTTCACAGGGTGTGCAGCGCGTCCCGATTCAACATGACGAGTTTGAAAGACGAAGCTTGCTGAGCGCGAACCCGCCGCGCAGCCGCGCAGTGCAGACTCCGCGCGGAGACGGAACGCCGGCTCCATCAGTCTCCAATTCGTTTCCGGCTTGAGTTGACCACACAATTCACACTGTCCACTTCTTCTCGGTTTGGATCCACCAGTAAAAAGCAGGAAAAGCAGCGAAAATAATCTCTTCACTTCATTAAGCGCGGCCATTATCCCGATTACAAGCGATGGACGCGATGGGACGAAATCTATTTACCGCGCACCATTTGGGGAGGACGTTCAATTAAACCGGGTTCGATCGAAAACTGCAGCCGACTCAAAGAATCGTTCTCTCTCATGTCAAACAGAAATTATGAGATTTTTCTCTGTTCTTTGAGAAGTGATAATTTTTGTCAGAGAATGGTGATTTTTGTTGGAGATGAGACATAAATTGTGGAAAATTGCAGATGAGTCAGTGGAACGGCTATTCGTGTGCTCCGCTTCTCAATATGGCTTCCGTCATGATCGATTTGTGTGTGAGGAGAGACAGAGACGGATTGACCGTGCATCATCGTCTTGGGTCCTGGACGGTGCAGTCCAGTCTGTGGGTCCCACGTGTTGGATCCACCTCCGGCGTCGCTCCGTGCTGCTCTGGCGCTCACGGACAAGTCGCACTTGCAGTTGAGGTTTGCGAGTCATGTTAGAATCCTAGGTCTGAATGAAACGAACGAAATGACAGTTTGTTGCAACGGAGCGAGAGCCTTCAGTGTGGCCAACACCCGGAAAACTTCACCGTGTGCCATTCGAGCACCAAGCAGCGCCCTCCGACAGCTTTGTACTTGTCCGTGAGCAATGCCTTTCCTGCGAGCAAAGCTCCACACTCCTGCGGATAAGTGCCTTGCTTTTCGTGCCTCCCGTCATTTCAACTTGTTCGCTGCGAGCGTGAAATGTCACTAAGTCGGCGTCGTCGATCCCCCACGGCTCAATTTGTGCGGATTACACAAGAAGCCCCGAGAAGTGGCACTGGACAAATTAGCTCAATTTCTATCAAATCGTGAAGCGAGGTCCCGCGGATCTGGAAAGGCCACGACCGTCTCCTCGGGCTTCGAGCCACTCCCATGTTCCCAAGTCTGAATGCGCGTTTTCATTTTCTGAGATTTGTCAGTCCAAATGCCGCATTTCCTTGGAGTCGTACGATCCTCCCGCGCGCTGCGTGGACATTTTGTTATCTTGTGCAGAACCTGATGGTTGGAATGTCGACAATTTCAGTTCTCGCACAGACGAGGCAAACGAACAGAAGCGGGTCTGTGGTGGAGATGGCGCTGAGCAGGACTGAGCTCCCACGGTAGCGCAGAAGCTGCTGGGTTCGAGAGTCGCCGCCGCACAGAGACAATGTTCTCGACAAAGGGTGCACAACGTGTTACGGTTGAGAAATTCCCTTTACTTTTCAACGCGATGCAGTTTTGAGCCGTTCGTCTCACGTGTCGTTTTCAGACAGGTTGACTTGGCGGCGAATTCAGCTCTCAAACTGCGAATGAGCCACTCACAAGAAACTTCTCCAGAGTTTGCATTTTCATCAATTCAGCCCCAAGTTGCAGACAGCTCGTTTTGGACTGACGTCTTTGCTCGTGACGTATCGAACATGAATCCCTTCAACACGAAGGCTTCACACGAGTTCGTTTCATCTGTTGTCTTGAAGATCTTTAACTGGAGAAACAAGAGCTCGCGGGGCTCATCTCTCGGAGCATCTTCTTCATCCGCAGCTGTTCTAATCCAATTTGCTCCGTGTTAATCATATTGCGGGTTACAGGGCAGAGAAAGGGCCTCGGAGGGGGCCTCACCAAACATATTCACGATACATGCTGTTGGATGAAGACGCCAGGCCCGTGGAAATTCTATCGATCGTCTTGTGGGGAATTCACGCAAAAGTGCAATTTGCTTCATATTTGATATGACTCGTAAAGGAAGTTGATTTCGCGTTCTCGGTCGCATGGTTTCCAGTTCGGGAAGAGTACAAAGTTTGCACAGTGTTTGTGTTGTTCAGTGTGACTGAAACGCGCTGGACGTGCAGACGACGTCCCCTCAGCGGCACACGTCGCGTGATGCGACCCGCGCGTCAGGACGAAGAGCACAAAGAGCACAGCTTCAGAGAAGCCTTCAAGACCTGGCTCTGTCAGCATGGTCAAGATCTGCATTCAGAGCCCGAGTGAAATACGAGGTGACTGCAACATTATGACATCCACGCACCGCGGACAAGTGGGAAAAAACGAGCGA
>JAAUXT010054414.1_pt1 | contig 26945 bp, 24 predicted proteins | sample 7278171 | NCBI WGS metagenome assembly JAAUXT01 (sample SAMN14350112, study PRJNA611818) | marine sediment metagenome | isolation source: surface marine sediment (1.8m) | place: French Polynesia: Moorea | collected 2018-08
ATTGACTTGACATCTTGGAATTGCATTTGTGGAAGACAATGATGATTGCACTGTCCCCAAGGAAATTTCCCCAAGCCCATTTCAGCAGGATTGTGACTTGCAACAGTTGCTGCATTGACTTGACATCTTGGAATTGTATTTGTGGAAGACAATGATGATTGCACTGACCCAAAAAAAAAATTCCCCAAGCCCATTTCAGCAGGATTGTGACTTGCAACGGTTGCTGTACCGTACAAGGGACTTCGCACTGCAGTTGCCTTGAGCACTGCTTCTCGTTGTTTCTGTGGGAAAGGCATATCCCACGGGGGTGGCTCCGTTGTTTGTTGTATCTTCATGTCCCTTTAACAATATTGCATTGAACCTGCTGAATTTATTCACCCTGCCTCCCCGCTCTGCAGCACCTTTGCTTTCACCATTCTTCAGATCAAAATCACAAACTTGACAATTTGGTCTGCTCAGGTAGGGGGTGTGCAGGTGAGTTTGCGGGCCATTCGTGCAAGAGCCACATTGCCTGCAGAATACAAGTCGACTGTTACAACCAATCTTCCGGTGGTTTATGTGAACAAACAAGTACCTGGACGCGTCAGTGATGTGTGTGAAGCGTCCGAATCGCTCTCAAGAAGACTCAGATCAAATTGTCGCGCACTCTTCTTGCCTGATTTTGTATAATTCAATGTTCAGTTCTGAAAGGTTGGCCTTGGTGTGTCGGAGTCAACGGGTATTGCTCGCTGACGTCGGGATGGTATTTTCGCGCACACACTCACGCACGCACACACACGCACACACACATCAGTCACGAGGTTTTGTCTGGTTGGAGGCCACCTCGCCCCCTTCCCCGTCGGATGATTTTCGTCACAGTTAAATCTCACTAACAACAGAGAAAAACACCACTGCAACCGTCTTATCAACAAAAACCTTTTGAAACGCACCCAACTGGCAGACACAGCTGCGCACTTGGTGCTCGGGGAGATTTGCTTTGGACAACAGTGCAGCGAGTTTCCACTCAGATGCCGAGTCATGAAGCAACACGTCCAATTTGTCCCTTAGCAAACTGACCTGCACTCAAAAGGAAACAATGTTGCACCGAAATCCTCCCTCCTCATGCGAAGGCATTGTCTGACGGGAGAACGCAGAAGGGGGCGAAGTGAGAATGTCTTCCGCGTGGAAATAAAGAGCAAACGGAAGGGAAATGACGAGACCAAGGTGTGCAAACAGGAATGTCCGAAGGTGTTGTGCAGGGAGACCTGCAGGGGCGTATTGATTGGAGCAGGAGGAGCAGGAGGAACTCCGTTCGAGATGTGGTTCAGCAAAATGCAGCAGTGTGTTTTAGGAAGAAACTTTCTTCACAACAACAAAAATCTTTGCAACGAAGTCCACCAAAGCTGCAGTTCAATCCGAACCTGTAGGTCACCTTGTGCAGGTGGTTTCTTCAAGTCGGATGAAAACTAACCAACTCGACAATGGCGGTGGAGCCGGAACCCGCTGCGTCTCCCGCTGGGTCCGTCCGAAATGAACACCACGAGCGACATTGTCCCAAACTCAATTTGACAAGCAGTTCTTCAGCGTTCTCCTGTTGGCAATTCACGGAACATCTGCTGGAGCCCACAACACGCAGCTGACCCCGCAAGAATTCTCGGACGACGCATTTTCAAAGCTTGTCACCGCTCTTGTATACTTCTCACAATCTCTCAGATGAATGGTTTAGTGCTGGACTTTGTCCATAAAACACGCCAACAATCCTTTTCATTCATTTTTGGACACATTGGGATTTTGCAAGTCATCTAAATGTAAATCCTTCTGCATTGGTCCGGTCCGTCTGCACACCGATGGAACGTGTTTGGGGCAAAGCGTGGAAAACTCGAACGCCACCCTCGGCATTATTCAAATCAGCAAAATACTCACCATAAAAATCAATCAAAAGACAATCACGTGTCCTTGCTCGGCTTCGTTTGAGCCTGTTTGCGCAACACACCTGCGGTCTTTCTGCACTCAGCACACTTCGTGGAAAAAAGTTCCACAAAAACCACATCCCGTACTTTTTCTCCATGCGCTCACAACGCACTAAATCAGGCACTTTTGCTCGTGATGTCAACGCAAAGGAGTTTTCGCAGAGGATTCTGGTCAAGAGTGGTCAATCTGAGATTCTTTTATCGGCGCGTTTGATGTGGATGACCCTCCGTCCACTGACCACACTGATCCATTCGGGCTGCGTCTCATTTCCTGACGAAAGACCGAGCGTAATCTTCGGCTCAGGTCGTTTTCTCCACCCGACCGAAGACGATACACGAGGAACACAGCGACGGGGAGCACTTCAACAAAACACCACAAACTTATCTCTTCTGAAGGGAATTCCTGTCCATGTTCCTGCCAACAGATCGTGTTCTCTTTGTGCTCGTGAATTGATCTATTCCTGCTCGATTCCTCTGTGAACTGAGAGGCAGATTCGTCTTGCCCGGAACCGCATCTGGTGACACCTGTAAAGTGAACTGTTTGCGTGGTGACTTTTGTGCACTGACAAACTTGTTTCCAAGGAACCTGTGTGAGGAACACGAAAACAAGTGCGAGCTCCATATACAAACGATTCTTGACCAGAACATCTCGAGTGGCATCCCCCGCACACACACATGCACACACACACACACACACACACACACACACACACACACACACATATATCTCTCTATTTATCATCTTCTTTGCCAGTACACAATTCAAGACAGGCGAGACATTTTCTGATATTGTTTGTGACCACAGATCTGTCACGCTGCACAATGGTCCTTTTACTCTGAAGCTACTGTCATTGGGCAATTGTTTTGCGAAGCGATCGCGCTGAAAGTCAACGTAAATATTTCTGCTTGTGACGTTTGCCGGTGACGTTTGCCGTAGACGCACCTGAGCACACGAGTGCAGTTCCATTCCGATTCCTGAGCCTTCCTGTCAAGGATATTTTCTCGCAATTTTGTGCGTGGCATTCGAGCAAAACCAACGTTGGTTTTTGGCAAAGTGGAAGACTTATCAAACTACAATCTCACACGCAAATGACGTTGGCGTACTGGGTTCCAGAGCCTGTCCAGGATTTGCTCAGCGAATGACATATGAATGTTTCATTTGACCCAAGTGTGTTGAAACGTGTTGGCATTTAATACTTCCTCCTGAGACAGATCCTCTTCACAGATTTAGTACCTGAGGGGCGCGCCAAACTCGATGTAGAGCAAAACCGACAATTTGTCACAGGAATATTAAGCACAGCACCTGACAAATGGGTTCTCGCCACCGTCGAGCCTCCAGCGCCATGAATCACAAACCAACTACCAACTCCCCCAGAAACACTTAGACGCGATGGAGAACCTACGTTTATGAATTATGCAAGATGCGCAAACAACACGCAGAATTTAGGGGGGAGAAAAAGAAGTCAAAATGTGTGGGAGGAACTGACTGTGGTGTGTTTTGAGAGACTCTTGTATTTAAGTCAGGATCCGGATGACAGACCTGCCAGTGTCACAAAATGCCAGCATCACAGTGGTGAGGTTTAGCAAATGTGTCGGCTCCTTTTGCAACGAGCCCCAATTGCTAGATCCCTGACACAGATACCATTTGGTCACTTGTCATTGGCTCTCTGTGCACAATTGAAGTTTTCTGGCAATTGGGGCATCATCGCACATTTGTAAAAAGTAAGCCCGTGCTGAACCTCCCCAGTCTGTTTACGTTACAAACTGCTTGCGTCACAGACCACCAGCGTCATTGGACTTCTGTGTTTCAACGTTTCCTCAGTGCCTATTCCAGCACCCACACGCACGCACCGTCTCACCCCCGGGGACCCAGGTGTCAACCAGGAGGATCCGGGAGCACCAAATCAGATTTGCGCAAATCAACAAAGACCAAAGTTGCTCATTTTGCTCCGGGCCAAGGTGACAGGTGAACGCATGCGCGAGAATACAACGAGCTAATGAGTGCGCAGAGAGCAGAGCCGAGTTTCTCTGTGGAGAGAAATCCATTCGTCTAAGGAGACGGAGATCCGTCTTTCAGTCACGCAACTTCCTTCTCTGCACCGCACCTCGTGGCAACTTTGTTGTTTTTTGATAAAATTCTCGACCTTTTGAAAGCTCCAATGCGAAATTCAAAATTGCCATGTTGCAATCACAAAATTGCAGTGGAACATTCTCCAGACTGAAGCTTTGACGTCATCCTGTCTTTGAAATGTTTCTTGTCGAAAAGGAAGTTTTTCATTGGTTCGCGTCGCGCTTTGCATCGCTTGTCTCACCGAAAACGCAAGTTCCGCAGAGAATCTTGTTTTTCGGATCTGAGCAGAAATCGATTTTCTTCCACCATCACTCGTTGTCCTTTTGTTCGATCTCATCCAAAAAGCAAATGGTGGAATTTAACTCATCTACACAAGAAAAAAACAGGCCGTAAGTGCCTTCAGTGCGAGACAATAACTGCCTCAAGTTTCACTGAAGTGCAGTTGGAGTGAACTTGCGCTGAATGGTTCGCACTGGATGATGGATTCTCATTGACACGAGCGCTGAACTCACGCAAACTTAATTGCTGCTTGGATCTGAGTGGCGTGTCAGTTTACTTCTCAAAAGGTGCTCTTGATCTTCAAATACTTTTGATTCCTTTTCTTTCTCTGTCTTATTCAAGGGCGATGGAAACGCAGCCAGACATTTTGATGCCATGTGGTCGACAAAAGAAATGTTCTGCACACGTCTGTCTGAACGGCTGTCAGACAGAAAAATACTCAAACTTCTCCCGCAAGACTGCATTATTTTTCAGACAGGAAACAAACAAAAACACAGACCTTTCATCGTGAACATATTTTCTGAACGCGCAACGGAAAGTTCCGTCTTGGGATTTTGGCAAAGCTGCTTCGACGTCGACGTTCAAACAGAGCAGTTCATTTTGGGAAGACGGAAAATGGCAAATCTCCTCCTTTTAACTTTTGAAAGACTGAGCTTTTCTAAAGTTTGTTGTTGTGTTTGCAAAGCACGAATTTGCTTCCTTTGACGAGCCGTTTCTAAAAAGCAGAAAGTTGCCGCGAGCTCTGAGCGCAAAGTCTCGGAGAACAGACTCGTGGGGAACCTGTGATCATTCACTGGGATCCAACTAATAGCCTCGGCTCTGAGAAATACTTATCAGTTTTAGTATCAATAAATCCCTCCGTTATTACCCAACATCGCGCAAGAAACGAACCATCCCACGATCTTTTCACTTTTGCGAGCAAATCTTCCTTCCGAGTGAAGACAGAGCTGTTTTTGTTGCGGCACAGACGAAGATGAATTCGCGACGTGCGTTGAAATGGAAACGGATTATGATCATCAAGGCTCGTTAGTTACGAAGCGTTGCGTTTCGTGTCGCTATGGCAACAGCGTTGCGTTTCGTCTCGCTATGGCAATCGAGAAGAAACAAGTCTGTGGGGACGCTGCCCAGACGTATCCACGGCCATACATCAACCTCACAAGTTTCGCCGTTTTCTGCTGTTCAAATCAATACCATTGGTGTGTCTGCGAGATATGATTGAAATGGCTCCCAAAAAGGGGACAATTAGTCTGTTCCACTTGGTTTGGGAAACAACTGTAACTGCAGTCTATAAAAATCTGCAGGGGCCACGGTGATGTTTGTCAGAATGTTTAGGCGTGACTTCAAAAACATCTGAAAGGCTCTCCTTCAAAATGATCAAAGTGACAGGAAGTGACGGAGAGCTGGGTTGTCCTTCTCTTTGGAGGACTTCTGTCTCCTCAGGACTCGTGGCAACCTTGGGACTGAAGGAGGAGAAGAAACTCCCCTGCCCAGAAACCTGGAGAACGCGGAGTCGCATGCATGGCCAAAACTCAGGTCGTATGATTCCCTCAAAAAAAATTTCGCCAAACACAAACGAGCCACGAAAAACAAGAACTTTGAAAGAGAGCAAGAAGGGGAAGTTGAGGACAGTTACACCCAATTTGTCTGTGATAAATGGAAGTTTTTGGCAAATGTTCCACTCTCATGCACCCAGAGAACACGCCGTCCCCTCTGCATTGACACGAAACGTCTTTCACACGCAGTTGCCTCAAAAGAGGGCGCATTTTGCCCTTCAGAATTTTGGGTGCAGTTCGTGACAAAGGCTGTGTTCTCGTATTGTCCCTCGTTCCGGGCATGCAAATCTCAATGCCTCTCTCCCTCCTCAACAGCACAAATTAGTGAAGAAACGGACACGTCCAGAACTCTTGAGTCTTCCTCGACTTCACTTTGGGATCTGGATTCCGAGGTCGGTTCGGTGCGTTGACCCGGAACTGAACACGACATCTTGAAAACGCGCGAAACTTGTGAATGTTCGACGCAACTGTGTTTACAGAAAACCGTGTAATTTATCTGCCAAAAGCATGATCCAGGGGACGGGGGAGGAAGGAACGGCTTTCTCTCAGAGTCATGGCATCAAGGGTTTTGTTTCTTCATCAGGTATTGTCAATGTTGAGGTCAAGTTCCTCTCCTCTGGTGACTGGGACCCCTGGGACCAAATCAGAATCCAGCTGACATCAGGACCAACCAACCGAGCTGTGCGAGCATTGCTTCTCAAGGGTTCCCTTGAGCTGACTGAGTTTGTGTGAGCACTGTCTCAGTGAGCTGAAAATGCCATTTGTGTCGCGTACTTCCTTTGTTCAGCACACAGTCGAAATGATGAAATAGTATTTGTGGAGCTTTCTGTGTGTGGAATCGCTCATCCGTTGCAGGGCGTCTTTTCAAGTGTTCCTGCGCACTATCGAACGCGCAGACTCGAATCGATCCGATAATTTCGCGGTACAATGGCTCACAAGGTCCAATTAGGCAGTTCCTGGAACGATGAACGGACGCCAATTCTACAGTCGTCCGAACGCGTTTCCTTTTGACCTTTCCATAAATCCTGTGACCCGATCAAGCTTTATGTGCGTCAGTACAGGGGGGGGGGGGGGCGGGGCGGGGGCGGGGCAGGGGGCTCATCACGAGAAACGAGGAACCGGTGTTTCCGAGCAAGAACGCTTGCAGCTCAAAGTGAACAGTTTCACTTCACTTGAGGAAAATGTGTTTTGCTGTTTTGGTGGACGCCCCTGAAGCCTGGAGGGAAGAGTTACGAGGTCGAGTTGGCCGGTGCTACGTCATCAGCCTTCATTATCCGGTTAAAAGCGACCGGCACATCCCTCAGAGAGCCCCACTCAACACCCTTTTTGACACGTGTTGATTACTTTTACCTTTTCTATGAAAATCTATCAGTGACTGACAAAGTAACTGTCATTTCGAGCAGCTGCCGTGAAGGCTGACTTTTCACCTCGGCTTTCTATTTGGCTGTCGTCATTTAGAGGAGAAAGCGTTTCCCGAGACGGACTGGGCGGAGCGATTGTGCGGCCCCCGGGTCCTCCAGGCTACACGAGACGCTTCAAAATAAACCACTCAAAGCAACGCAATTTACTTGGTGACCGTTTTTCTTTACACGGAGCTGATCCTGACGAAATTGGACTTGTTTTGGTCAAAAATATTCTTCAGCCGGACGCTCCAAACTCTTGTAAACACGTGTTCCATTCAGACGCCAAGAAATTTGGTCTTGAAGTTTCTTGTGTTGGTAGGAATATGAAAGCGCATGCACAACGAGTCTCTTAAAATAAAAATGTCTTGGGGGTCTGTGGTATTTGCGTACAAAGAAAAGTGTTTCTTTCTCAAAGACCTTGATTCTTGATCAATGAGCGTTTGACTCATGAAATATTGAATCTGTGTCGGCATCTGGAGATGTGTTTGGGGTTGGGAGAGGTTGGTGAGGCCCGTTCTTCAGAAGCAGGTGGCGAATCAGGCTTCATTTCATATTGATGTGACACGGTTTTATTCCCTTTTTGCAACAATGGTATCTTTTCTCTATTTTATAGCAAGTGCAGAACTCCCACAAATTGGAAAGGAGCGCAAACACCACAAACGGAATCTGTCCTCCGTTTCGGACGTGGATGGATACGCAGCGGAAATGGGTCGCTTACCGTATCCACCCGTGTTTGTGACACACCTTTTTGTCCTGAAATTGAGTACCAAAACTAGGGTGCGACTTGTACTTGGGTATCATAAATATTTTCAATGTGATCCTGAACCAGGAAATCAAAGCAAAAGTTGGGGTGTGTCTTTTTCTTGAGTGCGGCTTACACATGGGTGAATACGGTGCTTCTCAGATGCGTATTTGATCCAGAAACTCACGCGCACCCGCAGAAAAACGTGTCCTCACGTTGAGTATTGTGGCCGAGGGCAATGACAAAGACTCGTACATGAATCACAATGACTTTTCGGACCTCTTGGGTATTTCCTGGGAGCGGAAATGCTGAGGAATTCGGGATGAATTCGGGACGGCTGGAGGACCACACAGACCTGTGGTGGGGCCTGAGCTCGGCTGTGGAGAACAACGGCTGATTACACTCCACCCACCGAAGAACAATGTGCAGCTCAGACGCAGAGGCCGAGTGAACACAGACCCACAGCTTCCACAGGAGCAATCCCAAGCGAGCGAAGACTTGAAAGTGTCAGATACGGTTTTTCAAGAGATTGGCGAGGAAAGTCTCCCAGCACACATGCGTATTGTAATAAACTTTGCGCCACGAAATTCAATCGGTGAAAAAGCTTTTTCTTTGATTCCCCACCTGTGATCATTCTTTGGTTGTTGCGCGCCTTCTGTTCGTTGAAAACAAAACTTGTGTCAATGTTTTCTTTTGTGAAGGGATCAAACCAACCACATTCCGGTGAAGCAACATTGAATATGAAATCTGAAATCACAAAACTGTTCCAAAGGTGTGACACCAAACGGAAAGATAGCGACTGACTTGGAGCTTGGTTCCGTGGTGAGTACATGGGGAGGTCCACGAATTTTTCGCTCGTCTGTAAGCTGCTGAAACTGCATCAAACTTGTCGCGGTCCAGCGGAAAATTTGTGGACAACCCTCCTTTCCTTTTCTTGCGAGTTTCCAACTCAACACCCACACTCACTTGACAACTTTAGGCCAAAACTATTTTTACAAAGTTTCCCGCGATATTTTCTTCCAGAATGAACCTCGTACTCACCCTGGTACGAAGTGACTGTTGTGACTCCATTCCTTCAAATGTTCTTTCATGAATGGAATTGTCTGTCGCAGAACAAAGATGTTGCGACGTACAGAGTGACACATCAACGAGCAACAATGGAGCATGGTCAATTCGTCTAAGGAACTGAAAAGACTCGCTCTTCCGTTTGCTCCATTTCTTATTCTGGTCGCATCGGACGCCTTGAGTTCCCTGAACATTGAGACATAATTTCACTGCGACACTTGTCCGCCCTTGGTCGATAACTGGGTTTGGATGCAGAAAGTTTTCAAATAAATCCGCGTCTACTTGAAAACGTGACCAGCGTGGAGAAACTGACGGTTTCGTCTCTCAGAGGGGAAGGTGCGATGGGAGAGGAAGCTGCAGAAGGGAGATGACGAGCCGAGAGAATTCAAGAGGCAGTCTGGGTTCTGACACGTCAACCCAAAAACCCTGTGTTTTGGGAGGGTGTGGCAGTTTCTTTTTGCGGGAGGGGGGTGAATCTTATTCCTTATCCAGCCTGATCCTGTGGTTCCAAAACAAGGGACCGACCTGCTTTGGTGGGTTCAGACCCAACCTGAGCTGAACTGGACCTGCTGCGTTGTTTCTCATGCTGAATATAGTCCGTGCGTGCACGTTGAACCGTCATTGTGTCGAAGTGGTGGCGAAGAGAGTTTGGTTTTGTCAAAGTTGATTCCTTCGCTTCTTTTGGCAAGACTCACAAGGAACTGGTTGTCCTGTTCGCAAATATCACAGCTGGCCCGTGCGCACTTACTTCCAGGCGCGGTCTGAACAGCATGAAAAGCCATTTTTGCACACGAAATGTCTTGAAAACTTATTCAATTGGTTTCTTTCTTTTTTTGTGAACGGAACACTCGCATCCTCAACTTGGTGGAGAACATCTTTTCGATGACCGTCCCCATTCTAGGAAATGGAAACTTTGCTTCTGTCATTTTCTTTCGTGTCCTCAGCTGAAAAATTTTTTCTGCAGTTTTCTCGAGCTCGGGAACATGTCCACTTCTGCAGCCCTGGAGGCAGCTGCGTCGAGACTTGTGTATTTACACGTCGGGTGAGGAGGATACAAAGTGTGTGCGCAGCACCTCTTGGCTCAAATGCGCGTGTGCACAGTGTGGGGCGGAGGTATTCCGTGAATCAAAGGATTTATTCTCTGGAATTCAACAAGTAAAACTCATCAAATTTTTCCTTGCTCGCGCGCAGAAAATTGTGGCAGTTACGGGTCCCGTTTGTGAGTGATTTGTTGAATGGATTTACTGGAAGGAAGCACGGTGTGGTAGCGTGTACTCAGTTCTCAAGCACAGATACTCACGATACTGACGGGCTCTCAACAGATCTACAGAGGAATCGTCTGGAAGAACGAGTGAGTGAGGCTCATCGTGTGTTGAGTCTGAAGGAGAATTCACACTTTTTGTCTGGTGTCCGTGCTTTTAGTGGATATCGTGAATTGAATCTCCACTTTGTGATTGAAGAGATGGATACAAAGGAGAGTTCATGTTGGAAAAACAACTGATTCTGGGCGGCCATGTGACGGTCAGCGTTCACACACGCTCGACTCGCCGCAGGTGTCACAGCAGTGGCAAAAGTGGCTTCAAAGTCGGAACCATGGGTGCGCGAACAAGGAACGGAATTAGACAGAGAAGACCCCACAACACCATTCTGGATCTCTTACACCGATACGCTGAACTCTTCTGGTTTCCGCTGCTTTTGTGTTTTGCGCTGCTACTGCTTCCTTCGTCAGCCATCAATGTCCCTCTTCCACCAGGTGAGAAAAGTTTGACAAGTTTCTCAGACACAAACTTGCGTCTGTGTGGCTATTTTGCAGGCGTCTGCCTGTGAAGGTGGCAGAGAAGGAATAATAAATCCAGCCTCAGTCTGTGATGAGTGGAATGACCAACTGACGATGTTTGAGGAAGTCTAGAGGCTTGAAGGTGTTGGTCAAAGCAAAGGTTAACGACTCGCGAGTTGAGTTTTGGTGCAGATGGTCAAGATCGAGAAGCGCACGAAGCGCGTTCCCGCGAGTGAATGTGTGTACTCAGGTTTTCTGAATTGGTCACTCAAAACCAGAACTCAACTCTGAACAGAACACCAGAAGCACCATGACATCCATTGGAGCAAGGTCCGAAAACAAACAAAATTTGTGGGTTTTGCAAACATCGGGAAAAAAGATTTTCTCAGTTTTGAAAAGTAACAAAGCAACCAAAAAGATCACCGGAATAAAATGAAAGGACTATGTGAAGGATTTTTGAGTGTTTGTAAAGTTTACACTCACAACACAATTATGCACACTCTTTGTTTGGGTTCTTTGACTCTTGCAGCGCTGGGGGCAGGGACGCGGCGGGGGGCACGTCTAGAGTAGCGCGGCCACCACCAACACACGTCTAAATCTCTGCTAACTCTCTGGTGCCCAAATGTCAAATACAATTTGGCTCGTTACCAGATTCGCGGTCCTAATCTGAACCAGGTTTTTTTCCACGCTGAACTCCAGGTTTTCTCAGCTCCAGAATAGCGGGACTTTTTCACCCCTCGTGTCTTGATGTTCACCTTTCCGATGGGTGTGGGTTAGCGCTGTGGGTACGTGGGTAGGCACGCACGTCAGGTTGGGTAGCGCCCTGCTTCACATCAGGTGGGTCTCTTTTCACAAAACCAGACGCGCATCCTGTGATCGCTCGATATCCTATTCTTCGCTACACCTTTTCTTCAGCATGCATTATATTATGCGGGCCTACATTGTACTAAATGTCTTGGAAAATTGATACAAACAAGGTATCCCAGATAAACTTGGATGACACTGTTTAGAATATAGGGTGTTTGGCAAGCAGCCTCAGAATTACATTGGAGAGTACACAGCGTCATTCTAGGCGCAACGCTCGCTCGGTCTGCATGGCGTTTATTTGTGCGTCGTCTTATTATGGTCGAAATACATGGTACGTACTGACATCCCTTGATAATGCAGGGGTGTAGGCCGGATTGATATAGAAATGCCCGATCTTGAAGATAGTCGGATCGGGTGACTTGATGTATTTATGATGGTGCAGATCGGAGTTCTTTTGATAAGGGTTTCCTGGGGCCCGTGCACCCAGGCAGTGGTAAACACCTCACTTAACGTGAAAAAACGCCACGCTTCGATCTGCAGAGTAAAAGACACGGTCACTTTTAAGTTCCTTGTCCCAACTACAGGGAGACAGGAGGCCAAGAAATTGGACACAAGGCATTATTTTCCATTGTGTGTGAGTGTGTGTGTGTGTGAGAGAGAGAGAGAGAGGGAAGGAGGGAGGAAGGGAGAGAGAGAGAGAGAGAAAGAGAGAGAGAGAGAGAGAGAGAGAGAGAGAGAGAGAGAGAGAGAGAGAGAGAGCACTGCTGAGTGTAACAGCTGCACGAGGGTCTCGACTCCAACCCGAAGGGTTTTTGTGCAGACGCCGCCCCACCTGTTGAGCATGTTCGGAAGAACCACGTAACCAGCGCACCACACGAACCGGAAGTACTTCCTGCGCGGTGCCACACCCTCGTTCGCTCGTGCGCACAGCTGAGGGGCTCATTGGTGAAAGTGTCAACACTCAGTTGCCTGTGTCTGGTGTTTCATTCAAACCCCGTTCCCCAAACCCATTCCCCTGAATAATGTCCTTCACGACACCATTTTCCGTGAGTGAACGCTTCAGAAATGGCGGCTTTTGCACGAAAAATCCTCCATCACCCGTCGTGAGCTTGTGGGAGGTATTGGTGTTGATGAAGCTGTTGGTTTACAATTTGTATTCATTTGCCGCTCATTTGTTGCCACAACACAACACCGTGCCAACGCAAAACATTCAGCGTGACCCGCTGGGGTACCCTGATGTACCCTGGTGTACCCGAAACAACCAGGTTCAGCGCCAAGCTGAGAATCCTTGCAGAGGTTCCAACGCGCACCTCAATTTCTCTGCTGCAGAAGTTTATCTCGTCTTACTTTGACTCTTCATACGACTACCGCAGTTATTTCTACGAGAGTAAACAAATATGAAAGTGTGTTTAGTCTGTTGAATCCACTCAGGGAGTGTTACCTGCAAGGAAAATTCCTGCGTTTCCCGCAACAGCGAAACGTCACGGACTCGCTCGCACACGCGCAAACACCTTCACCAGATTTCTTTTCATTGAAAAACTCAGGCACACCAAGAGCTTCCTTTGCGTTGGAACACACACGCATCACAAACTTGCATCTCAAGGGGAAAGACATTTTGGTGACGTGCGATGTGTGTTTCAGCGTGACTGAGTTGAGCGTGTGTGTTAAACGCATCACGATTTGTTGGCCGAGTGTTGTCCGTCCAGGTTCAAAATCAAGTTGATTCCTGGCGGCACCAAAACTGAGTGGAACATGAACAGGTGGTTCAGTGGCTCATATCAACGCTGAAGACTCGCAGTTCCGTGCTCAAGATCTCCCATCTGCTGCGGATCTGTTGGTCCTTGCGTTGAGTTTCGCGTCAGGGAAAGGTTCATCCACTTGAACTGACTGCCTGTGTCCTGTTCGACTGGTTCTGGTTCTCATGCACGGTGAGACGGGGAACCTTGGAAGTTTCCCAAAAAAACTGACCAGCCTGATCAACAAACGTGGTTCGAGTGGTCTGCGCTGCTTGGTGGTTTGTCTGGTAGATCTATCAAGCCAACATGAACCTCAGCTCGTGGTTTTGGTGGGGAGGGTGGGGTGGTGGGGTGGGTGGGGCCGGGTGGGATGGGGCAGGGATGAGGTCAAATTCACCTGATCAACGGGAAAACAGTGTTCTCACAAGGTTCAGCCCAAGCCCCCACCCCACCCGAATTTTCTTGTCAGATCAACCGAACCTTGTTGTGGTCTCATCACTGGATGACCTGATTTGCCCGTGATGCCTGTACACGTGGATCTCGCAGAGGTTTTGCGTGCGACCTGTGACCTGCACAGGAATGCGACGAGTTTGAGCCAGTCTTCACAATACGTTCATTGGAAAGCAGAAGTTTACCTTTGGATTGGTGTCCTTTGCCACACGGGTTTTGTGTCGTTAAATTGACCATTTGATCTAATGACTACGAGGCCCAGTTCTGGGTCACGGGTGCTGTGAGTTGTGCGTCCTCTGTTTGAGTGCGACTCACTCGGAGTGACCTGCATGGACAGTCTTGTGGGCTGCAGCAATCGCAACAAGGGCGCGTCAGCGGAGACCGGACGGACCTGCTGAAACTCCCCATTGACTACACAATTCTCAATTGTTGTTTCTGTTGCAGGGACGGTCGACTTGCTGAGCGCCGTCAGCATTCATCAGGAGCAGATAGGAGTGTCGAAAATCGTCGGATTCTGTGAAAACCGAGCCGGGAGAAATGTCCCCGATCTTGCCTTCCGTCTTCAAGCCGAAGCTCAGTTGTCTGTGTCGACGTATCCGATATTTCAAGGTAAGTCGTCCGACTCCAACGACGTCAACAACAAAAGCGGCGACGGTGGATTTTCCGAGCACACCTGCTGAACTCAAGACTCGTATTAGATCAGAGTACTCACTCTGAGTACTCACTCTCAGTACTACTCTCAAAGCCGTCGAGCAAAGTGTATCTTCGTCTGGTTCTCAGTTGTGTTTGTGTTGGCGTGAGCCGAACAGACCAGACCATTGTAGAATTGGTTTATTTTATCGTTTCGGGGCCAAAATCATCACCTGTGGCGTAAACAAAGGACGCCCAGCTTTTGTCTTCTTCTCACTCTCGCACAGGTGATGTGCGCTCTTTTTGCCAGAAGCGCAAAGGGGAACTTTCAGTTGGTTCCTGCGCAGAAATTTCAGTCTTCTAAACAAAAAACGCGCGTGTGCTCGTTCAGACCGACTGGATCTGGAGAAGCCGAAGCAACACGTTGAAATGTTTGCGCGTTCGTGACGTGCTGACGTGCGCGGTAAATACCGGTGTCGGGTGTCAAACATAAACGAACGCACCCACACGTCGATCTGCCTGATTGGGAACCCAGATAAACGAGGCGCAAAGCTGCCTCTACTTCTTCTGCATTTCGCTGACATGAAACTTATGCTGGAAAAAAACTTGATGACCTGAAAAGACAAAAACCATTCCAGCTGAATGGAGGTCAAAAACAAGTGATCGGAGATTTCTTGAGATGTAAGGCCGAAAAAATATTCGAGTTGATTTCTTTTTTTTGTTCTCATGAAAAAGTTGATCCACGAAATTTGATTGACCCCCAAAATTTGCTGTCTTTTCCGGTGGAGAAACCAACGAATTTTGCTCATGGTCACACGAAATAAGCAAAAAATGTGGGCAGGACAGGACACTCATGTCAAATCGAACTTGTTCGAATCAGACAAAAACAAGAGAGACGGGACCAAAAAGCTGCGAGGCGAACATATTCAGTTCGCAAAAGGTCAAGTCAGAAGATTGTTTGTGAGAGTCACCTGCACGAGTTTCCAGAATGCAAAGAGCATCGCGACTCCTCGCAAAGTTCAAGAGAAACGGCAATAGAGCTGGAAGGTTCCACACTCAGTCCTGTTGTTCGCGTGTGTTGTGAATTCACAATCTTTTGAAATCCTTGAGCTCTTTGAGACTTACAACTCCTGCACACTGGATTATCAAATCGCCTGACGGGCATGTGCACTAACTTCAGAGACCGCTTTGGAAACTTTGTGAAAAGTGTGAAAAGTGATCGATGAACCACGTCAAACTTCGTCAATCGTCCCTCATCTTTTGTCTGGAAGCCACTACCAGAACGACCAGACATCTTTGAGATTATAGCCTTTGTCTGAGTGATGTGAGGGATACAGCTGATGTCTCTCAGTACCTCCGTCTCTCTCGCACATCGGGTTATCGTCTGGAGTAGCACGCCGCACGAGAGCAGCCCAAGTGGCCCTCAGCGCCCCTCGTTGTGGGTAATAACGGCCATTGTTGCTGCTTGAGTAAATAGCTGTCAACAGCTGAATTGTCGATTGGGTGCGAAACAAATAAACCGGACAAATTGATAAATGTCTTGAGGAGGAGGTGATGGCAGCTCGTGATTTCTGGGTCTCCATCAAGGCACAGATCACGAAAAGGGGAGACTGATTCTCCATGCTGCAGTGAAAGCCATGCAGCCTGGGAAATAAATACCTGCAAAAATAAACATTTCAAACATGCATTGGCCACGTGAAATATTTACACGTGCAACACTTGGCCAGCAGATTGGTCTGTTTATGCGAGCTTCGCGAGACCTGGATGTCAAGCATTTCGCTCTGAGGTAACCTTGTTTCCGAAGCATGTCTCACCTGAGAGATACTCACCTGATACTCACCTGGTACTCACTGCTCGAGTCTGGTGAGGCCAGGTCATCGGAGACTGAGAATCGCCGCATCTACAAGGAATCTTGAGACTCAACTCCATTGATATACAGCAGTGGCGAGGTTCAGCACGGCTTAATTTGTACACGTGTGGTACCCCAATTGACAGATCGGTGGCACAGATGACCAAATTTGCATCACATGAGCAGTTGAGAACCAATGACAAGTGACCAAATGGTATCTGTGTCACTAATCTGGTAATTGGTACGTCGGAAAAGGAGCGGGCGTATTGGCTGAACCTCCGTAATGTGTGAAACAACACACGAAACCTACTTTGCGTCCGTTTTGGAACAGTGCAATGTGCCCCGAGTGAACCGCGCGCATCGTTTGTTAACCTTCTTGTTTTGCAGCTGGCTTTCCCGAAGACTTTTCCATTGTCACCACTTTCCGTCCAAAGAAGAACACGCAAGGCTTCCTCTTCACGGTGTACAGCGGCCAGACTTCTCAGGAGATCCTGGGGCTCGGGATCGGGGAGGACGACACCGTCTTTCTCTACGAGGATCAAAATCGGCTGCCGGGCAAAGCCGACTCGCCTCGCTTCGACGTCAACTTTGCCGACGGAGAGTAAGAGAGAAACAGAACATGTGTTGTTTTTTTGTAAAGCGTAAAATGGACAGTTTGGCTGTCTGAGCTGCACGCGTGCGGCACAGCACGACAAAAGTGATGTTGAAGGTTTGATCACACACACGCACGCACCACACACCACACACATGGACACACACTCCACACACACAGCACGCGAACCACACTCACTCGCACACACACCACACACGCCGCACACACCACATACGCTAAGCACACCAAACACACACACACACATTCTCTCTGTCTCTCTCTCTCGCTCTCTCTCTCTCACAGACAGACAGACAGACAGACAGACAGACAGACACACACACACACACACACACACACACACACACACACTTAAATTCCCCTTCCCCCAGATGGCACCGGCTCGGCATCAGCGTGCTCGGCGACACCGTGACCCTCCTATACGACTGCACGGAGAATGTGACGCTGCCCCTCAACAGGTCGCAGGCGTCAGAGCTCGACATCGACGGCGTCATCTTCATCGCCAGGCAACTTCTGGAACACGACACTTTCGTGGTAAAATTGGTTTTCGCGACGCTTTGCACAAAATCTCCGTGCCTAGGTGGGAGCGTGCATATTTTTTCACGGTGCCGAGCGTCTTTACTTCCTGTCGTTGCGTCGTTGAAACGGGTTCTGTTACGCTAAGACCACAAAACGTGTCCCCTGTGACCTCACATGTGAGTTTACAGACACGCGCACTGCAAAAATGGTTCCTGTTCAGCCACACAACTCTCCTCGACCAAAGGTCTCGTCAAGTTGTGTGATTTCACAGGAGCCAGCGTGTGTGACCCCTTACATCACAGATGTCGCTGTTTCAGGGGGATGTCCAGTCGCTCCTGCTCATCCCGGACCCGGAAGCCGCGTTTGAAATGTGCGAGTCTTACGCCCCAGACTGTGGAGATCCTTTCTTCAAAAATGAGGATTCACTGACATTCTACAACACAACCTTCCGACAAGTGAGTGGTTTTGTTTTCTTCCTCGCGCGCAAGTTTTGTGAAGACAGCACGATGGACAGACAAGTTTTTGGCAGAAAGAAACAAGAAAGCGCGAAGGTCTTGCACGAAGTTAGTTTTTGAAGAGAACCAAGTGGTGTGCGTCGCTTTTGTCTCTTTGGAGGGAATGTTGAAATACCCATCTGAGGCCAGAACGCTCCAGATCCACCCGAGAAATGTCCATCTCTCCTCAGGCCTTCTCTGATTGGCCTTTGGGAACAGGCAACAACTGGAAGGGGAGAGATTTTCCTTGGGGGTGAATCAGAAGGGACTGGGATTGGGGAAGGTTGAGAGGATCAAGTCAGGAGAGGGTTGGTCACTGAGATCATGACGGGGGCCTGCATTGGGGGTTCATCAGTGGCGTTGGTTGGGTTGAGTTTTGAAAAGGTCAGACGGCTGTTCAGGAGGGAACCAGACGACTGAAAACGAACCCAGGTATTTTTGAGCAATTTCTGGGAAGTTGGGGGCTTCGTGCCTTCTTTCCCTGAGCACTGCTTCTTGTTTCACGATATTTGAACATTACAGACGGAGGAGGCGATCGGTTCGGGAGACTCAGCAGAGACGGGGGTGTGGCCTCAGTGGGTGAGTCTTCCTTCCCCCTGCAAAAGCTCAAGAAACAAGCCGCTGGCTGAGAATTGTTGGACTCGTGTTTCAACAATAAAGGGAAAATCCTGAGTTCAATTCAACCTGTTTTGTTGTCCTTTTTCCAGGGCTATGTTGGGGTAAGGCAAGTCAGAGTCGATTTCCCCCCGTTGTCTGCCATGTTGGCAAACGTATTGTGTGCTTAATTTTAAGTTGTTCCAGTTGGTGATGTTTTTGATTCACGCTTTCAATGTTCCCAGTTGTACAATCAACTTAGCCACAATATTAACAGTTGTTGCAAAAGTATTTTTTGCAAGTAGCTCAGTGTCCACGCTTTCCATGTTCGCTGTTCAGCTTCATTCAATTGTTATTGCTTGGCATCCATTTTGCCCTTTTCACAGCGTTACTCTTTGACAATTTTGCAAAACGCTCGCAAGTTAGGTCTCCACATTGACATGATGTACCATAGATTGTTGCTCATTTGCATATAAATGTAAATTTTCAGGGCATTCCAGGTCCTGCTGGTTTCCCCGGACCTCCAGGACCTGAGGGACCCAAAGGAGACCAGGTACCAACCACACGCTCTGTTCGGTTCCCAAATCCATTTGGCTTCTGCCCATTTGTCCAAATCTCATCGCATCCAAACTTTTGACGTGTCCTTTTGTTCTCTGCAGGGTTTTCCAGGCCGAGATGGCATTCCAGGCTCGAATGGCTTGCCTGGACCTCCAGGACATGTCTTCGTGATTCCAGTGAGTAAACTCCGCAGTCCCAAATGTCCCACGGCTGAGTGCGCATGACAGACGCAGCTGCTCTTCTTCACGTCACGTGACTTTTCCAGCTCGACGCGGGTGGCGGGCTGGGTGGAGGCGTCGGCAGCAAGAAGGGTCCGAGTCACCAGGGGGAGGCACTGCGCCAGATGCTCAGCCAACACATGGTGCGTTTTCTTTCCCTGCTCCATCACCTGCCTGCAAAGTTTATTCTTCTGATAAATCCCTCTGCCACTTTGTTGATGGATTGTCCTGAGGGTTGAGGTTGTGTGTTTCCCTTTGCAGCTCGCAATGCGGGGCGCCACCGGACCTCAGGGGATGACCGGACTTCCTGGACAAACTGCAAGTAGACTCATCCCTGAGACCGAGTGTCATCAGTGTTGTCTTCAGTGTCGCACGTGGCTCATTTCTCGACACGCCAATTTTGGTTTTCCAAAAGACAATGAGATTGTTCACTGTGACTGAAGCAAATTCTTCGTATTTCAGGGAATGCCAGGACCAGAAGGACCCAAAGGAATGTCGGGGGAACCCGGTGACACGGTGAGTTCCATCAAATGTCAGGGTCTCTGTTTCAAAGAATCGTGTCATTTTCAGCTTGTTGATTGTTCTTGTCTTCCTGCTTCAGGGACCCATGGGACCCCGAGGTGGACCTGGACCGCCGGGCACAAAAGGAAAACGGGTAGGTTCACCAGACCATCACACATCAGAGGAGTTGCAGATGGTTTTCGTTGCCCCATCATTGAACAGCATGCAACTAAAGTGATTGTCCTTTCCAGGGTAGGAACGGGATGAACGGAGAACGAGGGATCACAGGTTTACCGGGAAACAAGGTGAGAGAACCGAGGGTACAGGTCCATTTGGGAGTCAGCAGGTTCCAACTGATGCAACAGTCTTTGCCAAATACAAAACGAATTTGTGCACACCAAACAACCAATTTCAATCCTTCAACAATGAATCGGGTGAATGTCATGATGTTGCTTTTCACAAAATTGTCGGAACTGTTTTGGATACTTGATATTTCACGTGCAGGGTGAAACTGGAAGGCCTGGCATACCTGGAATGCCTGGAGAAAAGGGGGACAGGGTGAGTCGACAGATTTTCAGTGCCACTTATTCAGATCTCTGAATGAACCTTCTGTCAACAAAATTTCGCGTTGTTCCAGGGTCCCCGGGGTGTGTCAGGTCCTCCTGGCTTCCAGGGAGAGGACGGAGAGCCGGTGAGTGTGCCCTCATTGCTGAAAAAATCCCAAAAAAAAAACTCACGTTTGAAATCCAGCAGAGTTTTGACAGTTTGTGTGCTTGACGCCTTCATGTTTGTGCCTGATCAACATTCTTCGGTTTTCAGGGAGAAAAGGGACCCCCAGGCCCGGTCGGTCCTCAGGGTGAAATGGTATGTGCGGTTTGTTTAATTTCCTTCAGTGTTCAGACATGTGCATCATGTGTTGCATTCCTTTGTTGTGAAACACAGAAAAGAAAATTCCTCAGCAAAATAAAGTGCGCGAGACACAACTTTGATCAACCCTGGTCCCTACTCACAGAATAAAGTCAAAGCATCTCCATACTTGCAGGGTCCGAGAGGATTTCTGGGACCTCGCGGGCCGCCGGGAACATCAGGACCTCCAGTAAGTGCGTCGGGCAAGACAAGTTCGTCGTTATTTGCTCACATAAGTCGGTCTGATTGACGTGTTCTTCTCTTCTGCAGGGCACGCCTGGAGCTGAGGGGTTTCCTGGACCAAAAGGGAGCCCGGTGAGTTTTCTTGTCCTATTTCGTACAAACAAGCCTTTGTTTCATCACTCAAAATAGATGCCCAAGCTGAAAAAAATGGTTTTAGGGACCAATGGGAAGACCTGGACGTCCTGGGCAGAATGGGACTCCTGGACCTCCAGGCCCACCAGGCCCCCTGGGACCAAACGGTCCCACGGGGCTGCAGGGTCCGCGGGGGAAGCCAGGAATGCCAGGGTTGCCCGGGTCGGACGGGCCCCCGGGGCCGCTCGGCCAGCCAGGAGAAGTCGGCATGAAGGGCGAACGGGTAAGCCACCAAGTTCAGTCTCGTGTGATCTGTGACTAGAAAATTCGTGTGACTTGGCCAGCACTCTCGTCCGATGTGACGCGTGTGGCTTGGCTGTTTGCGTGACTTTGATTGTTGTGCTTTCACAGGGATCTCAAGGACCGATAGGACCACTCGGCATTCCTGGGTCCAGGGGAGTGAAGGGAGACACTGGTCCGAGAGGCATTCCGGGAGGACCTGGCGAGAAGGTGCTGCTGCTGCTTCAATTTTCTGAACAGCTGAATGGCAAAACAACTTTATTTTGATGCGCAACGTTCGTAAATTCACTTTTTCAGGGGAGTGTCGGACTTGACGGAATGAAGGGAGAGATCGGACCCAAAGGAGAGCAAGGGCTGAAAGGAGCAAGAGGCCGAAGAGGAGAAGAAGGACCTTTGGGACCAAAGGTTTTTTGGCAGTTTTCTTCTTGAACAGAGTACCAGGCACGTCTGCACACTTTTACTTTTGCCTGCAATTTAAAAACTATTTATTGCAGGGCAGCAACGGACCCCAAGGACTTGTGGGACCCTCCGGACCGATTGGGGAGAAAGGCACGCTGGGTATCCCTGGATTTCCAGGCTACCCTGGTCCTCCTGGAGACAAGGGAGCCACCGGACCAGCTGGAATCAGGGGCAGAGATGGGGCCAAAGGGGACACGGTCAGTGCACACAGATTTCCAGTGTGAATTTATCAGGTGTTGCGGTGATTCAGACTTTGATGGATCCTCTCTGTCTTATGCAGGGCCTTCCGGGACTTGCTGGCGATCCTGGACCAAGGGGACAAAGGGTATGCCTTCTGTGTCAAACACGTGATCATGGTGACGTCATCGTGCCCACCACGTGTTTCACTGTCTTGACGCTTGCAGGGTCCACGAGGGGAGCGAGGCAAACCCGGCATACAAGGGTTGATTGGACCCAAAGGAGAAGATGGTCCTGCCGGTCCAGCTGGACCTCAAGGCGAACGAGGTCCAATGGGTCCGCAGGGTGCACCAGGCTTCATCGGACCACCAGGACCACCGGTAAGAACCAGGACCATCGGTACGATTCAGCGTCACCTCACAGTTTTCCTGACAGCACAGGGATGTTCAATTTGCCATCGGTTTTGTTGTTCTTCAGGGTCATCCAGGAAAGGACGGTCCCCCAGGCTATCCGGGCGAACGAGGGGAATCCGTGAGTAAACTCACTTTGATTTTGTTGCCTCAAACCCACATCTAAGATCAAAAAGTTTTGGGCATGACACAATCCCAGCCGTTTAGCTTTTTAAACATCGACGCCATTTTTGCAGGGTCTGCCTGGGACGGCAGGAGCGCCTGGGCCTGTCGGGCAGATCGGGCCGCCGGTAAGTCGGGCAACAATGGAAATATTTCCCATACTTCTTGCGCTCAAAACAATTGACACGTCTCGTACACAAGCACATTTTCTCTGTCTGTGTTGCAGGGTGCACCGGGAGACCCTGGACCGTCCGGTGAGAGGGGAGCACAAGGAATTCCTGTGAGCACTGTTGATACTGTGATTCACAATTGACTGTTTTCTTCCCAAACAAAGAGCCAACCTATCGTGAAAAATAATTGCTATTTCAGGGACCCAGAGGTGAACGAGGGTTGCCAGGCGAAGCTGGAAAAGAGGGTCCAACTGTAAGTTCTTCAAAAGCAGTCTCGTGGAGAGAAGACCTCAATGGAAATGACACAGTTTGAACTGTTCCTCTTTTGGTTTAGGGTCTACCCGGAAACCCCGGACCCCCAGGCTCAGGGGGACTACCAGGACCCAGGGGCTTCCCCGGAGACACCGGGCTTCCCGGCACACCGGTATGCACGTTCAAACGAGTTCTTATCATCCCAACAACTGAACTTCGAACAGGCCACCTCGTGACATTGTTTGTGTGTTTGCAGGGGCAGGACGGAACGAAGGGTGAACAGGGTCCAGCAGGGCCACCTGGACGACCGGTCAGTGTTTGTTTTGTTTGTACAATTCGCCGTGTAAAGTTGAGCGCCAACAGAAAAAGAAACTGAAGCTGACTCAGCTTGAATCTGGTTGTCTTTTTCAGGGAGACAAAGGAACTCCAGGTGAAGGCGGAGACGGAGGACCTCCAGGACCTCCGGTGAGAATCACCGTAATTGTTTGTGAAATTCCGCGCGTGAATCACCCTGGTCATTCTCAGCTGCCATTGTTGTTTTTCGAAGTGATGATAATGTACGTTTTTTGTCAATTCAGGGTCGACCAGGACCAAGAGGGAATGTCGGAAGTCCAGGAACGAAGGGGGATTCGGTGCGTCAACAGTCGGTCACCAATCTGCTTTTGTTGCTTTTGATACTAAAATATTTTCGTTCGTATCAAAATTGTTTCCCTTATTTCTCTTGCACAGGGAGCCAGTGGTCCTCCAGGAAAATCCGGGAAACCTGGAGATCGGGGACCTCCGGTGAGGTCACCAAATTTGAAAACATTGTGTTCCTTCCAGTTTTGTCCAAATAAGTTAGTTTCCACCATATTTCTTGCATTTTTTTCCTTCCAGGGAAATCCCGGATCTGCAGGTCCTCAAGGTCCACCGGGGGAAGACGGAGACAAAGTGAGTGTGGCAAGTGCACCGAGAATCTGATCCCAATTGCAGACGTTGAGATCAGGAAGTGAATGTTGACCAACTTGCAGGGAGAGACGGGGTTGCCAGGGACGAAAGGAAACCGAGGGAAGCAGGGAGAGAACGGTCCCCCGGGATCACCAGGCATTCCGGGTGGTCAAGGTGTTCCGGGTCCACCGGTAAGACTTTCTCACATGGATGTCGAAGATGCGTCATCGTGCAACAAAATGCTCGTGAAATTCTCACGTAAATGACTGTTGATGTGTGTGTGCAGGGTCCACCTGGGGAGCCAGGAGGGAGAGGCCTGCAGGGCGTGCCCGGAATCAAGGGAGTCGAGGGCCCGAGAGGCGTGCCCGGCTCCGTGGGGCAACCGGGTATCCAGGGTCTACCAGGGGTGCCGGGGGTCAAGGGCGAAGCAGGAGACCCAGGCAAAAAGGTACCACAGGATCTGTTTGTACCTACTCGCGTAACAATGAGATGAAACGGAATCAAATAAATTTTCGTGGCTGGGAAGAAACCAGTCGGTCGTCAGATCCGTTTTAGTCACGGTTCTGCTTCCACCCAAAAGACACCCTTCAAAATGTTGTTGTCCTTGTCAGGGACCGAGAGGGGGACCAGGTCCAGCAGGCCCTGCTGGAAAATCTGGACCCCCAGGACCTCAGGGTGAGCCCGGCGGCCCGGGTCTGGAAGGACCCCAGGGCATGAAGGGAGCGCCCGGCGAGAGCGGACCTGCGGGACCCCCCGGCAAGGACGGAGGTCCGGTGAGTGAGCACGAGATGTCGCTTCGTGAAGTGGTTTTCACATTTGGTGACGCGCGGTCATTTGTTTGACGTCGGCGTCAAAATTTATCATTGAACCAATGGTAGAGATTTTGACGTCAGTGCAAACAACGACCGCGCGTCACTCAGTGTGAAAACCCCTTTACTCCTGCATTTACTTCAAGGCAACAGGTGTTGCTATTGTGAGGAACTGCCTCGCGTGCTAATTGGTAAATTCCCTTGCAGGGTGCCCGAGGTAAACCTGGAGAGAAGGGAATGGACGGTCCGAAGGGTCCTGCGGGGCAGCCAGGTCCGCGAGGTCGTCCTGGCGCTGATGGTCCCAAGGGTCACATGGTACGTGGCATCCAATCCTGGAAGTCTGTTTGATTTTTACGCAGTTTTGACCGGTATTCTTGAAAAGCAACCACATCATTTCACATTGTTTTGATTCAGGACAAGAACAACAGATAAATTGGACCTGTCGAGAGAGATTTTCATTTTCAAATTATTTTGTTCTCTGTTCGTGCAGCACAAAAATTCTGTCTCGCACTTCTGCACTGACTGAGTAATTTCAGGGCCCCATAGGTTTCCCCGGGGAGCCAGGCAAACCTGGAGCCCCAGGAGTCGACGGGAAACCCGGGCTGCCGGGCGGCAAGGGGGACGCGGGCAAACCCGGCGAAAAAGTAAGGCACCGCGAGACCCTAAACTGTGTCCAAATGACGTCCTAACTGTTCGATCCACTTCTGCAGGGACCCATAGGCTTCCCCGGATCTCCCGGTGAAGCAGGAGAAAGAGGAATGAAAGGCATTCCAGGAAAAGTTGGCAAGAAAGGCCCCCGAGGCTGGAGGGGGCGACCTGTAAGAAAAGCCTGCGAGTTGCCTTGTTGCTAGAGAAACGCAAGGACAATAACCACTGCTCGTTATTTTCTGTTCAAGGAAGCGTAGTTTTTCAAGTTGCTTCAGGCTCCCAAAGCTTGCCACAACTAACGTCTAGCTTTCACTAAAACAAGCCATCAGAAAGATTCGTGCTTAAATTGACTATTTATCGCCACTGACAAAAAGTTTCAGTTGGATGAAGACTGATCCTGTATTGTGAATGAAGAACAAATTAGATCTACCTTTGTTGAACCCAGTTTTCACCGTCTCATCTCAGCGCTGACGTGTTAAAATTCTCGTTGAAATGGTGCAATTCACAGCATGCATGTTTGCGAGCGAACTCACTTTGTAGAAAGTAAGGGATTGACCAGCTTGTCTTGGAAATCAAACACTGCCCAAAACATTGACACAAAGCGTGTGTCGCACAGCAATTCCAGAATTGTGGCTGTTCGTTTTGATAAGGTTTGAAATTCGCGAATTTTTTATGATAAAACATCCTTCAGAATGAGGAAAAAATATCTTCCTTTCCAGGGGCCTTCTGGCACACCAGGAGACATCGGACCTCCGGGATCGCCTGGAAAACGAGTACGTCTTGCGGTGGAGGTTGTTTTTCCTGAAAATTTGGCAAGAAATTTGTGCGTGTTTCCAACCTCAGTGTTTTGCCTTTCCAGGGAACGGATGGAAAAGTGGGGCCCGCCGGTCCCATGGGAGAGAAGGGTGAAGCTGGCGACCGAGGAATAGCAGGTCCTCCTGGTGGCAGAGGTCTTCCGGGACCCAGGGTACGTCGTCAGATTTGTTTGCGTTTGTTCCGGCATGTTCACTGTCAAGAAAGGAAATCACAGACGGGCTATTTTACTGATGTGAGATTGTATTTGTTCTTTGTTGTTGCAGGGTATGGCAGGTCTTTCTGGCCCCCCAGGAGCTCAAGGACAGCCCGGTGTCGCGGTAGGGAAACAACTTATTCTTGCAGGCTAATATTCATCTTCTTTCATCCTGTTCGTGCTCTGTGTGTTTTTGTGTATGTACGAGGGCTGTTTTTTTGAAAACCGACTTTTTGCGATGGTGTGATTGATCTCTGTGATCCGTGGGTAAAACTTCAGTTTTTTGATGATCAAATTGACATTGTTGCATAAATTTTTTTATTTTTTTCTTTTCGCAAATCTGAAGGGGTTTAAGGACTCCCTTTGTCCACCAAATCTCATGTCTCTGGCAATGTGCTTTCTATGTGGAAATTGTCCTCAGTTTGGTCTCAGTCTCCTCCCTTCAAAGTAACCTCCATCACACTGGACACAGCGTTCATACCGATGTTCCAGGCGTCCAAGGGCCTGTCTGTACTCCTCCTTTGGAATGTTTTTCATTGTCCTGATGGCACTGATCTTGAGATCTTCAATTGTCTGGAATCTCATCCCCTTCAGGA
>JAAUXT010061919.1_pt1 | contig 26944 bp, 25 predicted proteins | sample 7278171 | NCBI WGS metagenome assembly JAAUXT01 (sample SAMN14350112, study PRJNA611818) | marine sediment metagenome | isolation source: surface marine sediment (1.8m) | place: French Polynesia: Moorea | collected 2018-08
AAAGAGCCCAAATGATCCCAAATCAATCCTCATCTTGACCATGAAACTGCTGCTGACATACTTTTGGAAGAGGCTGCCTACAGGTGATTTGATTTCGCTCACTCCGATTTCACTCGCTTTTTCCAAAAGCTCACAAATCGGACCAAGCTCCTCAAATCACCAAAAAAAAAAACCCACTTCCAAAAACTCCTTTTGCCCACCAAGTTCACCTACGACCCTCTCACACTGACAACATTAAAGATTTACAATTTCCTTCAATAAGTTTGGCCACCAATAAAATTTTGGCATAGCTCTGTCTTGCTTGGACCAACTAAAAAGATCTTGATACCAAAATTATTGTCTCCGCATGTAATTTCTCATAATCAACCACAAGAAACCAAAGACATTCTAAGTACCGGTATGTCACATCACAGAATCCAGTTTCAATAAAACTTCAAAATATAACTTTTATCCTCACCTCACCCCAAACAACCATTATTTGCAACCAATTCCCTTTGGATGCCTGAAGGTGATTGCTCGGGTCACTTGTTCGGGCCGCTCTTGAACAACCAACGAACATGTGCCCCTACCAATCACCCAAAAATAACTTTGCAAGTTGAATTCAGTGAGAAGAACTTCCATCCTTCACTCCTGTCAGGGTGGTTCCAACGAGACAATTCCTTCCACTGTCAGAGGCAGCAGAAGCAATGAAAGGACGGGGTGGTGTGTGTAAGGAGAGAAACCACTCAGGTCTAATCTGCACAAGGTTAGCTTGATTGTTTTATGCCCTCATTGGCGTTGCAGGGAAAGCTCTGGTACACTCCCACAAACATGCTAAAATTAGTTTAGGGATCAGGTTGGATTTCTTCGGAATGAAGGTCGCTTCACTCTATTCCCAATGGATTCTTCACATCCATCTAAACTGTCCATGCACAAGAGTATTTCCTCGAATGTTCATCATGCCAGAGGTCTTGAGCGTGACCTCAACAACCTGATTCTAAACAAGGTTTAAGGCTGGTGAGCTGGGTGTGAAGTCTGTTTGAGGGCGGACATGCTGAGCGGCAATCGACTATTGACAGAGTCTATTGGAGTCTGAACGCGGCGCGATCGGGGGGCCGTGGAGGACGAGTCCCCGCGGAGGCTCCGGACCCGACGACCCGCTGATGAGGTCAATCGCATCACTTCCCTCGCAAGACAACCCGGAGCTGAGCGCAGGCAAACCAGTCATGCAGCTCAGCGATTCCGCTTCATATGTTTGCAAGTTTATTTTGCAAATTGAATATCGAGTTGACAACCAGACCATCTTGGAAGCGTGATTTATCGAGGTTGAACAAAGCGTATTCAACCTGACCCTCCTGAACCTGATTGGCTGGTTCCGAATTCTCGTTTACTTCATCAAGAAAGAGAGACGTGAGTTTGTTCTCGCTCACGCTCACGTGACTGTTCTTGAAAGGAGACGTACTCGCAAAATTGTTTCGACATGTCCAATCAGGCAAATGTTGACAATGACTATTGAGAGCAGAGAACATCTTTGTGTCGGAATCTCTGTCATTCCGGACTCCCTCCCACGTCATAAACACGGAGACATGTATCATTGATGGAGCTGTGAAAGCTGCGTTTGTCCAACTCTGTTGTTTGCCAGTAATGTGGCCACTTAGAGCTGAAATACCTTTCACTGCGAGCTTCCCTAATGCGCTGTTCATCACTCTCTTCTCCCCGTGGATATTCGTGTTAACATAATCTTGAGCACATTGTGCAGTGGGCATTGTTCCCCAAATGGCCAAGCATTGGTTTCTACACGTCCCACGCAGTTGCGCATCCAGTTCACACGCAGCAATCTTGAGTCTGCTTGACGCAGGAAAGTTTTCAGCTGGCGATGATTGTATTCCAAGTGGAAAGCAGCCTCCACAATTCGCTGTTTTCACAGAAGCATTGAAAAGCTGGCTCAGTTATTTTCTGGGCACCCGTATCATGTGGCTTACAAACATATTGCTTTATTAGGGAAACGCTCACGGAGAAAGGCCCACAGAGAGCGACTTCTGAAGTTCGTTTGAGGAAACGGAAAGGGCCTTTCACGGAATCGAGGGTGATGTATGGAGTCAGCGTGCACCAACCGAACGACTTCAATTGCAGGTTGCACGGAATGAAATAAGAGCAGAATGTAAGAAATCCGATGAGGGCGTGGTGTCTCTGCTCTATCTGCAAGCTGTTGAGTGTCGAAGTTATTGGTCAATATGGGTTTATTGCCATTTGACACGCAACATCAAAGTAAAGGACTGGAACCACCTCGCCTGTTTACAATCAAACAGGAGTCCAAGAGAAGGTTCGGGGAGCACGTGTGCCAACAGTTAATTAAAGGGTGTTGTTCTCGGAAGAGGTAAATAGACCATCTGTCTCAAATGATACAGGCCCAAGCACTGTTTTACGCTCATGATCGGCAGGGTTGGTGCGTAAGTCCCTCCACAGAGGAACTAGCTCTTGGTTCAGGCTGCTTGAAGTCTACACGCACACGCCCAATCGAGCACAGGCCACAGAATGCCTTCGCTTGATGAGTGCACACTTGAAAATGCCAGTACAAAACTTTGGAAAGCGGGAGAATCAGAGTGCCTGCAGCTCTTAATTTTCGGAGGCGCTCGTCTCACAACGAGCGGTTTGTGTCGCGTCATTTCCGCGGCGGAAGCGTCACTAATGAGGTTCCCAGGTAAAGCAGCGAACATTCGCTGCAGAAGTGAGAACAATACGACTTGTGCTGTCGAGCTATTTTCCACATGTTTGTGCACAAGTTAAGTTCCGGAGAGAGAGCTCTGGGCTTCAAGATGGGTTAGCCCACAAAGCAGCCTGTTCTCCTGTCTGTAGTGTCTCCGCTGAAAGAAGTTCGGATGCGTGATATAATTAGCCAAATTTACCGCCGGCCTCCTGGACACTGACAGGAGAACCAGGTTCGTGCTTTCTTCTCGTCCAAGACAGATCTGCATTTTGCTCTTTCTTAAGGCAGCCTTTCGCTCCACAATGCGTTTCTTATCCCCCTGCAGTGAGTCGTTTTGTGCGAAAAGTGTGGCCAAAAAGTTTGTATGATTTCTTTTTCTTTGCTGAACAACCCAATGAATTTACCAAACTTTTACCAAAAACGTTGTCTTTCTGCTCCCAAATTCAATGACGGTACTTGGTCCTCATTAGCTGGGTCGTATTGGAAACGGATTATCAACGTCATGCACACCTCACTGATTGGAACTCTATCCCATCAAAACGTAGGACTCGAGGGAAATGATAACGGATGAAGGCAATGGCAGACTCTGCACTGTGTGTTATTCCCAGGCGACTACAAGTTTACTTGCGGACCTTATCAAGCGCTCTGCAGTATGCATACTGTGGCTGTGTTGCCTCTGTGGACACAGATTACAGACCCGGTGTAACCTTGTCAATGCAGTACTTTCCACTGTGAATCCGTAAGACGTAGTCCTGGGATCAACTTCCACATTCATCAAAATGGATCCTGGGCTTGAGTGTAGCCTCAGTCAAAACAGTCTGAAGCGCCACTGTCTCGTGTAACAATTGCTGGGGTCCATTCTTGGCGAATCTTAGTTTCCTTTCTTGATCAGGATGAAGAGGGGAAATTTGAGCTGTGGACTCCTTCATGTGTCACCATCCTGGAATATCGCAAAGTTGGTTGAAGTCGGTCAGACATTGATTGATCACACTTTGGAAAGGAAATCTTGGTCGGTGTTGGCGGCCTGGAAATGAACGCATTGAAGACGGGGACAATGGCCCAGTCATCTGTAATGCGACGATAAGAAATATCTGCTTCGAAATTCAGGGTCAGCATTTTCACGAGGCTGTGGACAGAAGCCCAAGTTTTAACGGTGGTGAGCACAGATGGGTCCATCCTGGTTTGGAGAAGGTTCCAATTGTGCGGCGGAAGGAAGGCGCTGCATGAATTGCTCTCCGGATCCACGGGACCTTTTGATCTGCTTTATGGGAACGTAAGAAAACATTTTGGACTTCTGAATCATCATTGATTACCTTCCAAATTTACATTTGTGTCCAATTCAGTTTGGCTGCGAATCCATCCGTGTGGATGTTCGCATGCTATTATCCTGCAAGACAAATGGGGTTCACTGGACCCATGTTGACATTATTGTTGAAAGTGGCAAGCACTGGAGTGTTTGTGTGCTCCCTGGGAGAATGCAGACATGCTTTGTATTTTTCCTTGCTGACGAACTCTCTGCGGAATAGATGGTTGATATAGTGCGTAGGATGGAGGGTCAATCGCATCATCTGGTTCTCCCAATTGTTGCGATTGCCTAAACGAGGTTGCAGTGATTGAATCGGGTGTGTCTATTGCATTGCCCTGCACAAATAGCATATTCTGCTGCAAATAAGGAACCATTTCTTTTTGTTCCCAAGCCTCTGGACACAGCGGCTGCCGTGCGGTACTTGTTTTGTGCTTTTGAAAGGAATCGGCTGGTTACACAAGATGGGAAACTTGGAGACGTTGTCTGTCCAGCGACAAACAATACCCTGACAGTTATATTTTTCGTGGTTTGAGAATGAGAAGTCATGGATGTTCCGTGTCTGAAACAGTCACGTTTTTCACTCATGTATATTGTTTTCTGATGTCCGCCAGCAAATTGAATTAAACGTGTCTCATCCAACTTTATGCACTACGCAGTCGGAATATTCTTGCATTGTCCAGCGGGCCAATACGTGCAGGCGTTGTTCGTGCTTGATCCAGGGAACCTAGAGAACTTCCTTTTCGCACCAGGATCTTCGAGCACTCGACGCTCCGACACTGTTATTGAATAAATACCATGTTTTTCACTTGGAAATTTGACACACGCGGACAACTCTTCTGTTCTCAGAGATTCGGTTTGAACAAGGGTCCGGCCAAACAATCTCGGCCACCATGATCGCGTGCGTCGGGACAGTTTGTGCCTTCAGGAGCATCTGTGCATGTCTTGTGAAAATACCCCCGGCTTTTTTACGACCATAATCCTCAATACTTCTGATTACAAAATTGTTCAGTGCACAAGGAAATTACATTCTCTCAGAAATGTGTTTTGCGGGAGACAGGCAAAACTTACGCACAATGAGAGCTTGTCATTGAGAAAGTGACTGAAGCGTACACCACTTTGAAACCGCCAAGAGAGCGAAATTGAGTACAACTGCACGCATTTGGTGATTGTGCGTGCGCTCAGTTCAGAGACATTGCCCAAAACAGATCTCAAGATCCGTTTCATGTGCCTGTTTGTGGTCTCACTGGAGGAACGTGAAATACGACATAACAAGCCAAATTACTCAGGACATCCATTGTAATAAAACAAGGGACCTGTCAACTTCTTTACATGTTGATTTATCGTTGTAAACTTCTTTGTGCTCTGCCTAAAATGCGCTTCCGTTTCAGTGCTTTGAGATTTATTGATCATATTTAGCAAAAAATCTAACTTTTCTCCCGTGCAAGATTAAAGGGGAGATGAAACCCGCGTGATGAACTGAAATCACGAAGCACTTAAACAGAATCAATAGGGGAAACAACAGTGTTCACGGGGAGACTTTCTTCAATGGAACTTTGCGGCATGCAAAGGGACGTTTCTGACTTCACGGAGGTGCAGTGTTATTAAAACACAAATGAGAGTGAGATATGCACGGTGTTTCTTTGGTACAACCTGCAGCAACATCCAACACCGGGATTCTCATGCAGCCGAGATCCATGCATGAAGTGAGAGTGGTGGGTGAATGGCGTGATGGTACTTCAGAACTGACAAGCGGCAAGAATTGTCAGTGAGCGGTGTGCATTAAGCCACCTATCCACTTCCCTCTCATTAGATTTTTGTACAAATCAATCGACTCAGATTGTTGTGCTTGTTGCGGTGAGATTTAGATTCTGCATACATGTGTGAGAGTGTTCTTGCAACCATCTGTGCAAGCCTGAGACTGATGAAGCCCTGACCCCAAGGGAAGTGGGTATACGTACAGGGGTGGATCACTGACAACTAGGGCTCACCAACTGAACTTATCCAGGTGATTTTACCCACAGTCCAAACGCTTTTCCTGAAGGAGGGATGGCCATCTTTCTAGAAATGGGCACGTCTGCCTGCTTGGTCCTTGTTTATGTGTTTTGCTTTTTGTGTTTTCACCATGGCGAGAGACAATTGCATCGTTTGTGCGGGAACCACCAAAAAGCAGTTCTCTGCATGGTTCTTGTTACCTCAACAAGGCACATTCTGGAAAAGTCAGAGTGATGAAACTCAAAAACATTTACTTGCTGATCTGGGTCAAGATTCTTTGATGTAAACGGTAATCTTGAGGACACAACACATCCTTCAAGGCAGAATCTTTACGATGAAGTCCTAAAACATCAGGCAATGCATATTTGGCACCAGAGAAATTCCTGGATTTTCTTGTGGCATTCACCAAGGGATTACTGAAGTGCAATTTATAAGTTCCTTCAAGTGTGTGATTTCACAAGCATGCATTTCAGCACACGTTGTATATTAAAATCAATCAAAAAGTCTGAAAATCCCTCAAACCACCTTCCACAATTCTGCTTGCCGTGATGAGACCTGTATCATTTTCCTCTTCTCATCCATTATTCACAATAGATGCTTTTCAACCGCTTCCAGTAGGAAGTGCTGCTATCGAATCACAGTTCTCTGCGACCCTTTTGAAGATAAACCTCACACACGTATTGTTTTCAGACATCCACCGAACTCATGAAATTCTGTACCGAGGCCTGTTGGCAAGAAGAGCATCTCCAGATGAACGCAGCACTCCAGTCATTTGCTGATGTTTTCAACAGCCCATCACTTTGTATCTGTCACAGACACGAACATACGTACGTAGACACGCACGCACACACACACACACACACACACACAAACACACGTACATAAACGAGGCAACATCCAAGAGAAACTTCCTCGTACCAGTTTCTCTGTGAAAAAGGTTTTTGCTGGAGGTCGACCTTTTTCACATGTAAGGTCGTGTGCTTGATCTTCACTCTTGATTGGTCTGCTGGTCATGTTCAGGAATCATGGATATTCAGGACAAAGTCAGTGCATGAAAATTTTCACCAACTCAAAGTTCATTGTGGGCTTGCAGACTCAAAAAAGTTTTTCTTGACCATTTTGCTGGACATGTTTGAAGACTCATTTCACAGCTTGGCAGAACATAGGAGGAACATACGGCACAACTTCAAAGGTTGGGATGTCAGAGGTTTGTCAAAACCACCTCTGAAAGTTCCAAGTTGATAAAGACAACTGAACATCGATGGACTTGATCAAGAGAACATCACACATTTTCAAAAATTTGGTGGTTTTCTCGTGTTATGTTTGTGTTTGGAAATTAGTTCGATCCTGCTGTCGGTGTACATTCAATACAGGTAGCATCTGCAATTTTTTGTGTGCAGGAATTGTTTCTCTTTCCACTTTCCACAGAAATTCTCACCCAGAGAGTTTCTTTTGGAGGTCCCTTCATTCAAAATAGAGCAGTAAAAAATCTGTAGATTCTTGTCATCATGTTCTTCAAATATTAGAAGAAAATTGTTGACTATGATAAAATTAGTGAAGAAACAACTGAACTTGAAGACTAAACTTGACTTTAGATTCAATATTGGCTGTTGTCATCATGTGCAGCTGAAAACTTGTAAGTGCAGAGAAGGCATTGTGTAATTTCAATAGCTGAAAAGTTAATGTCAATTTGAATGCCTTTTTTGCTGACCACTTGACAACAAGTTTGCAATGAAAACAGACAAAAATAATCTTTGTGTCTTCTCGTACAGAGCAGGCGGAGCTGTATTCTGCAAAACATCTTCAAAATTGGCAATGAACCGAATTTTGTTACATCTTCCTCTCTGTCTGTCTGTCTGTCTGTCTGTCTGTCTGTCTGTCTGTCTGTCTGTCTCTCTGTCTGTCTGTCTGTCTGTCTGTCTGTCTCTCTCTCTCTCTGTCTCCTATCTCTGTCCATGTCTCTCCTCCCTCTCATTCTCTCTGTCACTTTTCTTTCTCTCAATTAAAAACTGAGAAAACGCACCCTGGGTGGGTCAGACCAGGTAACAGGTTGCCAAATGCACGCCTGTTCACAGGCGACAGTCTCCTGGGGACCGCTTCTCCGTGTCCTTTCCATCATACATGCCTTCGTACCCCTCAATCCCCGCTACTTTCGAGTCTCTAACAGATTACACCAGCTCGCTCCACATCAACAATACAGCACATTTGCCATCGGGGCAGAAAGAATGGAGCGCTGACAGGAGTAATGAAGTGGTGCGGCAGGAAGGGCGGTGACTGCGTCGTGAGCCGAGCGATTGATCACCCTTCCCGCGGGCGGCGCCCTCCCGCCGCTCCCTTCGCCGACGCGCAACACGAGTTTGGGCATGATGTCACTGACGTGAAGGTAAGCTGAGCTGGCATACTGGCGTGAATGTTGGGATGCAGGCCTTTCAAAATCACTTTGGACTGACGTCCCCAGACACATGTCTGTAAAATACATGTGTCTGGTCCTTTTGGTCCGCCAGTCAAGTGCCGACAGTAACATACCTGAACATTTTGTTGTCTGCGGAAGGGCGGGGGAGTCTTTCTTCTGCAAATAGATATCTATCCCTGCTCCCCAAAGCGAAAAATAATACCAGAGTGATGCATTCTGAATATTTTTCTGACAAGGCACGATGGAGGGTGGGTTCTTACTTTTGGGTGGATGTCAGCCCTTCAACAGTATACAGAAGTGCATCTCAAACCAGTACTTTCCCAAGGAAATATTCGGTTGAAATCACTCACCTGATATGCCTTCGTATGTCCACCATTCTGACCAGGATGAACACAGTCCTGAAATTACAAAAACGTTTTGCATTGACAACAACTTTGCGCTGGGATCACTCAGACTGTGGAGCGAAACAACACGTTCACGGACTCTGTCATTTTTTGCTGGGGCCTGTGTAGTTAGTACATGAGGGGCTTGACCGTGATCTGACTCTCATGTGGGTGTGTCGCTACGGAAAAACAGGTCGACAACGTTCATGATCTTGCAGGTGATGTTCACTGCTTTGGCATCTTGTGAACGGGTGAACTCACAAGCAAAGGATTTGCTTTCAGGTTGTTCCCGAAGATACGTGTTGCTTGTGGTTCACTTTTAGCTTGTTGTCTCAGGCCCGAAGGAAGAGGGACGAAGTGCAAACAAAAGCGGACTTTTGGTACGGAACAAAATACTTTATTGGGCTTGCTGTGACCTTCACTTTTGGATCTTTGTTTCCGCGACACCACAGTCCGAACATTTATATTCATGGTCGATTCTGGCAGCGCAGGAATTTTCAGCACCGATCAGCTCAATGGAGCGTGTTTGAAGATACCGGGTGTGGTCCATTCCCGCTTTTTTCATCTCCTCCAGAAGGCTGCAAGCATCTTGCAAGAGCCCAAGTTGAATTTTTACTAGCTTGCAGCTAGGAAAGCTTCATTCGAGGCAACAAGCCCTCCGGAAAGGATTCTGAGTCCCAGTCAATATTGTCGAATTAAGGTTGTTTACGCAAAGCGAATCCGTGTACGAAAGGCCAAACGATTTACAGGGTATGTGTCCTTAACTCTCAGCATGGACCTCGTTCAGCAGAAACGACTCAATTTCTATGGTTGCAGGTAGTGTTGAAGGGTATTGACATCTATCACATATCAGATATCATTACTGATTGCTCTTGGCTGCACTAAACCATCGATAAACCTGTACTTGCCCGCTGGAGAGAAAATCCTGGATTTCCGACAGTGCATCAGCGACAGCTAATTTCAATCAGAAGGACTATCATCTACCGCTTCGGAAATGAGGTTGGCAAATCGGGAAGTGACATTGTGATTGTCAATTTTCCAGGGTTTGTCAGACCATTCTCTGTCACCTTCTGGTGTCAGTTCAAAGTTCTGGCAGCCAGGATAAACACTGAAGCTGAAATCAATGTGTGGGCGTGTGAGACACCATATTGGCGGTCCCGAGGGTTCTGCGCAATGGATGCTAAACCGCTTCAGACACACCCCTGAGCCCACAAAAGGCGGCCTAACACGAGTACTTGAGTACGGAGAATGTCGATCTGGGCGCACCACGGTGAAGGATCAACCATATGCTTGGCTCCAGCCGCGCCATTCATGGTGAGAACTCAATAGATGGTCCCAGATTTTTTGCATAAACAAACCACAAGTTGTCAAATTGGCGAGGCCAAGGTCGGCCAACTGAATAACTTTCATTTTGTTGCTTCGAGATCCCACAGCTGCTTGGTCTGTGGAAGAATTTGTCCAAATGTTCAGGACTCGAGTCTGAGGCAGAGCCTATGCCCTTGCATGGAAATTTGGTTGCCTTGGAATTTTTACTGTGTTGCTGCCAAAAGGTTTCCGCAGCAACGTTAAATACGAGTAAAAAGCTGTTCTGGAGCTCACAAATACGTGATCACTTCCCATCTTGTGTGCCTGTATTATCACTGGTGTCACCCTGAAACTGTACATCCCAACTTGAAAGTTAATTGCTTAATTAATCAGACCAAATAGGTGGGCTCATCCGAGTGTTCCCCTCCAATTCTGTCTGTTCTGTTGACTTGGGAATGCAATGAGATGAAGATTACAATGGAGCACATCAACTGTGCTAAAGGATTGCGCGGGTTCGAGGAATAATGAAGCTCGGCGGGACAGCGCTTGTGACGGTCCCAATGCCTCCGCAAGACAGGCAGCTTTGGTTAGGGAAACATTGCCTGACAAGCGCGTAATATTGAGTCTAATCCGGGGGACTAGCACGTGTAATGGAATGTGTTGCAAGTATGATTAATACGCAAGCAATGGGAATTTCATGCGCTTGAGAGGAGCGCCCGGGTTGGACGGGGTCCACCGCGGAGCGTGGCAGGCTGCGCTTCGGTTCCGGCCGTCGACGATGCACTTGGCCAAACGAACAGATGCAACGAACAGTGGTCATCACTGTATACGACCTCCTCCGTTTTATTGCGGAGTGGCTGAAAGGCACTCCACGACTATAAAAGCACGACTGCGAGGCTTGTAGATCATGGGAACATTCCAGTTCAGTGAGTTCCTTAACAAGAAGAACATGTTTCCTGGAGCCGAAGGCACTGTTCCTTCTCCGCTGGCCCTTCCTGCCAAATTTACCTGCAAACACTTCCCATCTTGGGTTATCACACCCGTAATTGTTCTTATGGTAAGGTCAGGTGTTAGATCTGCTTGAGGGACTCCGAAAACAAAACAAAACAACTTCGGCTTGAACAAACACGAATGAAGCCAAGCTCCAGATCTTTTGTCAAAAGCTGGGAACCAAATTTGCAGAACTTGGTTCAATTGCATACACAACGCAGAAGTTTGAAAACTTACCCAAATCCACAAAGAGCATCTGTAGAAGAATGAAAAACAACATTTTAAAATTGTCTTGCTGCTGCGATCACTTTGGGAAATTTAATCCAACACGGCAGTCCACTGCATTCTCTTGTGTACCAACTCCCAACTTTCTCACTTCGCAGTTTGCAGTTCTCCTCTGCAGACTATTGTTCGTACATCATTTGGATTCAATTATCCGGTCTGAATCTAAATTAATTTCGGAAATTTCTACTGTGACCAAATCAGTAAACGAGGAGTAATTGAACATGATTACTGCTGCACGCTCCCTGCCCTGTCCCAGTGACTGTACAATGCAGCTTATATTGCGATTGAAGGTGACTGGGAAGCGGAGCTCTGCAGGGCGGAGCCAACTCTCCTCAGCAATCCATCCCATTGGTGTATTGATATGTCGTTAAGCAGCTCAAACTCGCTTCCTTGCCATCCACTCAGTTCCTGCTTCAGATTTGAATTCGGCACATTCCTTGAACAAAACACCATTCCAGGGCTCTGTAGCGGATGCATGGAGCGAGAAAGCGTCCCCAAACCGCCCAAAATATATTTTGCGCCCTCACTATTTGAGGAACACAAGGGGGTGGGGGGTCCTTGGCTTGTGTGGACCCAGACCAAGGCAATTTTGGGATCAATTCAACACCGACGCCAGAGTGTTACAAGCAGAAACGATGTGCGCGCAGTTCACCTCATTCAAATGAAATTGTTTACCTCCGTGCAAAAAAAGAGTTTCAATCTGAGGTGAAACAACAAAACATATGCACACGCACAGACACGTTCACTTTGGAAAGAACACAACAACTTTCACCTCAATCAAGAAAGATTTGCCTCAATGTCCTGATAGAGTGCTAAATCTGAGGTGAAAAACACGCACACAAAACATTTTTGCTGGAAAAGAACGCCTCTTTTTCCTCTGGGAAAGCCACTGCCCACTGCCTTGTGCCCAAGTTAATTGATTTGATCTCGCACAAGACCACAAAAGTTAGAATTTAAGCTCAGGGTGAGTGGACACAACAATCAATTGGACAAGTCAATTCAACAAAGAGAATGCACGGATGCAGTAACAAAAAACCCGAAAATAATGTGCCCATGCACCTGCCCATTTTGCTTCTCACAGCCAAATCTTGTGTTTTTGTTGGAATTTTTACAAATGTTTTTTCCGAGGAAATGTCGCTTCAAAGGAAAGACTTGCCAGTGAAGTTTCCAGCAGTGTAGGTTGCTTGTTGTTTGTTTGCAAGCAAATTGTTGCACTTATGATAACTTTTGAAATAATGGGTTTGAGGTGTTGGACAATTTAAAGAACAAAAGAGTTCAGTTTGATAATGGCATGTGCAAGTCAACAAACATGTCCACGATTTGAAAAAATAACAGGTTCAACATGTTGTGGGCCATCACAGACTGAGAACGAGGGCTTTTTTTTTTATAAGCATTTGAGTCAACATACTTGGATTCAGCAAATGACATAAGTTGTGTTTCTTTCTGTGTGACAAAGTCAAATGGATCAAAATGGCAAAATTTGGCCCCTCAGAAAACATTATGGCTTGAGCACTGTCGCCGAATTGACTGCACAGCTGCTGGCCAAAGTTGATGTTGTGTGACCCTCCATGGAGCAATGGGATCACACAACATGGATATTGGGTCTCCCACTGGCTGCAGCTATGGGGTATGTCAATCTGACTGGCTGACTTGGGGGGGGGGGATCACACAGCATTGTCCTCACCATGGTTGGGTGACCCTCTGGTGGCCAGGTGTGGGCCAGACCTTGGTCTGTGCTGGCAACTGACCTTCAGAGGCTGAAATTTTGGTGATACATTTTAATTTTGGGGTCAGGTCGCTGGAAAAAGTACACGGAAAAGTCAACAAGTGTGTATCTGGAGGGAACGGGACTTCTTCTCTTTGCGGATTCTATTTTTTCATCTGGTGGGGGTGGGGTGGGGAATGTGGCTCCCTGGACCCGCTGGATGGTGATTCTATGAGGGTTGAAAAATTCTTTGCTGGTCATGACTTGTGATTGACAGTTTTGAGTTGTCGTGTTTTGATTTGCACTCTTTTTGATGTCCAGCCTCCACTGCTCTTCCGCTGCACGAGTACACTGCTGCTCTTCCGCCGTTTGCTCAGCGATGTGTTCAGAGCTGAGTGGGTGTATCTCCACGCAGAGTGTGTGCACTTGGGCAGAACCTTTGATTCAACTTTTGATTCGAAGCGGTGACTTTTTGCTGGAATGGAAAATGTCTTTCCCCATCAAAGGACTTTCAGATGGACAGGGGTTTTCCTCAGCCATCAAGCCACCCTGAGTGAAATTCTTTCATCTGTGCCGTACAGGTGCATTCAGGGTGCAGTTTTTTTAAAAAAATTTCTTCAACTTAAAAAGAGTTCAACTGCAGGTCCATTCCCACAAAACGCCACATAAAAAATGAACCAGCTCTTTTTGAGTTTGTTTTATTTCACATAACGCTTCATCAAAAGTAGATATCTGCGTGACTGTCAGAAATGTTAGCGTGTACAAGTAATAATTTTCTCACGCACTAAAACGAAGCGCAAGACTTGCAGACATTTCTGCAGGAGTCCCAGGATCCCTTTGTTGTTCTTCTGTTCTTTGTGGTCTTCATTCGCACGAGGGCACGGTTTTTGTGATGGCGTTTTTCTTTCTGTCACAGAAAGGACCTCTGCTGCGTCAACAAAGTGCACTGCTGTCTCCATCCTCAACTTCAACTTTTCGAGCACAGCAATTTGAACCCACGGTTCTCGTACATAGTACGTTTACGACTTCCTTTGCAATCCCACCAACGTTTCTGTGCGATAAAGAAACGTCCTCACACCTGGACACTGCACAGCAAAACACGTGACATTTGGTCAATCAAGAAAAAGACTCGATTTTTCTGACTCAGTTCAGACACTTGCTATTTACAGATGTTCTCGCTGCAAACAAATTATACGTAACAAAACTGGAAACACAAAAAATACAGAAAAGGAACGGAAAGTTTCAATAAAACCACAGCCTTCGAAAATGAGAGTCAATTTTTTTTTATCCATGATGTCACTGTGACTTGCACAAAAATGCCCAAATTCGACATGCATTGAACACAGGCACATCACAAAGAACGCAGTCGCCAAGAGGTCACCATCAAAATGTGAAGCAATGTTCACACCCATCCTGCACAAAAACCCCAGACAACAGCCTCTTGGCTGACACATGACCTCGGCTGTCGAAATTCTTTCTCTGGCTGTGGGAAAGGTAGCATTTCAAACTGATGCACAATGAATGTTGAACGGAAGCCTCAGATTTTTGTAAGAAGCGCAGGGATACGTTCTCGAACACAACACAACACTGTTCACTGCGATTGCACGTCATCCAAAACGTTCACAAAACACAACGAGAAAGGTTGGGTTGTCATTCATGGTTCACACACAGGGGCTCTTCGAAAATCTGTGGCACTGTGTGGTCTGACCCTTCTTTTGCCCGATTTGTTTCGCTTCGGACTATCAATGCGTTGGATCTGAAAATCGCAAATGTAACTGCAAGTCTCAAAAATATACAACGCTGTCGCAGTTGTCACAGTAACAACGCGGGACAGGCTGACTCGCTGGAAAATAGCTGTCATCTGGAAGATCTGAAAGCCACATTTACAGCAGAGCGTTTGTTCACAAGTAGGTTTTGATATTCCTTCAATTTGTGTGGCAGACTTCGCAGAAAGAACTGAAATTTTGGCAACTTTCCGACTTGTCTCGAGGCACGGAAACTTCCAGCGTTCGGGAATGGCTCTGGTGTTGGAATCCGTGCGCAATTCTGGTGCGAACTTGAACATTTCAGCTTCGGCTTCTTTGGTGCTTGAATTTTCATCCGGTGTGTTTCCAATGACAAGTCTCCACATTGCTTTGCGAACGACTAGAACAATTCGTTACGAGCATAAATTTCCTTCTTTCTGTTCTGGACGCTACATAATTGAATGGACTCGATAAAATCCTGCAGGTAACATAAATCAGTACAACTGGTGTTTTCTTGAGCATTGATTCTGTGCTAAACAATTGGTGACAATTATTGACAGAACGGCAATCACTTGTCCAATAACATCTTTGAACGGATATATCTGCATAACATTTTGCCAAATGGCAGAAAGGCCGTGTTTATGTTTTAGTCTTGTCCTTGTGATTCCGTAGCCTGTTGGCGTGTTCGCCGCATGTTGCTCAATCATCTGCCACACGCCACAAAGGGACAGTTGTCAACAGGCGCCGCAGTGTGCTAGCTGAGGAAAGGGAGGTGGTCGGAGGCGGCGGCGTCTGATGCCAGCGCGGCGTGCTCCTGCGACAGCGCCGCCAGCTCCTTGAGGAACTCTTCCAGCACGAGCGCGCAGTAGACGGCGTTCTTCGTCTTCACCGACTCCATCTTCTCCGTCTGTGCTGTCGAGGCGCCGTGGTCAGGCGACTGTCGGTTGATGTAACGGATGCCCTTGTTGTCGTCCATGAGCTGGATGCGGCGCCCGTCCTGCACGCCGCGGCCCCGCCCCGCCGCCGCCTGCTGCTTGCTGCGCGAGCCGAACAGGAAATTCTCGAGCACGCTCGGACTTCGTCTCCGCACCGTCTCTGCAAAGTGTAAAACTCCGTGAGTTGCGGGTTGGACAACAACTGCACAACACATCACCCTCCTCTGAATTATTGGCTGAGGACCTCTGTACCTTTCTGCGGTTTGGCGGTCGGGAGCGAGACGATGCTGTCGCGGTGACCGTCGCGCGCCGCCTCCTGGTCGCCGAAGTAGATCTCTTCGCGCCAGGCAAGGAAGCGACGCGCCTTGAGCATCAGAGACTCAAAGTCCTTCACGGTGTACGAGTAGCAGTCGACGCGATGCTTCACGCCGCCCAGCACCTGTCCAGTTTCAGCAAAACCGACATGTTCACCAAACGACCAAGGTTGATGGTGTCACCGACACCACAAACGTGTGGCTATTTGGGAGAGCTGTACAAGCTCATGTCATAACCGAGTACCTCCAGGTCGAAAATGTGAAATGGAGATTACTGTATGCTGCCAGGCACTTTTATTGGCATTTCAAGACGGACTGACCAATGCTGAACGACGGACGACACACGGGTGAAGGATCGCAGAGCCCCAGCCCGTCACGCACCTGTATGAGCGACTTGACCGTGGGCTGGAAGACGAGGCTGTGGTTGAGCAGGAAGGAGCGCAGCAGCGGCTGCGGGTAGCAGGCGAGGCGCGTGATGACGGCCGTCAGCAGCAGGTTCACGTACAACGTGTTCTGCATCATCGTCTCCAGCTTCGACAGCAGCGTCGACAGGAACAGGCCTGGATAGACACACGAGTTTAACTGTGGTCTTCAGTGAGAAACGAAAACGAGGATCTTTTCTTCACATCAACATGTCAGAAATCCGTGCATCTTACACACGTCTCAATTTTGTGCTTGTCGCGCTGCTGACATTGATGTGCAAGGGACTTACCAATGTTCGGAGCACCAGCAGAATACTTGATCGGTGTGTTAAGCGTGGGTTTTGGTTGGCTAGAGCTTGGTGCAACTGGGATTGGCACAGTTTCCGAAGCAGAAACTGGCTTGTTGATTTCCTTGTCAAATTCCGTCAGTTCCAACCCGGACGTCGGTCGAGCCTTACGGGCGTCAGAGTTGGTGTTCTCAGCCGCGCTCGGCCTGACAAGTTTCTGACTGTCCGGAGTGCTCACAAACTTGGGTAACTCCTCAGAAGTGTTACTGACACTGGCATCTCCCCTCACTTTGGCATCCACTACTGTCCGGCCGATATTGAGCTTGAGGCTGTTTAGCAGCTCCTCGAACTCTTGTATGCTGTCCTCCATGTTATCACAGAACTCGACGGGGGTTTTGACACGCTTTAGTGAGAGCAGGAACGCGTTGAATTCGTGCGCGTCGAAGTCGTCGTTGAGCGGGGAGTCCGAGCGGGAGCCCGGCGGCGGCTCCTCGCCTGGTTCCCCCGCCTCCAGCCCAGCCGCACCGGCCTCGGTGTTGCACGAGCTGGAGCCCGACAGGGCGCTGTCCGCCTCCGAGATGACCGAGTCGGCGCTCGAGTCCTGCTTCTCGTGCCGGATCTTGGCGCCGCCGCTGCTGCTGCTGGCACTCGCGTCCCGAATCACGGGAAGCGCCTCCACGTTGTCCTCTTCACCTTTGCCTGAATCCTCCTCAAAGTCAGTGTTCGTGGCTTCCTTCGCTTCCTTCTTGTCATCAGAGACTCGCTGCTGCTGTTTTCCGCTCGTTGAGTCTGTAGCACCCGCAGCAGCGGTAAGCGGCGACACTATGGAGGGTTCAGCGGTCGGGGTAACGTCCCCTGGGGGAAAAGGTTTGATCTCAATGGCGGGAGTGACGACGGGCGTACTTTGAACCGACTCCGACGCAGAGCTGCTCTCGCCCGGAGACTGGAGGAGGAAGTCCGGCGGCGGCGAGTCGCCGTCGTACGGGTAGCACCAGCAGCTGCACGCCTCCATGCACGTTTGCACCTTGGCGCGCGCATACTCGAGGTACTCCATGTAGTTGGTCTCGTAGTGTTCGAGGCGCGTGCCGAGCAGCCCGGACGGCAGCGACGCGCTCACGTCTGGAGACGAGCTTCTGCAAAGGGCAGCAACACAACGATCAAACATCAGAACCAGCAGCAGGCTGCCCAAGACGCAAAGCCAAAGGCAAAAGGAAAGCGGTAAATGTGTTTGATAAGCTGTGGTGAGGAAGGTCCCGCCAAAGGTTGTACCAAGCAATGATAGCGAGGCGCCCGAAGCCTCTTGATTAGTAAGACAAGCGCTTTTCAAAAGGAAAACTGTGTTTTCAAAACAAGAAAACTGTTTCAAAAGTTGGCGTCCAAATGCAAAAATTCTTGAGACTTGTGTTTGAAACCTCAAAGTTACCTTTGATAAACCAGGTCTTCTGTGCCAACTGAGTCGAGGGTGTTGGCCCGTTTCGGTCGCCGTCGAAACGGATTGTTAAATCTCTTATTAGTCAGTGGTTGGGCTGTGGCACCATTTACAGGGGGAGAGGACACTTCACCGACACAACTTGCAGTACTGAAAAACAGCGCCACGAAAACAACATAGCAGCCAGTCGGACAACCCTAAAATTGGCTAGTTTCTGCGAACAAAGCATTTGACACCGGATATTCCAAACTGTGAAAGGACCAAGGCTCAAGAAGAGTATCTTCTGAACCACTGTGACTGTGCTCTGATTCGATTGCACATTTTGATTGTGTCAAATGGTTTGTCCCTTCAAGAAGACAGTACCACGTATGTCACTGTCGAGTAATGCACACTAAAATTTTATTATCATGCAAAACTGTGTCCCGACACCACAAGCACATTTTGTCGATTTACCTCATACTTCCAGGCAAAGAAGCTGACCACGGGTTACTTTCAGTTCCACCTTGACTTTTCTTTCATATAACTCACAAAATTTCAAAATCATCAAAATTTCGCAGATTTCCGAAGGGGTCTTTGTACAGTGACGGCAGTGTGACGGCAGTGACGCTTCATGCGAAAGAGGTGGTTTTCACAAAATGTGCAAAAGGTGTTCAACATAGGACTCAGAAGTGGAGAAACAAACAAGATAGAGGAAGAAATTGCAACTGATATCGAGAAGCACGTAGAAATCTTTGACAATTTGTGCACATACAAGAACTGCTAACAAGGCTATCTCACAAAAGTAAGAAACAAATCAAGCAACGACGCTTATTTTTGACAGAAACAACAAAACTGCTTTCTATAGTCTGCGAAAAGCGGGAGCAGATGGAGGTTCGTCACGTGGCGAACAGTACCTGGAGCTGGCGAGACTCGCCGTCTCCGCGTTGGGCGTCGTCGCGCCGTCTGGAGGCGTGTCCGACGCGTCCGGCACGCAGCACGCCGGCGTGAGCGACAACAGCTTCTCGGCCGCCTTGCTGTAGAGGTCGACGTCACGAACAGAGCGACGCTGACTGACCATCACGTGCGTGCAGGGAATCAGGTGCCTGTAATGGAGCAACATTCGAGTAGATCTATCACGTCCCGTTCCTTCCGAACAACGAACAAGTTGCAGGTCAGACTTTTTCTTTGAGCGGCGCATCATCGACACACAAGTTCCAATTCAGTCAAATTTATGCGTCGAGAGAGTGAACGGTTGTACGTACTTGTAAACGAGCTGGAACATGACGTCTTCGCAATTCAGATCGATCAACGTCCAGAACAACGACAGAGACACCATGCACATCTGCAAAAGTAACCGCAATCCATATTTTTTCGCCTCAGTGAGCGGTTTGAGCTCTCAAGTGCAGTCAACAATAGACTGCACAAAATACATTTGACACGAGGTAGTGATCAAAAGTGCACAAGATCCACTTCTTTTTTCTCGCCTGTTTCACCTTCCCAACTGTAGTTGTGGCCGAAGTTTAGAGAGTAGCTTCCACCCCAATCCTTCCATGACATGTACACTCACTCACACATTCACAAACTACACACATGTACGTACGCACGCACGCACACATGATCTAAGGTACAAAAGCGCGCCGCGCACCCGCGTGTTGGAGCCGATGCGGGAGATGAGCGACTCGAGGATGGAGGCTCCGTCGTGGCGCTCGGTGCAGACGAAGCGCAGGAAGGTCTCCATGAGCGCCGACTCCGTGATGCGCCGGATGAAGAGCTCGAGGTACGCCGTCGCCGCGATCACCTCCTCCATCGAGTTCTGCGAAGACAAACCACACAGTACGTCGCAATTACGAGTCTGCTCACTGAAAATCTGACAGCTGCCGTGCTGAATGTTGCCATGCTCAATTCATCTTCAGTGGAAATTTGGACATTGATCCAAGCTGCTGACAGCGAGGACCCTATCTCTGTTTTCTTTAGCTGTTGGGGTTTCTTTAACCCCGACTCGTGTCTTGGTAAGTTGTGCTGCACACTCAAACCCAGCCGGTCTGAATTGTCAGGGGTATGAAATGACAACGTTTCGAGAGATGACTTGTGCTGGCGTGCGTCACATATAAATTTGCATTTCTTCAACCGTTAATGCACGACACACAAGACTTTTACACAAACATGCCGTCGAAGAATTTCTCCGCCAACTTGAAACCATAAAGCACAAAGCCAGGTTATGCAACGGACACAGCTTGAGTAGACGATACACATGCAAAAATTATTTCCCCTTGACATCTCTGATGAAGCAAGTTGTGGAATTGTAAGGAACTTTGAGCTCTGTCTTTCCAGTATGTCCCTCCTCTCAACCCTGCGCAGAACAAAACACGTCCAAACCAAGGTTCAAGTTGTGTCCAACAGACCACACGTGGGGCAATTGGAAAATTAGTCCACCGATGCCACAAAACCCAGTCAGCATAAATTCCAAGACAAGCAACGTGAACGGTCCCACGAATTTGTTGCGAAGACGCACTTCCTCAATGTTACGACACACAAACGAAAAAGAACCTGAATACTCCTCTCAAGAATCGAAAATCGACACTAAAGGAGACCAGAATCAAGGAACTGAACAACATGCCGACTTCGAACACGAATACGGGATTTTTACCGCGAAATAGGATTCCACGAGAGAAATGGGAAGCTTCAAAATGTCCTGAAAGAGAAGACCGAACTTTACACACTGTCGCAAAAGGCACCAAATTGATTTTGTGCCATTATTTTGTTCTACATGAGCCCAGCGGCGCAAAGCTACACATTCCGTGCACAAAGTTTGAACTGTACAGTGAACAAGAGCAAATTGTGTTTGACTTTCGAACGACGATCGATAGAGCAACCACTGTATACATGACCGGAATCTGTACGTTAGTTATTATGCGTTCCAATATTGTTAGTGAAATGAAAACAGAGCAAATGAATGCGCGAAGCATGCCACACACACCCACTGAACAAGAACGTGAACGGAAAGTCCTTCTGGACACAGCAATCCCCGTTCACCAATTCTAAAGACCCTCAAATGAATTTTTGACTGTTCGCAATTGAGCGGTTGACTCAAGTGCATATTTTGAACAAACACCCTGAACAGTCGAGGCCTCGAGAAAGCCGGAAGCTGCTGCTGTTGCTGCATGCCCTTGTCACTGATGCATGCAACGCACTGACGAACAGACATACCACCGACTCTACATGATCACCATCTATCGAGTCCAGCTCGTCTTCACTCGATGGGAAAAATATCTCGTTCTGAAAAAATCACCAACAGCGGCGCCACGTCGCCAATGAAACACCGCGTGTCGGGAACAAAACAAAGGAAAGGCAACGACAAAGCAAAGAATAGGCTGGGACACGACAAATAGTGGGTAAAAGAGAAGTAGGCCGGAGACTGTTGGACATACTTACCATGGTGGACCGCTTCAAAATGTAATCTTGGTTCTGGTGAGGTAGTGAGAACAGAGAATGGTTCAGTGTGTGAATTGTGCGTAGAACAGTTGGTGGTCGTGAATAGCTCCCGAACCGCATTCATTTTCCCTCTCTTTTTTCTTATTTTTTTGCTGCTTTTGGCCCATCCTGTCCAAAAAGTTCGGTTGAAGAGTGTTTTTGTCAACTCTCAAAGGCATCAACCCATCTGTTTGGGTTGTGTGTTCACAGGAGCTATTCACCTTTCTGACAATTTTAACTGCAATTAGTTTATCGAAGGTGAAAAGATGTGACTGTTACAGACCAACAACCAAGCACTGGTGCGGGTACAAAAAGAACCAGCGTGATTCAAAGAACATCAATTCTTACACCTGGTGTCGGTGAGACGAGGCAGTGAAGGGCAGTTCAACTTGAGTGCAAAAGTGGATGTCAAACTTATTTCAAGGAACACTGCTTTGCTCTCGGACTGACCTGGTGCAGGGCGGGCCCAATTACGGGCACGAGGAAGCCGTTGTAGATGAAGGTCAGTAGCTGCTCCTTCACGAGCGGGTGCGCGACCTGTTCCAGCACAACAGACAGCAGCCGTATGTGAACAAAACCAACGGAAAGGGTCTTCACGAAGACTTTCTGCTTTGTGCGCGAATGGCCCAATGCCTTACTGAGCAACCTCTCATTGGATCGATAAAGCCCTGCACATCAATTTGTGGTGTGAATCAAGTCTGTAACTCCGCGTGTCGCACCTGCACGACGGCGTTGCAGAACTCGAGCGAGTTGAGGAAGTGCACGAGGTCGGCGCTGTTGTTGACGTCCTCCTCGGAGATGCGGTACCAGTCGTCGGCCGTGATCGTCAGCTTCCGAGGCAGCGACGAGTACAGCGCAGACAGACCCGTCGCCAAAACCTGCGCAGCACGAAAGCGACACGTGCATTTTATGCCAATGTCGAAATTCCAGCTTCGGGTGAGAATCTTCACTGCACCATGGATGCAGGACACAGACAATATTCGAAGCACATTGGTATCCACGGTGAAGTCGACAGGCAATGCTCACGGGGCAGAAGTCGGAGTTGTTGGCGATGTAAGTTCCGATGTGGTCGTGTTTGGAGCTGAGCGCCATGATGAGGAGCAGCGCGTCGCGCGCCTGCTGCCCGATGCCGCCCTCGCGGTGCACATACGGGATGAGCAGCGAGAACATGAGGAACTTGGCCGGACCGTGGTCCGACGACGCGTTGTAGAGGAGCTCGAGGAGCCGCGAGTCCTGCGTCACGCACACGCACAGCTGGTGCAGCAGGAGGATCACTTGCTTCTCCACGCTCTGCAGACGAAAAGTCAGCGTCACAGGTGTGTGTGTGTGTTTGTGTGTGTGTGTGGTTGTTTTTGAAGATTGCTCAACACAAAGCGAACACACTGAAGAAGAGGAAACAACCAATCACTGGAAATTGGCTCGTGAAAACTACTGAAGGTGGGGGAAAAGTGAAACGATCACTTCCTTGTCAGCGTCACATGACGGTGCTGTTTCACAAGAAAATGTGCGGTGCACAGTGCCTGAAGAATTGGGATGGGGTGGCAGGTCTGCAGTGAACGTGCCTTTTTCCTGGCCACAGTTGTCAACACTGTCAGGACTGCTCTCGCCACTTATGAGTATTGATCAGACAAAGCTTATTGATCATCCTCCTGACAATGTGGTGAAATTTTTCTTGGCTTTGATTTCTCGAGCTAAGCAACCAGCGAGGTTCAATGTTCACGCACGAGTGGGAATATTCAACATCATTCTGTCGTTACACTGCGTCTAGATTTCAGAACGTCAGGACAGGTCTCCTTGATGACCAATTGGCAATCGTCTGTATCCGGTGAAAGCCGTCTGTGCACAAGCACGTCTGCCCCTGTTAGTCGTCGCGCACTTTCCTGGTGGCACGCCCGATCGCAGCGCTGTCTGCGCGTACCTTGTTGGAGTGTTCCGCGCAGGCGGACAGCAGCCTGAGCAGTGGGCGGATGACGGGTTTGTGGATGAGCAGCGGCTGGCGCGCCTGCGAGATGAGCAGGTCGTAGTGCTTGAGCTGCGAGAGGCGCAGCTTGTCGCCGTGGTCTGAGCAGCGCGAGCTCCACGTCAGGATCTTCTCCAGCACGTCCTCCGCCAACATGTACTGCAGGATCGGGCCCTGCGAGCAACACGCGCCGCGCTACATTTACTCGTGACGGGGTGGAGTGGAGGCAGCGGAATCAATTTGTGTGTGCTTGTGAACAATGATATCATTTTGGAGCACATTTTGACAGACCCGTTCACAACGATGTACATTCGTGTGAGAAGCTGTAGGTTTTCACCGACCGTCAGGAAATCAGTTCAAGGGATATTCGAACGATTTTCGACAATTGACGAACACTGAACTGCTCTTGACCAAGACAAGCCTTGAAATACGCGCATTACCAAATCACACGAACTACAGTTGCAAAAGACGTTCTGCAAACTTTTCCAAAAAATTCATTCGATTTTCATTTTGATTTCCAGACCAAAGGTGTCATCTGGATGAAATTTTCAACCTGTGGAAAAATTTTCAGAAATTTTTTCAGAAAGGTTAGTTCATTCTTCCACCTAGACAGGCAAATAACATGAATGTAAAAAGATATTAGGCGTAGTTTCTTATCATCATGCCGACACCCACAAACGAACTGGTATCAGTTCTTACCTGCCACTCCTCCTAAACAGAAGACAACAAACAAACCGCTGTAGCTGTGCATGATACGTGTGCCGCAAGTAGAAACTATCACAACAGAAATGTGTCAAAACCGAACTGTGCGTTTCTGCGCCACCTCAAACAAACCGTTGAAACGAGGAAAGAACAGCTCAAAAACGATTCAAACACACTCTGCCTGGTGCAGTGCAAGAACAGGCGCACACGGCCATTCTTACAGATATGGCGGGAATAAAAAACCATCTGGGTGAGCCAACGTACTCCGGATGAAGAGCGCATCGTTCTACTGCCAGTGCTGCCAAGGAAACATGAGAAGGGAAGCTCCTACGGTTCGAACATACGTGCCCTGCAGACAACTCACCTGTCCGTGTTGTTCGCTGCCCTCGCCCGCCTCCTCGACGAGCAGCAACATGAGATGCTCGATGTGCTGCCGCACAGCCTCCACCTCCTCCTGCCCCGCGCGGTTGCGCCCGCCGCCGCCGCCGCCGCCGCCACCGCCACCACCAGCTGGCGCCATGTTCACTTTGTTCATCAGCGTCACCGCCTGTAGCCAGTGCGACTTGAACACCTCGAGACACGTCTCCGGATCTGTACCACTCGACGGCGTCGCTGCCATGTGCGCCCGCGGTGCCGCCGCGCCGGTAGACGAAGGGCCATTGGCGCTGTTGGCGCCGCCTCCGCTGGCAGAGGTCAAGGTGGACTTGCCCGGTGAGGTTTGCCGCGCAGGCGACCCCGCCTTGCCGTCGCGTCCGAATCTCTTGAGAAAGCTCATGACACACCGAGCCTCTCACCGTCCACCAGAGCAGATCTAGTTCCCTTGCTTTTTTTCACAAAACCCAAGGTGCTTTTCTTGAAATAGAAAAGTCTCGTGTTTCAGTTTCCTCACATGATACCGTCAGCAAAAGTCAGCCGACTTTCCTGTGCTCTTTTGCCCGTCCGCGGCTGCAGGTGATCTGCATCTGCAACAGAGAAACACAACTCTCACAAGGTCGTCACACTGACATGGATACGGAATTTTAGCCAGACATCTGTTGTTTGATGGAGTCCGTTTGTTGTGTTGTCTGGTCATTCTTCTCCTCTCAGTTTCTCCTGGCCTGCCACTCCATCTTTGAACCACGACGAGAAATTCCCTTTTCCCTGCAAAGAGCATCGTCTCTCACGAAACTGTCCAGTCCCCGCAGATAAGATTTTCAAACATATTCTCTCACTGGTTGCGAATATTCGCAAAAATGTTGCTTGCAGCGCGGTTCTAGTTTTCAACAAGACTGACAAACAAGGACAACTGCACACAACATACGACAAAGGCAGCTGCATTCATTTCCTCTACCTACGAAGAGGTGTGACAGTAGACTTATTTCATAAGCACCTGATAAAACGATCAGACACTTGCGAGCAGTTGCGGCCCCGAGCTTAATCACGCAAACCATGGATTTCTGTGATTCCGTGTCTGTTGCACAAATGGCCAACAGTTTCTGAGCTTCCTCGCAAATGTGGCTGTCAACTTTTATTACCACGCTCACCACGCTATGCCACACACAAACGACACTTCATTTGGTCTACATGCCTCGCAAAACAAATGTCCATGTAATTCCACATCCGTTCCTTTCACCACCAAGTCTGGCTGAAAGAGCCTAGCTTTTCGCGCTTTTGGTTGAATACGAGTATGAACAAGGTGCTTGATATCCGCCAAGCCCTCAGATACATGGCCACGACCAACAAAAGTGGACAGAAATGTGTGACGAGTCTCACATTCAGTGACACTTTGAGCCTGAGCCTCGACAGTATCCAATTGTCAGCCAGACAAATCCACTGTGAACATGCAAGCCGACGATGAGTCTAAATGCAGAACAGCTCGTCATGGTTGACACCAGCTCAACATCGATTGAAATTGCAAAATACGACTCATTCAGTTTGCAAAAACCCGCTCCCCCCCAACCCGTGAAAATTGAGCTCCACGCTGATCTTTCACACAACACCGCACTACGAGTACGTAAACCGTGTTTGCGCGCGCGGTGAAACCAGGGAAAGGGCAACTTTCTGAAAGTTGAGCGATGCACACAGGCAACATAAAATTCACATCACAGTGGAAATGGGATTGCTCCATTTTGCATCGATTTCGGTTCTGAATGTGTGTACAGCAAAATTACTACTTTATCGACTTCACATAACCAAACGTAAGATTGGAGAGCGATTACGGCAAAACGTGTCGAGGGCGAGTGGTGCTTGCAAATGGATCTCTGGAGCAGAGCTGTGACCCGCGCTCTCGTCTCCAGAATGCGCCGTGTGATTCCCTGCTGATCGAGCCGTCACTACATGATGCAGCCTTGCTCGCGGATATTGAGCCTTCTCCATCTTCGGAGGCGTGCAATCAATTTCTCCTATCTGCTCGATTTGGACATCTTGCATGGATGAGTTCAGCAAAACTCCCGCCCAAGCTTCCTTTCACGTCAAGCAAGCATGTAACGCCTGTCTAATCGCATCATGCCATCTCCTGTTGATACGTATAGGATAACTCCCGAGTACGAGACTGATACTGTGTGAGAACAACTCGAGTGGCGTTAGCCACAAGAGGTGTTTTCACACAGTATCAGTCAAGTGTGAGGGAGTTATCCAACATAGCTCATAGATGAGG
>JAAUXT010065394.1_pt1 | contig 26926 bp, 22 predicted proteins | sample 7278171 | NCBI WGS metagenome assembly JAAUXT01 (sample SAMN14350112, study PRJNA611818) | marine sediment metagenome | isolation source: surface marine sediment (1.8m) | place: French Polynesia: Moorea | collected 2018-08
CAGCTGAAGCAAGGAAAGCTTTAGAGTAGGAGCAAGAAATTGTACCAGTAATGCCTGCAACAGCAGCTGGCTTCAGACTCATTTGTATAGGTTTGTCCCCAGTTGCTTTTGCACAACATTCCAATTTTACTCCATTGAGAGAAGAATCATCCTTCCAACCTCGGTAAGACTCAATTCTGGTTGAGAGTCCACAGATAAGCTCCCCTTCCTTGCAGCTCTGCTTGCCTTGCCACTCACCTAGCCCAGGAACATTAGTAATTGAAATCTTGTACTCAGATTGGCCACCACAGTAGAGCTTCAGATCATTGGCTGCTGTGTCATCTTCCTCTCCTGGTTGTTGACTCTGCAGCTGGAAATCTGCTGCTGTGAAGCCTGCAGCACACTCATCACTCTCTCCCCAGTTGCCCCAGCTGCCCTTCTTGCTGCAGATTTCTTTTCCATCATTGCAGATCAAACAAACAGAGTTCAGTGCAGTGTCATCACCACTTCCCTGGTTTGGCTCAATTTGCAGTTTGAACTGAAATATATAGTTAAAACATTGTGAAAGATTGTTTTCAGTGAGATATGTATTTCAGTGGTTGTGCTGCAGTTTTGTTCAGAATTATCTTCTCTTTGCAGCACAAAAACATAATTTTTTTGTACATTCTTGGAAAAATGGTGACAACTCCACCTATAAAGCTCACCTTGGTTGCATATCCTCCAACACAAACTTGTTTCTCACCCCAGCTACCCGAAATGCCATCCCATCCAATCTGTTGGCCAATAGGGAAGTAAGTTCCAGACACAGAGTGCAGATCCATCACTGAGAACAGTATCAGGAACAGAACTATTGTTGAAGCACAAGCCATTTTCTTCTCTGTGCACAAAATTTCTGGTTGAAATTCTGACTATCCAAAGTGAACAGTGCTGTCTGCCTGGACCTGAAAACAGGAAAACACACTGAAAATCACAACAAGGAAATATATTGGTGTCAATAATACATGATTATTCCCTCCAGGAAATTGCAAAAGTAAAATTTTGTGCTCACAAATGTTCCTGCTGTGAACAGCACAGGCAGCCTGGCTTGTATTCAGCTTCTTTCCTCAGAGGCAGCTGCTTCACATCCAATCAGGGATAAATAAACACAGCAGTTTGGAAATTTAATCAAACGTCAAAAGTGAAATATGTTCCAGACTCAGGGAGTGTTTCAAATAACTCTATTGCTTGGAAGTGGGTCCCCACATCAGACCAAAACAAGGAAAAAATTTTGCTGAGAGAAATGAATTGATCAAGTGATGAGTACCAGCAGCTTTCATGTGAGGATCCATTTGTTTGAGAATATCATGTGGGACAGCAGCACTTGGAAATAAAACCCCTCTTTATCTTTTGATTTTATTGTCTGTTGTTTGTTCAGAATGAGGATGCTAAGCAAAACTTTTCTGGGTACACTTCCACTCTCACAATGATTTGTTCACTAAGTTCTCCCCTTGTTTCACACACAATTGCTGTTGTCTCTTGGCACTGTGCAACAATCAGTTTTCTTTTTCAACACACCTCATCAAAATAGTCAGCCATCTGTTCCTTGAAGCTGAACTTTCCACCATTTTCCACCTGCTGAATACAATCAGAACAATGACAGATGAGACCAAAACAATTTGACTATCAGACAAACTTATGACAGAATCAATCTTGATGTATGCTCTTACCTGGTAGACAACTACACTGCATCATTGACCAGCAAAAACTCTCCAATTGACAGAGTTAATAACTTGTCAAACATGATAAATTATTCTGAAACACATGTCCCTCTGGTGTTTGCTTTGTAAAATTTTCACTTGCACACAGGAAATTGGAAAAATGGTGGATGTGATAAACACAGACCATCCCCAGACAGGCAAAAAATTAATTTGTTGTCATTGCTCCATGGAGCTCGCGGTGATTTGAGAAACCAGAATGCAAGCAGCCTAAACACAGTGACCAAAACACAACGACCCAAACACAAATATTTCTACAGTCAGCCAAAGTGACAAACAAGAGTTTTCAACAAACAGTGTGCCACGCATGGGCCTTTGAAATCCTTCTTATTTGGATTCCTTTGCACACCAAACTTTTCAACAGCAATTTGAAAAGACAGATTCACTTCCACAATGTGGAAACGTCAAGGCACGCAATATTATGCCGACATTGAGGTTGATGTTTTCGGTTCGAAACACCATGTCCCGTTCCCCCCCCCCCCACCCCACCCCGAAAAGACACAGAGTCGGGTGGAAATTTATGTCCTGTGAACCCTTAAGTCAGACGTTTGCTCCTTGTGCAATGGCAAACAGTTCAATCTGCGATAGTAACTTTCAAAAGAATAAATTGCAATTATGTCATTGGAATAAACTGAAGTTATGTCAGTCAGTTTGATGCACTTGTTCTATGTAAATTTTCTGCACGCCTCAATAGAATAAATTGCAATTATGTCAATGGAATTAACTGCAGTTACATCAGTAAGTTTGCTGCACTTGTCTGTCTTGATGTCCATCCAAACTCCATTTCAATCAGTTTTGAGGAGACATTTGTGTGCCATGCCAGCACCAATCATTCAGTTCGTGTTTGGTTGCTGTCGTGTGCGGACGAAAGTACGTGTTCGAAATGGACAGCAACGTTTTTCAAAATGTGTGCTTCCCAATATCTGGGCTGGCATTTGTGTGGATGGTTTGTGGGAGTGATGTGCTGAAGGCAGGATTTTGATGACTTGATATCAACTTGAACAGTCTGGTCTTTGCCTCTGCCAGATTGTACCTCCTGATATTGACAGCTACTTGCAAACTCGAGTGAAGCTGTTTGCCACAGAAGTAGCAGCAGCACTGTATTGTACTTGTCTTCACAGGGACTTATCATAGCAAAAGATATTTGTCTCCTCCATAAAATTGCAAAGTGAAATTTATTCTCACAAGGTTTTGCGCTGTGAAGCACAGTGTCCAGGCTGAGCAGCTGGTTGGCTTTCTGGCTCTGAGTTCACTGTTCCCAATTTCCTCAAAGTCAGCAGCTGCTTCACATCCAATCAAAATGACCCAATACATCAATTCTGAAATTTAATCAAATGTTAAAAAAGTGAAACAGATCTATGTCCCATACCCAAGGAATGTTCCGAACAACTCAATTGTCTCCACTGAGTTGTTTCAGCTCAGAAACAATGAAGGAACTTTTTCCTGGCGAAATGAAATGGTCAATGAGGAACATCTTTCGTGTGGGGACCATCAGTTTGGTGATAATCTGTGGGATTCCTTAACTCGGAAACAAAACACCTCTATTTCTGTTGCATTTCTTGTCTGTTCTTTTTTTTCATGATGAGGGTGTCGAACAAACCATTTGTTGTTTGCATGAGACAGAGAGAGGGAGTAGCCTTCCTGCTCAAAGTCTTTTGACCAGACACTGTGCAACAATATAGCATTCTTCGTCTCAGCAGAATTCGTGTTCCCAATTGGCACAAACCAAGTGCATTGGAACAGGATGAGCAGTTGACAAGGAACATAAAACATCCACCTGTGACCCAAGAATCGTGAAGCACTCTGTCTCAAAGCCTCTTACCACAACTGAAAAATTTTGTGGTTTTCCTCCCTGGAGCAGTGGCAGACGAATAACTCTGGTGTGGACTACACCTGTGTACCCCCATTAACACCATTTAGAAGACATGTTTTCAGTCTCAAGGAACAGAAAAATCATTCTACTGCACAATAACAACATATCTCTGTTGGAATCTCAACCTCAATCTTCCTCAATCTTTCCTGAACATACCCAATCCTGAGTTCCTTAGTTTAGCAAACAATCCAATTCAATCTTTTCTTGAAAACTAGGTACCTGGTTCTCCACTTAAAGTTGTTAAAGGAAGCAAAATCACAATTGTTGATATTAGTACAAGAGCTTTTGCACAAATGCACATTTCTTCCGTTCAAACAACAGACATCCATTTGTGTGGTGTTGCAGAACCTCTGATGAAATGCACAGCTCAAAAAAGATGGTGCGTTTCATGCAGAGATCTTGACCAGAAAATGTGAATGGTCTGTGTTGTTGTATCTGTTTTTTGTTTTTGTGTGCAACAACATTTATGCATTTTATTTTCTTCTGAGCAGAAAATCCAGTGTTGCCTTTTCTACTTCTGTCATTTTCATTACATCAATGACACACTAAGCGGATGCACAAATGGTCAATTTCAGTAAATATTTTTATCGCTTAGAATTGTAAAATGCACCCAAATCTACCTAAATGATATGTACATTGAAATTTTTATCACCTAATTGCACATAAAGCTTGCCAAAATCTTTGCCAAATATCTATTTCAAACACTTTGGCCCCACCTAAAAACCTACACAAATTTTTGAAAATAAAATAACTAAAGACACCAGTCTGATACCCTCATACATGACATTTCATCAATGTACATCCTTCATGAAATATTTATAATTTCTGAAATATCTCCTACTTTTGTGCAGTGAAGTCCAGAACTTAATGACCCCAATAATTTGCACTATTGTCCTCAAAACCCTTAGGATGCAAACTTGACAAATTCTTGACTTAGCATTGTCCTTGACCCATACAAATTCACAAAGACCCAAAAGATTCAAATTTGAAATTTATCCCGACCATGAAACTGATGTACACATACTTTTGGTTGATGCTGCCTGAAGGTGATTTATTTCAGCTGCACTGTTTGGGTCGCTTTTTTGCAACCTCCTCAAATTACCCAAAAAGCAGCTCCAAAGCTGTGCACTGCAGAGTTGTGATGTTACCCTTAATTTGATGAAACTGGAGGCAAACCCAGTATGCAGTGTGCTCAGGGGAATCAATCATGCAGAAACTAACAAGTCAATCAACTTGTCTTCACCACACGTGCACCTGAACAAGCGCTTGAGGTATTTCAAACTTGGGGGTATCGAGAACCTGTAGATCCTGGTTACACAACAGCGCAATAAACGAGTATTGCAATCGCCTGATACACATAGCAGACCAGCAAATGAACCAGTTCAAAGCTTCGTGCACTGACATAATTCGTTCGATCCATTAGTGGTGGGCTTTAGAATGCGCCCCTGGAACAGGTGCGGAAGAGCACGCACAAGCAGCAATTAGATTTCGGCCATATTCACGTGTGGTGGTTACATCAAAGGTCAACTGCTTTCCGGAGTGCAGTGTCACCAAATGCATGTCTTTTGGAGTGGATGTTTGTCCTGCTTGGGCATGGCAAGCAGTCACGCGAGCAGTGCTGGCCAGTACATTGGGAAGATCAGAAAGTCATGAAGTCTGATGTTACATGCAGCAACACTGTGGGAAACAACTGTGGCACAAGTCCTTCAGACGACAGCAACACTGCCACTCACTTCTCCAATTCAAACATCATAATTATTACCAAATGTATCCTGGGAGCAGTTGGTATTGTCTCGAACTCCATTGTGATCACAGTGTTTGCCTCCAATAAAAATTACAGGAAGAAGGTTCCTGTTATGTTTATGATAAACCAGGTAAGATATTTTTGGTCCACTCTTCTGTTCCTGGTACACACGGATTTGTCTCACTGTTTTACCTCTGATTATATTTGCCTCTTTGACTTTGCTGTCTTTCTCCATTGCAGAGTTCAATAGACCTGACTGGTGCTGCATTTTTCCTTCTGTATCTGACTGTCCCATAGATCAAAACTGCACAATGAAGGGTGGGTTGCAGAGGTGGAATGCAGGTTGTGGAATTATGCATCTTTCAAATGGGCCTCATTTTGTGCATCAACATGGAACCTGGTTTCACTGACAATAGAAAGGTAAAAAACTTGCATAACTTTGTCTCTTCTTCAAGATGATGAAGTGAACAGGCAGTCCAAATGTTTCTGTTTTGAGGAAGGAAACATACAGCCCAAATGAAAGTCTTTGTTTTGCAGGTACATTGAAATCATCCACCCAGTGTGGCACAGAACCCACTTTAAATTATCATGGATCCACAAGATGATGATTGCCAGTTGGTTGGGAGGATACACAATGGGGTTCCTTTGCACTATTGTTCCTTCCAAGGTGAATAACAGTTTATTGAATTTTTCATAGCGCATTGAGATAAAACTGACATCTTTTTTGTCAAAGTGTCTTCCCATGACAAAAGGAAGAAAGTTAATTTTTGAAATTTCTCAATTTCTTGCAGGTCATCAATGGGTCTTGCATCTATGGGGTATGGCCCTGGCCTGGAGAAGGCTGGAATATGGCACTGGGAATTGTGTGTTTTGTTGTTCAATTCTTTACCCCACTGATTATCATAGTGTTCTGCTACAGCACTATTTTGTGGAGATTGTCAAGAAGAAATGATCTCTCTGGTAACAATCAAACAAATGATATGTATGAGAAGGCCAGGAGAAATGCAGCTGAAACTTTCTGTATAGTTGCAGTTTTCTATGTTGTGTGTTGGGTGCAACACCAAACAGTTCTGCTCATGTCATTTCTTGGCCATCCAGTTGACTGGGACGGGGTTTACTTGCAATCCACCATTCAAATGATATTTTTAAACTGTACTATAAACCCTTTCATCTACTTCATATAATCTTTAGATTTTCAGAATGCACTGAAGGAATTTCTGGGCTGCATACAAAGCAGCAGCAGCAAGGGCAATCGAACAGGAGAATTTCAACGTCACGTATCTGAACACCAAAAGCCAGAGCTGACTGTGTGTTCATCAGTTGAAATGGAAATTGACAAACAGGCAATTTAAGTTGAAAGAGCAGCCACAGCAAAACCTTTGTTTCCATGTCTGAATTTGTCCAAGACACAGTGGTATCACGATTCTTTTCACCTTCTCTGAACGTGCCCCAATTTTACCCAAAGTGTTTCTCATCAAACGTTATTCTCACACTAAGAAAAATGTCGCTGTCTCAGTTTCCATGGCTGCTGTATATCTGTCAAAACATGACCAGCGCAGTTCTTTTGTTGAGGTGGAACCTGGGTGGCACCAGAACCACCCACGAGACTCCTCCACGTGTCACACGACTCATTGGGCGCCTTCGATTTTCATACATGTGTGTCACACCGAGTTCACCAAGACAGCTGACTCCGCCCTATCTCTCAGCCAGGGGTGAAGTCGCGCCACTTCGTACGCGGGGCTGGCCGAACTCGTTTTTGGAACGTGTCCATTGTAAACAGAGAAGGTCCAAGCAAAAAAAAACAAAAACACACAAAGACTGGACACCAAAAATGGAGTTCCGTCAGGCAGGGGTTTCTGGCACGTGGCTCAGATTGAACAACGCTGCGTTCACAGACAGATTATTTCTTTGTCGCCCTGTGGTCTCAAAGGTTGATCTTAGGGGTGGGGGCAGGGGTTGGTCCTCACCCTCAATGTTCCCTCTTTTACCCAGGGCTGATGTTTGACGCAGGCACAAAGGCTCATTTTCCACATGCTCACAAAGTCAAAGTTCAGTTGCACAACAGGTGGTCGACCCCAGATCTGTGCTCCACCCCAGATCCAAACTTTCTGGATCCACCGTGAGGTCTTTGCCTGAGAATCTTGTTGACGGATGATTTGGAGTGAGACTCATCTGCACTGAAAGACGAGACTCTTTCCACAAGAAGATTGGGGTTGGATGCACCTTCTGCTCTCCACCCAACATTGTACTTCTTCCATTTCAGATGTCATTTTTGATAGAACTCACCCTTGGAACATTGAGCAGGTTCTGTGCTTTCCACATATGTAGCAAGAAGAAATTTCCATAACAGTTTAAAAGGACAGAGTGTGTCAGCTATGAAGAGCTGGCAAGGCACACAAATGGAAAATGTTTCTCCACATAGTCAAATGTGCAACAAGACAATCCAAACTAATTGCAACATCAACCCTTCAGAATATGCACAGACTGACGCTGTGTCAAACAATTCAAATGTTCTCTTGACCAAAGGTATTGTGGGAACATTTGGTGTTGTTTCCAATGCCATTGTTATCATTGTATTTGGATCCAACAAAAATTACAGGAAGAAAATTCATGTGTTGTGTATGATAAATCAGGTCAGACAGTTTTGGTCTTTCCGTTTTTGTGTTTACTGAACATTCTTTCATTGTTTCTTGCTCACCTAAATATATTCTACCTTGACTTGTGGAGTGCTTGCTGTGGAATCACTGTTGGATCTCTTGAGATTTCAGAGTTCAGCAGACCTCATCTGTGCTGTATTTTTGCTCTTGCTGCTGACTGTTCCAATCATTGAGAAACTTCGTAGTGAAGGGTGGGTTGCAGAACTGGAGTGTAGGTTGTGGAATGCACATTGTCTCTTTTGGGCATCATCTGGTGCATCCACCTGGAATCTTCTTTTTATAACTATAGAAAGGTATGAATATTTCCATTCACAACTAAACCAAAGCCAAAAGGAGAATCACAATAATTGGTGATATTCTTTGTTCACAGGTACATTGAAATAGTTCACACCATGTGGCACAGGGCACACTTCAAAATGTCATGGATATACAAAATGATAATTTTCAGTTGGATTGGAGGCTACAGCCTTGGGTTTTTCTTTTCTGCTGTTCCTAATAAGGTGAAAAACTTTGTTCACCCTTCAATGTGCTGTTTCTTGGAAATGTGAAACTTTCAAATTTAGTATGAGAAACAAATTGCTTCATACAATGGCACATTGCAAGAATCACACTCAAAGCAAGCCATTTTTTCAGGTTGTTCTTGAGGATTGCATCTATGGCATTTGGTCATGGCCTGGAGATGCCTGGGATGCACCTCTGGCTGTTGGTTTGGTCATCATGCAATTTTTCACTCCTTTAATAATCCTGACCTTCTGTTATGGAAATATTCTGTGGAAATTATCAAGAAGAACAAATCCATCTGACAACAGCCAAGGCCAAAGAAATGAAGTGTGTCAGAAGGCCAGGAGAAATGTTGCCATTGCTTTCTGCATTGTAGCATTTTTCTTTATCATATGCTGGGTACAACACCAAACAGTGTGGTTGATGTTTTATCTTGGCTATATTGATGTAAACCGGGATAGGCTCTATTTTCAATTTATTTTTCAAGTGGTTTTTCTGAACTGCACTGTCAACCCAGTTATTTACCTGGTAAAATCAAAAGATTTTCAGAATGCACTGAGAGAGTTTCTTGGCCGCAACGGTAACCAGCAGCTCACTCATCCAAATAGCAACACTGTAAGCTCAAGAGTCAGTGCTATCGGTCTACCTAATTCTGCACGAAACCTTCTGATGAATAGAAAGTGCCCACTCAACCAAAAAATATCGTGTGGTTTGGTTGGGAAAAATTGCGACAAATAAAAACACTTTCACAAGACACTGCAGTGCTTGTGTGATCGTTTCACACGGAAATTGCTGGAGACTGTTCCTTTGAACCCGGCCTGAGGGCTTCTGCTTCATATCTGAACATCTCTTCGCATACAGCTCAGTTCTCAGCTAGAATTCAATGTGACTAACAAAACGTTTTTTTCAGGCCCGTGCCATAGTATAGACTTCTGTGGATCTCGGCAAGCAGATGAAGTCAGAGTTCTTTTTCCAGAAATTCTATTGGCTGTCGGAAAGCGGACTTTTTTGATCGAAAACGTTTGTCATGAGCAGGTTTCTCATTCCCCAAACAATTGTCTGTCAGAATGTGATGGATTGTGAGGTTGAGTTCAGACAGCAAATATTTTCCACTGAGGCTTGCAGCAGTCCTTGGACTGTTTCAAAAAGCACCACGACTCGACCTGCCAGGATGTGATGCACTTTTGGACAAAAGAAAAAACAAAGCAAGTCAAATCTTGCGTGTTGGTTCAGTTCGGACCGAAAATATGTTTGTCTGCAGCAAAATTTTTGTCTGCAGCAAAATGGTGCTCTTGTTTAACAGTTCCTTTTGTTTTCAAGGTTTTCCTGAAGAAAACGTCATGAGAAAAACAGGCTGAAATGTTCTTGTTTTTTTTTTGTCTGTCAGACGGTGATGTCTTCAAAAATAGTTTATTGGTCATCAGGACTTTAAACATGGAGCAGCAAATCTCAGGAAGCGCACGGCTGGTTTCCGTGGAACTCATTTTTTCCCAAACAAATTGATGGGAAGTGCAGACAGCAGCCGTCTGCACTTTTTCCTATGGCAAACCACAGAAGAACAGACAGAACTTTATTTGTCACATTTAATTTACTGTCAGAGTTTGAAAACTTGATGGCAGCACAAAAACGTACTTTTCCATAAAATTCACAGGTTGCTTCATCTCTGGTGATGGAAAATCAGAATAGAAAACGTTGCTGTATCCAGCACAACAGAAAACAACAAAAATTTCCCTCTGTCAGAAAATGAGGCTTGGTCAAAGAGGAAGCATTTCTCATCGAGGGCTCCCTGCAAACATTTTAGTTCAATTTGTCTGATTTAATTATCAGTCAGATGGGAAGATAAATGATGGGAACCATCAGAGCAGATGAAGTTTCTGTTTGTTCAGATGGAACATCTGACTGGGATTTCATTCAAATGTCATGAAGCATTGGAGCTTCTGATACATCACTCCGTTCTCCAGAAGTTGAAGAGTCTCAACCAAGGTGTTGTCTTCAGCTATCAGCTACTTTTGCAGCAAATAACTATTGTCACCACCAGTACAACAAACTTGTGCAGATTTTCTCTCTCACACAGAACACAAACCTGACATCTGATTGGTTTGGCCAAGTTGCTGTTGAGATTTTCCAAATGAAATCTATTTTCCAAAGAAGTGCTTTTTAAATGACAGTCAATTTGTTTTGGGTGGCAAAACATGCTGAAAAGAAGATGAGAAATAGCTAATTGTAATGTTTATGTTCCACACAAGGAGGGAATGACCACAAAATTCATCGTGCCACAACTGCCCGGTCGAGCTATGCGATGGAAAAGGATTGATGCTGGGATCCAATGCGAATGTCCTGTCAAAACAGTTTCTGAAACGCAACTTTGGTGCAACAAAACAAAAAAACAATGGTCTTGCCAAAGCAAACATGTGTTTTGGCCTACAGAATGGGTGTGCAATGCAGAATATCATTCCTGACAAATTGGTAACAAAGCCGAGCGTGGGTGCACCAGACAAAACGTTGCGCTCGGAGAGAACATGCGATTTTCATTGCCAATGAAGCATGGTCTCTGCACTGTGTTGAACCGCTGTTGTCACGCAATTTGTCGTAGGATCTCAGTTTTGCTGCACACAGTGCACCTGGTCTACTTCGAATTTCACCAAATATTTGCTGCATTTTTGGTGAACTTCGAAAGAAACCGTGCAGATGTTCTACGCTGGTTTTCAATGTTAATGGTGGGAAAACAAGAGTATTACACAATTCCAATGTTCAGGAGTGTGGATTTAGCATGACAATGAGGCAAGTATCCGAAACACTCACTTGCAGTCACACAATGAGATTTTCCAACTTCAAATTGCTGTTTGATTTGGACTGTTTTGAACAGCAGACTTTTTTCTGAAGAAATCGTTTACTGCGAAAAAATGCAGTTGGCAAACTTCAGAGGAAACCAGCTTCGCATACAAGAAGCTGAAGGAATGTCTGCCACGCCAGGATGGTCACCCAGAAGGTGTGGATCTAAATAAAGGCAAGGCTTTGTGAACACGTAATGTAAGTTGACACAGGCTCCAGTTAGCGAGAGACAGAGAGAGACACACAGAGAGACACACACAGAGAAAGAGAGAGAGGCATCAACGGCCATGGAGACAGTCCACGACAGAATGGTTTGAACATTGGGTGAAATTAGTCACTGCTGGAACTTTGGCGCAGTCACAAGAGAAAGTCAGTCTTTCTTTGAAACAGGGGGGTGTTGGGTGGGTAACTTATGCAGATCCAGCACCGGACCTGGAGCCATGCCTGGATCAGCCTCGGCTCTTCCCGTGGCAGGAGAAAGAACTCAGCTGCCTTGTCTCCATTTGCTCCAGCGAACATCAAGACTTTATGCGGCATTTAGTACTGGTGTACAGAATCAGCACGCAGGCGCAGAGCCCAATGGCTCACACGCAGTCGTACACAGGTTTTAAAAGCTCGCATAAAGCTTGATGACAGCAGAGAGGTTCAGAGCAAGGCTGGGAAGAACATGTGTGACCAGTCAGGGACAATCAGTTTCAAAATTTCCAGAACCTGAGAGGCATTGTCTTTACGCAGGATACCTGGTTGGACGAGACTTGCCTCGACCTGTTTCTCAGTCTCAGTTCAGTTCAATAAGTACCGCTCGGAAGGGCCAGAGACTGAGAACTGAACTGAACTGAGACTGAGAAACAGGTGTGCCCAATCCTCCCAACCCTCGTGGTCCAAATTGGCTTGGTTCCTGTGGTATTGGGTGTTGGATGTGGTTCAGCTGACCGGAGTCCCTGCAAAGTGTTTGAACACTGGGTATGTTCGTTTTGCGTAAGCGGCTGGCTGACCGAGTGAGTCAGCAAAATGGCTGTCTTTGCCCCGGCAGATGCGCGACGCCCCCAAAAACGGTTTCTTGTGCGTAAAGTATACGGAGGAAACTAGACCCATTGCTGAGATTGAAGCTTTTTTCGTGCAGAGATTGCAGGTGGGCACAAGCAGCAAATGGCGGAATTTGATGACATAAGAAGTCTCTCCATGCACTGGAGGCTTCCAATGGGACCCAGCTGATAAAGAAGCGAGAAAGCTGATTCACAGGCAGAGAAAGAATATTTCCCCCTGTCCACATTTTTTAACTGGAATTTCCATCTGTACTGTTTCTGCAGTACATAAGAAGTTTGTGTCTGATGCTTGTGGCAGCTGAGATGAAGGTTTCTGCTTGTGGCACATTTGCCAAACAGGAGAAAAGCTTATTTGACAGGCAACTCTGGCCATACCCATCTGTGCATTTCTGCAGCAAAGACAAGAAGATTCTGTTTGATACTTGCATCATAAAAGCACCATATGCTATGACAGTCAATCGCAGAGAGGTACATGGGGCAAAGGAGACCGAGACTTTGACGATGGTGTTTCGTTTTGCCTGGGGCTTCTTGCACGTGCTTTTGCTTGCAACAGGAGAAGCTGATTTGAGAGAAAGAGCTCTGCGGTTTCTCTCCTTTGCCCTTGAGCAGACTTGGAAGTGCCGATAAAAGGCGTTTTCACATGCACAGACAGAACTTGCTTTTGGCTTTTAGCACGCCAGTCTTCACTTCCTTACAAACTTAGCACTGTTTGAACTGCCCATCTCTCATTTTTTCAGAGGCAGGGAAAATAATAGACTCTGATCTCTTCAACTCTCACACAGCTGAGAACTGGTCCGTTATGCGAGGACCAGCCTGAAAACTTCGTTTCAGACCTCTGCAAAGTAACCAGGAAATATGGATGATTTTGTGAACAAAACAGTGGAAAATGGCACCTTATCAAACAGACCGTGCAACAACACCGTTGACAACAACTGTAGCAGTGTGTCTTCTGACACAGACACAGACTTCTCCACAGCATCAGTCAGCTCCATCACTGTCATTATAAAATGCATCTTGGGATCTTTTGGTATTATTTCAAATAGTATTGTGTTGATTGTTTTTGCCTCCAACAAAAATTACAGAAGGAAAGTTCCTATTATGTTTATGATGAACCAGGTATTAAATATATTTTCCTCCAGAATACACCAGCTTGCCAATGACACACCTTGTGCTTTGTTACTTTTGCTGTAAACTGTCTTGAGAACTGAAAATTGGTTTCCCATTCCAGAGCCTGATCGATCTGTCTTGTGCCATCATGTTGCTTCTGAATCTAACAGTGAAAAACTCTCAAATACTGAAGAATGAAGGTTGGGTGGGAGAAGTGGAGTGCAGATTGTGGAATTCACAGGGTGTACTCTGGTCATCATTTGGAGCTTCAACTTGGAATTTGATATCTTTAACCATAGAAAGGTAACGGTGAACACCAGATTTAAGGAGTTGGACTGAAAGACAAAGAGAATTGTCGCTTCGGTGTTATTTTTTCAGATATATTGAGATTGTTCATCCAATGTGGCACAAAGCTCACTTCAAAAGGTCTTGGATCTACAAGATGATGATTGTCAGCTGGGTGGCCGGTTACGTAATTGGAATGTTTTATGCTATTCTTCCCATGAAGGTACGTTATCAGTACTGCCAAGAGGGTTGCTGTGCAGATTGCCCCAAAAGCTTTTTACAAACTATGCGAATAGCGGGAACAACCGTTGGTGATTTTTCTCACAGATAATTTTTGGATATTGCATCTACGGGATATGGCCGTGGCCCGGCGATGAATGGCCCCTTGCAGCAGCAATAATTATGGTCACAATTCAATTTATTATTCCCTTGATTGTCATTGTACTCTGTTATGGAACTATACTTTGGAAATTGTCAAGTAGAACTGACCCATCTGACAACAGTAAAGCTCAAAGGAATGATCTTTATCAAAAAGCCAGGAAAAATGTTGCTGTCACTTTTTGCATTGTGGCATTTTTCTTTGTGGTATGTTGGGTGCAACACCAGACTGTCTGGTTTCTATTCTCTGTTGGTGTTCTGAATGTTCAATGGAATGGGGTAAACTGGCAATTAATTGTTGTCAATATGGTATTTTTAAATTGTACCATTAACCCAATAATTTATTTGGTAAAGTCAATGGATTTTCAGGATGCTTTGAGAGAATTTTTGAGAATGAAACAAATCAGTGCCCCGGGAAACCAACTGACTGCCAAGTCAGGCACACAGTCCTAAATCGGTTTTTCAACCCTCCCAAGTCCCTGTCTCACTCTCATCCCCATTCCAGTCGATCACTCTCTGTTTCATTTGTCGCATCCTCAACAAAGTTTGAAAAGTATATTGTTCACAGGTGGGGACGCCAGCAACCGCTGCGGGGGGAACCCTGCCATATTGAAGTGGTGGGATTTCTCGTTTTTCCTCGGTGGGCACTGCAGCCACCTATCGGTAATGCATGGTACGGTGACTACTCCAGGACGATGTGTGTGTGTGTGTGTGTGTGTGTGTGTGTGTGTGTGTGCGTGTGTGTGTGGTGGGCAGGGGAGTGGCAAGGGTGAGGGCAGGCTGGAGATGGGGCTGAGGGCGGCCCCGGCCCGAGGAGGGCGAGTCATCCAGCCTTGAGGGAGGTGTGTGGGTCGAGGGACAAGATCCAGGATGCTCTTTCTGTCCCTGCTCTTTTCTTTGAAACAATTCAACGGAACCAAACAGCCAGCAAAACGGTTCTGCATCGAGTCCATATTTGGTGCTAGGGATCTTGGATGCATTTTTCTTGGTAGATTGATTGAAAGAGGGAAACTTAGGTGGGAATTTTGCACTGGTTCAGGACTCAGGCACCTGTCCCCAGATCTCACGACTCCTGCAATGGTCGAGTTTTGTTTGAAAAAAAATTCATTGCGGCAGGGTTTCCTTGTTGCAGGACAGACCCAGTGAATGAAAACATGCAGAGAAGTAAAATTGCCTGAGTGCCTGGTTGTGTGAAACCCAGCATTGCAGTTGTGTAAGATTTCACAGAAAAGAAGCTTTCAAAGTTTAAAAAGTTTTAAAATACAACTTTTAAGCAGAGTGAAAACCTGGCGTTTCCCAGCAGAATGCCATCTGATTACTTTTGTGTGGTTTTCTGCTTTAAGTTGCCCGAACACTGCATTGGTTCCCAATTTTTTTTTCTGAACAGGCAAACAATCGGGAGCTCAGTGCCGTGAGTAAGCGGTCCTCAAAGTGGTGGCCCATTTGCTGGAGGCTTCTGAACATGGTGTAGATGGTTGAGGTGCTTGAAACCACAGAAAGCTGATGTCTCCCTTCAGTCCCTTGAACAGACTGAGAATTTGAGAGACATCTTCACACACATTCGCGAAGAGAAAAAAGTTCGCTTGCTTTTGCGCCAAAAACACGCAGGTCGTTTCTTATCCAAAGGGGAGAAAGGTATTTCCTTTGCCTTTCTTTGCCCCACAAGAACAGCCCACAGAACAGAGAAATTCCCATCTGTGTTTTCTTCTGTAGTGAAGATAAGAAGACTCTGTGCTTCGCTCGTGCAGCTGACAATTGCGAACTGCTTCATAACCAAAACACGGTATTGAAAGAACAGAGTCTGTTTCAGAACTTGGTGAAATGAACAACAACCATGGAGAATTTTGTGAACACAACATTGCAAAACACCACAATTTCTAATGGACCTTGCAACAGCACTGTTGAAAATAACTGCAGTAAAATTAATTATTATCGAGTAGAAAATACAACAGTTTCACTCAATTCCATTAGTAATTCTATAAAGATCATATTTGGAGCAACAGATGTCATTTCAAATGGTATTGTTATCATTGTTTTTGCCTCCAACAAAAGTTACAGGAGGAAAGTTCCTCTCATGTTCATGATAAACCAGGTGAGGTGCCTTTCACACAAAAACTGTACAACATGCAAACCAGAATAAAGAAAGAATGTTTTTGGCATTCTGCCCCTTTCTTGTGTCTGTTTGTAATTCTTGGAAAAGCATCTGTTTTTTCAACACAATAGATCTAACTTGTGCTGTAACTTTGCTCCTGAATTTAACTGTAAAAAGTTTCGAAATATTACAAAATGATGGTTGGGTGGCAGAAGTGGAGTGCCGGCTGTGGAATTCTCAGGCTCTAGTGTGGTCATCATTTGCGGCATCAACTTGGAATCTTATTTCACTGACAATTGAAAGGTACCTCTGCATTTGCAACATTTGAGTGAGAACAATGACACGGTGAATGTTGTTTGTCATCAAAAACTTGTTTTGTTTCAGGTACATTGAAATTGTACACCCAATGTGGCACAGAGCTCACTTTAAAACATCATGGATCTACAAAATGATGCTTGCCAGCTGGTTGGGAGGTGTCATCGTGGGATGTTTCTTCACTGTTCTACCAACAAAGGCTTGTCCAATATTCCAATATTCTGTTGTGCAGACAGTTCCTCAATTATATTTTTGCCAAAATTTACAAGCAAGACTGCTATTTTTCAGGTTGTTTATGGGCATTGTATTTATGGGATATGGTCATGGCCAGGACAGGGTTGGAGACTTCCAGCAGCAGCAATTTTAGGTTTTGTTCAATCCTACATTCTCTTCATTTTCCTGGGATTCTGTTATGGAACTATTCTGTGGAAATTGTCAAGAAGAACTGCTCTATCAGATGATAGCCAAAGTCACAGAAATGATGTGTATCAGAAAGCCAGGAGAAATGTTGCTGTAAATTTTTGCATTGCAGCATTTTTCTTTATGGTATGTTGGGTACAACACCGAACAATCTGGTTGATGTTTTCTCTTGGCCACCCAATAGTTTTCTGGAACGGTGTCTATTTTCAACTGGTTGTTGTTAACATGGTGTATTTAAACTGTACTGTAAACCCAACAATTTACCTGGTAAAATCTACGGATTTTCAGAATGCTCTGAGAGAACTTATGAGTTGCAAACAAGAAACCGCCCTCGGAAACCAGTGACGTGCACTGCCACAAGAAAAATATCCTCGGGAGACAGTTTACAATTGTCTCTGCCTCTGAGTTGGAATTGTTCAAAATTCTCAAACTTGCAGCTGGACTGGTTTACTGAATGGTTATGGCTTTCTTCACGTTGAAATATTTCTTTCTGTTCTTTATCAAAGAAGCCTGTGCTAAGTAAGAACAATTTGTTGATGTTTTTGGAAAGAAAGTTGATGATTCCATAAAATTGTGTTTTGGTGTCTTGCTGTGCTGAGTTTATCTCCCATCCAACAACGATTGGTCCATTTATTCATCGAGTGTGGGGCACAAATCTGATGAAAATCACAGTTGAGTGAGTCAAGACATTCCTACGACCAAATGAAGCAAAATCTCATGTGACTCAAACATCCATGTGAAGTCAAGGACAAAAGAGTTGTTGCCACCGGCCTGAGGCATGTCAACATGGCTGCTGCTTGAAACTGGAGACAACAGATTTGACAGGCAAACCTCCTTGATTTTTCTGTCTTCAACCCCTGAAACACACAAAAACTCGGAATTTGAGAACATCGTCACAAGAATGGAAAACTTGTTTGGTTTTGTAGAAAGACACGCGCGTCTTCAATCTTCTTCAAAGTTCCGTGGGTTGTGCCAAACAAGAGACAGTGGTAAAATCTGATTCAAAGCTGACTCAAAAGCAATTTGAAGGCTTGACAGCATCTGAAGACAAGAACTGCTTCATTCGACAATCACACAGAAAGAAAGCAACCAACAGGAAGAATTATCAGAACATGATTGAGGAAAATGTCACTCTTTCTTATGGCTTGCAACTGTTTTATCTTCCTGTCAACTGGACTGTCTGTTTCCTCAAAATATATCACGCCATCTGAAATTCCTTGAACAAAAGACTGTTCCAACAGCCCTGGAAGGCCCTGAGGTCCCAGATGTACGTGTGTGCTGAGACATGATGTTTATGTTTGGTGTCTGTTCTGGCATATGTGAATCAAGAAACATGGCTCCATGGTCCACTGTCCGTGTAAAGTCGTGTCCCCTGTCTGTTTGTTGTCATTGCTTACTTTGTTTCAAACACGCCAAAGTCAAAATGCAATGACCCAGACATACAATATCACCAGGTCACCAGGTCACTGGACTTGAATGGAAAAGCACCATGGGGTGGGGATGGATCTGAATCTGGAAATCATGTACAAGCTCACTGAAAATATGAAGGTGTCTTGATTCTTCACGTGAGTAGACCAGCTCCATGGTATGCTGCTGTGAGAAAAAACACCTCAAACACACAATATTCAGGAAAATAAAGGATTTCTGCATTGTGTATAAATGTGTTGTTTCCACTGCAATGTTTCAGATGACAGCTCTTTTTCCAAATTCTCAGTCATGCACGAAATTGCAAGTGTCTTTCACACTGTTTTCTTTGTCTGGATGCTGCTTCAGAACGACATCAATACCACCTCATTTGCATTGTTTGTGCAGTTGTTGTTCCTGTTTTGTGTGCTGAAACTGAAGCTGGAGTCTGGCTGACTGGATGTCCACAGAAAACAACAGGCAATACAAGCAGCACATTTGCACAATTCCAGCACATTCTTGTGGCAGCTATTTTGCTGTGTGGTAAAAATTCAAAACATCCCGGTTTCAGCAGGTACTGTCTTTATCTTCATGCCACGTGGCACAAGCTTTTCCATGAAATGACCTCAACACTGAAATGATGTAATTTGTGAAATTTATTGAGGGATGATGGGAAGATGATAACAATTCTGTCTGTAGATGTGGTCACAATCATCACCCTCTTCCTTTGCCTTGAAGGTAAATGAGGCTATTTTTATAGTGCACACTTCTTTCTGCTTAATTCTCTGTTTTCTGAGAAGCAAGGGTCTGTGTCACCATGAATCAAATGCACAATCAGTGTGGTTCTTCATCTGTGAGTGACCCTTTTCGCTGTAGTCTGTACAAAAAGGAAAAATGCATTGAAAATACTTTGAAAAATGTTGTGCTAATTGTCCTTTCAGGGGCTTCGTCAGGCAGATATTTATGTCCACCAGATAAATTCCAGTGTTACCATCCAGCTGATGGGTGTATCTATATGAAAAAGTCATGCGATGGAAGGATAGACTGTGTCAGAGATGGATCCGATGAATTTGAAAGGGAATGTACACCCTGGTCGAGACATCAGCCTGAGGGTAGAAACATTTTTGGCTCTGTATGGAGACTCACAAAGGCAAATCAGGCCTCCCGAATGAGCAATAAAATTGGGATGTTTGCATGTGAGTGGATGTGCTGTGCACAGCAAAACACCTTGCTGTCTTCTACAGATATGTAGTTTTGTTCTTCCAGGTTTCTGGACCTGTGCTGATGGTGTAATTATGATAATGGAAAGAGATGTGTGTGACATTCACCCAGACTGTCCAGACAGATCAGATGAACTAAACTGTGAGCAGTATAACTGTTCTATTGGACTGTGGAAATGCAACAGTGAGTCCCGATGCATTCCAGACACAGCAGTATGCAATGGGCAGTACAGTTGTGATGATGATTCAGATGAAGAAAGGAGTCTCTGTGAATCTTGGAATTGTACTCCAGGCTATGTCAAATTTGAAGGTTAAAAAATGTTGTGTTTCTTGTTTCATTTTGTCTTGTGCTTTTCTGCAGCAAACTGAACAGTTGCTGAGGCACCTTTGGCTGAACTTTGCCTTCAAATCATTCATTGTCAGTGCAATGTCAGAAATGCTGATGAAAATACATGCCAGTGTAGATACACTCTGCTCAACCAGAAAAATTTTCAGGTGCCTGTGTGCATTTGCCCCAAGTGTGTCATCAGTTTGTCTATGGTGCTCTCAGTGCAGAGGTGGACTGCACAAATTGGACTTGTGCTAATGGGTACATCAAGTGTTCTGTGGATGGGTGGTGTTTGCCTGCAAATAAAGTCTGTGATGGGAAGGAAGATTGTGCTGGTGGGACTGATGAGTTGGGTGAGGGTCATAAATTTGACACAAAGATCAAAAGCTGTGAAACTTATTGTGCTGATGGTCAAGCTCAAGAAAATTTCCAACAGTTCCTCTGTTTGCAAGTTGAAATGCTTTTCTGGTTGTTTACCATCAACACAATTTTTAGTCAGTGCACACAATTGCAGATTGTGAAACCCACACCTGCCAAGAAGACCAATGGAAATGCAGATATTCACACATTTGCATTGAGAATAAGGATGTGTGCAATGGTGCAGAAAACATGCCTTGTCACCTCATCAGCAACTCAGAACACATAGAAGACAGGAGTGATGAGGAATTCTGTGACACTTCCACCTGTCCACAAGGTTACTGGCAATGTGCAGACAAAACATGTATTCAGGAAAGATTTGTTTGTGATGGGCAAGATGGAACATACTATGGTGGCTGTTTTGATGATTCAGATGAAATATCATGTGAGAGCTACACTTGTTTGGAAGGTTTTTTCAAGTGTGGAGACTTTAAGATGTGTTTATGGGTGAGTAACACTTTGTACAAGTTTCAAGTTTTTGTGTGATTTTTATTTCACTAAATTTATTTGAGCTTTTGAGGCCTCCATGTTTATGTAGAACAAGAAAAGGAGGTTGAAAACTCAGAAAATGTGTTTGTTGTTCTTTTCCAGAAATCTTTTGTGTGTGATGATGACCAAGATTGCCCAGATGGCACAGATGAGATTTGCAGTGATCCTTGTTTTCCTGAAAACTACAGTGGTGGCAGCACCACCATGAAGTTTTGTACTTGATGTCAGATGTCACTGAAATTATCCTTGCTCTCATTGTGGTTCAATTTGGAAAATCAAATGTATTCTTTTTACTTTCAGAAATGTCAAGAGGACCCCACCAAATGCATACCTGTGTTTTGGTACTGTGATGGAAGAAGTGATTGCCCTGAGGGATCTGATGAAATAGACTGTTCCTGTGGTGATTTTCAGATGATTGAGTGTATGATGAGTTTCAACATAACAACCTGTATCCCTGTCTCCTGGGCTTGTTATGACCATCCTGAGTGTGTCGAGTTTGATGAAACAAGATGCTCAACACAGGACAAACATCAAACCTCTGAAGGTGGCACAAGTGTTTTTCAATAGAAAAAAAGCAAAGAAGAATGCAACACACAATACCCGATTCACGCAACACAATGTGTTCAGGGCAAAAGAAATCTGCAAAAGTGTGTTTGTCTCAATTGTGAACCACATTGGGTCTTGGCCAATTTCACACATTCCAACATTCGTTATTTTGCTACTTCCTTTGTCTGTCAGATTGATGGCACACAGATAATATGTATTGTCTTGTTTCAGAAATGGATATTACACGCCCCAATAAGGTTTTTATTGTGAGTCAACCTGATGTCAAAGATCACAGGATTCAAGATGAAGCCTGCTTATTTGATCCAAACAAGATCAAATGTCATTCACTGGGGCTCACATTGCAAACCATTTTAGACAAGCATCTTCACTGGATTGACACTATTCAGCTTGAAGATGACCAAACAATACTTCAAGTTCATTTACAAAGAGACCACAATGAGGAAAGTATACATATTCATTGCCAAATTCAGTGTACAACTTGCAGTCAACTGGACCTTGTGGAATACATCTTCAGAAAGAACCACATCTTTAAATTTCAAAATATGATGTTCAAAGATACTCTCATCTGTTTGTTTAATGTTGATGTTAAATTCATTGAAGTTCAGTTTGTAAACACATCAATCAGTGACAAATCAGCTCCTCACTCCAGGCACTTTAGTGAGTCAAACATAGTTTTGAGGGGTGTTATGTTCAGCAAAGGGTCTGAATTTGAGTTAGTGTACAGCTATATATTGAAGGTTCATTTGGAAAATAGTTCCATGCATAGTGTGAACTTTCATGTTGTGGTAGAGAACTTATGGCTTCATTTCATGAACATTTTCTTTGAATCTCACAGCAGTGGCATTTCTGTTATATCAGCAAGTAGTTGCTACTGTTACTTCATGAATATGACAATGGCTTATTCACACACAATCTATCCCAGATTACTTAGAGTGTCTTGCAAGAAATTACATTTTAACCTGCACAAAAGCACATTTGAAAACAATATTGGTGGGATTGCACTGAAGAAACACCCATCTGGGCTGGAGAAGACTTGGATGTATGTCCATATTTCTGACTCAAACTTTTTCAATGTGAAAAGTTATGGTTCTGGTGGAGCATTCTCTCTTGACTCATTCATTCCAAGCCAGCCAATGGGTAATGTTATCACCATTGTCAACTCAACATTCACAGAAAATCTTGCAACAAAGAAGACATTTGAAAGCTCCTATGGTGGGGCAGTGTCATTTGAAGGTCAGCCTGAAAGGGTCTTGTACTCAAACAAATTGTATGTTCAAATAATACAGTGCACATTTACCAACAACCATGCTGGTGATGGAGGTGGTGCCATCTCTGTTGGAAGAGGATTCATTCATATGTCAATATTCAACTCAACTTTTATCATGGCACATGGACAAATTAAGCACACCAAAACCCCCTTTGTTCTGGCCTTCTCAGATATAGAAATTATAAATTCAACTTTAATTTATCAAAAGTTAGACAGTTTTCAGCCACTAGTTGAACTACAAATGGTTTCTGCAGAATCAGTTGTGAACACCTTGAATATAGTTGTGGTTTGTTTGCCATGGCATTGGATGTCTGTGGATAAAGATATCAATGTTTCTCCTCTCACAGGAAAAAAAGCATTGAAGAAATTTGTTTCATTTTGCAATTCCTGTGCTCCAGGTTCTTATTCACCAACAAATGGAAAATATCTTATTTCTTATTTGGAAAACATGAGCGACATTGATGTGTCCATGACAGATACTGATTTTGTGCAGCAATGTTTGAATTGCCCGTATGGAGCAGAATGTCCTGGCACAAACCTAAAACCTAAGTCTAACTTCTGGGGATATAAATATGAAGGACAAATAATCTTTGAACAATGTCCCATTGGCTTTTGTTGCTCAGGTGCTCCAAGTGACCCTTGCATTGATTACAATACCTGTTCAGGGTACAGGGCTGGTACTTTGTGTGGAACTTGTAAGGGTGGATACTCCATGTCCATGCTGTCAGCAACTTGCATGCCAGAAATGAAATGTGATGTTCCTTGGTTTTGGGTGCTTGCCTTGGCAGGAGTTGTATCTGAAGTAATTTGGTACACATTCAAAGATGACATACTTGCAATTCCTGGGAAGATGCTTGTAACTCTCCTTGTTGAAATCAGAAAGCAAAGCAAGACAAGCCTGTTCAAATCAATTTCAGCAGAAAGTGATGCCACTTGTGTGGACAAGGCTTACTTTGGAATTCTGGCATATTTTGTGCAAGCCATGTCCATCTTCAGATTGTCTCTTGAAGTCTCTGATGTGGGAAAAGCAGCCATATTGATCAGAAAATGTGAAACATTCTTTGGCATGTTGTTGAGCATTGAACTTTCTTATATTTCACACGATTTATGCCCTTTTGTGGGGATAACATCCAAAGACAAAGTATTTTTCAAATTTATGTTTCTTCTGTGCATCCATACTAGTTTGTTTGCCTGTTACATGGCAATATCATTGATTGTAAAATTACTGCAAAGTTTCAGAAAGAGTAAAATATACAAAGTACTTTTATTTCTTCAATTGAAAAGTACTGTTGGACTGATAGAAGTGATAAAATACACCTACTCAGGTTTCACTGGTGTTGTTTTCCTGTCTCTGACATGTGTTTTGGTTGCAAATGATAATGTTTGGTTTCATGATGGGTCAGTTCAATGTTTTGAAACTTGGCAGTATATTTTGGTAAATTTCTTTGTCACTTACATCTTGCCATTCCCATTGATGTTGGTACTGGGAATACTTTTGTTGGAGAAAGGGAAAATATCAAACACACATTTTCTGGTTGGATGTGTTGTGCCACTACCAATTCTCATTCTGTGGTTTGTGATTTGGTTTACCCACAAACAAAGAAAGATGTGCCAAGTTGAGGATAGGAGTGACAAAGGAAGTCCAGGTTCATCTATTGAATGTGCAAGTGAGAACATATTGAGTTCTTTGCAAGGTCCTTACATAGTAACCAACAGAGGTTCCCAATATTGGGAGTCTGTGCTGATTTTCAGAAGGTTACTTTTGGGTGCAACTATGTTAATTAGCCACTACATTTTGAGAATGTATTTATGTGCAATGTTGTGTGTTCTATTTTTGATTCACCACATTTACACAAAGCCTTTCAAACACAAGGCTTCAAACTCCATTGAAACAGTTTCACTGACTTTATTATGTGCATCTGCAGGAATCAGTTTGATAAAATCATTTTATATTCACACAGGGACAATACCTGTCCAGAGTGATTTGTTTTTTAAAATGTTAAAACTGGTAGAAAGTTTGTTCTTGCTCCTCTTGGTTGTGTTGATTTGTCTGGTTGAATTTGTGCAATACTTCAAAAGAAAATGGAAACATTGACCACTTTATTTTGCTTTGGCCCTGCAGATCCAGACATTGGACAAAACACGAAAACATGATGTGTTTTTCATTGTTGTTGTTTTGTGTGGAACAAAGTGAGCAAAAATGATCTTAGAACAGACCAGATCATGACACAATAACTGAGGATATGACGACATTACTTTGAGTTGGTTTGTGTCAGGGAAGCCTTTCGTGCACTTGCATCAACAATTTGTCTGTCACCTCATGGACCACTTGATTTGGGAGAGACCTGATGCTCATACTGTACGACACAATGACAATGAAAACTTATGAATTACAAACACACGCAAGACACACTGTGAAGATATTGTGAGGCGTGCATGCAATCATAAAGATTTCACACACAAAAATAAAGCAGAATTGAGAACACACACTTGTGTGCACTTTTCTCTCTCCCTTTTCAGATGTCCTCCTCAACAGAAGCTGCCAGCCTGCCCAGCCAAGCTCATCACAATGAACGTGCAAACTGTCTCCGGAAACTGATGACTTGGCGTACACAAAGTGCTACATTTGACAAAAGAAAAGGGGTCCAACAGTCACCTTTTGTTTTTGGTTGGCAGGTAACACAGCCCTTGGATCACCACAGATCGGACCTCTCAGTCTTTGTTGTTTCTTGTGAAGGGGGCAACAGCTGGAACATTCTTGTGATTGGGGGAGTTTCAGTGGTTTTGGCTTCGAAGGATGCTATCACTGACAATACACAAAGTATCTTCACCCTGACCCTGTCCTTCTCGGACAGTCCTCCTTGTTGGTGAGTGGTGGAAGTTGCTGACAAACGCAACAGTTCAAGTCACAACAAACTGTTGTCATGTCACCCTCCTTGCGAACAGCGGCGAAATTTTGTGGCAGCCTCATGGCTACCACTCTAGTTCTGGATGACTTGATAAACAAGAATAAAAAGCATACTGGTGGCTGGTGTGTGCATCGTTACTGGGGTCACACACACCAGGCAGCCTTTGTGACAGCCTGCAAATACATCCTCTGGTGGTGCTGGTGCTTGTCTGGGAGAGCTGGGACCTGCTACAGCCCCGAAGAGGCCCCAAGATATCTCAGGAGCCCGCTGCTATTTCGAGCCAGGAGAAGTGACATCACCACATGCACAAACATTCCTTTTGGGAAACACAAAAACACTGAGGCCCAAACTTTTGCATCAGAAGTGCCCTGGCTTCACTTTGGATGAACCACATTGCCTGTCCACTGAGACCATTCACTTGCACTTTTCAGCCCTGAGATTCGCAGAGTTGTTTCCACATGTTTTTGTTTGATAAATTCCTCACATAACTGCAAAGAATGAGTTTTGCTGTGTTTCGGTTGAGTTCTGTCATTGAAACTTGCAGTACAAGCATTTCAGGAGAAGTATGTTTGCCATTTGGGAGTTCCAAAGTGCAGTGCAAGACAATTTTGGTGCCCAGGTTGCAAGTTACGGTCCTTGGTGTCAGGCTTCCTCTCAGAGATGGAAAAAAGAGTTAATCTTTAGCTAAGGTTCACCCACGCTGTAAAAATGATTCCTGCAAAATCATACACTGTCACTCCGAAAACGGAAACGGAAACGTTACTTGTAACGCCAAAAGTGTCGCGTTTTTGAAACGTTACCCAGTAACATTAACATTAAGTTCCGTTACAACAAAATGCATCTTATGCATTTTTACCATTATGTTGCAACACAAAGTGATATGTTTAGCCGTTGTAATATAATGTTTTCTTGAGGGTATCTGTTAATGACAAATGCATTTTGTCTGTTCGATATCATGCAATTTATTCTGATGTCGATTGTATCCATTTGATATCACGCATTTCTATCCATTATCGCCTTTGTGTTCGATGTCATGCTGATATGTCTGACGACTTAGAACAAACAAATAGCAAATTCTAGTTTACAATTTATTTCAAAAAAAAAATGAGGAATCATGCAAGTATCATGCAGGGAAGGGAACTATCTATGAAATCGTTGCATGCGTATTCACAATGACGCAAATTGCTGAAGGTCTGCATCATTCATTTTGAAATAATCCTAAGTTCCTTTTGCCAGAGCCTTTACGAGGTTACGAATTGATTCAAATGCCTTCAAGAATTTAAAATAAGATTACACTTTCTCAGTATACTAGTTATTACTATAGTAATGTGCCAAGGCCACA
>JAAUXT010149926.1_pt1 | contig 26921 bp, 30 predicted proteins | sample 7278171 | NCBI WGS metagenome assembly JAAUXT01 (sample SAMN14350112, study PRJNA611818) | marine sediment metagenome | isolation source: surface marine sediment (1.8m) | place: French Polynesia: Moorea | collected 2018-08
AACTGAAGACTAAACATTTGACTTTTTGATCTTGCTGTTTGGAATATGAGCAGAAACTTTGTATTGACGAAATCATCATGGGAAAGTTAGTTTTGGAGGTCCCCCCGTACACCAAAAGACAGCGGGGCCTAGCCCAGATTCATTGGCCCATTTCTGCTGCTTCATTTCCTGGAAGAATGATTATGTTTCTCCAAAGACAATGGGGAGTCAGCGCAGATTACATGAGCGCAGCGTGTGTGCACACACAAGTGCTGTGAAGATGGGACGCGCGTTTAACGTCTGATTGCTCCCGACGAGATCTGCTTTGGAATAAACACGAGATTTGCCCAGCTTACGAGAAGTGATCTCTTGAACCACGCCTCATTCTCTGAATTGTAAATCATTGCTTGGCTCAGCTGTGATTGTTGGTTGTGACTTTGGTGCGCGTTCAGGATGGTCACAGGATCAGAAGCCAAAGCATCACCAGTCTCCCAAGAATTCTCGTGCCCCAATCTCCCAAGAGTTTCCGTACATGTTGGATGAAAAGTGCGAGAAAGGATTTTCTCCGACACATTGCAGATTTTATGTGCAATTGCAATTGATTCAACTGCATTCGTTCTGGGCAGGGTGTCCGATCGAAACCAAAGCGTTAAATTTTACACACGCGGAGAACGCTGCTTGTATTCTTGGCAGCTGCAAAACACATTTTGTGGGGTTGAACAACAAATTGGCACCTGGTCTGCAGTGAGTGGTGGTTGTTGCAGTTTGACTTGGCATTGAGAAAATTGATGCTGATTCCACTTGGCTCAAACAGGAAATTCAGTCTTGCACAGCTCTGATCAGCCAAAAGCGTTTGTCTCGGTGGAAATATGAATTGCACCGTTTCTTGTTTGTAATATTGAGAAGAGTCAAAATTATTGCAGCATTTCAAGGCTGTGCGTAATATTTTTGTGCTTTGGCGCACTGAAGAACCTGAAAGCTTGAGATTTGTGGAATCAAAAAATACTTGAAAATGTCTCTTCAAATTGAATGAGTCAAGCAGCCAAAAGCCTTGAAAATGTTCGCTTTGAGAGGGTCTTTGTCGGAGAGCTGACACTGGTGTGGACCTATGCTGTGCAGCAGAATCTTTGAAGCTGGTGCTAATGATAATCGTTCCTTTCTGACGGAAACCCAAGCCGACGCAACAAATCTCTGCTCCGTCAGATTTGCTCTGCTTCCACACGAGGTTGAACCTTCCCTGGGTTTTCTTGCAGTGTTTCGTTGATGAAATTTCATGACCACTTCCAGTAAACCTGTCGTTTTGAGGTGCTTGGTGCAGTCTTCAGTAAAGTTTCAATAAGGTGTTCAAGTGTAAAAACAAGTTGATTTGAAACAGACTTGTTTTCCACAGGTGGTCTCGCAGAGGCAGACTCCAGTTTCAACCAACAAAACACACTTGCAGCGTACAGATTAAAGATCCATCCAAAGGAATTTCATTGTGTCGCACTGAGACGACATGATGCCACATTACGAAGGTTTTCCACAAAGAAAGGTCTGCGGTCCAAAATGAGGAGGACTATCTTGTGCGATTCTAATGAACTTTTTTAATGGACAACTTGAGGACACTGTGGTCCTTTTCAAACAATGAAAACATGTCAAACTGAATTGGAAACACTTCAAAAAGTGACTGCAACTTCGGCATGCGCAAACCGCCGATGACCACATTAGTCATGGTTTGTCCCAAAAGAAAGGTTCACTGTTCTTCCTCGGAAGACTCCTCATCTGTGTCCTCTCCTGAAAACCTTTCTAATCCAAAGTCTCCAGGATCAATGTCAACATGATGGCCCTCAAAGTAAGATCCTCCAGATTTGATACACTTCATCCAGTGCAGTGGCAGCAGGTTCATTGCATCATGAAATTCTTGGACAGGGATTGCCTTCAGTGACCGGAAAACAGCAGTTTGCATGTCCTCAATTGTTTGATGGCGATGTCCTCTGATTTGAGCCTTGATCCTGTCAAACAAAAAGTAATCTGCAGGTGCCAAGTCAGGGCTGTATGGAGGGTGGGGCACTACTTGCATGTTGAATTTCTGCAGGAGTTCCACTGTGTCTGTCGCCGTGTGCAGGGTCGCGTTGTTATGGTGAATTCTGAACTTCTTGGTGGCCCACATCTCTGGTCTTTTCTGGCGTATCCTCTCTCTCAGGCATCTGATCACACCACAGTAACTCTCCGCATTCACATTGGTTCCTTTTTCCTTGAATTCTGCCAGAACTGGACCTTTCTGATCGAAGAATATGGTGAACATGCTTTTCTTCTCTCCTCATTGTGGCAAAGCTTTCTCTGGTTGCTCATGCACACTTCCTTTGGGGTGCCACTCCAGTGATGCATGTTTCCTCTCCAACTCCAAAACAGCAATCCAGGACTCGTCCCCTGTAACCATGTTGGCTATGAAGTCCTCATCCTCTTTCAGTGAAGCCAAATTCTGCTCACAAATTTGAACTCTCTGTGCTTTCTGGTCAGCAGTCAGATCCTTGGGTATGAAGCGCAGTGAGATTTGGAGAACTTCAAGTCCTTTTTCAAGAGGTTGTGTACCGAAGATTTGCCAATGTCCAGTACCAACCGGTGTTTGTGTGAGTTCCGTCGACTCGCACGTTGCTCTGCATCGCTGTTCGTCTTGAGGTGGGGTGTCGGTGCAAGGTGCAGGATGTCATCAAAGCACCGACATGACGATTTTTGCCACTGTAGCCGGGTATTCAGCGGTGTGAAGAAAATACTGACTTGCAATTCAGAGACGGCTCACCCAAACAAGCCAGCGGACAAGGTTCGTCCTCCGGGAAGACTTCCGTTGGTGTGTGGAATGTGGCCGAGGCGAGTCCTGCGGGCGTCAGAGAATGCGCCGCTCTGCATAGCGGCGACATAAATCACAATGATACGATTTGTGTGCGACAGGAAACGCCGAAATGAAATTAGAGAGATTATCCGTGTTCCTTGTGGAGATTGATGCGCTGGGAGGGCACCAACAGAATTCATTACCAGGGGAATGAATCTGAATTCTTGAGCGTCTTTCGAAACCCAGCTTCGGAGTTTGGATGCTCAGCTGACTGGAAACGATGGAAAATTCTTTTGGGTCCGCAATTCACAGTCTCAATTCAAGTCAGAATGCAGCAGCCTGAGTGAGCACAAAACTCACAACCTTGTTGCATGAACAACACTTGATTTTCAGCAACTTTCTGGGGTTTCCCACAAGTCTTTCTGGGACTGTCCTTACGAGCTTGCACGTCGTATCCAAAGGGGTTTGGGTCTGTGATGACGCCGTTACCCTGTATGGAACCAATCTGCTTCCCAAAGCACAAATCTGCAGGCGCAGCAGGTGATGGACCGTCGGCCGCTTGGATTGTGCAGATCCGTCTTTCGAAGGGTGTCGCCCGGGCTTGACCTTTGTCTCACCAATTCCGCGCAGATTGCGATATTTATGCGCCATTCAGAAGATCAATGTTTTTATGGAGAATGTTGCGAAGAGATTTATGGTGTATTAGTTTCCCTGCTGTATTGGCAAACCAGGCAAGGAGGCCACCTCAATTTGTCTGTTTGAAAGCCATCGACAGAACAAAAGAAACTACGCAAAAATATTCTTTGTCTAATTTGGGTGACCGACCTTGAAATCGGAACCTGCTTTGCAGAGATCAATTGCTTTTCAAAGAAACAGCCGTTTGACCAAGTGCTCTGTGGCTTGACCTGAAATCTACAATGCTTCACTGGCAGATGTCGTATTCACTGAACGATCTTTCCTCGGTTTCGACTTTGTGTGGACTGCGACTCTTTAGTTTGGGAAACCAGCAGATTGTAGCTCGTCAGAGGGCCACCTCCATTCCTCCCTTTGTAATCTGTGGGGCTTTGTTCTCTTTCCTGGTCATTTGTTTTTGTGGTGGTGTTTTGCATCCAGAACGGTTCGTTGTACGAATCTGTTGGAACGAAGGAACCAAGAAGGTATGACAAAAAAGCTTTCTGAAGCGTTTGAAGAGAAGCCAGGGTTTCTGAAATGGTCTGTAAATTGTATTGGCGGGTCAAAAAAAGTTAAGAGATTGATGCTCAGTGCAGAACCACAGGGCCGAATCCTAAAATTTGAAGTATCGACAGATGCTGCAACCTTTGACTGAATCCAAATTTCGTGTGGAACTGGAACCTTGGTGATAGAAACGATGATGAACGGCACACAGGGCGCCAGCCCAAGAGTGCGAAAATCAATTGATAATGATACAGAACAGGTCGTCTCCAGCCAGGAAAAAACGGTGGAAAGATAGGCGAAGCCAGTGGACCCAGTGGGAGAGACATGAAAGGCGGACTGCTGAAAATGTTCAGTCAAATGAACTGTACCAACAAGTCAGACATGAAAACTGAACGCCTGTGTTGCTTCGACCTGAAAGCAACTGTGTGAACATTTGTATCATTCAGACTGTCAGGTTTTTGTCCCACCCTGAGATGTATTTTTGTGAAGCTGACCCAGATTCTTTTTTGACGAAGTGGTTCGCCTGACCCGGCGCGTCCCGCGCGGCGCGGGGTCGGAAGCGAAGTGTCTCCTCGGGACGACAACCTTCCCCTCGGCCAGGAAATTAAATACTCTGCTGTTTGGGTCGCCCGTTTCCTGCGTTTTCAGGTTGCATTCCAACGCTGCCTCACAAATGCTTGGAGCTTGAAGTGACGTAAGAATGAGCGAAGGGGGTTTGACAGATGAAAAAGGCAACACGTTGGAGTTTTCAGTGAAGCGAACTCAAAAGCACTGTTAAGAATCTCAATCACTTGCCATGTGTCATTTGCAAACGTGCAAACAAAAACAGAGGAAAGTAAAAACGCAATTACCTTTTGTGGCAGCTGGGTGCGCGAAGAACAGAATCACCTCTGATCGTTGTAAACTTGGTATCCGACTGACCAGTTTGATGAGAGTCCGTTTGTACGTACCTTGTGATTGTTCGATTGTCATCGAACCAGTTTGCACTTGATGCCAAGAACACCACTGTTGACATCCATCGCTCTGAAACTCTTCCAGAATTGGGTTTTGAATTGTGGTTCGCTGTGGTTCCATCTACGCCTGTGCAGCCATGACTGGTGGATCTTTGTTGCAATGGTACATGCGTGAAGCAGTTGTGTAAAGATCTGCCTGTAGAAATAAGCTTCAAAGCACGGGCTTCAGTATGTACTGCAAAGCTGCCGTGCAGAGAAGCCCCACTGGTTGGTTGGCATCTACGGAATGGGAAATCATTTGCACATCAATGTCCAATGGAAAGATATTGAACCACGAATAGACCCCAAAAACAAGACAAACAAGCCTCGCCTTTGAGTGAGCTGAAGTGTCGTTATTGTCGTCTTTTTTTACAAGAACATTGCACAGAAAACTGTGTGACTCAGCTGACCGAGAAAGCGCTTTTGGAGAGACCTTGCAGTCTGTGGTTGGAGTTGACCTTCAATCAGAACCTCCGTCTTCCGGCCGTTTCTGTTGGTCGACCAAGCTTGTGTTTCCTTGGCCGGAACGTACCTTGGTCTCGTTACATCGCGCGGTGTATCCCGCGTAACGTGTGTGGCAACAACTGTCGACGCCAATTACCGTCCCAATTAACCGTGCAGGATTCAAGCTGCTTTCCGACTGCCGTGAGCGCACATTTCTTTGGCGGGTGTTCGTTTCTGGGAGCTTCTTTCAGGTTTGCAAAAAACTGGATCAGGAATCCGACTGTTTTGGTCGCCTTGCTCCATTGTGAATCTGGTTTCGACCCGCTCACACGTGAAGCTTTCCACAACAGGGAATCAAATGAGCATCAAGAACTGTGTCTGTTATTCTCTCCCATGCAAGAACTCTGAATTCATTACCATCTCAACTCCTCGTGGAGGGTTTTGCGCGCACAGTGAAGTGCGACCCACATTTGGAAGTGACGGTCTCTGAAAATTGTCTGACAGGAAATGTCACTCTGAACTCATCAGCGTCCATCATTTCAAATGTATGCATGCTGATCACATCAATTTTCTTCGTGATTTTCTTTGACGAGCAAGTTCATTTGCATGTTCACTGATGCCAGCAGTTCCAAAGGCAAAGCATTGGCGTCTGTCCCGTGCGCAAGACGACAGGGTTCTCATTCTGTTTGTTTGAGTTTCAATGTGTTTCAATGGCTTTTCTTTGCAGCCGCTGGTGAAGTTCAAGAGTCATCTGTACTTTGAAGAGAAGGACTACGTGCCAGAGACTGAGAAATCGCTGAGACCTCTCAAAGGCAGCTTGGTGAGTGCTTCAGATGTGTGTGTGTGCGTGTGTGTGTGCGCGTGCGTGCGTGCGTGCGTGAGAGACAGTGTCAGAGAATCCTTGGTACACAGCGATACCCAATTTGTTGGCACACTGCGAGTGTGGTGGAGACCTGCAACACAAAACACACCCTGCAGTTGCACTTTTTTTGGCAGACGTACATGTTCAAGAACGGAAAGAACCAGGGGCTGGCGTGGACGGACCTGTACGAAGGAACCTACTACCCGGCTATCTCCCTGTACAAGAACGCCACGGTAAGAATGACAGAAAAGTGAGTTGTGATGTGGTCAACTGGATTCACGTTGTTCTTTACAGTTGAAAGAAAACCTCGAAAGGACTTGGCTGGTGTGAATTGTTCTGTGGCGGAGGGACCTCTTGGAATTTTGGTTTCACAACATCAAGCCTCTGTTCAAATGTTCAAACTATTGTCACCTTCCTGGGCTACAAACTTCGCTTGAACAGGCCTATTTCCTTTCACTCTTCAGGTGAAGTTGAATTTCGGCCCGAAGTTCAGGTTTCCTCCCAAAGACATGGACATTCCGTACAGACCGGTAAGCTGCAAACGAATTCTGTTTTCTGTGTTGCTTTGAAATTCCTTTCGGTACAATGTTTCGTTGTCGCATGTTTTTCAAAAGAGTGCGGGAAGAGTAGAATCTGCTGACTGTTTTCTTGTCCGTTGATTGATCTGCCGCTGAAGAGTTGTCACCGAACATGATGTCCTCGAAACGTCCACCTCATTCCTCTCGGCTGTCAGCAAATTAGATTCGCGCCATGTTTCTCCTCAGATGAGCGAAGCTGTGGACGAGACGCACGTCCAGAACGCGATCGGCGACATTCTCTATCACCTGGAGCACGAGGGGAAACTCCCGGACTTCTGAACCCACAATCTGTCCACAGTGATGTGCACGAAATTAGCGGGGGCTTCTCTCCAAGTTTGTGTTGGGTTTTGCATGAACTGAGATGCTGACATGACGTGGCACCTGCAGAAAGTGGAGGGTAGAAATTCACATTCGCCGTTGTGTAGCGCAGTTGCTCAAAGTTCAAGAGGCCGCAAAAATGGTTTTTCCTTCGGACAGTCCGTCGTGTTGGGGGGTGGGTGGGGTCTTCGCGTGTGGCTGAATTTTTGTTTGAAGGGGTGCACAAAGAAATCTAGTCTTGAAAACTCTATTTGTACCCTGCTTTTCACTTTTGCAGCATGAAACCAAATGATTTCTGGGTTGCTTGCTTGTTGTGTGTACTTCTGGTTGCGGCACAGAAACGCAACAGTTGCACTCGGAGAACAAGGCGACTCAGTTTTCAGTTTCTGTGTGTGTGCCTGCCGTGTCCTGTGAAAACGCTTCTGTTCAGTAATCATGTGTATGACAAAATAAACTTGATTGTGTATGTTTGTAAATTTCACTGTTCTGGCAATTTTATTTCTTTGTTGCGCGGACAACAAAAACAAACAATCGAGACATGATACGACAACCACTTCCAAAAGACATTTGGAGAGCAAACAGTGTGAGAAGGTCTATTTGTTTGTGAAGGAATGGCCAACATGACAAACATGCTTCGACACTGTGAAATTCATTTGTGGCCCTGAACACAAGAAGGGTCTTGAATCGTGGTCTTCTTTCTCCAAAACCAATGCAAAAGCATCAAATATTCGACTGAAGTTCGCCATGGCTGGCTGAATGTGACCCCGGCTCGCCCGACTGAAAGCCTCGTGTATCGGCACAGAGCCAGAGCTTCGAGATACAGAGACGCTGTTTTCCCCGATGGTCCAGTCCATATCAAAACGAAGGGAAAAGATGCTTGTTTGATTGACTAGTTGATGAAGGACCCGCTGTCTTGTTCCATTCCAAGTCTTCTTTTGGCGAATTGGAAGCTCCGAGGTGTCGGTAGTTTGAGTGAGCTGCTGGCGTGACGCGAGCCTTCATCAGCTGCTGGGTTGAGATTCGTGTAGTTTGCTGAGATGGTTGATGAGACTGAGAAGGTGCGGGTTCCCACCCAACTGCTCAATCTGCACCAACAACCTACAGGTGAGAGACGACACACGGACGTCAGTCACCTGGCGAATTCAGATTCAGCTGCATCTACTTGCATTCCGTGGTTGCAAAAAAAAAAGGATTCAGCTTGTCAATCAGTCCGTGTCAGTCGTCGTTTGTCCAAGAACAATGCCGAATACAAAAGATTGGCGGTTTTGTCCATTATGTTTGATGCGTGCGTCGTGACTGAAGGCTTACGTTTGTTTGAGGCCATCCAGTGCTGCCTTGGTGTAGTCGAACGAGCCGATGTTTGACAAATGCTGAACACAATACTTCTTGACATCCAAGTCTTCAGTTCTTTGTCGCAGGATGCCTGAGTTTTCTGTCAAGGGTTTCCGACGGAAATCCCAATTGCTGTACAACTCCCCTGTGGTAAACTCATGTCCAAGAACAAATCGCCCAACTTTGAAGTGGTTGCGTTTTGCACACGAAATTTTCGGCAGCAAGTCTTCTCAATCAGAAATTACATAATTTTTCAGAATTGAATGTGAAAGGTTTTCTTTTCCACACTTGACGCCTGTTTCAGCAGGACGAAAACAAATGTTGCTGTGTTCCGATAAAGGATACTCATGACCTGGTTGTCGTCAGGTTGGCTGCGAATGCCATGGATAATGGGAAAGGAGAATTTTCCCTCCGTCAAGTCTTCTCCAAAGCTCTTGTTTTTCTCGTACTGAAATCAACGCGGAAGGACATAACATCGCTGCATCTGCTCACAATGTCCCAACAAAGGAGGCTGCATCCACCTCAAGGCTTTGTTCAGTGTAACACAGTCAAGGACGTTTTGCGTTTGGAAAGTTTTGTTGCCGCAACTCACCTCTTTCGAGTAGAGATTGGCGAGATCATCTCTGATTTGGAAATAGAGACCCAGGTTGTCACAGAGTGGCTTCAAGTCTCTGCAGGGAGGAATTGACAATCCTGAATGCACAGTGCATGACAAGAGAAAGGATAACATCGCGCACAAATAAGCAAAAAAAACTCACGCTTTGTAGTCGCTGAAAAGTTGCATCAGTCTCACGGCCAGGCCAAACAGACCTCCAGTTTCTGAAAGACAGAAAATTCAACCCCGTGAACGTCTCCCGCAACAATAGTCTTTTGGTTTCTTGGAAAAGTTTCGCCACTGACGCAACAAATTCCTGCACAGTGATAGCCAGACTCACTTCTGATGACCATTTCCTTGTACTCGTCTTCTGTTGGACAGGTGCGCGCGTCCCTCCAGTAGATGTCCATACCCTGGCCTCGGTGCAGCTCCAACAACTGTTCTGAAATAGTTGCCCAAAAAAAGTAAGGTTTGACGTTTCGAACAGACCAGTGCCAATGTCGCGGACTTTGCACGGCCGAATGACAATTTTCAACCGACCAGTGAAAACTTGAGTGACGTTTGGGTGTTGCAGAGTGAGCGCTTTCTGCAGCCCAAGGAAGTACACGTAGTTGGCAGAGTTGATGGTGTGCGCAACGCCGTAGATGTTGTGAGCCACTACAATTGTAGGGAAGAGACTGAACACATTCACTGACACCACACACGGAAAGAAGTTTAGACACGACCATATCAGTCCTCGACACTTCAGCATGAGAGGCAAAAGGGGTTGAAAATCATTTCATTCGCAGTTGAAATTTGCACGGAAGAAGCTTGTATTGAACCTGGAATGCCTCTGCGAAGTTTTGAATTGTCCTCGATGTCGTCGATCCTGCAATTGAAACGATTCTCTTTTGCAGATTGGCAGGTCTATTCCAAAGAACTATGAAGTCCGCAGCCTCTGTGTTAATTTGTGCTCTAAATCGTCTTTTCGAAGAAGTTCTACGTCATTTTCATTGCCTAAACGTTGTCTTCTGGTTGGTACGTACAACAGGCTGGCGTTGTGTAACATCTGTGTGATATCGGAAATTATTTTCAGTTTCTCCTCAGGAACATGCAGCCAATAGTCAAACGCCTACAAGATTCAACAAGACCAGTTAAAATCTGTGACCTCGCAGTCCAACAACAAACAGGTTCGCCTGATCCGGATACTTACTGTTGCAAGTTGAGTGCGAACCATTTTCCCCGGCACTTGTAGGATGTATTGATAAGGCTCCAACAAAATCTGAAAACAAAGTGAAGGCGTATTTGGAAACAAGTACGCTGATCAAACGGTGCGACCACACAAATTCTCTAACTCGTTTCCAGAGGGACTGTACCTTCTCTTGACCACCATCTGTGTTTCCATTGGACGAAGCCATGATGTTTGGATGGAGATCCTGCACCAGCCTGTTGTCTTCACTGAAACTCAGTGATGAGTTCACAGACGTAGAACAGCTAATTTTTGGCACAGTTATATTTGCCTGACCAGTCTCTGAAATTTTTTATTTGTTTATATTTTTCGAGGATACGTGTGTATGTGTGTGTGTGTGATCATTTTGTAGCATCCCACCTTTGGCATCCCTATGGGCAACATGGTTTTATCTTCGAGTGGATTCAAGGGGTTGAGGTCCCCCTGGCATATAAATTTGGTGTTATCAGGAAGAACATACATGACATACCCACAAAAACGGACGTGTGCTCACAGATCTAGATCGAGGATCTACTCCACTGAAAGGGGTGTTGTCAGAGGCACTCCGGCAAAATATGCTGCACACACTTTGACGCTGTGCACGAATCTGGCCAGATTTCTCAGTGAGATTTTACCTGAAAGTTTTCCGGCAACTGAACCTTGACTTTATGCTGCTGATCACGAGACGAGACAAAGGCAAAAATTCTTTTTATATCAATGAATCACCCAGAGTAAAATCGTGTGTAAAACTGGATTCGCTTTCAAACGACTAGAAACTACACTGTTGCATCAAAGTCCAAAATATGCCACTTCAAACCGAACACCAGTTGCAAAACTTGAATGCTATTACTTGCCTAGTTCTTCGACTTCTGCAGATAAATATCTATTCAGTTGAAACAATATGTAATTACTTAAGCTCTGAGTTATTAATTGTTGAAGTTACACAGGCGAAAATGCGTAAATACACTGAGTAAAATTTCCCAAAATTTTAGCGCAGGTTTACACGTCACTGAAGCCACCAGAGCGGAAGTGCAGTTTTCCAAAGTGTAAAGGGCAAAAGTTCAGTTTTGTTTTGGTGTGTCAGCTGGATCTTTTTTGCCAGATATTTGTTTGTGTGGGTTTACAGACTGCAAAAAGCCTGCACACAAACAACCAACGCGCCACTAGGGCACGGACCCGCTGGTAGGCCATTTATCAACAATTCCATCAGAACTGCCGGGTGTCTGAGAATCCAGAATTCTCGTGAAAATAGATCTATATGTTTCGAAATACCACGGTCATTTGCAAAAAAGCTGACAACTGGCAAGAAAGAGTGTTTGCAAGCATCGATTGAACCACAGGTTGTCCACTGGATGTAGATCCAGACGAATGATGAGACAAACACAAATTTGTCCTTGTTTGTTTCAGGATCGAGGACGGCCGTTTCTTCACATGGATTGCACTCCGGCCGATGCTGCAGCTGGTCGCAATGATTGCCAGAAAGACCTTCCAACCCTTGGAAAACCTGGCCAGACCGAACCACCAGTCGACGTGTCAGTGATAGTATCCAGTCCGCTTCACGCCGGAGATGCACAGGATCCTTCTCCGACAGAACATACGTCTCACCCTTCACCCGAAAACGTTCGCACTACTTATGGCAATTGTTCGTCGTCAGACAAAACGGACGTTGGAGGAGACACCCAATCCATTCCTGTCCGAAGCCAGGATGGGCGCTCAGCGGAACTCCTGGAGACGATCCCTTGGGAGGACGTGTTGTTTCGATACGTGCTCACCTGCCTTCCCTTGACGGATTTGTTTCGACTGCGAGCTACTTGCAGATTAGCCCACGAGTGCGTTTCGCAATTCTTCACTTGTTGCAGATACGTCAACACCAACAGATACAACAACACGTGGGTTCATTTGCTTCCTTCCTGTGTCAAAAATAACGTCAGGTTCTGTCGAAAACTATCGATCTGTGCTCAATTTGCGCTCTTTGTATTTGCAGCATGACAGCAGAAGCGTTCAAGACCGTAACGCACAACAACTCGTGCATCCAAGCACTTTTGACGCGGCACGCAAAGACTTGGTTGACAGACGAAGTGCTCATGCCAGTACTTGAAAGCAATACCCTGCTGCGCAAGCTGGATCTTACAGGTCAGGTTATCTGTGAAAAGACAACTCCGCTCCTGCAGAACAACATTTGAAGGAAATATCGCTCCGTTGCCTGACACTCAACGCCCTTTTCTGATTTTTTTTTCAGGTTGCTACTATGTCAGCAACACAAGCGTACAGAAGTTGGCTACAAACTGCAGAGAGCTGCGGGAACTTTATCTGCGTGACTGTCACTGGATGAGTAAAGAGGCGGTACTGGTCCTGGGGCTGCACTGCACCAAACTGCATAAGCTGGACCTGACTGGGTGCTGGGAGATCAGTGACGAGAGCGTCGTTCATCTAGTCATGCGCTGTCCAAAGTAGGTGAAATCTACGTTGTTATTCACAGCGCGAAGCCCTGCTGTGCCATGTTGTTGCGATATTGAGCCTTTGTTGTTGACTTTTGTGCTCAGGACAGACGCTTGTCCGACAGACTGTCCATTGAAATGCTCTGAGTTTATGTGGACTTTGCTTGTATTGTGGTGCTTTGTCACACCTTTCCCTCTTCGAGCAGAAATACTCAAGTGAAAACCACAGAAAGTTGCGTTGCAGGTTACAATTTTTGTCGGTGTCCAAAATTTACGGGATCGGAGACCCTGCGGTGCGTCAGATCGCGAGGTGCGCTCGCTGTCTCAAACACCTCAACCTGGCAGGGTGCTGGAGGGTCACAGACAACGCCATCAGGTACACGTGTCAACTGTAACACACCCATGCGAAGTGTTCTTTGTAGTAATTCAGCCCAGGAAATCGAAAATGTGGTCAAATGATTGACAAGTGCGGGTGTGCGTTATATCTGTTCAGAATCTTGGGGGAATACTGCAAGACGCTGACCGCACTGCAGGTGCGAGAATGTCGCGACATCACGGAGATCAGCCTCGCCAGGTACAGCTGTCAAATCTCGTGACTGCTTCCAGCGAAGTGATTTTGTCTCTTCAGGAGAACCGGCTGCGTAATGACTGCTAAAGTCGCCGTGTTTCAGTAAGAAATCGGGGACTTCCGCCCAGAGAATGCTTTGAGGGTGAATTCTACTGACGTCGGTGTTCACTTTCAGATTGCGTGTCCGAGGAGTGAAGTTGGACGTCCAGGCACATCCGTGGCAGATGAATCCAGCGACGAGAAGGTACCTGCAGAGTCTTCGCATGCAGCCTTCCTGAAATCTACTTTGGTGCAGCGCGTAACACAACTGACGCCGTGCTGTTTTGCATTCTAGACGAATACTGGTGAACATGTGACTGATATCTGAAGCGCAGCAGTGTGCACCGGGGCAAAGGTGAATTGTGTCGATGTCGGTTCCCTTGTATTGCCCTCCGAAACCCCTCGAGTTCCACGAAATTTGTCCAGTCATTCGTTTTCAAACCGCCTCATGCAATTCGTTTGATGTTTGTTGAGGCAAGACTTGTATTCAAGGCACAGTAACAGTATTGAATCCTATGTCACTTGAATACTTGTTTGTGCGTTTTGGATATCATTTGCTGTTCCTGACAGTGTACAGTCCGCAGGGCGTTTTTGCTGAACTTTCACGTACTTATTCGTATTTCGTTCTGCAAGAGCTGTGTTGTGATTGCAATCGAAGGCAACCACGATTCTGTTTGTTGGTCTTGTTGTTTCATGGGGGGGGGGGGGGGGCTCAGCCCTTCAGTTTTCTTCGCTGCAAGTCACATGTTAGAATGTCGCCAAAAGCTCTGCCGAGTGGCCTGATCGTTTTTGTTACGGTTCGATGTTGTATTTGATGTCGTGCTCACTTTTGTTGAAATGAATCGTTGATACATGAATTCGTCTGCAATAAAAGCAACTGAAAATATCAGAGTTTGTTCAAATATTTCCATCCATTCTTCAGAACTTTATGCATTCACAATCATCTGCACGCGCTGATCACTTGCTCCCTGCAGCACTGCATACACGTAAACACGAGGCGAACCTGATCAGGTATCAATCACTGGGTTTTGCCTTTGAGCACTGAATGAAGCTGAACGTCAGATCCTTTTGAACGTTTAGTTTTCTTGTCTGGATGTTTTCATGAACGCTGCAACAAATGCTGCCTGTGAACTGAAATGCAGGTTAAGCACTCGCGCGACGCACCCAAATGACAAGGGTCAGCTGCGATGTTTGCCATCCTGAGTACTTCAGGCCAAAGTTACACCGCCTGCTTTCGAATAGCGATGCAGACATCCACTCAAGTAGAATCTTCACTGGTGTGAAGTTCCATCGGTGGTGAAGAGTTGTCTGTCAACTCTAACAACGGCGTTCTTCTGCTTGATTCAAAATATGCCATCCTTCCTCTGGCGAATTGGCGCTTCTTTGGTTCTTCGCCGGTACCCTCTTTCGTCTCCACCTTGTTGTCTCTCACAAACACGTGCGCGTTTTGAACTCCACCGTCAACCCCTTTGCAAAAATAAACAAGCGTCACATTAGCGGGCCAAGTGAAGATCGGACCAAGACAGGGGTTTCTTTTTGTCTCGTGTTTCTGAAGTCTCTTCCAAAAGCGGGCCATCCAGAACATTTTCAAAACCACCAAACAAACAAATTCAGGAAACACACACACACACACACACACACACACACACATACTTCCCCGTGAGGCAAGGTGCCTGTATTTTCCTTCACGACTGGCGACATGTGACAAGAAAACATTGCTGTTGACTGAGTGTGACTCGCACCTGCGCAGTGCTGAATGACGCGGCCCCACAGTCGGTTGGCGCTCAGGTTGCGCTTGTTGCCGACGATCAGCAGATGGTTCTTTGCACGCGTCAGCGCCACATTCATACGCCTACAAAAGACAATTGTCTTTCAGCAGCAAATACAAAATAGCCTCTCCCAAACAACTGCCAGAACATCAGTTCAGCCACACAGCACAACGGTGCGTGGGCGTAAACGTACTTGTCCGAGTCGATGAACGCGGCGGTCTGGGTGCGCACGCACGACAGGATGATGATGCCCCGCTCTCCGCCCTGAAACGCGTCCACTGTGGACACCTGCACTCCGCGGGCCTCCTTGCTGGAAAACACAAGTCACCGATACTTTCTTTACTTGGTTTCCGTTGAGAAACGTTGCGCTTTCAATGGCAGGTTTGTTCCCAGTTGCACCTGACCGAGCTGCACTGACCCTGAGATGAGCTGCACGATGCGATGCACCTGCGCCTTGTAGGAAGTGATGACGCCGACGTCGGCCGCCTCCAGCCCGCTGTTCAGCACTGTCTCGATCAGCTCAGCAACGACCTGCGACAAAACCAAACAGTTGGCTATCGGTTCTGGTCGTGAATAACGGACGTGTTTTTAGACAACTCAGGAGGAACCCACTGTTTGAATTACGAGCAAAACGCAACTTCCCCGTCTGATCTGTGTTTTTTTGTTTTTTTGGACCATTGTCCTTCGACCACAGCAGCCTTAACACCCTGCGCTTCTCCTGACCTGAGCCTCGTGTTCGTTGCAGTAGCTGCCGCCGGAGCCAGCTCCGATTCGCTCCTGACCCGACGGAACGTCCAGGAAACACAACGCAGGAAAACCGGGCTACAAGCAGTACGCGTGATCCACGTGGTGGTTGCTGTCAAAATTCAGCCGAGAATGGTGTCTTTGTCTTCACTTCAAAAAATTGTGGATCACCATCCCACTGAGGGGGTAGATCTGATGGTGCTGCGTACAAAAACGTCGGCAAAAGGAACGACACTAACCACAAGCGGCGGCCTGTCGTCTTCGGAAACGCCGTCCAGAAGCTGGTTCTGGTAGAAGAGGCTGTTGGCCACGGCACTGATGACCGGGTGACATCGGTACTGCGTTCGCAACAACGTTGGCTCGTAACCCTACAATATCGCCACCGTCAATTGTCTCTTTTCTGAAACTTCTTTGCAAGCAACCTGCGAACCACCACGAAGCGTGCCGATACCAGCAGAGATTCAATTTCAGGTCAAACGCACACGCACGAAAACGCAACGAGATCCCGTGCCGCGTGCAAACGCACGCCCGCTTGCACACACACACACACACACACACACACACACGCGCGCGCGCGCGCGCCTTTGTCTTCGTTTACACAGCTTCTCACCAATTTCCCCATTCTGTCGAAGAGCGTCTGTTCGAGTCCTTCTTTGTGCGCTGCTTCGGAGCCTTGGATTGTCGGGTCCAATTGCTGCAAAACAACAAAGCAGCCGCTTGAAAACAATAGAGTAAACGACAAGCTGACGGCATTCATTTGAACAAACCTTGACCTTTCCATCCACGAGAGTCTACAACAACCACATTGCTCCAAAGGAACGAACAACCAATAACAAGGGTGAAACTGCTGACCCTGGGGTCGCCGACCAGCACAAGTCTCTGGCACTGGAACCTGGCCACGGGCAGCATGGAAACGGGCTCCGTCATCTGACTGCACTCGTCCAGCAGCACCACCTGGTGAGCACAGTCACAAACAAGGTGAACAGCGTGGCTCTCTTGCCTCGAAAATCTTTTCAAGGAGGCCCATCGAAGACGGCACACCTGGAATTTGAAGCCGTTGAGACAGGGGAAGACGGTCGCCGCGCACGTGACGCCCACAACGTGAACCTCAGTCAGTTTCTGCAACAAGCAGCGCGAGGTCAGAAACAAATGTCCTCTTTTGTGCAGCCTGAAACCACTTCCGCCTGACTCTGCACTGACCACTGACCTGCTTGTTGACGCCTTTCCTATGATGCTCAATACTCTTTCGGACATGCCTGTAAAAGCAACAACTTTTGTTCCAAATGATCAAACAACGACCTTTCGACGTGTGCGAGAGGTGAAACCTTCAATTTCGAACTCCTTCATACACACAACCACAACACGAACTGTGCTCGTAAACATCTTGACAGGAAGCAACCAGGTGGCCTTGGCGCACATTTTTTCTGCGGGCGTGAGGTCGGCGCGCAGCATGTCTTGCAGGTCGCGCAGCTCCTGGCTGTCGCTGCCCGTCGCGTGCACGCTGTGTGGCAGCACAGGCTTCGCCATCTTGCGCACGCTTCCGACGCGCACAAACTCTTCAAACCCCAGATCCAACAACCTACACTCAAGAGAGACAAAATTTGTCGGAAAAAAAGACAAAGTTGTGAAACAGGTCTTTCTCATTGACCTTTTGCAGGTAGTGGACTTCAACTTCGTTCGTGTTTTGGCGGCCGAAGTTTTGATACCAGGCTCCAATTCCTTTGGTCAGAATGCCTGACCAGACAAATGAGAGAAAATCAGCATGATGTACCCGAGAAGGATCCTGTCGACCGCGACGTTGGTGTTTGATGAGATGAGCAGCTTGAGGGGCTCCGGTCCTGCCGGGCTCCGTTTGAACAGCTCCACCAGAAACAAGACGACCACAGCCAGAAGAAAGCTCTTGCCGGCGCCAAACACCCCTGCACATAGCAGAGCAAGACATTCTGAGAAAGCATTATTTTGTCATCCTTTTAGTCAAGGATTACGTTTCTGAACTGCTCTCCGATGCTTTTGATGCTTTCCGGAGCCACAAAACAGACTTGAGGGAAAAGAAACTGAAGTTTTCAAAGGCGCACACACGACGTACCGTGGACTAGTGTGACGGCTTCGCTGCTGCAAGATTCGCTGCAGAACATCGCCGCGATGCGGCGCAGTGCGATCCGCTGATCTTCGTTCAATTGATACTTTTCCTCAAATTCCATCGTCACGGGCTCCTGAAAAACCCGCGCATTGGACGGTGTGAGTGAGTCACTGTGTGTTGTGGTGACAGTCTGTAAAAAACGAAGAACAGAGAAGAACCCACCAGGACGTGAAATGGAAGACAAACGTTTTCTTTCACGATCATTCCTGGGACGTTGAAACCTGTTTCTTTCTGTGTTGGAGACCCTCTGCAATTTCAACAGGAAAAGTTCTTGTTTTGCTTGACTTACTTTCAATTGTAAAATTTCACACCAAGAGATGATCGTCTTCTGACCTGGACAGAAGATGGGGGAGAACAGGCACACTCCGCAGGTTGACGTGCGCGCTCATGTTGTGCAGACAGCTCAGCTCAGTACTCGCGTTCTCCGCTTGAATGGCGTGACAAACCACTGCAAGTACGAACGACTCAAATTCAACGGACTGCTCACAGTCTGTGCGTCTCCTGTTTTGCATGTCCGCGAGGGGAGCGCTGTCCTCAAACCTATCCCAGAACACCGTACTTCCCGCACCTTCTCCCGCCCAGTTGGAGGGGCAGTAGCCGCTGACCGGCTCGATCTCCACGTCCTGACCCACCGGACCGTAGAAGACGCTCTTCGCGAGAAACATCGTGCCGGGTTCGAACTCGAGATGGCGCGACACGATCCACAAGTCGTCTGTCCACAGAAATGAGATTCAGGTGTTGCGCCCCTGTGCAATTTGATGCCCGTTGCATCTGAGTTGAAAACCAAGTCAGTGCGAAACAGGCTGAATACGCATCGCCACAAATTTTGTGACACGCTTTGAAAAGTATTTTACAAAAAAGATGCAGATACCTTTGGAGTAGACGCTTGATGACTCCTTCCTCGACAGGCGGATGTACAGTTTCTTTGGGCCTTCACTTTCTGCAATCCCCATGCGCCTCTTCACCCAAGCCTGAAAACACAAGCACAGAATACTGCATTCCTGACAATCGTTCTATGCCAAAATATCCGAACCCAAATTACCAAAGTTGCCGATTGAATCCGCGAGTTTGCTCACCGGAATGGGTTTGGATCTGTTTTTGAAGGAGTCCGAAGACTTCCTTACCAATGTGCACTCACAGTAAAATGAGATTCTCTGCAAAAAAAAAAGTCGAAAAAAGTGTTTTGCAAGTCGCAGCGAAAACAAAATCTACTTTTTGCACACCTGTTCTGATCGGAAGCACGAGTTCTGACCTGGCCCTTCAGGTAGGTTGTGATGCTGGTCGGGTCTGACAAGCGAATCGTGGGTGCAGTTGCGTTTGTCGTTTTGCGGGTGCCGCCTCCGCCACTGCTGTTGGTCTGGTCGACCCACTGGAAGAAGCCGCACTGCTGCTCCCGCTGCCCCGCGCACGCGTAGAAGAACCGACCCTGAACGCGACAGTCAATTGATCAGTGTCCTGATCAAACTAGATCTATGAACAATCCGCAGCAGAATTCCCTCTCAATTCTGCAACAAAAATCAACACAAACCTTGTTGGGCCCTTCCTTTTTGACTTGCGCGATTTTGGACGGCGCGTTGTGTTTGCATGGTGGGTTGGAGTTGGAGTGAACATTGCTGGGCGCACCGGAGACGCGCGCACTGGGCTGGTACTGAGACGTGTCCACTTTGCCCATCGCTGCGTGGTAGCTCCGCGCAAGTTCGAAGAGCTGGATGTTCAGGTGCTCTGCAAAAGGGGAGTCATGAATGTGAAATGATGGAGTCAGCAAAAGGATCCAGCAATTCAGCGAAACACACTCTGGAAAAACCGACCGAAGAGCACTTCGCTGAAGACATGGTTGTAAGATTCTGCGTTGTTGAACTGCACGGGAATCCTGATGTTCCGCTGCGGCGCCACTGACTCCTGCACCTCGGCTCGACTGGGGAACCGCAGCTTGCCGCCGCTCGGACCGCCGACAGCAAATCGGACGACGGGGCTTCCCCTCACTGTCCTGGTTCCACCCCTTGATGCCACGGGAGACAACACATGCTGTGCTCGCTGCGGCCAATTTGAAATGTAGGCATCCGTTGTTTGGCCCACAGTCCGGGGCGGCTTGAAACCTGTATTTGTTTGGAAAATAATCAGAATTGAAGATGAATCCAGGCAGGCGGTCACTTCATAACAGGTGAAAGATGAGATCTGGATTTCTATTTCGCCCATCCACTTCAAAATGATGTGTTGAGAGGCAGATCAAGGCAACCACACTCACTTTTGGACATAAGCTTTCGTCTGATATTTCCTGCAGCATTCAGTGAATTCGTGTTTCTACCCAAGCCAACACCGGCCTCAGAATGTTCAGGGTGGGCGCGGTCGTCACTCTCGCCCAGTTCAGAAGTGTCCGGTGTGGTCAAGTCAAAGCGCTCAGCAATGGGCGGTGTCCGATTCCAGTTTTCCTCTCCCAGTCCAGGAGCACAACATTGCTGAGTGTGAAGTGAATCATTTCCTCCGCTCGCACGCTGATACGTCCCACGTGTTTCTCCTCCGTGGAGAAAATGAGACGAGAACCTTTCCTCAGGTTCAGCACAAACCTCACCGCTGACACAGTTCTCAGCCTCAAATCCCACATCCACATCCGAAATGTCATCCACGAGATGGCTTTTTCCAGTGTCAGCGTCATGCTGAATTTGTGGTTTGCCAGTATCATAGATTTCATGTCCTGGAAAATTGTAATTGCTTCCTGAGAATCGGCAAAAACCTTGTGGACAAATTTCAGCTTCATCACGAAGCACCCACCTTCGTGGTACCGCTGACCAGACGGCCCTGAGGCACGACCGCACGGCTCGTCTGTGCTGAAGTTTGGTGCTGACAACTTCTGCCTTTTGCAAGGGACGTTGGAAGGGTTCCGGAGCTTTGAAAGTCGATTGGCGAGTTGACTGCTGAAAATGGACATATCCAATGAAGAAACACAACTTTTCAACTGCATTTCACTGTCTCAACGTCAAACGTTCTTATTTTACCTCGCGTGTGAAACATACTGCGACCTACCCCGTTATTTCGCTCTGCCGGGTGGGAACAGGATCTTGTTGACAGAATGAATCTTCGAGGATGCTCCAATCACCTGGAGACTCCTGCATCCAGACTGGCAACTTCCCAGCTGGATGAGATCGATCGGGCTGGGAAGTTGCCTCATCTCGCGTTGAGTCACGTCTCCAGGTTGGATGGTCGGGTGCCCGGTGCGGCTCGGCAAAGCGCGCGTTCACTGCTTCTGGTGTGGTCGTCACGGAACGTCCGTCTGAGATCCAGCCAGTTGCAAAGTTGGTTTCTTCAAAGGGCGCGGGAGAGGGAGGGACGAAATGATCTTCTGAGGAACCAGGATTGTATTCAGAAAGTCCTGAAGTTTTGCTGTTTCCGGGAGTCACTGGCGTGAAATGGTCCGGACCTCCCCCGATTGAAAACTGCGTGCGACGCTCTTCAAAGACAAGAAACGGATCCTCGGTGAAGCTCGATGCAATGCACCAAGTTTGTTTGCTGGTTGGAGACTTCGAAATTGGAAACAAACCTGAGCGGCCGGGAACCCTCTGCAGCTCGTGGTTGCCTCGTCGCAGGATTTGTGATTGCGGCGTGCAAGGCACCTGTTGGCTGGCAGTCTCTGCCTGCAGGTGCTGCAACAACAGACACAGGACGATCTACGGAAGTCCTCAAAGTACAACTTATGGGACAATGACATCATAGAATACCCAAGACACAGGCTTCAAAAGTCCCTGACCTGCAAGTTTTTTGGGAACACAAGCATGCGGCACTTCGGGTCCGTAAACTCGGTTTGCTTCTGCATTCTCGGAGACTCGTACAAACTCGCCTCATTCAAATAGTCCATTTCTGAAGAAAAAAAACTGAAGTCAGACGTGAAATCTCCGTCCAGTGGTTCTCTGTTGTGTTCTCTTATCCTTACGAAAAAGAAGCAGCCAAGAATGCACAAATCAAATCTAACAACTCTTGTCCAAAGACTGGAATCGACGCCTCCGTTCTCTGGCGCGCTGCAGACGCACCGTGAACCTGCGGCTGAGGTTGCCGACGGTGCGGAGCCTCATCCCACGGTTCCATTCCCGTCCGATTCCGCCGCGCAGCGCCACCAGACATCGCGCCCTTGAAAACGTGCGTCTCCAGCTTTACGCTTGCCTGCAGTGAACAAAGATCATGTCATGTTGTCTTCTTTTTGTTCGGGAAAAAAAATTCAGAAATTGAATCAAACACCAAACCTGGGAGAGAATGTTTGAAGGGGCGGTTCTTGTCTCCGATGCCTTTTCCGTGGGACCAGTGAGTTGACCTTCCGCTTCGAAATCAAGCTCTGAAGCAAAGCCAAAATCAAGAATACGTTTGAACAAAACAACACAGCCAAGCGAGACAACTGTGGAAGAAAATACAAAACTTACGATGGTGCGGCGCCCCGCGCACAGTGAGTCGAGAAGTGTTGGGCCTGTTCGATTCTCTCGCAGCAGCAGTCGGGTCTTCAGTGATCAAGAAGGGTCTCCCGCCCCAGGATCTCCCGGCTTCAGGCTCCGTGCACCCACTCTTCCACGTTCCGTTCCCTTCGCAGTCTGATAACACACAAGCAGAGAAACTTGTTTGGCAAAGGGCTTGGCGAACAATGCCTGCAGCATGACACAAAGGTCGAAAGCAACTTTTCTGTTTTTTTGCACAGATCTTGTTTTGTCAAGCTCAACTGCAAACAGAAAGGAAACCACAACAGAAGAACAACTATCAAACTCAGTTTTTCGTGTTTACTGTCAAAATACACTGAAGCCGCTGGCGATCTGTTGCCTTCGTCTCCGGTCCAAACATGTTGGTCTGGGCGACAAGATCCACTACGTTTCACGGAATCTGCCACCGAACAAGCGAAGCCACCCGTGCCAGACCACCGCTCTCCAGCAGTGTCACGGGTGTCCCAAGAGGCACTCGGGTTGATTTTTCCTTCCTCCGGTGCACAGTCCCACGTGCTGCGATGCGGCTCAACAGCAACCTCAGCATCGAGTCCTTCGTTTAACTGAACTGGACTGTTCCACTCGGGTTCACCCCGGCCCCCAAATCTCCCGTCTTGAAACTGGTAAGTTCGTTCACTGATGAGATCAGACGCATCTTGCTGCCTGAAGACAATCTGATCATCGGAATCGGAATCGACGAAATGTGCACTTTGATGAAAGTTACGCTCAATTTTCTCTGGGGTAAAATCAGATCCATTCTGTTGCCTTTGGGGTGAAACTTCACCGTCTGCAACAAGAGGTATGAGCGAGTGGTTGAATGGCAAATCGTCACCTCTGGCGCATGTTTTACTCGTGGCAGTGTTCGCATTTGAAGTCTTTGGGTCTGAAACTGCGAATGGATGACAATTTTGGCAGCAGCAAAGACAAGATTCCTTGCAACAGTGACAAGGTATTGACCTGTGCTGGATGCGCAAAACTGTCGACCTGTGTCGTCTTGCCCATCGAAAGTCAAGACGGACTGAAGGCTGCCCTGGCTCTGCTGTGTACTGGTCGCTGCTTCCGTTGACGAACTGAAAACAAATATGTGTACACAACAACTGCACCAAAGCAATAGGCATCCGTAAATCTGTGACATGAAGCACAACAGTGGCGATTGGAGTCTGTTTCTATTTTGCACATCGGAAGTCGAATATCCTCCAAGAAAACTGGTTGCGTTCGCCACCAACTTTCCTTTTTGAGAAAATCTGTTACAAACACACACGCGCCCGCGCATGTACCTGTCGGTTTTCAGCAGAATGCAGCCTTCGTCAGGACTGAAGTTGAGGTCCCCAAGCACGCTCGTCTCCGCTCCTGTGTCACCTCCATTCACAGAAAGACCTTCCTGCTGACTCCAGTTTTGTTCAGCCGACAAACCCAATTTTTGACCACTGAACATCTCATTTTCCTCCGGCTTCTCCCTGGATAAAGGTGACAGTTCTGCAGAGTTCCACCGCACCTCGGGCACTTCCAGGCATTCCATCAGCGCATTGCTGTTCGAACTGTTCTGAGATGCAGCGTCTAGAAGACAAAACCCACTGGTCGTTGATCCTTCCTGCTGCTGTTGTTGTTGTTGCTGCTGCTGTTGTTGCTGCTGCTGTTGTTGTTGTTGCTGCTGCTGCGCACATTCACGAGTTGTTGCCTCATCCACAGACTCAAAATAACTAAGTATCTGGCTATCGCTGAGTCCCTCGCTTCCCTCCGTAAACTGACTGTTGTTGTTCGTCTGATCAGACGGTCCTTTGTGTGACCTTGGAAGCTCAGCTCCTTCCATCTTCATATTTCCGTCACAAGATGCTGAGTGTTTCTTGTCTGAGGACTCAGTGTCCTGTCCGGGAGTGTTCGCACTGTCGGTGAGGTTTACTTTGTCAGAAAGACCAGTGTCAAACTGAGGAGCTTCCGTCGCTGTTGTCTTTTCATGTTTGTCTGCGACAATGACGACAATGTCAGCCGTCGTCGCACTGCCCTCTGCATCTTCATCTGCAAGGGCAGCCTGCACTGGATCCCCACTCCTCACTGGCGCGTGTTCGCTGCAACTTTCCTGAGTCCCACCTTGCGCAAAGCTCTCTCCATTCGACGCCTGGTCTTCAAGAGGCACCAAAATTGTGTTCGGCAGCTCCAAAACTGGTTCACTTTGACTCAGATTGTCCAGTTCGATCTGTTGACTTGAACGTGGACCTGTTTCGCTTTCACCATCCACTGTCAAACTCTCCGCTTGACCGCATTGTGGCGTGACACAACGTTCACTGCTATTCACGAAAGAACTGTGACTTGCACTCGTGGTTTGCGTCTGCGTCACTTTGGTGGGGTCTTCGTCGTCTGTCAGTGACACTTGCGACAAGGGGGAGAAGCTGAAATCAAAACACGCTGTGTCTTCGTCGTGGGAAACATCACACGATGAACATCGTCCAGAATCTGTGGCAGTGCACATGTCTTTTTGACTAGAACTCTTTTCAGATAGGGTCTGAGATTGTGCAAGCTCCACTGGTTTCTCCGTGGCACCAACTGCGATGTTTGAGCAGTTTTGAAGATCACTTTGTCCAGGTGCGTTGTTTACGATTTCTTCAATACCAAGACTTGGTTCTTGTGAAGATTCACAGTCCAAATTCTTGTTTCCTGATGCTTCTTCCTTCACGTTCTGCCCCACCAAAACTTCTTGGGACCCAGGACGAGACGCTGGGAGCTTTTTGTCTGTGGCCTCGGTGAATTCTTCAGCGTGCTGTGCACATTTTTTGAGCTCCAATTCTGCACGTTCCTCTGAAATCTTTATTCCACTGTTCTCGACGTCATTGTTGTTTTGATGTTTCCCAGGCATCTCTGCAGCTTTTTCTCTGTGCTCCTCTTCACCGTTCCTGTTGCTTTTGTTTGTACTGTCGGGGAGCACACAGTCCTGAGGATCGTTCACCGATGCAGAATTTCCTGTGGCCTTTCCGGAAGGATTCTGACTTTCCTCATGGTGCTCCGGCGTTTGCTCAACACAGTCTGGCTTCGGGCATGTCAACGAACTGTCCTCACATGCAGTTTCACCAGCCCGAACCTGATCATCGCAACGCACGAATTCTGTGTCCAATTGCTTCGTCTCTGGCACGAGATGACCCGAGTGCAGCGGTTGGTCACCATCGTTCTCAATCAATTCAGATTCGGCATGAAAAGACTGATGATCACACTGTATTGAACTTTCACACAGCTCTTCATCGGAAAGGTCGATTGGCTGGCTGTGCGAAACGTTACAAGGTTCCGCAGACTGCGTGCACTCCTGGCTTGTGACAATCTCCCCACCAGTGTTGCTCATTCCAGTGACTTCGTGTGCTCTTTGTTCCGTACAGCTGCGGGGCACCGTGGTTCCAGGTTCCAACACCAAGGAACCAGCCGACGGCACGTGCTGTGGCTCAAATTTTTGGATGTCTCGGGACACTTGTGCTTTGGATCCTATCAAAGCCAGTATTTCAGATGCACTGCGTTTCTCAGCTGTTTTGACTCCAGGATTCCCTTCGGCTTTCGCTGACATTAGATTCACTGTCACATCTGGTCCTTCGAGTGTTCGCATTCTGCAGCCAGAAAAGTCAGTTGTGCTGCCCGTCGGGGTGTCCAAACAGGTTCTGGAACTGCCGCTGCTTGGTGCACCAGACGTCGTGTTCGAAAATGGCACTGAAGTTGCGGTGCCAACAGTGTTGAACAACCCACCAAAGAGACTCGTCCTGTTGTACACCTCTGTGGTTGTGCATTCTCCAACGGGTTGTTGCAGTTGACTTGGGCCAGCTGTGTACGCCACACGCGTGTCCGACTGAGGCTTGTGAAGGCGAGTTTGGCCATACTCGTCGAGCTGCAGACTCGCAGGCCTCACCGTCTCCCTGCTGTGACTGTGCTCGTGTTGCACTGTTGTGCTTTCTTCAGCAATCTTGGACATGTTCTGTGTCGAAATGCCCACACCCACAGCAGAGAACAAACTTCCGAACATCTCAGTGGGCCCAGGCTCGGTCTGCTGATGTCCTAGGACAACGCTTGGCTCTTCTAGATCCACTGGTCGAGGCTTCACTTGTCGGGGAGGAATGAAACCCTGAAAACAAGAATGCTACGCATGAAAAGCGTGTGGTCCATAAAAATGTTCGCAGTTCATAAATACCTAAATACCTTCACTGATCATTTTGCACCCATTTTCCAAAAAAATTTTCTGGGACCACTTTCAGCAGGGGGTGGTTGGGGTTGGGACCCCCCAGGTTAGACCCGCTTTCGAAAATTTTTTTTTTTTTTTTTTTTTACAATGATCAGTAAAATGATCAATGGTGCTCACTGACCATTTTTCCCAAAGTGGGTCCTTGGCCCCCCCCCCCCCCCCCCCCCCCGCAGAAAAAAAAATATATATTTTTTTTTTTTTTTATATTTTTTTATTATATCTAAAAAATATAAAAAAAAAAAATAATTAAAGGACAAACAAAAAATA
>JAAUXT010087222.1_pt1 | contig 26914 bp, 22 predicted proteins | sample 7278171 | NCBI WGS metagenome assembly JAAUXT01 (sample SAMN14350112, study PRJNA611818) | marine sediment metagenome | isolation source: surface marine sediment (1.8m) | place: French Polynesia: Moorea | collected 2018-08
AGCCAAACACTTTCATCCATTGGAGTTTGATGTTTTCAAAAGGGGATGAGCTGTTTATTGTTCTTGAGTGAAATGTTCAGTGATTTGACTTGAATGTAACAAGGTGGATTTTTTCCTCTTTTTACGTGAGTGACATGCACACCCCACCATCCCCAGTCACGACACATGAAGTTTCTCTCTGAATACAGAAAAGGCAGAATTGTTCTCTCTGTCAAAGGGTCTCACTGAGAAACACAATCTTTTTGACTAATTTGACAACTTTGTTTCAGAAATGCTTGCACAATTTAGTCCAACATCAGTCCCAGTGAAGAGCTTTGTATGAAACAATTACAAGGAAAGAAGCACATGTGATCAGACAAGAAGACAGAGTGGGTGTACAAAACTCAACTACACCAAACATTTTTGGAAATTCAGGCCCCCCTCTCCAGTTCACAACACACAGTACTGCATGCTGAAGGAAAACTTGAAACTTGTCCACTCCCAGGCAAATCTTGTATGTACCTTTTCTTCCATTCAGACAAAAATAACTCCAGATGAACAAGTTACAATTCACAGCACCTCAATGCAGCTTAGGACATTTTCATTGGGTGATGCAGAACCTTGTGAGACACACATCTGAACCACACAGTGAGAATTGTCAACAAATCCATGCATGTTCTTGAGCAGTTCTTCTGTTCAGTTCCCAAACAGATTGAGAAAATATTCTGGACAAACAAACATGTCCAATAGGTGCACAAATGCTGAACACAACAGACCACTGTGCTGATAATGTTTGCAGAAAGCTTGAACACAGTTGTCTGTCAGTGGGATCCAGACAGGATCCTGTGTCTGTACCCTGGACCTGCTGCAGATTCACAAAACAAGCAGCACACACTGCAACCTTCAGGCAAAGCACTGGTCAGAGTCAAATCCTGAAAGACATCCATGCTCCCATCATTATGTATGGGTTTGGTCAGGCCAGCATCGTTCCAGAGCCTTCAGCTGGCTGAGCCTGTTCGCATCATTCACCCAGAGAGGGGAGCTGATCTCTCCTGTCTCTGTTGGCCAGGTCACAATGAATCAGTCACACATGTGTGTTCTGTGTGGAAAAGTGTTTGTTGGCACTTACCTGAGCTTCAGAGAAGCAAAGCCTAGAGTGTGAGAATGCAGGAGTTTATATAGGGGTCTGAAGCTGTGCTGAAGGTAGAGCTTCAGAGGGGAGCGGGAAAGAATCAAGTGTGATCAAACTGGCAATCAAGGGTTTGATTGAAAGTGGTTTGATCACACAACATCCCACTGCTCCAAGAAAAATACACAGTATTTTTACAACAGAAATACAATGCATACAACATCAATTGACAACTTTCAACACAAAACAAGCGAGTATGATAAAACACAAAGATGGTTAGAAAACATACAATCACACAGTTTTCGGCAGGTTTTTGCCAGGGTTTATCTCGGTTTACGGATGTTTTTGTTTCACAAACTCGAGACATGGACCATTTGTCCAGACAATATCCACCAGTTATATTTTGCTCACACAATGGATCATTCCTACTGCATCCCAGATTCCACAACTCCATTTCTGGATAGCTTACTCATGGATTACCCGGATGCAATCCCATTTTCCGTCATGGACATGGAACACTCCCCTACGCTTGACTGTAAGTACACCTTCCAATGTTCTTCTATAATTGTGCAGTTTAGAGATCAACGTGGCAAACAGTGACAAGATGGCACACTTTCTGGATGAATCCTCAGGGGCCAAACTTATCGACGCATCAGAAGAATCGGACGTTTCCAGTAGTGCTCAGCCTGGGGGTATACTGGCTCGCAACGTGGCCGCGATGTCAACAATGGTAACTTCCAGTTTTTCCACCCAGGATCCGGATAACCACCAGCTACACACTGAATCGCTTCATTCATTCATTTCATTCGACTGCAGTATCCTGTCCACAACACCGTTAATGACAGGCCTTTACTGGATAACCTAGAAAGGCTTCTGGCCATACGAATAGATCCCATGGATCTCAAGACGTGCGCGTTTGGTAAGTTCTTCACACAACTTGACACACTCATGGTTGGGTGCATGGCTGATGCAGCAGCACACACGCAAATCTCATATCAACCTGTTTTCAGCCCAGCTGATCCAAGCGCTTTGCGAAATTACAAGGGTGCTGTTCAAGTGTGTCCCAGAGCCCCGAAGGTCACATACCATAGTGCGCGCTGTTCGATGCCATTAAGGCTACTCGATAAGGATGGATATTGACCTCCTGGGCAAGATATTGTATGGAGACCAAGCTGATCAAGACGATCTACTCCTGCGCCTTAAACACATGACCGTGGGTGCCTCCCAAAGCCAAACCCAACCATTTCCAATTTTTCAACAGAAAACTGCCACTGGCCCGAATTTTGGACAGGTCATGCTTAATTTTGTCATTTTCAGAGATCCACAAGGTCCACAAGCTGTTCGAGATCAACATCAAGTGTTTCAAAGTCTTGAAGCATGTCAGAGTTGTCAAATCATGTAAGGTTGATCCCTGGCCAGTGAACGTCTGGTTAGGCTTCCTATGGCACATCATGCTGTTCTTTAACTTCTCATTCAAAATGTGCCATGCTTGAGCTGCTGCCTGATTGATGTGGTATTTCAGCTCGATTTTTCATATTTGGTGAGGGCATGCATCAACTTTCACAACAACTTGGTGTGATGCAATGTCCAAAGTGCAATCACACAAGGTTTCTTTCATGATCACAACCATGTGTTCACTTCATTCTTGTGCTTTGCATTCAGGACACAAAATTTTCCATTTCCTTTCAGCATCAAAATCACAATTTGTGATTTTGTTTCCAAAATTCAGGGATTGACTTCTTCCCATTCTTTCAAGTCAAAATCACAATGTTTCAGAATGAGAGATCATTTCAAGTTCTGGAACAAACTTCCTGAGCACAATGGCATGGTTGAATCCTACTGAACCATCGGATTTGGACAGAAATGGAAATGTCCAGTTATCTGACATGCCAACAAGTTTTCATGCATCAAGTCCACATTCGTTATGCCTGCAGTGGCATAGAAATCTGCAGCTGTGGACACTATTGTGTACAAGTGCGATTGGTGTTGCACTGGGACCCAAAATGTTTGCAGCCTGAACAGATTCAACACAGGTTCAGATCTTGTTTTCAACAGCACTGGGATCTCAATGTAGAGGCATCTATCTTGCACTTTTGTTTGGACTCCCTCCATCTGATAGTAATCCAAAATTGTTTCAGTCACCAAAATGTAGTCAGGGTAATTCCAGGAACAGACCCCAGTATAGCATTTCTTGAACTCCTGGGCATTGCCATCGCATTTGTGGCTTGGGGGAAGGAATTCAGTGGAAGGCGAATAGCCATTCAGTCAGACAACCAATCAGCTGTGCACACGGTCAACAACCTCACATCCCGTTGTTGTTCCAGGTGTATGGAAATAGTCAGGATTCTGACACTGCACTCTCTACAATTTAATGTCAAACTGACAGCTATCTATCTTCCAGGAAAGCAGAATCTTGTGGCGGACGCCCTGAGTAGATTAAACATGAAAGAATTTCTTCTTCCAGTACTGGGCGCAGAGGTGGAGCCAGATCCAATTCCATACTCTCTGTGGCAGTGTTGCGTGAACTCTCTGAGCAGCTGAAAAGGATGTCTCTGAGGGAATCCACCAAGCAGACATATGCAGCGGCTTGGAAGAGATTTGTTGGTTTTGCAGCCAGGTTAGATCAACATGTGGCAACTTGGGACGAGCGACTGCTCCTGTTTGTCACATATCTCGCAGATGCAGGCATAACATCTGGAACTATCCATACATATGTCACGGGGATCCGCTTCCAGCTGAGGTGTGAAGGGGTCCAAATGATCCAGGATACGTTTGCTCTGACTCGGGTCCTGAGGGGAGCTGCAAAGTTCCATCAGAAGTTTAGTTTAAAATTGCCGGTCACTCTTCACCTTTTGCACAGATTGGTGCCACTATTGCCAGTTTGCACATATGACAGATATGAGAGGTCCCTGATGGAGACCATCTTTGTCCTGTGCTAATTCGGGCTCCCACTGTGTGTCCCTCTCTCCAACAATGCTGCGATCATAAAGCCTTGCGTGTGGTACAAGTGAGTTCATGCACACCCTGTTCAATCGTACAAATCTTGTTGCTCTAACCAAGTGAAGACACAACAGTGTGCAGTGCTTCACACCGCGGCGTCACTCAAAGTTCTGTGAATAGTGGTGTTTTCACACAGATGATGCCGTGTTGTGTTGGGAGCCTCGGGTGGCTCACCTCGAGTTCCTTACCCATACCAAGTCATGCTCGTACTTACTTAATCAAACCAGTTCATCTCAGTTTTAGCCTGTTGAGCCAACAGTCTTAGGTTTATTGGTCTATCCATACATGCGCATAAGGATAGCATACAAGGCATAATCAAACAGTGTACAATAGATCAATCAATCAAGTATAAGTTCTCAATGGCAACTGCCCCGAGTTAGTGGTGGGTGCACTATTTATAGTCTTGTCACTGATGAGATTCTGCAGCACACTCTGGTGGTCAAGGTCATGGAGGGTTGGATGTTGTAATCAGGCCTTGGTCCTCAAGGCTGGGTGATGCAACCAGTCAGGGGAGTTGTGTCACATTAAAGTTGTACCAGTTCACAAAGAATTGATGAACTGGTGGAATCGAGCTACACAACATCCCCAGGCTTTCAATCCTGAAAGCAGGACTTTCACAAAATGGCATGCAGTGTCACACAGTAGACAGTACTTGTGCCAACAGGGTTTGCAGCTCCACCTCCATTGCACTTGCCTGGTTTGCCCTTGTCTGCAGTTGTCTGACAACTCGACAGGCTAGGATCAGTGCAATGGTGAGGATGATCACCAAGGCGATCTGGAAGATCACTTGTATGATGGTGGTCAACTGAAGTTGAGCCCATTGGTCCGGTTTTGGCAGCTGGTTCTCAGTTGTGGTGATAGGTGTGGTCATGATGGCAATTTTCTGCGCAGTTTTGGTCAGCCATCCCTCTGGGTAGTGGATATCACACCCATGTTCATCTGTTCCATCAATACTGTTGTGCTGCATATCGCAGCAAAATGTGCACATAAGCATCCAGCTGTCGCACTCAAAGTATGCCTCGGTGTCACACATGTGTGGAGCATGAGCAGCTTCACAATATCCAATGATACTAGTCAGCAACAGAAGCATGATTTTTGCATACACGGCCATTTTCCTTCAACTAGGAAGCTCATTTCGCTTGGTTTGTTGATGGGTTGCCATGGCAGTTCATCATGTGCTCAGTGCTTGTCACTGATTGGTTATCTCACAGATTCAGCATGATTTTCTTTATCCACCACATTGTTTGTCGCGATGATCTTTTTAGTCACATGATGGATGTTGTTGTTTTGGCGCCAATTAATAATTTCGCGCTATATTTCTCTCTTTCTGCTTTCAACAGGAACTCAACAAACCACTTTGTTTTAGATTCGGCTGGGCAATAGGGTGCCATACACTAGTATTGCTCCGATCATATCACGCAAGGCCGCGGCGGAGTCCATCGCGTGGTATTACGGGCACGAGCCGGATACAGAACAATCAACAATGCTGATCTACTTCGTGGTATTTTCACTCGTGATTGTTCCAGAAGTGGGTGCCCACCAATCTGAAGCCACAAGGGTCTTTATCCATTCCACCATGGAAGTATAAGTTCCCATCACAAACAGACTCAACAGTGCAGCGATGTTTGGGTGACCTCTGGCCCTGTAAACTTCACGGCCACTGAACAGGTGTTTGTGGCTGTTTCACTGTACCCAACACCACGGGACACAGACTGGTGACTTTGTTTCTCTGAGATCACTCAACCGAGCAGCACATCGTGTTTCTCTTCAGTCGTCACTGAACGAGCGTTGGCTTCATGCGTTTGATGTTGATCATCCAGTGTAGCACGGTCGTGTCTCTCCTCCCTCTCTCCCAACCAGCATCAACCCGCACAGAGCAACCACTCTCTCATGTGTGTTCCACATGCACAACAACCGCAACCTGCTCACTCTTTTCTTGTAGCATAGTATGCATCCCTGAGTCTATGTCCATTCACTTGGTCAAAACGAAGACCAAAGTGGAGACTGATCCATGTGGCACCATGTGGATGATTATCACAACTCCCTGTCACCACCTTGGCAGTGACCCGGGGATCGAGGCAGCAGTCACTGATTGCACATTTTGCTCTGGAAAATCACTGGAGCAACTCTGCCATGGCGGTTCAGATAATGTCCCCCATTCCGTGTGTCCGTTTCACTTGAAGGGTCTGAAGACACAGCAGCCAGCAGAGCCTAGGAATAGCAACTTAGTCTTTTGAACATCATATGACGGCTGGTCATGTGCCCATCAAAGTGATGACAAATGTGTGCGCTGTATTCCTGGACAAGATCACACAACCGCGCAAATACTTCTGTGTCTTCATACCACTGTGTCTCTGTCATCTTGCTCTGATGGTGCAACAGCCACGGAACACAGTATTTCGGTATCAGATCATTGAACTGAAGAGCAGTCTGTTGACTATTTGCCAGGGCCTGTGTGTATCCCTAGTTTGCTTGTATTCCCCCTTCAGGTCAGACGATCTGAAGACGCAGCAGCCACTGAGCGCAGTTTTGCTGTGCCGGACCACTCAAGCATGAATGTTGTGTGTGTGGCTTACTCTGCCGCGGCAGCAGCTAAGCCCATGCGCTGTGTTGAGCGTGACAAGAATTGCCCAACCATGAAATGTGGGTCTTCAATGGCTATTTCCTTCTAAGAAAACATCAGCCTCTTTGTTGCGGTGCCCTCGTTCGTGCTGACTGCAAAACGCACACAGGCCATGACCACCTGTGCCATTGCAAAACACAGTTCTGTCTCCTCTCACTCGAGGTTCGCTGTGCGTTCTGTCATTTGATGGGTAGAGGCTGTTTCTCTCTGTTTCTTTTCAACCTAAGATCTCAAAATCAAAAAGTAGCATTTGGCCAATTTGGTATTTGTCCAATTGGGCGAAAACTCAGTCGTTCTCTTTGTGTGGCCAAACCTGAAGAAGACAAACAGCAACATTTGGCCTTTTTTGTTGCAAAGCTTTATTGAAAAAGTCCACAAAACACTCCGTATATAAAACATAATCCTTATTTGGATACTCAATTTTGGAACAAAAATGTGTTTGAAATGGGTAATTAATCCAGATTACAAAAATGGACACTTGTGTGAAAGTGCGTAAATATACACAGGGAATATCAAATAACATGTTATTTTTCTCACTTTTTCAGGCAGACCTTGTTAAAAAGCTGAACAGGCTTGAAGCATCAACCCCTGTGTTGAGTTGAACAGTCAGACACACAAAAATAACACAATTGACATGCTTGAAAACAGCGGCGCAACATCCTCAGTCCCATTGACGTTCCTGCAAAGCAGGCTTCTGTTTGAATGTCTTGGTTGTCTTTTCAGTCCAGATGAGTAGTTTCCTTGTTTTCATATCCATGTCGACAATCCAGCACACACATTTCGGCTGGCTTCTGGAAATGTTGTTTTTATTTGTGGATTCCCTTTCGCAAGAGAGAGCACCACAGACGTTGGAATCCATGAAGCATCAAGAGAAACAAATTCAACTTTGAACTGGTTGTTCTTGACTTGTCTGGTGGAAACACTCACGTTGTTGGTTTCTGTTTAATACATATCTGGGTCATAATACCAGCCACACTCAAACTCGAACACATCACTGTCGATTGAGCCATCGGAGTCACTGTCATAGAAGTAATCGATGCGGAAAGGATTCTTGTCCCAGTCCACCTCCAGGTTCTGATCATACAGCAGGTATGAGACCAGTTTCTCAGGCAGTCCTGCTTTCTCATTGGTCATCTGGAGCTGAGAAACCCGGATGAAGAGGTTGGTGTGGGGATCCAGGGTCAGCAGGTGCTGTCTGATGACCTTTTTGCACTGGTTCTTCAGATCCAGGTCATGCCAGCCTGGAAGATGGAAAGGTTTGTCTGGCACGGAGGGACCGCCCCTGGGTTGAAGAAACTGTTGCACTGTGTCTCGTCCAACGACGATGTCCTGTCCAGCAGCAAACACGAGTCGGGTGAGCTGAGGTGTCTGGTCATCATCACCACCGATACCGACTTGCCTTCTGGACACCAGTCTGGCTCCAGTGTTGACTTTGGCTCCTGCAGCAAAAATTAGCTTCATTGCTGCTTCAGCTCTGAAGCGGTTGTCATCCCACAGGCAAGACATGACATGGCGCAGTTCATTCCCACTAGGTCCTGCATCCAGAAGCAGCTTCAACATGTGAAGATCCCAAAGCTTCAATGCATACGAAAGTGCAGTTCTGTGCCAGCCATTTTTTGACTGGTTCACATCGGCTCCTGCTTTCAGGAGGAGATCAACACAGTTAACATAGTCTTGGTGCCTTGTTGCAGTCTCAAATGAGTGGTATGCAAAGCCACAGACGACCGCTGCCACCAATACAGTTCGTCCGTGTTCCCCTGTTTGGCTAACATCAGCACCTCCTTCCAGGAGCACCTTCACAACAGCTGGTAAACCTTGAAGGGCTGCTTCCCACAGTGGTGTTATTTTCTCCCAACCGGCTTTGTTCACATCAGCTCCCTTTGTTTCCACCAGAAACTTCACAACATCCACCTTCCCAAGTTGTGCAGCCCGGAAGAGCGCCAGATTGACCAAACACCTGTGCAGAATGCTGTCAATGCTTCCTTTTCTCTCTGTTGACAAAGTGTTTTGAGTAACGTCCTTGACATCTGTTTGAACATTTTCAAACATGTTTGCTTTGTTGTCCATGTTCAAATATTCCATTTCGCTGTTGAGGTCCTTGTCTTTCTGTACCGGCGTGCTGGTACCATCTCCTTCATTTGGCAGTGGCCGCTTCAGGTTCATTTGAGTGTCCTTCTTTGCCATAGTCCCAGATGCATCTGCCTCAATTTCCTCAATCGCTTTTGTCAACTTGAGAAGAACAGCATCAGTGAATTCCTCAAACTCCCGTGTTCCTCCCTTTGCGATCACATTCTTCATTGAATTGTACATTTCTGGCATGATCCTCTCCACATCTGTCCAGGACGATTGCATCTCCCTTCGAAGTGCTTCTCCCGCTGTCCATTTCTCCACATACTCCTTCACTAATTCTGCCATTTCTTCCTGCGAAAAGACTGCCATGTGTCTTCTGTTTCAAGTTTCAGTGCTGTGCTCTGTCAGCCGCTGAATGCCGTGTTGCTCCTGGTCACTCAAGCGAGATGTGCTGTGTGCTGTCGTCGACCTTCCCGTGTCTACACCTTGTTGTCAACACCAGCAGCAGCCACGCATTTTTGGACCTCAATGGTCACAGAACCATGGATCTGAGCAGGTTTGGCCGCTCGCTTCCCCAAACCACGAAGCCACCCAGTTTTCCCTCTATGTTGTCACTCAAGCGAAGAGCACTGTCTCTCCCGATGTTCCTGCGACACTTTCAGAGAGACTGTCTCTCTCCATCAGTGTGCGATTGTCTCTCCTGTTCTGTCACTCTGATTGTCCGAAGATACAGCAGCCGATGATTTTGGTCGGTAACACACACACAAAGCTAATTTCTCACGATCTGTGCAGTCAACCGTGGCTGCCGCTCTGAAACACAGCAGAGCTCAGTGTTGTTGCGGTTGACTGCAATTTGGAGCACAGTGTGTGCCTGGGTGTTTTCCGCTTTCGACCTCTGCCTGTAGAATCTATCAGGTGCTGTTGTCACACGATCTGAAGAGGAAGCTGCCAAAGAGGGCAGTTTGCCGTGGTGAGCTCTGTCAACCACGGAGCACAGTACCTCTATCTCCTCTCCCACCCTGATCCAAAGAGGCAGCAGCCACTGAGCGAAGTTTGGCTCCGCGGTTACTCAACCGAGCCCTCCCCCTGTGCTCTTCGTTGTTCGGAACTTGAAGACGCAGCGCGATGGTTTGATCACTCACCGGTATGGGAAATCTCGCCGCTGCTGTTTTGTGTGTCTTTGTCCTCACGATGAGATGACTAGAAGACGCAGCAGCCACTGAGCGCAATTTTGTCTAGGAAACCCACTGGAGTGGATCAGAACGCTGCCGACACCAGTGTGTGTGTGTGTGTCAGCTCTCCCTCCTCTCACTCACAGGATCTGAAGACGCAGCAGCCAATTGGCGCAGTTTTGCTCTGTGGTCACTCAAGGAAGAAGCTGGGTTCGTCCATTCACTGATGTTTTGTGTGTCCCAGCTGAATCTCTACCTTCTATAGCCCCTTTCCTCTCTCTTCGCCAGTCTCTGGCCTCTTACGTTAACAGTTCGAGAGACATAGTTACCACTGAGCGTTATATTGTTCTCGTGTTCAGTGTTCAACTTTCTTTTGGGTTTGGAGTGTATCCATCCGTCCGCAGTTCTGTCTCAGTCTTCTTGCGCAAACGGTATCAAAAACGCAGCAGCTGCTGGCCAGCGTTGCTGTAAAATCACCTCGCTGAATTGCAGTCAGTGGGCACAGTATTGCTGCTGTGAAATGCCTTCACTGAAGAACAGTATTTCCACTTCCTGTCATACGTCGTGTTATATATACATCTGTAGCAGTGACTCACTCCCCTCTCGCTCGGACGATCTGAAGACACAGCAGCCACTGAGAGCGCAGTTTTGCTCGCTTCAATCGCTCAACCATGGCAGCACAGTGCCTCTCTCTGCACTGGTGGTTCTAGGTGCGTAGTTGTGGGGTGATAAAGCATTGATGGAACTCACCCCTAAAAACGGAGATTCGTTCCATCCAGAATATCTTCGGATTCATTCAATATCTGTCACTGATCTTTCAATCGAAGATTGACGCGCACTCTTTGTGTTTTGTTGCCACTCTCTTGCCCTAAAAAAGTGACGGCTTGCCAGCCACTCTGTATACGAAAACATGACGCTCATCTTGCTCTGAGGAACTAGAGCCCAGCGTACGTGCAGCCACTGAAAATTGCTTCACAGTTGGATCACGGAAAGGCACAGCGCCGTCTGACGGCCCGGTCTCATTGGTGGCTCGGTGTGTGTGTGTGTGTGTTGAGTGTGTGTGTATGTTCAGTGTGTGTGTTCGTTGGGTGGGTGTGCTGAGTGTGTGCTTGCTGTGTGTGATTGTTGTGTGTGTGCGTGTGTGCGGTGTGTGTATGTGTGGTTTGTGTTCCTTCGTCGCTGTCACTGCGACGAACTTTTGACTCCCAGTTGCAGCTTTCCTCAATGATCACTCAACTAAGGTTTCTTTGTCTCTCCTCCCTTGTTGGTGCCCGTGTCTCCCATAGTGTGCCCCTCTCTCCAACCATGCTGCGATCACAGAGCCTCGCGTGTGGTACAAGTGAGTTCATGCACACACTGAAAAAAATCGTTCCTATTCAATCATAAAAATCTCTGACCAAGTGAAGACACAACAGTGCGCAGTGCTTCACCGTGGCGTCACTCAACCGTGAAGAGTGGGGTTTTCACACAGATGACGCATCGTCAAACTTTTGACGCGAGGCCAGGAACTGGACGGTTTGACACTCTCCATTGGGTGTCATGTTAAATTTGATTCGCCCACGTCAAATTTTTGACGCGCACATCAAAAATCATGACTCCACCCTGCCTATGTGAAAACACCTTGTCTGCCTGCTCATCACACTCTCAGTGTCCTCTCTCGCAGACGATCTAAAGGCACATCAGCCACTCCGCAGCAGTCTATCTGTGAGAAATCACTCAACCATGAAGCACAGCAAGCTATCGGCACAAGCCTGAGGCAACGTTAGTTCCGCCTCTTGTGTCAACACAACCATCGCAAACTGAGATCAACCAAATGTTGCTTCTCTTCGACCAAGTCAAGAAAAAGTCCCGTGTCTGGGTCGCAAGTCCTACTCAGTAGGAATGCATGGCAGGACATAAAGTTGTTATTTTTATTGGCTGTGATGTTCTGAACCAATGCTTTTCATTGGCCATGCATGCAAACGGCACACAAGAGTCACCGACGTTTCATCAAGTGACTTGGTTTTCACATTGGGTGACGCGCGGTCGGTTTTGGCCTGACGTCAAAAAATTCCACCATTGCATGGGTTCAATGTTAAATTATGATGCCGACGCCAAGAAAACGACCGCGCGTCACCCAATGTGAAAACCGTTTGAGTGAGACAAACACCAATTCCCGTAAGCGTGATATATATTTTCAAATACAATTCGTGCAAAAGGAAGCGTCTGACACAAAAGTATAAACATGACGACAAGTCATCATTCAGTGATAAAGATAGATCCACAAGTGCGAGAACGTTTGCTTTCTGAGGGAGAAAGAAGAACCTCAGCCACCTATCCACATGTGTTATGTTATTGCTTCCAGTACAAACTTCACCCTGCGCATTGCGCTTGTTGCTTTTCTTCCACAGCGGGGAGATTATGCAAAACCCTCAAATGCACGTGTCGCAAACGCCAACGTCGAAGAAACAGCACACAGCCCTTGTACACAGTTTCCATGGCAATGGCCAATCACGACACACCACTCGACGTCGCCGTTGACGCGATGTTCAGCGAAACGTCATTGCATAATCCCAGCAGTGTATCGTGGACAGGTTCACCCTGTACGGTCCACATCATCCACATCTGTTTCCACGGCTCACTCCAACACTATTTCGTGCTCTTACACACAGTGGTGCCCCGGATCCAACAGCCTGACTCTGTCGCAGCAGGCTCTGCTTGCAGCAGGTTGCTGCGTGCAACAGTGTTGTCCACATCTGCCTGTTATTTCACGAGACAATCGTCTGCAACACAATACTTCAGTCCACGGTGGTGCTCTACTCTCACAATCACCCTGCTTCGCATCAATCCATTCTTCCTTCTCATTTACCTGCCAAATCTTCCATTACAAGCTTGCTTCAAGTTTCACGTTTCCATTCCCTAAAAACCACGATAGATGCGGCGTGAACAGTTCCGGTTGTAAAAGGACGGCATCGTGCCCCTTCTCACTGTGCACTGTCACGAGTTGGTGCGGCACCCCCGCCTCCTTGAGCAAGGTGGCCATGGCCTTCTGGGAGCTGGGGTAGTAACAGGCGTCCGAGTCAATACTCACAATCAGCCAACGTTGATCCTGGGAACGCCCAAAGGCGTCGCTAAGCGACTGGGCCCTGGCTTCCCTGGCCAGATCAAAATTGTTCCAGGCATCCAGAATCCTCAGGTAGGTATTAGCGTCAAAACGCTTGACGAACTTTTCGCCCTGGTGGTACATGTAAGACTCCACAGGGTGCGCAATATCATAAAATGTGAAATTTTCTGCAGGTTCAATGTCATTTCTGACGTGGTCAACCAGGGTTTCCATGCAGACGAAAGTTTTGTGCTGGATCATGCGGGCAAGTGCTAGACCAGCCTCCGGTCCATCCCCGCTTTTGTAGTGGCCACCGTGGAATTTGGCGTCGCGTTCAATGGCGGAGATCTGCTCCAGGTTCTGGAGGCGGGTCAGGACAGGGACGTCGATCCCTGAGGCGAGAGAGACGACGCTCCCCACGCGGTGTGGATGGCGCGTGGCGAGGATGGCGGCGAAGATACCACCCAGGGAGAATCCTATTGCAGCGTGTACCTGTCAAAAGAAACGAGCAACAAGTTTGTTTTGACAATTGCATCACAACGGATAAAAAAGGAAACGCAGAAAACGAAAATATGTAATGGTGCAATATGCAACTTTTTTTCCAAAAGATTGTCTGTTTTTCAAAAGTTTTGCAATCGCCTCAAAAATCACACAACAAATCAACAAACAAATGAAGTGATATTCCAGGTTTCGGTCCCCCCCCCCAATCTGTGTGTGGTGACTTGTTTTCTATTGTTCGACAGGAAAAAACAAGAAAACGGATTAGCATTACTGACCACACAAACAGGTCATCATCATTTCCCTACCTTATCAACACCCAGGTGATCCAGCAGACGTATCTGTGCTTCCACCATGTCACAGAATCTGACGTGGGGGAAATCCCCTCCGTAGGGCTTCCCCGTTTCCAGGTTGATGGAACGGGGCCCAGTACTGCCATAGCAACCGCCCAAGTAATTACAGCAGACCACGCAGAAACGATTGGTGTCGAGTGCTTTGTCTGGACCAATGAAATCGTCCCACCATCCCACGTGACATTCGTCCGTCCATAATGTCACGCCCTCTACCCTTGAATTGTGTCCGGCGGCATGCTGGCTGCCGCTAAAGCCGTGAAATAGCAGGATTGCGTTGTCCTTGGCAACGTTGAGTTTTCCATAGGTTTCGTAGGCAACAGTGACTTGGTTGAGGTGTTCACCGTTGAACAGGCGGAACGGGTGATTGGGTGACCCGAAGGTGTAGAATTGGGTGGCGACCTCTTGCATGGCTGCTGGGTGCACCGTATGTGTACTTAGTGCAGAAGCTCTCCTTGCTTCACACTGTCAATGTCTTGGTCTCTGTGTCCAAAGGGGTTTTCACATTGAGTGACGCGCGGTCGTTTTATCGGCTGAAGTCACAAATTCTACCATTGGGTTCAATGTTAAAGAAAACGACCACGCGTTTCCAACTGTGACAACCGCTTTTCGTTCTCTCCTTTGTCTGTCAATATCTGTTTCTGTCTCACCGTCGGTCTTGGTCTTCCTCTCTCTTTGTCACTGTGTTTGGCTGTGTCGGCTACTTCTCTATCATTGTTTCTCAGTCCCGTCTCTCGCTCTTTTTCTGCGATGTTTCTGTCGTTCTGATTATATCCTTCTTTCCGGTTGCGACCCTTTGTTGCTGATCCGAAAAAATCGTGATTGACACAACAGCTAGGTGGTATGGTGCAGACAGTTGAACTTGTGCGTAAATCAACAGTAGAACATCTGCTCTTTTCTGAGGTCAGCACGCTGTGCAGTATTGCTGTGCGAAATCAGTCAACCATGGATACAGACACACTTCTGTGTATGTGTGTCTCGTCCCCTCGCTCCTACCAACTGAAGACACAGCAGCAACTCAGCGCAGTTTTGCTGTGTGTTCACTGAACCATGGAGCGCTGTGTCCCACTGTTGCTCTGTCCTCTCGGTCTGAAGACACAGCAGCCAGCCTGCGCAGTTGTGCACGGTGCGGTCACTCAAGCACGAAGCGCACCCCACAAGACACAGAGAGAATATCTGAACTCGCAGCAGCCACCAGTCATGTGTTGATCTGTGATCGCTCCACCGCTGTGCGTGTCTGTACCGTGCGAACAGTGGTTGTGCGTGTCATTTTGACAAGGACTCGGCGGGGGGGGGGGGCAAATATACGTGTTGGAAACAAAAGGCAGTGTTTTATTTTTCAAAACTGTCGAATTCCACCAAAAGGAAATGTTAGAAGAAAAACTTTGCTCATTTTTTTCTGTTTCTGGCCCCATTACAAACAAAAAGAACTGCAACGTACCTTCCTGAACGAATCACTATTCAATCCATGTTAATGTCACAGGCCATGAGGCAGTCCTGGCCTCTCATTGGTCATCTGGAGCTGAGGAACCCGGATGAAGAAGTTTGTGGGATCCCGGGTCAGCAGGTGCTTCCTGATGACCTTTCTGCACTGGTTCTTCAGATTCAGGTCCTCCCACTTTGGAGGCAAGAATCTGATTGGCTGCCGAACAGGATCAGGCCAACCTTGTGGGTCGACAGGTTGCACTATGACATGTTCAATGCCTGCAGCGAACAGCAAGATTGAAATTCCGTGTCTTGGGGAAATGTCAGGTATTGGCATTGTTACATTGGCCCCTGCAGCCAACACAAGTTTCAGGCATTGGACATTGCTTGTGTGTGCCGCAAACCACAGTGGTGTTTTTCCTTCCATCTGGACAGTGTTCACACCAGCCCCAGCTTCAAGTAGAAGTTTCACACATGGTATGTTACATGTGGATATTGCAATGACCAGTGGTGTTCTCCCTGGCCAAGCAGCCTGGTTCACATCAGCTCCTGCTCCCAACAACAGCTTTACACAGCTGATATCAGAATGGTACACTGCTTCCCCCAGTGGTGTTTCCCCCCATAAATTTGCTCGGTTCACATCAGCTCCTGGAACCAACAAATTTACAAATTTTGTGCAACGTTGTTTCACCGCTAGCAACACAGATGTGTTCCCCTTTCTATCAAGAGGGTTGACATCAACACCAGCCTCCAGCAATGCCTTCACACACTTTTCGTCTCGTTGCATCACTGCCTTGAGCAAGTGTGGTTGTCCTTTTCTGTCACACTGGTTCACATCAGCACCTGCTCCAACCAAAAGCTTCATACACTCTGTGTGCCCTTTGTGTGCCACTTCCCACAGAGTTTGTCCTGTGATCTTTGTGGTATTGGCTCCTGCCTTCAGCAGCAGCTTCATACACTCTGTATTCCCTCTGCTGGCTGCCTCCCCTAATGCTATTCTCCCATCATTATCAGTCATGCTGACATCAGCTCCTGCTTCCAACAACATGCTCACAGGTTTTGGGTTGGCCATGAGAACTGCTGCCAACAAAGGTGTGCACCCATTTCTGTCAGTCTGGTTCACATCAGCTCCAGTTTCTAACAGCTGTTTTACTCTCTCTGCATTTCCAAGTCGAGCTGCTTCTATGAGTGGAAATGCCATTGCCAAACTTTTCTGCAACAACTTTGTCTGTTCAACTTCTACCCCTTTTGCCCCTTCACCTCTGGCAGTTGTAATTGTCCCTTCTCCTACTCACTTTCTATTTTGTGATCCCAATACAACTCACTTCCCTTTCAAGAGCGATGCAAATGTTCCAAGAAACTTACAGAAACCCTGTTCTCACAAATTGAATTTCGTGTGCATTTTCTTAGATTTGCTGCTTGTCTAGAAACACCCCCTCCCCGCAGCAAAATGACCCAGGACGAAGCACAAACAGGTGGAGCTTGGTCCTCTGTGCACCCTCTTGAGACAAGGCCACGAGTCGCCTGGTGCATCACCTTCCTGTATTCTTTTGATTTTGGCCTGACACGGTTTCACGCGAGCAGTAGGGTTTGCTGGCCCATTCCGTTGAACACAATTCTGTCATTAAAGTCCAGTCCAGCGTCTCGTCTGTTCTGCAGTACACAGAGGCGAGATGACGAAAAAGACGTTGCCGCAGATGAACTGCCTCCCCCAAACAAGAATGGTGGACTGCGATGATGCCTGCGTCCTTTGTCACATGTGTTTTTTCTGTTTTCGTCGCTGTACAATCGTTTTCATGAGGTGTTACCAGTGCAGTTGTCGAGGATCACATTAGCTCGGTTGAAATCACTCATTATCGCCCAGAGGAAACACCTGGCATGTGAGTGGTGTCTGTGTTTCTGTGTTGGTCATTCATATGAAGGACGATCTGACCTTGAAGCGATGAGTGTTGTGTGATCACGCTTCTGCAGACCATGTCTCCGTCTCTCGGATTGAAACTCCCTCTGTACTTCTGCGCAAGTTCAATCCACACTGTCGTGACATGACTCACTCAGATGTGGCGGTGATTCCAGCACCAGTCTCGCAGAGGCCGACGGGTTGTTCTATAAAATCACTCAACCAAAGTGTGTGTGTGTGTGTGTGTTGCACTGTCGCTGCACCACAAAACTTTGGCTGTGGCGCGAAACACTTGAAGACGCAGCAGCCACAATCACTCAACCATGGCACACAATGTGTCCCACGCGCAGAGGTGATATGCGGTCACTCAACCGTACTGCTCTCAACACTGACGATGCCACAGCCACTGCCACCCACGATTTTTGGCGGCAAATGCAAAAAATGCGTACTCCACGTGTATGTGTCTGTACTCAGATGCAGGACGACAATTTGACATTTCACGCGTGTTCTTCTTAAGACTTTGTTCCCAAAACGCGCTACATTTAGAGACATTTTTTTGGGGGGGGAGGGGGTGTTGGGTTACCATCACGTGACCACGCTTATACCAGGTTCTATCCAACGAAAGTGAGACCGAGACTCGTGGTGTTCACGATCGGCCTGGAAGGACATGGGTGGTTGGTTTGAGAGAAATGATTCCACTCACCTTCTCAGTGCAGACCGGCCAATTGGCTTCACCGATGAGCATGATGATTCTTACCGGAACCTCGTAGTGCCAGAGTGCCAGCACTATCAACACAAACACGCAGTTATACGCGACGCAAAAATGACAGACGGATGCACATGAGGCGGAGGCTCCCATTGAAGATCAGTTTCTGCAAATGGAACGGGCGTCCAGTGCACTTGTGCCTACAACAATGAGTTGAATTGATTCACCGGTGCATGTAAAAAACAAATATGGTTGATCGCTGAAATGAAGCAACTCAGACACGGACACTGTGTTCTGATCTTTATTTCCCTGCCTGAATATCAAAAGCTGCACACAATGTATTGTAGATGAGCCTTCTGCTTTTCATTTACTATTTGCATTTTTACATTCTAAAACAGCAATTTGTTTCTGAAACTTAAAAATTTAAGTGAGGCATGTTGGCATGTTGAAGTCCAAAACAAGATTCTGGTCCATTTTTTTTTGTTTGAGGTGAGGTCTTTATTCCCCTTGCATCCTGAAACACCGTACTGAATCTCATTTCAACACAGGTACAATTTATTTTGTTCACCGATGCTCCTTTCGCAGTGAGGCTTGCTGGAAATTCCCCAAAACAATTAGTTTGATTCAAGTTGTGTCGTACATAACTGTCCAAAATACTGATAGAGTGTGGTGACTTTTTGCTCGCACATCAAATTGTCCAAATTGGTCCATTCTGTGTCCAAAAGTTAATCGCAAATGTGTAGTCAAAACCAGTATTTTTTCTGCCTTTCTCTTCAACTGAAACTGCAATCAAACAATCGAGGGCTCAATGTCATAACACAAAGTGGCATATTGTATTCAAAGGCCTGAAATGATATGAGGGGTTGATGTGAGGCTTGATGTAAATTCCCCTTCTTCGGACTTTTTCAAATGTTCTGTCTTTTTTTCAAGTTTGCTTGAAGTGAGGTGTGATCTTTATGCCCCTTGCATCCAAAAGTTCAAAAACTGTTTGATGTAATTTCTTGGTGAGAACCACTGCAATCAAAGCGAAACAACATTTGGAGAAAATACATTTGTTTTACAATTGTGAGGTTTGGTTTTTATGCCCCTTGCAAGTGATAAAAAAACACACAAGCCAGATCAAATCTGGATTCCAAAATGTCTTGGTATTTCGTGTCAAATACGCCGTGTATTCCAACACATTGAATGTTGCTCAACCAAACTTGTGAAATTCAGGCCTGGCCAAATACACTCACTGAATGAACGTTTCTTGAGTGAGATTTGTTTTTCATTCATCAAGCTCCAAATTTCTGGAAATTTTGATGCGGTTTTTGTTTTCTTTTGACATTTGATTGTGTAAAACATTTCATTGCGTATAAACACAAGGCTTTTGTACAATATCGATCCAATATGGATCTTGTCGCCATGGGGTTCAGTCTTGATTCCATTGCGTAGACAGAAGTGAGTCATGCTTGACTTCCAAATTTGTCGTTCTTCCAAATTTGGTGGGGATTGCTGTGTTCTGGTGCAGCACCAGGTTCCAATTTCAGCTTGCACAATCATTTTCGGAGAAAGTTGTTTCCAGAATTGCTTGAAATGAAAGATCTCATTTTGTTTGGTTCAAACTCAAATTTTGACGTGAGGTAAGGTGTATATTCCCCTTGCATTCAAACAGTGCGTCGAAATCTTGGTCCAAACATGGAACATGGTTTATTGTCTTTAGTGTCACACCATGTCAAGCATTACTTCTTCAAATTATTTCTGTGGTTCAATGAGGTATGATGTTTTGTTCCTTCTGCATCCAAAGACCAAAGCCGTTCTACAAACTGAAAGGGCTTTCTTTCAAAATTTTGCTTGGGTATTTTTTGTGAGGTTTGGTGTTTATTCCCCTTGCATCTGATCAGCTCAACACAAAAATAATTTTGATCATATATTTGTTTCACTTGGTCTTTCGCTCTGTTCCAAATTCTGCTTCAGATGAGGTTTGATGTTTATTCCCCTTGCACAACAAACCCCTGTGTCACTCATCACTGATGGTAGGCAGCAGTCTGGGTTGACTTGGGCCTGTCTTGGGCCTGCTCAGCTGTTTTCCCTGAAGGAGCAGCAGGTGGAGGCACTTGAGCCTGGTTTGCCTCTGGCTCATCTTGTGGAACTGCAAATGGTGACGCTGGGGCTTGATAAGAATCAGACTCACCTGCCGGGCTTTGATCAGCCATATCAACAGACTGCACTGATAGTGGCCTCATGTTACTCTGACTTGAATTTGGTTCACCCTGAACCTGCTCGCATGGTTCAACTGAAGGCTCGGACATTGGTAGCAAATGAGTCTGACTTGAATTCAATTCAGCATCGCCGTGTTCAACTACTTCATCAGGTGGTTCTGCGAACGGTTGCACCTGGGTAACTGAAGCATCATGGGAATTTTCCTTGACAATCCAATTGGCTATGGCCAATGCTATTTCGCAGCAAACAATGAACACGATCAGAAAAATAATAAACAACAGTTCTACCAGCTCCAAGTCTTTCAAAATTTTGTCTTGGTGACCGTATGTATCTGCACCTCCATACAGGAATCTGGCCTTCAGCAGATTGATTGCTGCTACTCCGCACAGCAGAGCAAGAGAGAAAGTCTCTGCTGCATTTGAGAGTTTGTGAGCAAATGGCCTCTTCATCAAATGATGGATCAGGAAGATGAGGCAAAGAGCCAGACAAAGAGCAAGTTGGATCACAGTATTGGTGACAACAATTGTGAGACAGATGAGAAGTCTCCTCAACATCAGAATTCCTTCCCAGTACTGAGTACCACCTTCAGATTCCCTGAATCCTCCCCTCAAACCACCATAAATGGCAGTTTCTACATCATCATCTCCATCCTTCACAGGTGTCCCTCTGCCTTCAGACATGTTCTCAGCCATTTCTTGATCATTGACAACATTTTTCTTGAAATCCACAGTGAGCCAATAGAAGAAGAAAGCCAAGGGAAAGCAGTGTCCAAGGAAGAACATTTTCATTGAAATTTTCTTGCTGCTCAGAAGTCTCGTGCCAAGGAAAATCAGGAAGGGGTAGGGTACCAGGTGGGACAAGGTAAAGACTATTGTGACAACCTGCCAGATGTTGTAGCATTGCACAGATCCATCATAGAACCAGACCCGGTCTCCAGCAACATTGGTACAAGCGAGAGAGTAGAACATCAGGGATGCAAAGCCCATGTACGTGTACTTGAATATCTCGAGAAGACCAAGAATCAGCTTGATTTTGAACTTCCCCAGTGCTTCAGACTTTTTGCTGAAAATCAGTCTCAAGATCAACATGAACACAAACAGGACAGTCCAACAGACAATGATCCCAACCAGGAAGAACTGCTGGGAGATGACCTTCTTCATTGTTGTCAGACCTTGCTGTGCGCACGTGTCATTTGGAATGAAGATCAGCTCAAAGTTCAATGCCATGTCAATGACGGACAAAATTAGCTTCAAGATCTTGTTGTCTTCCTTTGCACTTTCCAGGGATAGGGAAATCACCATCACTGATTTGACCTGGACAAAAAAAGTGAGGATACCAAAATACCCTCTCTCAACACCCTGAGTATCATCACTCCATGCCAACACAGTTTGCTTGCACATCTTCTTTGCAATCATTGATGGGACTCCAAACAGGTCATTTTTGAATGTGTACCACATCATGTACATGATCATTGCCAAACCAAACAGAGCCCAGAACCAATTGTCATTGCAAGTACTTGACTCAATGCACTCAGTTGTTCTCACAGACAGTGAGTGGTTTTCTTCACATTGTCCACATAATGTACCAGTTCTCTGCCCTTGACACTGATCTAAACCATCACAGTTTGCTGCACAGCAGTATTCTGCAGGACACTTGTGCATGATGATGACATGATCTTTGCTCTGACCCCAGAAGTTTGGTTTCCCATTCACATCATTTCCTGGACAGTACGCTCCCTCTGGACATGTTGTGCAGGTGGATGCCTGAGACTGGGTTGCTGCATCTTGCAAAGACACAGTGGGGTCACCAGGAAAGTAGGACACCAAGTACTGTCCATCTGATGGAGCGTAGAATGATGGTGGACAAGATGAGCAGCTGAGGGAAATTGCATGCTGCCCCCCAAGCTTTGCATCACTGGTGATCTTCTGCCATTCATGGCACTGCACAGTGGCATCCAACTTGAGGATTCTTGCGGCTCCCAACATTTCCAATGCAACCAATGAAGGGGAAAACTCCTGCAACTGCCTTTTGAACACTGACTTTTCAATGGAAATCTCAGAGTGGGTCCAGACAAAAAGTCCCTTGGGTGAATCAAATTTCTTGTTTGTGACGGCAAAATCAGAATAGGAAATTGCAGACCTCAAACAAGGACCTGAGACAGAGATGGCACCACCACCGTCAGTGGCGAGGTTGTTGGTGAAGGTGCTACCATCAACAAAGACGTTCAGCATATGGCAAGTTGTGGTGGTGTCCTGGCCATGGATGCGGACTGCCCCTCCCATGGAAATGTCCCAGCCTGATCTGACTGCCTCGTTGGCTGTGAAGTTTGCATTGCTGATCTCAACAAAACTGATCAGTTCTGGCATACCTGCATCTGGAGCCATAAAATTGATTTGCAATGCTCCTCCAGATCCCAGCTTCTTGTTGTGTCGGAACATGCAATCGTCAATACGAACCTTCATCCACGTATCAATCTGACCAGAATCTTGTTTTGTGAGCTTCAAGCCTCCAGTACTGTCCTCCACGACACAACCCGTGAAGTCCAGTGTCAGTTTGGTTGAGGTGATTTCTACAAGAGACGAACCTTTGTGTCGTGGGCCAGAAAGCATCGCGTTCTGAAACGTGGAAATGCAGAGGTCAGCAATATCAAACAGGATTTCACTATCAGTGCAACGTGTGTCTGTGGACTCGTACAGCAACTGTGGGACTTGGATCTGTTGTCTTGCATTGATCAGTTCAGACCCAGAGAAGGTGACTGTTGCCGTGAATGTTCTGCTCAAGCTCAGGCCAAAGGTATTGCTTCCTGAAACTTCGTTTTCAAATTTTGTGCTGAAAAATTCAAGCACCACTTGATCAAAGAAATTTCCACTGTCCATGAAATCAGTCACCATAGAGTTGATGAATTTGACATTTCTGAACGCAACATGCAAATTTCCAAAAGCCAATTCCGAGTTGTTGAATGCAATGTTTTCAATTTGAATCACTGGGTTTTCCTGAAATGAACCGGCAAAGACAAACAGATCAGTCTCCAGAACACATGGGTTTTGACAGGCAATGTTGATGTTCCAATTGTGGAACACTGTGGTGTTGAACTCAGGCAGCTCTATCAGGGCTGGATCCCCAGGGCTGATGGAGCGACGGGTGCGACGTCTTCCTGAAGGCCTCGTCTGCAAGTTGTCAACGAAGATGGTGTTGATCCAGAACATGCCCTTCTCAATGATGTTGATGAGCGTGTAGTTCAACGTTGAGCAGGACGCGTTGTGGGGGTTGAGGATACATTCGTTGGCGTCAGAGCTCGAGTTGCCTCCCACATGCAGGATTCTATTTTTGGGTGAGTCAAGGTCATCTGAAAGGAGGAGAAAACGGAGAAAAAGGTCTTTCTTTTTTTTTTGCTCAAAATTGTATGTTGAAAATGCAAAAGTTGGTGAAGGAAGTTCCTGTTGTTTTCATTTCTATCATTTCTTTCACAATGAATCCAGCTTCAAAATGCCTCGTTTCTTTGTCTAGTTGCTGAGAAAGTTCACTGACCTTTGCAGAAAGCTCTGCTCCTCATTCCTATGCAGTCACAGACATGTTGGTGTGTCAGACACATGTTGCTCTGGCTGCACCAGAAATGGTTTGCATCACATGTCTTTGTACCAATTCCACCACCATTGGTTGAAGTGCAATTTTCCTGACATTGAACATGTTCATTGCAAATCCAACTGTGAGGCATGCACTGGGTGTTGTTCTTTTCTATTGTACATGGCATCATCTTCTGTCTTTCACAAGTGCAGTTGGCTTCATCAGACCCTTGAGGACAATCAGCTCTGCCATTGCAACGCCAAATCCGTGGAATACACTGGTTTGTGTCCTCTTGACATGTCTGTTTTGGAAAAAGCCCAAAAATGTGGTTGTTCTTTTTGGGAAAAGAAATTTGCACAAAACCAGCAGCTGTCTGCAACACATCCAGGATATAAAAAAACAAAAGCAATGTGACCAAAATGTCTCACCTCGAGGGGGACAATTCCTCCGAAGAACCCTGGAACACACGAGTCATCGCAAAGTTCATCAGAGCCGTCGGGGCAGTCAAGTCTACCATCACACACATTCTCTTCCTGAGAAAGAACAAACGTGAACAAATTCCTTGTTCTCAAAGACAGTTAATTCTCAGTCGGATCATTGGGGTTCCTGTATTAATTTCAGAACATTCCAGTGAATGTGGATGACAAGAATGAAATCAGTGACTGCTATCCTTGCTAAAGTGAGAGAATGACACATTACATTTCGCCACATTTAGATCAAGAAAACTGGGACCTCCACCTGACCATGCTTGTGTGACAGGAAGGAAGAAGACATAACCAAGCCTTGGAAACTTGGACATCGTTGTCGCCAAACGCAGAAGGTGAAAAGTCAAATACCATTCTCGGAGCTGGTATCAAGTCAAAAAAAGGCAAAAAATGAGTTCACCTGGACGCATGTGTGATTCGCACATTTGGTGTATCCGTCAGTACAAACGTGATTCTCACAGTCCAGTTCATCGGATCCATCATGGGAACATTCCCGCTTCCCATCACAAACTTGTACCATTTCCAGGCATCTGGGATGGTTGTTCCTGATGTCGTCACATTTCCATTGCCCCACAGGACACGGGAAATTGTTGTCGGAACAATCTGCAACATTTCAATTTATTTTCATTTCTGCTCCTCACAATTCAACCCTGGAGTATTTCTTTGACATATGAAACTCGTTCTTACACGATTCGTCGGAGTTGTCTGTGCAATCCTGCTGCCCATCACACAAGGCGGAGTTCAAAATGCACTGTTGGTTGTCCATGCATAACCAGTTATCACGTGGGCATCCACACGTCTCTCTGCTCTCATCTGAGTCGTCGTAGCAATCCTTGTTTCCGTCGCAAACTTTGGATGGCTGGATACACTTTGACTCGTCAGAGCAGTGCCACTGTCCTTCACTGCATTTCCCTTCGCACAGACTCAGCTCTTCATCCGATCCATCCCCACAATCAACCAGTCCATTGCAAACCAGGTCAAGTCCAATGCATGATGACCTGTCAGCACAGGTCCACTGGTCTTTACCACACCCACACTCCACAACCCACTCGTCTGATCCATCACCACAATCCTCACGTCCATCACACACCTCAGCGTTCACGATGCACTTTGAATGATCAGCACAACTGCTCAAGCCCCGAGCACAGCCGCAAGTTTTGATCAACTCGTCTGACCCATCATGACAATCAATTTCTCCATCACACACCCAACTGTCATCAATGCAAGTTGCGTTATCATTGCATTTCCAGGGTCGTGCTTCAGCGCAGTTTGCACAGGTCTCAGCTGATTCATCAGATCCATCACTGCAATCTTCTTCCCCATCACACAGCAGAGGTTCCATGATGCACTCGATTTGATTGCTATGATCACTGCACAACCACTCTCCGTCAGAACAAGCACAGATCTGAAGCAACTCATCTGATCCATCAGTGCAATCGTTGTTTCCATCACAAAAAAGTGAGTCCCCAATGCACTCCAAATCGTCAGCACAGTTCCTCTTGCCTTCTGGGCACCCACATCTCTCAATCAACTCATCTGATCCATCATTGCAATGCACTTCTTCATCACAAACTGATGGCATTTCAATGCACTGCAAATTGTCATCACATTTCTGCCAACCTTCACTGCAGTTCCTGTTCTCACAGATCCTCTGAGCCTCATCAGAACCATCAGCACAGGAAATCATTCCATCGCAAACCTGATCAGCTTCAACACAAGATGAATTATCAGAACAGGCCCACTGTCCTTCTGCACAACCACACATTTCAACAAACTCATCAGATCCATCATTACAATCAACTTTCCTGTCACAAACAAAGGGGTGCAGGATGCACTGAAAATTGTCAGAACAGGCCCACTGTCCTTGTGCACATCCACACCTCTCGATCAACTCATCCGATCCATCGAAGCAATCTTCTTTGCCATCACACAGCCATGAAGTATCTATGCACTGCAAGCCATCATCACATTTCTGCCAGCCAATACCACAATTCCAAACCTCACAACCTTCTTCTACCTCATCTGAACCGTCAGTACAATGAATGTATCCATTGCACATGTCATTTACTTCAATGCAGGAAGAATTATCAAAGCATGGCCACTGCCCTGGAGGACAGCCACATGTTTCAAGCAACTCATCAGATCCATCAATGCAATCATCCTGCCCATCACACAACATTGAGGTTTCAATGCACTGCAACATGTCTGCACACTTCTCCCACCCTGAGCTACAATTCCTGTTCAAACAAGTCTCAGCATCTTCATCAGATCCATCAGCGCAGTTCGCCTGTCCATTGCAAATTTGATCCACTTGAATGCAGGATGAATTGTCAGCACAAGTCCATTGCTCATCAGTACAGCCACATGCCTGAATTGACTCATCTGATCCATCACTGCAATCAGTGCCTTCGTCACAAACCTGTGATTCTAAGATGCATTCTGACATATCATCACACAACAGCTCTCCTTCAGAACAGCCACAAGTCTCTGCCAACTCATCTGATCCGTCACTGCAATCATCTTCTCTATCACAAACAAATGAGTCATCAATACACAATGAATTGTCATGGCACTGCCAATATCCAGGAGAACAACCGCACATCTCAATGGTCTCATCTGATTCATCATCACAATCAAGGTCACCATCACAGAAATATTTCTGCTTTTCACACTGCAAATTATCAGCACAGGTCCAGTATTCATCACTACATTCCCAACCCTGACAAGTCTCA
>JAAUXT010120051.1_pt1 | contig 26914 bp, 23 predicted proteins | sample 7278171 | NCBI WGS metagenome assembly JAAUXT01 (sample SAMN14350112, study PRJNA611818) | marine sediment metagenome | isolation source: surface marine sediment (1.8m) | place: French Polynesia: Moorea | collected 2018-08
ATGAAATGTAGTATATTGTATGGGGGTTTGAGAGGTAGCATTTAATTTTTGATTTTTGAAAATTTTTATATGGTTTTTAGGTGGGGCTAAAGTTTGGGTTAAAAAGTCATATTTAATAGAAAATATAAAAATGGATACTGGGCAATTCTTTTGGTTGATATGTGGATATTGTTGCGAAACAATATGTAAAAGTTCCATTTGGTCAAATTTGTTCCATTTGGGTGTGTGCTAAATGAGTTCCCAAGTTGTGAATATTGAGTGAAAAATGTAAAAATTTTGACAAAAAAGTGAGCCAAATCAGAGTGAGCCAAATCAGAGTGAGCCAAATCAGACCGAGCCAAATCAGAGTGAGCCAAATCAGAGCAACTGAAATTTCCTCAAATCACCACTAGCTCCATGGAGCTTTTCTTGCTCGTGACCTGAGGCTGGTTGTCAGTGGTCATTTCTTTTTAGGTGATTTGAGGTAGGTTGCGCGATTTGGGCTCAAGCGAGCCAATTGGAACAAGCCAAATCAAAGCACCTACAGGCGGTGTTCACGAAAAGTATGCACCATCCAGAACGACAAACGCACACACTGCCACACACGCGCGCACACACTCCGCCACACACACCCACAAGCACGCACACCCACATCCACCCACACGCACGCACACCCACATCCACCCACACGCACGCATACATCCAAACCCACCACACACACGCACCGTTGGAGCCCGGTTGCGTGCCCTCGTTCATCCAGAGCGCCACGTTGACGTCGAGCGCCCGCACGGGCTTGACGTTCTGCCCCTCCAGCTCGTTGTTGTGCGCCTCTGCGATCTCGCGCGCAACCTCAGGGCTCTGTATACCCGAGTACGGGTACCGCACCGTCTTGTACCTGTAACAAGGTCAACCAAGGTCACACCCTTGGGAGTCCCAATCCCCGAGAACAGCAAAGCAGCAACAAGCATCTGTAAGGTCAGAGACGGGGGCGGGGCTCTTTGGAAGACCCAGACCTGCCCAAGGTCCAATCCCAGGGACTCCCGAGTGGGGGCACCCCAGCATCTTGTGTACGTATGTACCAGCAAAAGGGTGAGGTCACGTTGACTTGGGAGGGCCAACCAGAGGAAAAGGTTTGAGCCTCTCGATTCTCCTGAACCTTCACCCGGACACATGCGAACTCTTCCACTCTGGGCCCATGCGAACCCTTCTCTGGATCTACCCTGTCTGTTCTGCATCCTGTACTTACCCCTGGAACTGTCCATACACCCACCCTGGACACAGCCTTTGGTCCACGCTCGATGCCTCTCTGGTCGCACCTCTGAACCCACCCCGGTGTAACAGGACCTGAGCACGACCAGGACCAGAGCACAACCACACTACGAGGTTGTTCTCTGGTTCTGAAATTTCAGGACCACAGCATGACTACCAAAGACTGAGCTCCGACCAGTCACAGTATGGTCCCAGATAAATTTTTAGGACCAGACAATAATTGCCTCACTGGGTTAGTATATGGTCCAGGGACTTTAGCCCAACAACTTTGGAAACAGTCAAACATTATTGTAATTGATGTTGTGTTTCACACTTCTTGGCAGACAAGTACTTTCAATACTACATGACACTGTAGCTTCCTTTTTATCACCCACTCTTTATCTGGTACATATCCAAGCTGTCTGTTCCTAAAAATTCATCTAGTTCCACACTGCAACTAGTCAGAGCTCAGTCCTAGGCAGTCATGCTGTTGGTCCTGAAATTTCAGGACCACAGAACGACCTCGTGGTGTTGTCGTGCTCTGGTCCTGAGACACCGGAACTCACCCCATATCCCTGCACCCAGCCTGGACACATCCCTGAGCCCAACCCCAGTTGCTCCTCAGTCACCCACTGGACTCACCCCTGGACTCACCCACGGCCCCCACCCTTGTACTCACCCCTGAGGTTTCGCGTAGAACATGTCGGCGTTCGCCGCCTCGATGGCGCGGGGCAGCGTGAACGACTTGAGCGGGTTCGGGACCATGGCCCCGTCGATCTGCACCGTGTCCTTGGTGAGGATGGCCGGGATGCCCCCGGTGAGGTTCTCCGCCGAGGTCTGGTCCCAGTAGGGCATGGCGATGTCGTCCTCGGGACACACGGTACGCAGGGCCTGCTCCAGGCGCAACACGTAGAACCTGCGGGGAGAGAGGTGGGAGTGAGAGATGGACAGAGAGGGAGGGAGAGAAAGGGAGGGAAGGAGAGGGATAGGGGAGGGAGAGAGAGACAAAGAGAGAGACAGACAGACAGAGGGCGAGATAGAGAAAGAGAAAGAGGGAGAGAGAGGCATAGAGAGTGTACGAGTGAGAGAAAAGAAAGAGAGAGAGTACAAGCGAGAATAAAATAAACAAGGAAAGAAAGAAAGAAAGAAAGAAAGAAAGAAAGGAGTGAGAGGAGTTGGAGGACAGACCGTTTACGAGTCTCGGGTGTTCTCTCGATCGGCCTCGTGTGCGCTCCTTCCACACAACCAAGAAAAACAACCTGAGCGTCTTTTCCGCAGCATCATTCTCCGCATTCTTCAACATCCCACATCGCAAATTTATGAGGCACTAAAATTGCAAAAAAACTTGTTTTCATCCTGATGCATTTTGCAACATGACATCACGAGATCTAAACCACAACTCTGCATCTTTTGTCCCTTCGTCAGCACTCTCACGTGACCCCCGTCTCCTGACCCCTGAACATCTCCTGATCTGTCTCATGATATTCTGGTCGCATGACGCGCGGGTTTTACTCTGGATCCCCTTTGCAATGCGCTGGAGACGGATAAATCTCAGCACCCCCACGTATCAACACACAAGTGTCCCTTTCTATTTTGTGCAGCATCCCACGTTGCGCGTTGTTGTCAAAAAGCGAAAAGGGAACTTTTGTTGCGTGGGTGCGGAAGAATCTCTGACTGGGGAGATTTAGCAACGCTTGTCTGAAATACGCCCGGTAGACTGCCGCCTACAACACTGCTCACCACCAGGCGTAATTTCCGTGGATCACTCACAACACACGTGTGAAAAACGTCCTGTATGTTCTGCCTGATCTGCCAAATATGGTCATGGCATAGCTGACCTCGGTCTCCACATTGATGGTCCGAAGGAGGTCATGTCGTCAGCCACGTATTGAGGGCAGGTCGGAATTCCACCGCACGTATTTGCTAAATCTCCCCACTGTCAGCAGGCAAGGGACTCTGAACGTTGCCCAGGAAATTTTGCAACACAAACTTTTTGCAGTGCTGTTGGGTGTCCTGGCTACAAAAAGTTCAACCAAACGAACAACAACTTTCGTACCCAGAGCAGACCCTGCAGACGCCACCCTGGGTCCTGTCATGACCAACCCTGTACCCGCCGATTTCGATCACAGACACGTCATACCCTTCAGGGCCACGTGGAAGACTTCGCTCTGGTGTTGGCACCGCCCTCCCAGAATCAGGGACCCAGGGTATGGCCGAGGTCTCAGCCCCAGGATCCACTGGAGATTCAGCCCCTGCCTCGCATGCATCCCAACCTGTGTCACGTGGGTTGAGCACGCATTCTGCATGGCGTTGAGACGTATTCTCACGACAGAGGCTGTGACCGAGGTATGACCCCCTGAACGGATGCGCTGGATCCAATGGATAAAATCTGCCCCTGCCCCTCCCCACGCCCGCGCATGGCGGACACGCCCTGACTGATTCCTTGCCACGTGCGGAGGAACAGCTTCTAATGCGGCACCATCCGAAAGTCCCTTCGCCCAATCCAGTGCACACGTCACACACTCCCAGAACTCGGGACCTAGAAACGACTGGAGACCCAGCCCCGCCCCCTCCCGCCCCCTCCCGCCCCCTCCCGCCTCTCCGCACGCATCCCTACCTGTGCCACGCTGGGAAAAATGCTGGTACCCTGGAGCCACCCCACTGCCCCGTATTCTCTGGACCCAGGCTGTTTCTGAAGTCTTATTCCCAGGATCTGCTGGAGGCCCTTCCCCCACCTATCCCTACCTGTGCCACGTGGGGAAGAGCACGTTCTGGTGCTGGCACCATCCTCCCCACTTAGGCGTGTGCTTCGGAAGCTTGTCCTTGCGCGGTTTGTACGGCTCCCCGTGGAACGTCGCGATCGACCAGAACGAGTTGGGGTTACTTGGCTCCAGCTCCTGGATCCGCTTCCACGCTCGCAGAAACGCCTCCAGACGCTCTGCAAACAGAGACAACGGCCTCTGGTGGAGGTGGAGCTGGGCGGGGGAGGAGGCGCGGTTCCAGCTCCTGAATCAACGCCGGCAGGAGTTGATGCTTCCAGACGCCCTGAGAACAGAGAGAAGGGAAGGGCGGGTCCAAGAGGTGTGGTGATCATTTATTGCTGTCTACATACCAAAGCTCTGAGGTGGAAGCCCAGGAAAAGGGCAGGGGTTCAGCCTATATCCACCTGAAGCTGTGTAGATGCACAGCTTCAGAGGAGAGTGGGGAAGAATCATGTGGAATTGAACCAATAATCGATAGTTCGATTATGAGCGGTTCGATTACACAACAAGGGGAATGGAGCGGCGCCTGGAGCAGGGCGGGAAAGGACGGGACGGGGTGGAACGGGGAGAGCCACCCGAGGGCGAGGCGGGGTGGGGCTGCAGTGGGCCGGGAAACGCGTTCAAATCTCCGCCCATGCCTGCAAGAAGACGCGGACACTGGATCTTCTTGGGAAGCACCCCCGCCCAGCAGCAAAGTGAACCTCATTCAGAGGGACTCTGTGCCCACTTGGGGGGATTCCCTCTGTGTTCGCCAAAGAGACTCCCGGAGTCCGTTGGATGGTTCGTTGGAACAGCCAGACTGTCTCTTGACCCTCGAGATTGTCTCTTTGTCCACCAGATGGACTCACTCTGGTCCTTCATGAGCTCGTGCACGGACGGGCGCACGCGAATACCCGGCTTCGCGTCCACGTCCGGTTTGACGTCGTCCTTCCTGCGCAGGTGGTCGATCTCCTCCTGCATCTTGTGTCCGACGGCCGACACGGCGCTCTTTATCTGAAGCAGACGTGTGCGTCATGTGTTACGTCGTCAACGTCAACGTCAACGTTTTCATCGCTGCTTGACGCAGATTTTCTGGCGTCATGCCTTGCGTCCAGAGACGTGTTCATGGAGACCAAGACAGGTCCCGGAATGCACGTTCGGCGTTGGTTGGGCGTTACGTCATCGTTCAGAGCGTAGCACCCCAGGGACACAGGTTGGCTGGCGTGTCTGGCGCCATGTGCCGGTTGACCCTGCCCGCCGCATGCGAAACCAATGCAGAAGGATTGAAATCAAGTTTACGACGGTTGTGTCAAGTCCTGGATCAAGCAACAGATCGCAACTCCGCCCCCGCCCCAGTATTTTAATTTGGCCCTGAAACCAGGCACTGCACCAGTTTGTACACCCACGGGCATGGACTCCGATGGCGATTTGCAGCCACATTCGCTGGAGCCATTGCGTCGTTTTTCAACACAAGAAACATGACGCACGATGACGCAACGAGCACGCTGTGTGCATGGTGGTCGGTTCCACACGCGTGCGTGTGCGCGCTTGAAGTGTGACTCCCTCTGGCCAGATCAGCACAAGCAGCCATCGTTGAGGCGAACACTGGACGCATTGGGTCAGCTCTGGATCCCTGCATCAATGCAAACAGCTGCGACAAGTGACGGAAGGAAGATACTTACCTTGCCTGCGAAAGCTGCCATTTCTCTCTGTCTCTCTGTTTGTCTCTGTGTTTCTCTGTCTCTTTGCCTCTTTCTCTGCCTCTGTCTTCTCCGGCTGTCTGGGACCGAATGGCGCGTCCTCCCCCACGACTCGTATTTGTACGAGAGTCTCCTGCGCGTCACGTCAATAATTCATCCGATATTACGTGTGGTCACACGCTTGAGCATGGAGGAAGTGAACCGCGGCGGAGCCTCGCACATCCCTTGGATCAGCAGTCTGTGCTGACAACCCGGAAGAAAACCATGCAGAAAATAGAACATTGCGTGGGGCAGACTGATTAACGGCGCAATAATATGCAGAGAGGATCCAGGGGCTGGTTGATCTGCGTTGCATGGGCAAAGCAGTGGCGTGCAACGCAGAACACGTTCAACATCACTGCAACCTGACGCACACACACGTACTCACACACACACACACACACACACACACACACACACACACACACACACACCTGGCATACAAGGGGCGGCAAAAAGCGATTCCAACGTCAGCAATTTTTGGCACTTGCAGCGAAAATGCACAGGGAGTAGGGAGTATCCCTGGGCACCGTGTACATTTTTTTCATACTGCACAAATGGGTGGGTAGTTCCCTCGCCTCATTTGCGCCGCAGGTGTACAAATTCACGCATGTTGTTCAACAAGGTGCAAACAATTTTCCAGGTTGAAGTCGCCCCCCTGAGAGGGGCGGGCTCCCCTTTGGTACCCCTGGGCCTGGGTCTGCCTCACGTCTGCAGCATTGTTTTTGGTCTGCCTCGGCCCGATCACGCTGTGGGATGGGTGCATGTTCGATATATGCATAGATCTATATGAAATAAAAACATATCGTACACTGGTCCTTGAGATAGAACTATACCAAGAACCGTTTGCACCGGACTGTCGGATAAAAGTTACCAAGAATTGAGCATTTCCTTCCTGCTTCGTCGGCATGTGTTCGTTTTGCGACCAGAGATCATGCAGAGTTGTTTGGTGCAGCTGGAAAGTTTTGCGCTGCAAACCACGCAACCCCCAGCGGATCCAGGATTGGGTGCATGGGAAGGGATTCCATTGATCTTTTGGGCCCAAATTACAGCTCGGGAAAATTTTAAAGGTGCTTGCGTCTGTAATCCACGCAAAGAAATTTTGTTCAGTGAATAATTTTGGGCTCCTGACGTCTTGACGTTCAGTTCATAGTGCGCACACGCACGCACGCACAGAAGCGCACACACACACGCACGCACACATGAGGTAACAGCGCAGCAAAAAGTGTGAATGTGAATCGAAAAGGCATTCTGTAGTGTGCCATGGTGTTTATACTGAAGCGGTTTTCACATCGGTGACGCGCGGTCGTCTTTTTGACGTCGGCGTCAAAATTTTACATTCAACCCAATGGTGGTATTTTTCACATCAGCCCAGAAAACGACCGCGCGTCACCCAATGTGAAAACCCCATGATGCGTGAGCAAACATCGACGCTCAAATCTGTGCGTGCACTGACCCAGGGCATTGTCTCACACTGTGTAAATGGGATGGGGGGCGGTTATCCGCCACAGGCATCACAAAACGGCAGCGTCCCCGCCTGACCCTAAACATGATTTGGTATGCCCTGGGTCTGCCGGGTGTTTTTGCCTCACACCCAGTCCTGGGTCCACCCCTGCACATCTTGATTGAGCCAAACAAGCCCATAAACAAGGCTTTTTATTGCGTCCAGGAACGCCGCCCACCAGGGGGAAATTTGCTAAAGGTCAAGGACACCAGGGAGCAATGGGGTGAAGGGAATTGTTGCAAAGGTATTTTTTGACAGGCACTGAAATCAAACTCAGTGACAAACGAATTCCCATATATTTGTTCCGAACAAATTTACTTGTACAAACCCCCTTGTAAAATCCATGTTTTGACGTCACTTTTGAATCTGGGTGGATTCAAACTATGTGTGAAACTTTCAAACAGGGGCACAATTTCTAACCTGGAGTCCAACGTGAAATATTCAGACAGAACAGCAAAGCTTGTAGGCCTGTGAAATGTCTGAACTTGTACAAACACCTGCTCCCAACAGCCACATAAGAGCCGAGACCCACGTTCACTTGGGTGAGACCTCACCCGTACCTATAGTTACTCTGATCTCGCCCTGGGTCAAGACCTCAACCTCTGCGTTGCATACCATATCAAAACACGCTACGATGTCGTCACTACGTTTCCCACAACGACTTGAGTGTGAACAGAGATAACGCTTGACGCACCCAGTGTGAAATGGGTATGCACGCACGTGCATGCATGACGGCCATTTTGGGTGGAGTTTCCCCTGAGTATCTGGCGAGTCCCTGGAGCTGCGTGTTGTCGCTGCCCGTACCTCAGAGAGCCGAAGCCCAAAATTGTTCTGAACATGTACAAGGTTTTGCCCTGGATTTTTTCATCACCCTTGCCCCAACCTATCCCTGAAACTTACCATGGTTCTTGCCCTGAGCCCTGGACCTCACCCTTGCCATTCAGGATCCTTGCCCCAATTATGCGAAATGTTTTGCCTCTCGTTCTGTAGTAAGCTGCTTGTGATGGGTGTTGCGGTGGGGGGGGGGTTGATGCCATTGCATGTGGTGACTGAAGATTTTGTGAACCAGCAAGGAAAAATATATATACTTGCTTTGGATGTTCCGAGGAAATCGGCCACGTTTGCCAAGCGTAAATTGGGAAGACCGCGGGCTGTCCTTGATTGATTTTGCTGTTACAATTTGAAATCAAGACACAGGTGCATTCAACAACCTTGCTACAGGTGTTGGGGAACATAAGCCTGTTTCACGCTGGATGAACGCCGTCACGCGTTGCGTGGTTCAAATACGCACGCACTGCGATGTCCCAAGTGCGAGTTGAAATGCGCCAGCAGCCTAACATTTTGTGTGCACATATGTTGCGTGACGCATGCAATGTGAACCAGGCTTGCACACGCAAGAGCAATTAATCCCTGCAATTGATACACGCAACTGATCAAATACCAACTGAAGTTTTCGCTCAAAATTCGTTCTGTTCCACCAACAGCAAGCTTTTTTTTGCAGATTTCTCTTGATTTCGGGTGAAAATGGCGTCGCTGCGTCGCCTCTGGACGCTGCTGGCGCTGGTTGTCATGGTGATGAGTGACCATGGAGACGGCGCGCGTATCCTCATGATTCCTGCAAGTCACGCCAGTCATGTTCACTTGCTGTCGGCTGCCGGAAGTGCCCTCAGAGACGCAGGACACGAGGTACTTTGACCTTCACAGTGTGAAAATTGTTCGAGGCATTTTCGTTTCGCTGGGCAGCTCCCCTGTAGTTCACCAGGCAGGAATTGGACATCAAAAGATATCTTCCTTTGATGGTAGAAAAAATTTCTTTTCATAGTGGATGAACTTGTCCAGCATGAACAGTTTTCAGGTGATTTGAGGAGGTTGCGCTGTTGAAGGGCGCTCAAAGAGTGACTGAAACATAGTGACCAAAATCAAAGCACCTACAGGCAGCATCTCGCAAAAGTATGTGTACACCAGTTTCATGGTCAAGATAAATTTCACATTTGGATCTCTTGGGTCTTTTGGAATTTATATAGGTCAATGATAATGAGCAAGTAAGGAATTTGTCAAGTTTGTATATATTTTTGGGTTTTTGGGGGCAAAAGGTTCAAATTTTTGGGGTTGCTAAATTTTGGACTGCACCAGTATTGTTTGTTTTTTCCATTTTCCAAAATTCGCACATGGTTTTTAGGTGGGGCCATTGTTGGGTAGAAATGTACAGATACTTTGGGTAGATTTGGGTGCACTCTAATTGATATAAATAACAGAAAAATTATTAAAATTGATAATTTGAGCATCCACTTGTTTGCATTTTGGTTGCCGTGTTTCAGTCACCATGTTTCAGTTGCTGTGTTTCAGTTGATACATTTTGGTCACTTCATTTCAGTTGCTGCATTTCAGTTGCTGCTTTTCAGTCGCTTGTGTTTCGCTCGCCTTTCAAATCACTTCGAGCTCCATGGGGCTATTTTTTGTCTTTTAGTGTCGCACATTCTTGCTACCTTGGGGACAAGCACCATGCCATAAAAAGTGAAAATCTGACATGTCTGCTGTGGTCCACAAAATGGACAAATTTGCAGTTCTATGATTTATTTGTTGTGTTTTGTGCCATAATAGTGCTCAAGAGTTCAAAGGAACAAAACAGAAAAGTTTTTTGGTTCTCAGCACCTGTTTCCTAAAATGGCAGAGTCGTGATTTTTTCTTGATTTTCTGTCTTGCTGCGTTTCCCAAAGACAAGTAATGTGAGATCAATTCTTTCGTAACTTTGCAATAGGCTTTGCAGCAGGAGGATCCATAGCGCCAATATTCCAGGAAGAACGCAAATAAGTGTCCCCTTCAAATCACCTAAATTGGCAGCATGAGAGAGAACACCCAGGGTATCACACAAATGAGCGTGCTCAGTGACAAGGCAAGAGGAGGCATGTACGCTGTTTCCTTTGCTGCTCAAAACATCAGTCTCCGCTTGTGCCCCTGGATCTGGCTCAACTTCAACATCAAGCCCGGACCTGCACATGTGCCGGCCCCTGCATCCGGCTGTGTGAGGCATTGTTCTTTCCCTCTCCACAGGTGCACGTGTTGGTCCATATGATCCAACCCCCAGCTGTCTTGGACCCTGGTTCTCTCGACCCCTGATCCCCAAGCTCTGCGCGTTCCTCACGCACCTCTTGTCTTTCCATGCTCACAGGTGCACGTGTTGGCCCACGAGACGTTCCGAACGCCGATCGAGCAACGTAGGCTACATCCAGTGCTGCACAATGCCTCAGCCACCCTCCAGCTCATCGAGTCCAGGATCCGGGACAGCCAGCTCTATTTCTCCCAGTCTGCCGGGATAAGCCAGACCTACACATTGTACCACTGCAGCAATGAGCAGTGCCGCCACATGAACAGAGATAGAAAACTAGTAGATATGCTGGAGAAGTTGCAGTTTGACCTTGCCATAGTGGATGGGGCATTGTATTCCAGGTGTCTCTTCCTCTTGCCCTACAGACTCTCCATACCTTTCATGACCCTGAAAGCATATGATGACCCTTGGTCCTCAGGTATCCCAGCCCTCCCCTCCATGCAGCCAAGCCAGAAAATAGTGGCATCCAACTGCATGAGTTTCCTCCAGAGGGTCCAGAACACCCTGTCCTTTGCTATGATGCAGGTTCTTCCTAGGCTCTTCATCCCCAACTCAATGATTTCAGAGTTTGCCCATCACAAACCTGCTACATCCTTCACTGAGATCTATGCTGAATCTAAGATGGTTCTGGTGAATGTGGACACCATGTGCCTGGACTACCCCAGGGTTTCTGCCCCTCACTACCAGTTCCTGTCAGGGGTAGGAAATATTCCTGCCAAACCCCTCCCACCAGACCTTGAAACTTTTGTTGGTGGGGCAACTGATGGAATCGTCTTGGTTTCCTTTGGTTCAATCCCTGCATTCAGCAAAATACCTCATCTCCTGTTGAAAATCTTCATGGATGCCTTTGTGGCAATCCCCCAGAGGGTGATAATGAAGTATGATGGGGAACCCTACCCCAACATCCCTGACAACATCAAGGTCTTGCCATGGTTACCACAGAATGATATCCTGGGTCATCCCAAAACAAGGCTGTTCATCACCCATGGGGGGAATAATGGTCAGCTGGAGTCTATCTACCACAGCATCCCTATGCTAACTATCCCTATCACTGGAGACCAGCCTTACAATGCAGAGAGGATTGTTGCCCATGGTTATGGGCTCAAAGCATCCCTGAAAACCCTCACCAGCCAATCTCTGACAAGGAAAATCATGGAGATCACCACTAACCACACCTACCAGCAAAACATCCAGAAGTGTTCTGAGATCATCAGGAGCATGCACAGTGCACAGAGCACTTTTGTCTTCTGGGTAGAACATGTGATCAGATTTGGAGGAGACCACTTGCACCCCCCAACAGCTGACATGAACCTGCTGCAGATGCTGGGCCTGGATGTGCTGCTCTTCTTCCTCCTGTGTGCAGTGCTCATCTCTGGGTTTGTGATGGTGCTGGTGGTGGCATGTGTGTGCTGCATCTACTGCAGAACTGCAGGACAGAGCAAAGCCAAGGTAGACTGACATCAGATCCAGGGTTCAGATGCAGCCATGTGACCCCTGCATGACCCTGAACATGATTTGGTGTACCCTGGGCCTCCCAGGTGCTTTCATCTTGACCCAGTCCTGGGTCCACCCCTGCACATCTTGATTGAACCAAACAAGCCCATAAACTAGGCTTTTTATTGCTTCAGGGAACATTGCCATGAGGGGGAAATTTGCTGAAGGTCAAGGACACCAGGGTGCAATGGGGTGAAGGGAATTTTTGCAAAGGCATTTTTTGACAGGCACTGAAATCAAATATGGCCATAAACAAATTCCCATGTATCTGTTCCAAAAAAAAATTTACAAGCACAGACCCATTTATAAAATCCATGTTTTGACATCAGTTTTGAATCTGGGTTGATTCCAACTCTCCTGGAATGTTGAAACAGGTGTGCAATTTCCAACCTGTTGTCCAATATGAAATGTTCAGACAGAACAGTCCTGCAGGCCTGTGAAATGTCTGAGCTTCTATATAAATGCCTGCTCCCTAACAGCTGGGTCTGGACATCTTCTCCCACAGAAGAGCCGAAGCCCAAGTTCCATTGGGTGAGACCTCATCCAGACCTATAGTTACTTTGATCTCGCCCTGGATCTTACCTTGACCCTTGACCCTTGACCCTTGCCCCAGACCAAGACCTCGTCCTCGCTGTCGCTTGATTTTGCGCCCGCCAACTCATGCATTCGGCCTTTCCCTTTCCTACCACAACCACCCAAAACGTGTCGCTTCTTACATTGTCTTTGAAAGCAAGAGGCTGGCTCCATTGTGTGTGCGTGTGTGTCTCTGTGTGCGTGTGTATGTCTCTGTGTGCGTGTGTGTGTCTCTGTGTGCGTGTGTGTTCTCTGAGGGGGCGTTGTGAACTTTTCTGTGATGGTGTCTCCATCTTCAAGCAACATGCAGAACCACAGTCAATCCAAACATTGCGCAACACGTGCAAAAAGTGTTTTCGGAGCGCGTCAGTAGTCAGGGTCCTCGACCGGTTGAGTGGAGCGGGGGAGCACAACCAGGACTATGTGCCTCAAGTCATTGCTTTTGTTTTGTGTTGCATGTGAAAGTTTCGGAACTGTTGATGTTTTCTTTTCAAAAGTTGTCACACAATTGTGTAGTAACTCAGGCTTCAAAGCCCCAAAAACTGAGCAGCTCTTGTCAAATCACACAAACGTTGGAAACTGGCGGAGACCGAGTTCACCTCCACCTTCCTGGTCTCTCGACACTCTGAACCTCCAGCTGTTTTCACATTGGTGCCGTTAACGTCAAAACTTTCACATCGACAGCAGAATTTTGATATTAACATCAAAATTTGACATGATGCCCAATTGGTGGGTGTCAAAATACAGTCCAGACCATTCTTTGTCGTCATCAAGAAAAGTTACCGTCGACATCAGAAAAGCTGACGTCGTCATCAATGTGAAAACCCCTTCATTTCCGAATGAAATCAGTTCGAAAAGGCCATGATTCATTCGACTTTTCTTTTGCGCAGGGTTTCAGAGAAAAAAACACAAATTTATGCACACACATTCACATTCACACACACACACACGTGCACACTCGCACACACACACACACACACACACACACACACACACACACACACACACAGCTCTCGTCGAGCTCGTTCGAGCAACGTTTTCCCGCGCTCTGCACCGTGGGGCGGACCCGCAGTCTGTATTGACACAGGCAGACCCCATATCTCTGAGTACACAGTGCAGATCTCTGAGTACACCGCACCTCGGCAACTGAAAAGAGTGGAGTGAATTCAATAGCTACTGTCGGGAGGTAAGGCCTGTTTCACACTGCGTAGATGCGTCACGTGTTGCGTCCCAGTTCACATCAACAAGCCCTGTGATGTCGCAAATGAAGGGGTTTTGGTGACGCGGGGTTGTTTTTGACGTCGGCGTCAAACTTTAACATTTGGGACTTTGTGCAACGACGTTTCACTGAACACCGTGTCAACGCTGACGTTGAATGGTGCTTTGTGATTGGCCAGTGCCATGGAAACAGTGCTGTTTTTTGACGTTGGCGTAGATGGGGTGTGAAGTGAAATGCTGTTGCATAAAATTTCCATTGAACTGAATGGTGGCATTTTTGACGTCAGTCCAAAAAACGACCGAGCGTCACCCAATGTGAACTCGCCCCTAAATTTTCCCAGGGACCCAGCGCTTGTTGACTTTGAACAGAGATAACGCCTGACGTACCCAGTGTGAACTGGCCTTCAACACACACGAGCGCCATTTTGGTGGCGTCTGCCTTCTTGCTGGCTGACTGGCTGAAAATTAAGTTCCACGAACACAGCACAGAAAAATAACATTTTGGCAGAATCCACTGATTCACAGTCTGAGCACACGAAGATGGCGTTGCTACGTCACGTGACGGCCGTTCTGGCGCTGGTTGTGATGGTGATGAGTCGCCATGGAGACGGGGCGCGGATCCTCATGGTGCCCATGAGTCACAGCAGCCACATCAACTTCTTCTCGATCGCCGGAAGCGCCCTCAAGGATGCTGGACACGAGGTAAGGAAGTAGCCCAGCACGGCGTTTGTGTGTGTGTGTGTGTGTGTGTGTGTGTGTGTGTGTGTGTGTGTGTGTGTGTGTGTGTATGTGTGTGTATGTTGTGTGTGTGTGTCTGTGCGTGCGTGTGTGTTGTGTGTGTCTGTGTGTGCATGTGTGTGTTTGTGTGTGCATGTGAGTGTGTGTGTGTTTGTGTGTGCGTGTGCGTGCGTGTGTGTGCTCGGTCTCTGCCTGTTTGTTTCACAAATCTGGAGGCAAGCCTGGTCTCTTGGCCCATGGATTCTGTCCTTTTGCCTCTGAGCTGCTGCGTGGTGGTCCTTCCACAAGGTCTGCCCCTGGCTTCCCTCCAGGCCCGTAGCTGCGGCTGTCTCTCATGCACCTCTTGTCGCTCCCCGCTCGCAGGTGTTGTCTACGTTTTAGCCCCTGGGTTCTGTGACGCACTACTCTCTCCCTGCAGGTGCATGTGTTGGTGGACATCAACTGACCCTCATCCTGACATGTATCTCAGCCCCTGGATTCAGCCTGACCTCGTACACACGTTTCCTCCCTGCAGGTGCACGTGTTGGCCCACGAGACGTTCCACACACACACAGATCGAGCAGCTGCGGCTGAACCCGGTGCTCCACTCCGCCCCCGCGACCCTCGAGTTCATCGACTCCATGATCCGAGACAGCGACCGCTACTTCTCCGAGTCCATCGGTATCAGTGTTGTGTACAACCTCATGGACTATAGCAACGAGCAGTGCCGCCAGATTAACGATAATAGGGAGCTTGTGGAGACGCTGGAGAAGCTGCAGTTTGACCTTGCTGTCGTAGATGGGGTCTTCTTCTCCCGATGCCTCTTCCTCCTGCCCTACAGACTCTCCATACCCTTCATGACCTTGAACGCCAATGATGACCCCTGGTCAGCTGGGATCCCAGCCCTCCCCTCCATGCAGCCCACCCAGACCATAGTGGCGTTCAACTGTATGAGCTTCCTCCAGAGGATCCAGAACACACTGTCCTTCGCTATGATGCAGATTCTTCCCAGGCTCTTCATCCCCAACTCAATGATTTCAGAGTTTGCCCATCACAAACCCGCCACATCCTTCCCTGAGATCTATGCTGAATCCAAGATGATTCTGGTGAATGTGGATACCATGTGCCTGGACTACCCCAGGGTATCCGCCCCTCACTACCAGTTCCTCTCAGGGGCAGGCAATATTCCCGCCAAACCCCTCCCACCAGACCTTGAAACTTTTGTTGGTGGGGCAACTGATGGAATCGTCTTGGTTTCCTTCGGTTCCATCCCTGCATTCAGCAAAATGCCTCATCCCCTGTTGAAAATCTTCATGGATGCCTTTGTGGGGATCCCCCAGAGGGTGATAATGAAGTATGATGGGGAACCCTACCCAAACATCCCTGACAACGTCAGGCTGTTGCCATGGTTACCACAGAATGACATCCTGGGTCATCCCAAAACGAGGCTGTTCATCACCCATGGGGGGAACAACGGTCAGTTAGAGTCCATCTACCATGGCATCCCCATGCTGACTATCCCTATCACTAGTGACCAGCCCTACAATGCAGAGAGGATTGTTGCCCATGGTTATGGGCTCAAGGCATCCATAACTACCCTCACCAGCCAATCCCTGATTGGGAAAATCGTGGAGATCACCACCAACCCCACCTACCGGCACAACATCCAAAAGTGCTCCGAGATCATCAGGAGCATGCCTAGTCCACAGAGTACCATCGTCTTCTGGGTGGACCACGTGATCAGGTTTGGAGGAGACCACCTACGCCCCCCGACGGCTGATATGATCCTGCTGCAGATGCTGGGGCTGGACGTGTTGCTCTTCTTCCTCCTGTGCGCAGTGCTGGTCGCCGGATTTATGATGGTGCTGGTGGTCACGTGTGTGCGCTGCGTCTGCTGTAGAACCACAGGACAGGGCAAAACCAAGGCGGACTGACACTCCATCCATCCGGGTCCGTCCACCAGATCCAGGGTTCAGATCAGCGGTCATGCATCCGGGGCAACCAACGTCGGGGAGGGGCAAAGGGGGAAGGGGAGGGTGGATACTTGAACGGACCACGCGAGCGGATCCAAGAGCCTATCATCCTGGGGCTACAATCATCAAGGGATAAAAATTGGCGGCTGGGGGCACTCCACCGGATCCAGGGGGGCGAACCAACCTCAACCCTGAAAAGAAATTATCCCCTCTTTGAATGTTGAGGCTGAGACGGATGTGACCAGGTCCAGGGACCCAAGAAACGAAACGCGAGTGGGACTGTGGGCAAAAGAAGGTGGAATTCTTGCGGGTAATTTTGAATCCTTCCCTGAGGTCAGATGACGGGAGTACAATCACTAGTGTCTGTGTCAATTCTGTGTGCAACTGTTGACGAGGCTGCTCGTGTAAACAACCAAAATCCGTGGACAATAACCTTGTTGTTTGTTTTTCATCCCTTCTTCTGCCCGTGTCGCAGTCCTGAACTTGACTTTAGAATCTACTTTCCTCTTGAGAAAACGAAGAAAGACCTGTGCACGGACACTTGTCTCTTCAAGAGGTCACGGGCACCAGATGTTACACGGAGGCCAAACAGCCTTGCGTCTCGTCCCGAGGATCGTCTGGCCTCATCCCCTCCTACAGACCACACACACGTCGCACACACCACACAAGTGTGTACGCACAATGCAGACGACCTGTTCCCTTCTCTTTCAACAAAAAAGATCAACTTGTTCAATTTGTTCCTGACACAGTGCTCCGTTAGCGGCCTGATGAGACGACTGGACATCCAGCTTGGACCTGATCTTGTGGTGATTAAATCTGACTTGACTCTCTCATTTGTACTGTACAATTCCCACGTGTGCAGTAAATTCAGCAAAACCCTGTCATTTTGGGTGTGGTTGTTTGTGTTGCAAGAAGATATTATCACTGTTACCTGTGTACGAGGGAGATTCTCAAATATTTAGTTTTTTTGCACCTCTGCCGACATTTTTAGACCAATCTCGATGTGCGATGACTTGCAGACAGTTTTGGTCCTTCCCCACGCAGACATGCACTCCAAATGGGTCAGGTCGATCCCGCGACCTTGTCTGCGACCTGTGCACTTTGTCTGTCTGCATGCCAGCACTACAGTTGTTGCAAGAGCAATTTTTATGTCACTTTTCTGGATGAATCCATTGGTTTTGCTTGTTTGTTGGACTTGTTTGCTGTTGTGTTTTGTCGACATGAATGCCGAGGCAAGGAAGGAGCAGAGAGCTGTGTTAAAGTTCATGATCAGAGAAGGGAAACGCCCAGTTGACTGTTGGAGGGCATTGTCTGCGGCCTTTCCGGAGGGGTACTTGTCTCGGAGCACTGTTGCTTACTGGATCAAGAGGTTCAAGTCAGGGGATGAAGACACCAAAGACAAGAAGCGCACTGGCAGGCCAATAACAGTGAGTACTCAGAACAATGTCACTCGAATCTCAGCAGCAATCGACCAGGAGAAGAGGCAGACAGTGTCAGGGATCGCTTCCAGTGTGGGACTTGGGCGCACATCAGTCTTCAAGATGATGAAAAAAGACCTCAAGCTGTCGAAGCTGGCACCCAAATTTGCCCCTGAAGTCCTGACCCAGGAACAAAAGGACTTCAGAGTTCGCCTTTGCCGCATGAACATCGCTTCCCTGCAGGAGGACACTGAGTTGCTGAACAAAATTGTGACCGGAGACAAATCCATGGTGAGCATGCGTGAGGTGGAAACCAAGCAGCAGTCAGCCCAATGGACAAGGCGTGGCACACATGCAGAGCACCCTCAGAAAGCTCTGCGCACATGGTCAACCCGCAAATCCATGATCACTGTGTTCTTCAATGCAAAGGGAGTGGTCTTGAGTGAGTTCTTGCCCCAGGGTGAAACCATTGACACAGATGCCTATTGCGCAACCCTCAAACGTCTCAAAGAAGCCATCAGAAAGAAGAGAAAAGACCTTTGGCTGGGCAGGAAATTCATCTTGCATCATGACAATGCGAGTCCCCACACATCCGCACCCACCTTGGCTCTCATCAGGGAAAGTGCCATCAACATGCTGCCTCACCCCCCCTACTCCCCGGATCTAGCTCCGTGCAACTTTTTCATCTTCCCCAGACTGAAAAGTGAGCTCTGGGGGCGTGACTTCAGACGCCTGGTTGAGATGCAGGAAGCTGTCAAACTGGTCTTGAGAAGAATTCCTCAGGAAGAGTTCCAGGCATGCATGGACTCACTTCCCATCCATTGGATGAAATGTATCAAAGCAGAGGGTAGTTATTTTGAAGGCAGCCACCTCGTGGTGGATCCTGAAGGCGACTTTGGATTGTTCTTTGGACCCCCAGATGAAGACTCAGACTCTGAATCCAGTGACTGATCCGGTGGAGGCATGCTCATTTTAGCTGAAGCATTCTTCTTTGTTTGTGCATGTGGCATTCTTCATTTGAGTTCATTTGCATGTGAATTATTTGAGCATTTGATCTTTGATCTCTTATTAAAGGCATCTTGAAAATTTTAACTCGGATCATCCTCTTTTGCGCAAAAAAAGTAAGACTTTGTGAATCTCCCTCGTACTCCTGGCATCTTCCTTGACTTGACATGTTTCCTGAGGCAGGTGACAATGAAGACCGAAGGGTTTATGAGTGAGTTGACTGGAATGCCAAGCACAGTGCTCCAGCTGACCATGTCCACTGGGTAGATTGTCAGGAACATTGCAGAAATGTAAATGGCATTCACTGGAAGCCAACACAAAATGTTAGAAAAAGAAATTACAAAGAGTTGTACCACAAGAGAAACATTATCTTCTGATTTTGATTTCCTTAGTGCTTGCTGAGACTCAAGAACTTTGTGGACCAAACAAGAATGCATCCCCACAATGGCAACTGATGTGAGAAATTGTGAAATTGCCAGAGACCAGGTGAGAACAGAGATGACCCAACTGGAGTGGGTTGGATCAACAAAGGGCAAACAGAGGTTTGTTTGCACTGTCCCTTCCATCAACTTGATCACTGATGCCAAAACCAAAGAGGCCAAACCTGACAGGAAGTAAATTGATGCGATGGATGCAATAACTGGTTTTGTTCTTTTGAATCTGGATTCAACTGGATGTATCACGATCGAGAGTCGTGATAAAGACAGGAATGAAAGCAGTAATTGAGTCAGTATGGTGAACCAGAGCAGGCAAAATAGTGCAAAGAAGCACATTATACTGGATCTCCACCATACTTCTTGGACAAAAAATGTTTCCTGAAAAACAATATCAGTGACCCATATTACAAATAGATACAGCCCACACAAGCCATCATCAACATTGATTGAAGTTACTGTGATGGCAAATACAGGGTTTTGTTTCCAAGTCAGGAAGTGTGCCACTGCTGACACGCTGCTAAAGACAACAATCAAACAAGACACAACCCAGTAAACCAGCTTGATTTTCACAGCTGGCAGCAGATCAGAACAAGTTTTGAACCACAAGATTTTAGCAGTGCAGAACGAGTTTGTTTGAGCAACACAGCACACATGGTAATCTGTTGTATTTATAACTTGCACACCCATCTCTGCAAAAGGATTGATTTCTATTTCTTCAAAGTTTATGGAATAAATGGACAGTATTTTCAAATGTCCAGATCTTTGTACCATATTTGCATGCAAAATTGCAACAGGATTGTTGGAGAGGCTCAGTTCCCTCAGCTGTGAGAGATTGGCAAAAGACATGGGAGAAACAACCTTTATCTTGTTGTTGCCAAGTTTGACCGCTCTTAACTCAGGTACTGAACAGAAGCAATGCTTTGAAAGGTATTGTAATGTATTCCATTCCAAATCAAGCAAGACTACAGTACTTGGAAAGCTAATGCCACAAGCCAAAGCAATAGCATTTCTTGAAAGAATCAGTTGAAGTGCTCTTGGAAAGTAAGACACCATTTTTGCAACATTGGACAGTTTTCCATCTGAAACTACAATTGACAGCATGGGGGACAGTTTTTGATCAAAAACTAACTGACTGATTTTGCATTCTATTGCATAAAGAAAACACACACAAGATTCAGGACAAGTTAAACTTTGTAGGTCACACAAGTGCTCATCATCACTGAAAGGACAATTTTGTTCTCCATCACAAACATTGCTCAGGTGTATGCAGACTCGTGTTCCAGCTCTACAGACAAACATGTTCACACAGACATTACTTTCACCACAGATAGGTTGATATGATTCATCATCACCTTCTGGACAGTCCCACTTGCCATCACAAACATACTCCCAGGAAACACAATGTGATAAACGACACTTAAACCTCAAATTACATTCAAAAGTTTTACAAGTTTCAAGGTGCCCACCATTGGAACAAGGTTTGAGTTGTTTGTTTCTATGCAGTTTGTAAATACATGTGTCTGTAACCCTGAAGCAGCAAGTGTGACCAATTCCACAAGGCAATTGATGTGGATGGGGACACACTGTAAAATTTCTTCTCACAAGAAGGGAGACAATGAACTGGTGGTTCCCTGTTTCATTGGAGTATTCTCTGTCAAGAAAACACTGACCCATTTTGCCACTTTCATTTGGTGATGGAGATGTCTTGTTGGTTGTGACAAAGAATGGTTCACACACACCTTTTACTGATGAAAAAAACAAGCTTGCACACTTTCTATATCCCTTCAGAGTTGCTTCTCTCTGTTGTGTTGGGTCTGTATCCACCATGTTGTGAAATTGTTGGCGACATAGGACAGTAGTTTCATCATCATCATTGTCATTTGGGCAGTCAATCAACCCATCACACAGAAATTTATTGGATATGAAGCCTCCCCTCTGGCATGAAAACCAAACATGTGGGAAAACAGTTTTGCTGAGTTTTCTTGCTTCTTCACAGATCACAAATCCTTCAGCATGTGATTGTGAAACCACCACTGATTTGAATCTTAGTAAATACAAAAATTTCCTGAAAGTGATTTGCACAACACTCTCTTTTCTTTTGATAAGAACAGAGGAGAATGAAGGCTGAATGGCCAGAATAAGAAATGTCCATTTCCTCATGACAAACTTTGAAATGGCATTCATATGGTGACCATGGCAGACTGCTGACAGACTCTTGTTTTGGTTTTGTTCTTTTGGCAACCAAAGAAACAGAAAGCATTTGTTTGTGTACAGCACTTGGTCTTTTGAGCAGGTCTTGTACTTCTCAAGTCCCTGTTGAAGGCCATTTGCCTTTTGCCTTCTGGTTGGAACATCACAGAACACTTGACTCAGCAGTTTCTTTGTGCAATTTACACTTATCCATTCTGATTCTGCAGGGTTAGTAAACAAGAGCAGGGTGCAAGTGGGATAGCTCATATCTTCTGGAAATATAGTGCTCAATGCTCTCCTTTTTTGCTTGTCAATATTCTCTGACACAAAAGCACAAAACCCATGACAGGTATGGCTGACTGGGCTTGGCTCAATGATCATATTTTCAAAATATATTGTTGTTGTGTCTGGTTGGTGAAAATGATAGTTTGCAAACTGTTGAAATCCAACTGGCTGTCCTCCTTCCCAGTGCTTTTGCTGGAAGCAATGAACAAAAGCACGTCCATTCGCTTCTCAAAACAGAGAAAAACCAGAAAAACCGTCTGAACCGAATGTGGGAGGAAAGGAACCCCACCTTTGTGAGTTTGATTTGGGGAAGACAAGAATTGGTGCGCGTTTTCTTTCTCACCAACAGGTTTTTAGGCACAGTCAATTCACCAGTGATGCAAGGTAAGCAAAATGGGCCGGCCCTACTCTGCCAAAAGCTGAGTTGAATTCATCCTGGGCTGATCCAAATCTTGGCAGGCCTTGTGGTTTGTACCAAGCCAATCCACAAGCTTGATGGCATGATTTCAGATGATGAAAGTAAAACAAACCTGATGCAGAATAGCCAGTCCAATGAACATTGCTTCCACAGGAGGCATGTGCTTATGAAGGGTCATCCAGACAAGGAAAGCCTCAAACTTGCCTCTGCTGGTGAAGTAAGGCAGAGATCCTTTCAACTCTTTGCACATATTGGACGCATCTTTCCATGTGAGCAGAATTTGGTTGGTGGGAAAACATTGGAAATAGCACTGCGGAGTGACCCCTGAAGTGACACGTGTTTTGAGCTGATACTGTGATGGTTTATGTCTTAAGTATGCTACATATCTTGGCTGTTTTGGATCATACACAGAGAGGTTATGGCAAACCATGTTCTTTGGCAAGAAGGAGGTGTTAACACACAAGCTCATCCTGTAAGGTGTGCCTTCCACAGGGTTCTGGTGAAATGAAAACCAGTAAAAATAGCCACCGAAGAACAATTTTGCCTTTTGGCTGTTGGATGGAAGCCACACAACTTTCAGCTTCAGATCACGTGATGTTTGGTTGGTGTCAACTGAGGTAACAAAGTTGACAAACACAGTTGGTATGCACCACACTCCCAACCCCGACACTGTGACATATTTCCACTTGTTAAAATACATTGTATTTGTTGATAAATGTTTGTAATAAATCTTGTATCTTTTGTGGTAAATATTGTGCCTGGAAAAAGAATAAATCATCATGAAATGGTCAGTTGGGGTTGATGTGTTGGACCAGCTATTGATCTATTTGTCTGTTGCTGAAAGATGCTGTGTGTTTTGCTGCCTGACTTGAGTAGCTGTCAAGATTTTGGTAACTTGGAAAATTATGAATTTCTGAAATCCTGTGACTGAAGGCTGAAATGGCTAATTTGGACAGCTGTGTGTGTGTGCTCCCCAACTCCAGTTGATGGAGAATGAGAATTTGCCACTTTCATTGGTGTGTTCTTTTTCTTGTTTCTTTTGTTGCTAAATCTCATTCCTGGAGCTTATGTTGTGTGTTCACTTTCATAAAATGACACTTGGATTGCAATCAGTTCTGTTTGGAAACCATAATGCACACCGTCAGTTGGTCCTCGGTCCTCGTTGTTTTCCCAGCAGTTTTAAAGACATTGTGTGGGTTGTTAGGAAACCAAGAAAGCGATGTTGGCGTTGGCCTCCGAGTTAAAGTGCCTCCCAGTGTCTGGGCCAAAACAACACACCATTCAGGTCTAAAATTAGCTCAAGACATGTGTGGATACATGTTCAGAATGTACCTGAATGGTGTGTTGTTTTGACCCTCACCTCCAAGCTCCTCCTCCTCCTAGATATGGTCAAAACAGCACACCATTTTTAGTTCTCTAATACTTTTTCTGTTTGTTTATTTTTGTCAATATTTTTTCATTTTTGATTTAGATTTGCTTGTTTTTTTGGAAAAAGCGATAATTTTTTTTTCTCTTTTTATATTCTGTTTTTAAGTTTTTCTTGTTTCTTGAAGAAAGAGGCCAGTACTGGATTGGTGTGCTGTTTTGATTGCAGATAGGAGGAGGCACTTTGCCACGACGGCCGTCGAGTATTTGTGCAGGGGAGGCACTTTCCCTCGGGGGGCATTTTCCCACTCCAACAACAAGCTTGGTTCGTCAAATATCAGCCAGTTGGAAGAAAATACCTGAATTCGGGTACAAGTAGTGCATCAAATCGTGCAGGGTAGGTGTGGATTATTTGTTCTGACAGAGCGCTCCCCCCCTCGAAAAAGCCACACAAAAGCAGTGATGAAACTTACGGACGTTCACAGCCGCCTTCAAAGGTGAAGTTGAGGCGGGCAAAGCTGTCAAGGTTGGACTCCAGAGACAGAGCCAGAATCTGGACCCAACTGGCCCTGGTGCGTGTGCATTGCAATTCAGTCTGCGAACAAAACAAGGCATGGGAGTGTCATTTCCCCTGGAAGTGATAACTTGATGACCAAATGGGTAGCAAGCGGTATTCGTGTACCTGAGGTAACAGTGTGGAAAATTTCATGAGTTCTGCCTGAACCAAAGGGCCTTCCAATGCCAAGCTCAGCTGCCTTGGCCTGTACTGCTGAGCTCTCAGAACAAATTCGGACCAAATCTGCACATACAAATCGTGCTGAAAGGTCACACCAATGGGACAGCGAAAAGGAACTGTCAGAGTGAAATTCACCTCAAAATAGTTTTCTTTCTTTGATGAGGTGAAGCAGGATGGTTGAGACACTTTGCAGGGAGTTTCCCCAAAATGGAAATTCCGATGCATTTTTGAGCCAAATGGTTGGCCCCAAAAGAAGACACTTTCAGAATGCAGTGGGGTGTGGTGAGGTCTTTTTATGGCTCCTGTGACAACAAATGTCACTTGATTCCCAGCTTGCCTCCAAGTAAGACTTGTATCAGAATATGGCCTCAAGTGCCGCCTGCATGAAGGAGAACTTCCCACAGCAAAACTTGTATTTTTGTTTGGCTGCAGCTGCAGAACTGCACACTCAGCATTTCTCAGTGTGAAGAACAGATCTGTCCCATAGGATGACATTTTGAATTCAGAAGTCTGAACTGTTTGGCGAAGTTTCCATTTGTTGTATTTGCACAATTCCAGCACAACAGCCTTGCATTCTGTGATGGTCAATTTCAACTCGACGTGGACTGGAGCCTGCACATTGTACCAAAACACAACAAAGGTCAATGCTGATTTGTGAGAGTAGAAATTCTTGCTTTGTGAAATGTCAGATTCATTGTCACAGACTGTTGTGATCTCACTGTAACTGCCTGTGGAGTTCTCCACAACTGCTAATCCACCATGTCTGCAGTGTGGACTTTTGGCTTCAGTTGGAACAAACATAGATGCCAATGTGGCATTCAACTGGTCATCATAAGAGGCCACAGAGATGAGGTACATCTTTGCAGTGTGTTTGCAAGCATCATTTGGCAAACTTATGCTTGCTTTCTTGTGCCAGAGGTACACTGTGGGGCGGTGTGCCCATTGTCTGAAAGCTACATGACATGCTGTGTGCACAGTTCTGTTGATTTCAACCCACATGAAGCACTGAAATGTTGATAGCAAGTAGAAACTTTTCTTCCTTGGTTTTGCTGTGCCAGTGAACACATCTGGACCATCATAAATTGAGTGTTTACAAAAAGAATGAAATTGTACAATGACAAGTGCAGTTTTCTCTACTGCAATGAAGTAAAATTTCACGGTTGTTTCAGTTTTGTACAAAATAACTGCGTCAATTGGAGGAATATTGCTGTTGGCTTTTGCAGAGCTTGTTGTACATGTGACATTTGTATCCATGACAACAAAGGACCCTTGAACATTTGCCAAGTGGCACAGTGCACTTTGTACTTGAATGGTCACTTTTGGATTGTTTGGGTAGAGATTGAACAGTGTGTATTTTCCACAAAACTCAAACCTTTTCACTTTCTTGTTGGTTATTATTAGAAGATGACCCAGCCTGCAGTCTAAATTTTCATAGAAAAAGTCCACTTTGAAAAAAGTCAAATTCAAGTCCAAGTGTTTGTTTACAATGAAAAACCAAGACATTCTCAAAGGAGACAAATTCCATTGTTGGCACGAAAGAGTTGAAGAAATTCTCAAGGTGTCTGATAATCTTTGCACATGATGTTTGTTATTTCTGTTCATGGTGCACAAATCCATGTGAAATATTGCACTGTACAGTTGGGAACAAAATTGGTTGGTTTGGTTAAGGAGTTTTTCAAGTAACTGAATTGTTCCCATTTGTGACTGTTTTGTGAGAGACATTTGCAGATGGTGTTTGACATATTCGTGCCACACTTTTGGGTTGTGACCCACAAGAGTCCTGATCTGCCCCACCTGACTCAAGTAAATATCAGTCTTGCTTGGCTCAATCAGGAACATGGCAATGTAAACTGCTCCAAGAGGACACTCTCTCAACAAAACTGCCATGAGGTTCTCTGGTGTAAATCTTCAGCTGTTTGGATCAGAATAAAAGTGAAAGGTGAAAGGTTAAGAAATGGGTCAAGGTAGAGTTTGCCAGTGTTGTTGTCTTTCAGAAAAAGGCTTCAGCAGAAACATTGTCTTTTGTGGCCCTGATCTCAGAATTCAACTTTTCTCAAACTCTGTTTTCATTGGTTCTTCCAACATTTCCCAAACGTAAAGGCTGTTTAAATCTGTATTTTTCCAACCACCAAGCCACAAATTTCATTGAATACTGTTCTGATTTGCTTGAAGCAAAAGGCTTTCTTCAAACAGACATACACTTCTGCACTTCATGCAATGAATTCTCATTGTCAGGGAAAACAAACATTTCTCGTGGACAAACCAAAATAGCACTGGCTCGCTTTCTCTCTCGGTCTGGGCCAAAGTGCAATTGCTTAGCAGATTGTACTGTGTCTCCGAACAGAGATGCTGTTCCTCTGTTGACAGTATGAAATCACTGTCTCTTTTGTTGCTGAAATTCGCAGTGCCAATTCAATGGCAACATCTCCTGTGACAGTGAAAAGTGACAACAAAACAGGAAGATGTTCCAAACTCATTTGCCTCCACATGCAAGTTCATAAAGTGCCATTCGATTGCAAAATTGATCTTTGCTTCCCAAAGGAACTGAAAAATGTCGCCTGACGACGTCCGCGGTGATTCGAACTAAACATTCGAACGCAAAAATAGCAGCACGCGCGTGACACTCATGAATCTCCGAGACCATATCTCAAAGATCGCATTTTTCATACCCACCAAGAATCAGTGATAAAAGTTAAAATTTTTCAAGAAACAAAAAAGTCAAAAATGTACTTTTTGTGATTCTGAAAAAAATAAACATAATTGATCCA
>JAAUXT010040279.1_pt1 | contig 26909 bp, 24 predicted proteins | sample 7278171 | NCBI WGS metagenome assembly JAAUXT01 (sample SAMN14350112, study PRJNA611818) | marine sediment metagenome | isolation source: surface marine sediment (1.8m) | place: French Polynesia: Moorea | collected 2018-08
CGCTCGAACCGCTCTTGACTACAGAGAACAATGCTTTGGCGGACAAGCACAAAGCCTGATCGCAGCCAGGTGCTGAACATGACAGAAAAGACTTTCAGTATTCCCCTCGTAGACACCATGGCAGAGTAGATTCTCCTCTGGAACCCCCAAGAGAGCACACCCCGCGGCGCAACCACACTGACAGCAGTTTCTGTTCCCTTTATCAAAACAGTATCCTGGAACTTCAGAAATTGTCAGTAAACAGGTTTGTTTGATTGACTGGACCGTCTGGAGAAGAAGTCTGTGGTGGACGCAAACAAGAGCGGGGTCAAAAAGAATATTTCAATTTGAACGGAGAATTTGCTGTTGTCCGTCCAACAGTTGTTTCGAAAACAAAACCCTTCTTTGACTTCAGAACTGCTGAGCTGATTTCGTTCGGCTTCGGCCTTCAAATTTCCACAGGAAACATGTAAGAAACCAACTTGATGGTTTGAACTGAAGAAACCACGCACACCTGAAGTCAAGCGCTTCATGCACGGAATGGAAGCAATCACCATGCAGTCAATGTACATTCGTCATCAGTATCGTGCCCATCTGAGCGGCCCTCCACTCAGTGAACCGTTCACTGACTGCCTCACCACACTCACAGCTCTGCACGCACCGTGATAAAATTGCAAGAAACATTGTCGCCCATACACAGCATCGCACAGACCCAGCTGACAGGCACAGGTAAATCAAACCTCGTTAATATTCAAAGCGGAGTCTGTGCAATTTTTGGTCAAAACGTGAGGCGGAGGGAAAAAACCATCAAGTCGTTGCTTTACGAGCAGCATGACATGCATGACCTGATTCAGTGTTTCAGGTGAGCAACATGCAGGCTGCGCCGGGGCTCAGAGGAGCAGCATGAATTAAACATTCACCTGGATATCAAGCCATTTTACCTTTGCTGGGATTTAAAATCGGACAGTTACGCTAATTATCCTGCGCTCGCAGTTGCTACCGTGGAAGAGACGGTAGTTGCCATTTGAGGAGATTACAAAGGCGTCGCACATGGTTGGGCACTTGTTAAGCGGAGCTTTGCGGAAGCATGGTACTGTCTATTCCAGCACACAACGTGGTCGGAGCAGGTTGTCTTTAGGATCTAGTGATTGAATGGAAGAGGAATAAGGAAGACTGCAGGAGGGGTTCGAAGAGGAACAAGGAAGACTGCAGGAGGGGCACAAAGTGGGCAATGCGTGGGATCCAGCCAGACACAATGTTACGGGCAACGAAGGCGCACGTTACGTGTGTCGTGCTGATGTTGGTGCTGTTCGTCTCGAGGGAGGCAACTGAAGCTCAAGAAGGTGAGTAAATCTAAGAAATACAAGCCTGGTGTTGGAATATTAGTGACGGTCTTTCCTTTTGTGTCTCGTGTTGATTCTTTGGTCTGGGCTGCGCACGAAGCGCACCATTCGACACCGTGACAAATGACAAAATTCTTGAGACAGAAAAAAAAGTCACCAACATTTGAAACGAAGCGTGCGACAATTAACGGAAACCGTCTCCCGTTTTACAAAATTTACAGAGCAATAAATGTGCAATGCCCAACAGGCATTCAACGTTCGTCCTCATCTTTCTTGACACATTCGCTTGTTTCAAGTCTGCCTCTTGAATGCAAAATTTTATCAGCGGAAATTTCAATTGTGTGGACTGAAGCGCGTTTGCTTTCGTCACTCGAAGTAACACGTGAAACACGCAAGACAAAGATGCGGACAGCGGATGCTTGTTTCCTTAATCATCAGAATTTGCCCGACCACAGGCATGTCAGAGAAAGGTCATTTTTACCCCTTTCTTGACATCCTGCTCTCGTGTATCTCACAGGAAAACAATGCCAAACACTCCTTTATTTCAAAGTGACACGGACTCAGCAAATTATTGGTAGCGAAAAGGAAGTCAGGGTGATAACAAAAGTGCAGGATGCCGGATCCCAAAACTCAGCAATGTTTCATTGCAGACAATTTGTGAGTCACACGCATGGCGCACATTTTCAAAGAAATTTGATGTTGCAGTCCCTCCGCAAAATTGGCTCTGAACAAAACACTACAACAGCCAGTTGACCTCCGGCAATCCAAATCCGCGCAACAAGAATGCACGTAAAATGACACACAAAGAACCCCAAACAAGTCTGTCTTGCATGAAACCCCACGTGTGCGTCAGCCTTCCTTTGCGTGCACAACTTTTCTCAACCTGCTGAAAAGGAGCACACACAAATGGCTGAGGCTCCAAAGAACCAGAACCCTACTCTTCAAATTGTTCCTTGTGCATCACATTTATTGTCCAGGAAATGGTAATTGAATCTTTCCAAACACAGTTTTACGCACCCCAGCATTGCGTGTCGACGGACGCGGAGCCGTCGCCGTCCGTCGTGAACTTTTAGGATCTCAAGTTTTCATGAAACAACAGGTTCTTTGATTTTGATGGGACAAGCAACAAAAATTCACTGTGTTGGACAATGCCTGCCTGTGCACAACAAGATGCGACAAGTGAGGCGATGTGTTTCAAATTATGTATCTTCAACGAAATGTGGTGCAGACAGTGTTTGCAAGTGGGATGACTTCAATCTCCGATTCAAAAGTGGTGGAAGTACATGGTTGAAGTCTCCTCAACGCGCATTCCAAATTGCTATTCGATGACGTTTTTTTTTCAAGAAGTACAATCGTGATGCTGAAGAAACATGCCCACACTCTGAATTGATTGACGTGCTCCAACTCGTTGAAGAACGCCTTTGTCTGCGACCCTCAATCTCTCACTGTGTCCAATATAATCAGCGGAGCATAATGGCCAGATTGTGTTGATCTGCCTACACACAAAATAATGTGTGAAATTCCCTGTTTGTCGGTGGGTGCGTCACTGAGCTATGAACGTATGAACGGTTGATTGATTTATGTTCACGGGTGATTTTAATTGCAAAACAACCTGTTTGAAAAGTGCATGATCAAATGGGTGCAGTTTTGGTGGAGCCAAATCTCGCAAATGGATGCAGCTCCGGTTGCGAGCAAAAACGTCTTTGGCAATGGTGTTGTGAGATGAAGGCGATTTTAATGGCCACATAAAATGCTCAAGATTTCTGCTAGAGGGAATTTACTACATGTCTCCAAAGGTCGTACGGTCTAGTGCCTTACGCCTCGCAACATGTGGGGAGCCATAATGAGGAACCTCACATGAAAACTGGCATTATTAATCGTTCGGTGGGTCCCTTTCAGAGTGGGGTAACTTACGAAACTTCTCCGAGCCCTGTGAGGCAATCCATCTCTTCAGAAAACGCTGGTGGAACCAGCCAAAGAAACAGAGCCACCTTCATTCCATGCCGATAAGAAACTTTCAAATCGCTTATCACAATCTCAAGTCGAAGCCAAGAAGCTTCTTGCAGTGCATTTCATCAAACTTTGTCGACAGCAACAATACGCGCTCCGTGCCTGGTGCTGTGTGAACATAGCAGGTGGGTGCATCGAAATTGACAGAGTTGAAACTGAGTGAAAGGCACACGTGGCGTGCGCCCCGGCTCTCAGAGCGAGGTCAGAGGGTCAGACCTGTCTTCCTTTTGTGGTGCAGAAAGTACTCGTCCGCTCCGTGTTTGAAATACATTTCATACGACTGTTTCATCAACTCTGATATTGAGACGGTACAAAGCTTCCTCAATTACAACCTCCTTGGGGTCAGAGAAGTCTTGCATGCACTTACGTTTGACTTAATGTATGAGGTTTGCGTGCTGCCAGAAGGCCAGTGTCACTGCCTACTGTGAACTAAATGTACGGCTCGATGCTGCTGACTGCTTTTGGTTTCGAGGAGATTACAACTGTTCACCTTTTAACCTTGCCTCACGAGTGAACTGTAGTTCAAAATTTTGGGGCTTCCCGACGCAAGTGCACGGGAGAACAGGTGAAACCATACTGGGAGAAGATGTCCCCCATTGGAGTATTGCCTCTTGATTTGGCTGGTTCTGCACTTGAGAAAATGCATTGCAGCCGAGTATTGCGAGAGTTTCGCATATTTAGGCTCACACGTGAAAGTCGAGCTCAGCCCAAATCAGTAGAACAACGATGTTTCCCCCCAAAAAGTCGCGATTTTATTCCCAACGTGCATTGCAAAATCGCCCGAATTCATTCGCTTGGCTGTTGAAAAAAAGGGGAATCAGGCATGCCATGGCTGCACACAAAGCCGAACTTCATGTCGAAGAGCCTTCCGTTGTTTCCTTGCCACAGAAATGTTCGCAATTTTTGCCGAAATATTGGCTGTGACACGCACATGCAGCACAAAGGGATTTTTTTATTTGTTCTGTGCAAAATGGAAAAGCCGAAGTGATCCCAAATTTTCTGCGTGTAGTTTCATTTGAATCGCAGGCTATTGATGTCTTGCAAACAAAAGGATCTTTTCACCAAATGGCACACTTTGTTCAAGACAAGATCTTACAAACAAAACACTGGCCATTTTTGGGGCTGTACATTCAGTTCCTGCAACGTGCGAGGATATGTCCGATGTCCATTCATTCAGGTTGTGGACCATGCGCACGGGAAAAGTGCTCTTCTTGGCTGCTGATCAACAACCACAAAACTAATAGTTGGCATTCACACCAAGAAAGCATTTGAGTCATGACCGCCATGTCGTTGTGAATTGAACGTTCTCTGCAGTCAAATTTTTGCAAATGTACTCGTGCAAGAAAAAAATGATTTTGTTCGTGCACGCAAGCTGTTCCATGCAGTTTTGCCAGTGGTTGCCTGGGATACATGAGGAGATTCCCATGCAGAAAAAGGGCTTGTTTACCTGTCCGCGTTGTGCAAAAGGAGGATTATCTACATCTGTTGTCCTGGGAACATCCGAATGCCACCGGTTCCAACAATTGTGGCGCTTGTCCACGAAAAGACTTCAATCACAAATAATTGGCAGGAAAGAATGTGACTTAACTTCTTCAGAGTCCGCTGAATGAGACACCCAAGTGATCTCAAGTTTAACTGATGGTCGAACTTACGAAGACAAATTGTGCCTGTGCGGTGTTTTTTGCATCCATGTCACTTTTCGTGAAGTGAATTTCTGGCCTGCACAACTTTGCAAACAGACAGGACGAAGAACCTTCCTGTCATGTGTGTTTGTTTTGGAACAGCCCTCCAGGGTTGAGACTGCATGAAATAACGGTTTTCACGTAAATGACACCCGCGTGATGGACATTGCCTTTCAGCAATGTTCCATGTGTGCTGCAACACATCCCTCGGCATTCATAATGGTTTGTTTGGACTTGGGTACTTGGTCTCTTGGTGTGAGTACGTCCTGCAGGTGACGAGTTGCTTTTTGTTTTCAAGTACACAAAAGGTCAGGTCCTTTCAATTCACAAGTGCACAACCTGGTTCCAAACAAAACAGGAGTTCTGTCTGCATTTTGGTCGAACACAACCCTCAACAACACCAACTCTCCTCTTTTTGTGTCTAAAGCCTGGTCATGCTGCTATTGAAAAGTAGTTGACAACATCTATCAGCTTCGGAAGAGCAAAACTGCTGTTGTCACCAAACACCCCCCCAAGCAAAACCAAATTCAAAACTGGACCTTTTGCCATTTGGTGAGAAGAAACGTTTGCATCACCCCTGCACAGTGTATTCTGTAATGATGTGCGTGTTTCTCAAAAGTTTGAAGTCACTGCAAAGAACAAATACCATTATTTGCAGGGCAGACGAACGCCACTTCTCTGGCGGACGGCCATCCAGCCCCAGTGCCGGTTGAGACCCTGTCACCAGACGACTCTCCTACCTTGGCCACCATCAAACCCCTGACGGAACCAACGACACCAACACCGCCTTCGTATTTCGTGACGTTCAACGACTCGTTTGGGATGAAACCAGCTCCTAACGCAGTGACCACGTTCCCCAGACCCTCGGGCGGGAGGACTCCGCTGCCTGACCTGGGGTCCGGGGAGTGGAGCGCATCTGGAGAAGCTGAGGACCAATTGACGGGAACAGATGGTTCAGGCGAAGTGTATGGTTCTGGAGAAGAGGGGCCGGAAGAGACGGAGATGTCCAAGGAGACAGGTGTGTCTCCCAACGTGACACACGAAACCGAGGGATCTGGTGATGTTTCATCAGGAACCGTCAACTCAACTTCGATGGAAGGTTCTGGGTCTGGTTTGGGATCTGGAGAGATAGTACCCACTGTCCCGGTTGACACCAACATGGTACCCTTAGAAACGGGCTCTGGAGAGACAGATGATGATATGCTGGTCACACCAACTGAGAGCGCGGAAGAGCCCACAGAAACTTGGTTCCCGTCACCCGCGAGCAGCATCCAAATGGTAAGTGCAGTTTCCTCATCCGAGCGTCATGTTTCGGCTGCGGTGAATGACGCAAACAAGTGTGTTTGCATTTCAAGGGAATCCTAATTTGTGGTTCTATGTTAGATGTACTCTTGAGAACCTCGACCCGTTTTATTAAACCCTGATTCCTACTTTCTGCCTGGGCAAGCCCATGAAAAAATGCGACACGACAAGTGGCTCTTGGCGAGGTAAACAGCGATGCACCGAGTGAAATCTTTGAGTTCGTTGTGACTGCAAAAAAGATGTCTTGATCACAGAGCCAGTCGTCATCATGCAGCAAGAAATATTTTCCTTTTTGAGCATTTTTAAAGCCAGCAGCACTCTGCCGAGCCTCAGGCAACGTGCAATCGCAATTGTGGTGTTCTGTATTTTGGTCTGCAGACCATTGCTTTACCAGAGGGAGGGGGGGAGAAAACCATTCATTTTGTTTGAAGCCCGCGGCCTACCGATGCCGCGGGTTTGTGCAGTCAACCCCATGTAGCTGTCTATGAGGATTGAAACTAAGTTGATTTGCATGGGAGGGGAGGGGGTCCCCCAAACCAAGTTAGTTGCTTTACCCCTTCCCTGAAGAAACCAACTGAAGTTGCTTTCGGGGCAAACCAATGGAAAAATTCAAAAATCTTCTTCATTTCAAATCTCGCTGCCTGTTTTTGGTCGCGGGCTCGTTGATCTTTGATCTCTTGTTTGTTTTGGTGAATGTTACTGGTCACGTAACCAACAGTTCTTTGACCCCAGTTTTGTCACCAGGAAGGGTAATGTTTTCTTTTTTTGCTGTGATGAATGTTACGAGGTCCATTCCAAAGTTTCCATTATGGGGATCAAAGGAACTGAAGATCACCTTCCAAACTCCAGGAAACAATATCAAACACAACAAAAAACCATATTTTTGTCCAAATTGTACCTTTTGTCAAGCTTTGCATTGAGCTAAAGGAGACTTTCCCCTCAACTTTGTTTATGGCTCACCAACAAAAAAAAACTTGGAAAAGAAACCCTATTGTACAGGGCACAGAAATGAACACAACACTTGCAAAGGTAGGTAGTTAATTTCACACAACTTGTTTTTGGGCAGCAGAATGCAACTTTCAAACCAATTGGTGCTTTTGGGATTGATCTCGAAAAAAGCAAAAAAAATCAAGGGTTGGTTTACCCCACCCCACCCCCTTGTCAGATAGGCAGCCATGGTCTGTTTGCTGGAACAATGTACGTTGTGAGCACACTGCCTGCGGCAGGTGAGTTGATCTTGATTCTCTCGATGCTTTTTCAGACCGAAGAGATGGAAACGACGACCATGTTTGTTGATGACAGCAGTTTGATGGAAACAACGCCTACCGACTACGAGCTGGACGAGTTGATTGTTGTGACGCAGCGACCCACCGCGCGCAGAACACCCACCACACCCATGTCCTTCAGGACGACCGATGAGGAGGCCTCGGGACTGGGCTCGGGACTTGACGTGGTGACTGTCTCTCCTCAGCTTTCCACAACTTCAGGCTGGGAAGAGACAACTTTCATGCTGAAGACTACTGTGCCGCCCATCACCCAGGAGGTAGACCCAGAGTCAACAACAGAGGAAGGCAGTGCAGAAGGTAGTGGCGAAATACCTTGGGACATGTTTTCCACAAGCAGCGAGGAAATCCCACTGGAGCTGAGCACCACCCAAAGCACTTCTGATCTGTTGTTGACGACTCCAACAACAGATCGACCACAGAAGGTCACAACTGAAGTTTCTGAAGAATCGGGTAGTGCAGAAGGCAGTGGCGAAGTGCCGTGGGACTTGTTTTCAACAAGTAGTGGTGGGGTCCCGCTGGAGCTGAGCACCACCCAAAGCACTTCTGATCTGTTGATAACGATGACAACCACAAGTTCACCAGAGTTCGCCACAACAGAAGAGTCTGGCAGTGCAGAAGGCAGTGGTGAGGAACTCTTCGCGATAGAGACCACCTCCCAAGCGGAGGCTCCGGAAACCACGTTTACGACAACTGCAGAGGTGACGACAGATTTGGGCAGCGGGGAAGGAAGTGGAGAGATATTAGTTGATTTGTTCACAACAGAACGAGACCGAACGACAGAAACCACCACTGGTGTCGCGTCAACAGAAACCGTCACTGAAGTCACAACTTTAACAACTGAAGTCACAACTGAAGTCACAACGCAATATATCCCAACAACAGTTGTAACAACGACAGAAGTAGCTCCAACTGAAGCAACAACGGAACAGCCCATCGAGGTGTCAACGGTATTTGCGACGACAGCCAACGCTTCTACCTCAGCGAATGGCACAACAATTCTCGCGGTTGAAGTCACCACAGAGGACGACATCTCAATGACCGAAGCTCCTGTGTCTGACTCGACACCAACCATTTCAAACGGAACAACAGACTTCACCTCTGAGAACACAGCTGAAACGACAGCTGTCATGGGGATGACAACTGAAGCTGCCGTGGACACCACCACGATTGAAGAAGGGTCAACTTCAACTTCAGTTCCCAGCACAACAACAACAGAACCCCCAACAACTGAAGTTCCTGAAATCACAACGGAAGGCACATCGGCCCCGACCACTTCTACAGCCGTGCCTGGTGAAGAAGAAACGTCAACGACCCTCAGTGGTCAACCGACAAGTACAACTGCGGTGCTAACACCAGAAAATGTGACTTTTGTGGAGGAAGTGATCGGCATTGTTACGGTAGACACGGTGGAAGGTGGCAAGCCTGCAGAAACAACCACAGCAGGATCAACTACAGAGGAAAGCACGTCAACGACGACCGTCATCACCACGTCAACAACGCCAACAACGACCACCACCACGGCAGCAGAACCTGCAACTGAAGCCCCCAGCACCACTGTCACGCCCACATCTACAACTGTACAGGTTACAACTGTGACAGACACGACCGCCGGTACGACTTCGTCAGTGCAAACTTTTGCTGTGACCAACACCACGTTGCCAGTGACAACCACCCAAGTTCCCACCACGATCGTCCTAACCACGCCACAGCCCACAACTACTGCAAGGGCAGAAACAACCACAAACCCAACCACGGCTTCCGCCATCCCAACCACATCTGTGACCTCTCCCGGTCCAGCCACCTTCCAGACGTCCACTGTTCCCACCGAAGAAACCACCACTACCACCATCAAGAAAACAACCACGGAAGCCAAGACGACCCCGACCAAAACGACGCCCACGCTGGGCGAGGGGAACCCAGTGCTCAAGGGAAGGATCAGGATCACGGAAGGACTCCAGTGGAGCGATGACCTGGCGGACCCGACGTCAGAGGCGTACAAGAAGCTCAACGAGAACATAAAAACACTGGTGAGTCACCCAACACCAATAGAAAACAAAATGCATGCTGGTGCAATGTGGCACAAGGGTGATGAATGGTCTGCGGTCTGTCTGAGTGCAGACCTTGACAGAAAAGCTCACTCTTGAGGGATCACGATCATAATGCTCAGACCAAAGATGATGGACGCGAGTTGGTCCCATCGATCCCATTGCACAGTCATTGCAAAGGTCGATTTATTGACGCCAGCCGCCACACGGAACCGTAGTTCATGCCAAATATCACTCAATGCACATGGCAGTCATTACATCGAGACAATTTTGGAGTTGCGTCCCTTTGTGCCTCTCAGTTTACACATGAAAATGTGTGAAATGTTCTCTTTTTGCACCTGTCTGGCCTCTCGCAATTCAGGCACGAACCGTAAGCTCTCGCATGCAACAGCAAATCAAGAGTTTTACGCCCGTTACACGAAGTATTCTGTTCCAAGTTGTTTAAGATTTTCCCTCAAAGCAAAGGGCTCCTTTTCGAACAAAAAATCTCTCCCCTTTTCACAACCAATGAGATTTTCATCTTAAGTATCTCCAAGACGCCCTCGCCGTTACATTCCAGTGATGTTAATTTCCGAGCCTCTTCCGCTCGAACAGGTCATTTCATCACAGAGCTTATTGTTGAACCTCAGCAAAAAGTTTTGAGACGAGGCGAACCACATGGACAAACCGAACGGAAAAGGGATGTTCTGATTCCAATCGCTTTGTGTTGCCAGATGAATTTCATTTCAATACGTCCTTTTAGCACCTGTAAGAAAAGATCGCTTCGCATGTTTGCATGTTCAAGACTGAGATTTGTTAGAATCCTGCAGTATGTGAATTGGAAAGTGTCATTTTTTGCAAGTGACGCCAACACACTGGCTTGTTTGTTTTCAAGAGTGCTAAATTGTGAAATTTCAAGACATGAGACACGTTGCTTGATTTACACAAGAGAGTTCTTGTGCGAAAAAGTCTGGGCATCTTTCATACATTTCAGGAGACCACAATTGACAGAATCACAAAACTGGCCTGTTCATTGACTTCGAGTCTTTTTCAGCTGACAGACCTGCTTGGTGGTAGCTCCGCTGGAAGCCAAGTTCTTGGAGTTGACAACATCAAATTCAAGTAAGATGTTCTTTTTGTGTGATCAGAAAAACTTCAGAGGTTTGCATGCGTGTATTTTTTCTGTTCATGCATGAGTGAAGGGAAACAAGGTCGGACTGACCGTTGATAGAACGCCAGTTGAAACTGACCAAAAGCGTGAACACGCGCAACGTTCAGAAGAAACTCTTTTCTTTGGGCAGTTGGGGGAAGACCTCGTGGTTCCGCACTTCCCTGGGAGTTTTGCTCTCGTCCATGTTGCCGTATTCGGTGTCTTGAGTCTCATTTTGCGACACAGGCAGGGAAGCGTGATCGTGTCGTTCGACGTGCTCCTCAAGCCAGGCGGCGCGATGAACACGACGGCGCTCGGTGCCGCCTTCACCGAGGCGCTGCTCAAACCGGGCGCGCTCGGAAACTTCACGGCCGATCCCTCCTTCACCTCGTTTGAAGGTACCCAACCACTCGTTTTTCTTCATGCTCACTAAGATTTCAATAGATCTCAGTTGCGTCTTACGTTGTTGTTGTTCTGTTGGAGTTTGCTGGAGTTGGTTCCAGCGTGTAGCGAAAAATCGGAGTTTGCTGAGTTTGGCTTGCGTTTTGAAGGCTAATTTTGTTATCACTTTCTGCATGACCTTTCAGTCTGCATGGCTGTGTGACGCAAATAAACTCATGATTTGTTGTTGTTTGAAAATTCCAAGTGCACGAAAAGAGTTGTTCCCACACAAACACAAGAGCAGAAAGAGGAAGGAAGGAAATAAAAAAAAATGACAACAACATTTACCGTTACCAGATAAAATCACAAGATCCACAAATTATGTGGCCGCACGCAGACAAAACCTTTCGCATGTGGTTTCATTCATCATCCACAAACCATCCGTTGTCAGAGGTTTCCCAGTGGGCATTTGCCGTAGTGCACTTCACAAATGTCAAAATATGGTTCAAATGAAAATGTACTCTTGTTTCCTTTCACAACTTTTTCACACACCAAATCTTGCTTTCAATTTTTTTGCTAAGTTGAATTACGGTGGGAAAGCAACATGACATAAACTAATAAGGCCAATTTTCCACGCCTTGAGACATCATCAACAAACATTTTTGTGAGGTCTCACGTCACAGGAACACTAAGGACCTATTTGCATGTCCTTCTGCAATTGCAATTTCAGTGACAACAGACGAAAGTTTCACAACCACCACGACTTCTCCGTTCGTCTCTTCCACGACGACGGTTCCCATGGTGCTGCAGGAGGCGAAGCCAACTCCAGAGACTTACCCGTTTCCAGACTGGGCCATCGGCATGGTGATCGCTGCGGGAATACTTGTGATATTTATCATACTCTGCTGTATAGTGTTGGTAGGTGTCCATCAAAATCTCCCAAAACCTGTGAGCAGAAATAGCCAACCCCGTGAACACGCGCACTAGGTCGTCATGCAGATTGTAGACTCGGTGCCCTCCGTAAGGACCGTGACTCTCGCACTTTCCTTGTGGTGACCGCTCAAAAAATTGCTGATCCCACCATTGACAAAGAGCCGAGATCCCAGAGGATACTAAAACATCGAGGTGTTGGTTTGCAGCGTTCAGTGATGCCAGCCGTGGTGCGGATGTGGAGTGGGAGGGAAAAAAGTGCGCATGTCCGAGAGACAGACCTCTGGGTACCTGCAAATTCAAATCAAAGAGATCCAACATGCAGGTTTAATCACTTCACAAACTGTTGCGCACAATCCTCGCGGCTTGGCTCCAAACTCTTCTGTACCAAATGTGGCGTCAACATTTTCTGAGCAGCATGGGTCCCGTTGTTTACGTGTGCACATCCCATTTCGCTGATTCTGTTTTCACCATCTTGAACTTTTTTCTGTCACATTTTTTTCCTCGTGTCTTCCTCACAGTGTTGTTTTCCATCCACGACATTCGGCAAGAGAAACTACCTTGTGTCGAGCCAAAGTGACGGCAGTCCCAACAGCAGCAAGATTGAGATTGATATGGGCCTGGATCCTTCGTACAGCGAACAGTCTACTCTGAAGAGAAGCCCTCCGTCCATAAAGAAGAGCCCCCCGCCACCCACCAATGTGCCCCCTGCCCCTCCTGTACCTGCTCTCCCCGCAAACAAGCTCAACGGCAAGGTAATAACATTTGGTTCAAAAAGTTTTCGCAACCCCGTGTTTGCACGGACCAAGTTCGTCAGGTGAAATTACTCAAAGAAAAATCTGAAATCATGTTTCCTTTTGCCTTTTTGAGGCCAGAGTCTAAAATTACAGTGACTGCGGTATCAAAAAACCAAGGCTCTTCACAACGAGAAGCATGTTCTTGAAGGATTGAAAATCGGGCTTCCAAAGCCGATCTGTTCACCGAGAACTTCCAATTGATGCATTCATTCGGAATTCCTCTCAGACTAAAAGGCGTCGCACACAGAAATGCAGTGTGATGCATTGGAACCTCGGCCGTGATAAATTTACAGAACAAATCTAATCGATGACGTGGAACGAGTTGGGAAATTAAATTTCGTGGTGATCAATTGAAGCTCTAATTCCGCCCGAAGGCGACAGATGTGGAGGCCGGTGACGACACGCTCGCGCGTTACGCCGTCAGCAGCGCGCCGGGCCAGGCGGACAACGCCGTCAGCGAGATGGCCGACCTGACCGGGATCTACGTCGTCGACAACGAGACGACCACGACGACGACGCAGCTGCAGGGCGGGACGCACGAGTTCGTCGCCGCCAATGGCTCAGTGCATGTCAACGGCAAAGAACAACTGGTGAGCATTGCAGTGCTTAGGATTCTGCCCTTGTTCTTGTGTATTGTTAAGAAATGTGGTTAGTGTATGCGACAGAAAAGTGACGCTTAATGCAGACCGCATGTTTCTCTTGTAAATTGTTCTGTTTTATTGAACCGTAAAATACAGTGTTTTTTTCTTCCATCATTTTGCTTCAGTTCGATTTTTTCAACTTCATTTGATTGAAAACAACTTAATTTGTTCCCCTTTCGTGAAATTATGTATTTTCAGCAGTTTATGTCGACGCCTTTCTGATGCATGGTAAAGTCTGATTCAACTGATTCAGTTAACATTGTCGCAACAAATTCTGCTTGCAGACTTGGTTGTAAGGAAAGTCCAAAGCTACCACGAATAGGCTTTATTCTAGTCAGGTTGGTACCGATTATTGCATGATCGGCAGTTGTAGCTTGGCAATTGTTCAATTGAAAACTTCCTCTGCACTTGCTCTTGTCAAGTTGATGAAAAATCTTTGCTCGAGTGAAGACACATGTATCGTGCACCTTGAGCAAACTTGAACAATTTGTCAAGCAGGTTTCTCAAAGTTATGCCCACCAAGACACAAAACACACCCGAGTGGTTTTTATGACAAAAGGAGAAAAGGCTTTGTTGATCCTTGTTTTCTTGTGGCAAGGACGGCAGACGGTGTATTGCCGCAATGCGTGCATCATGCTGCTGTTCTCGTGCGTGCGAAGTTTTTGCTGGCATTCCAAGTCATTGTCATGCGAATTGAGATCGCTCTCAGCTCAGTTCCTTTCATTTGCAATTCCACTTTCGTGCCGCTTGCACACAATTGCAATCACCTTGGCCAAACGTAGATTGCAAAGAAACCCGCAAAATTCATAGCATGCACTTCGGATGAAATTGTTTTGACACTGAACAAAAAAGATCTGTTTCAATGTGAGTGACAGATCGAAAGATAAAATGATCGCGTGAGGGGGTGTCAGCACAGACACAATGCCCTGTCGATTCATCGGTCCTCTCCTATTTGGTTGGCTATGGCAACAACGTGTACGTGGACTGGGTCTTTTTTTACCTTTTCACAAATTGTAGTCAAAGGTGGTCCAACAATGCATTTTACTGGAGAAGAACGGAGCTGGTCCGGTTCTTACATAGACCTACCAAGTTAAAAAATAACAACAAACCAGAAATGGTCTAATTTTGTCTTAGTGGTGAAAAGCAAATGAAATCAATGTGTTCGGATCTTAAAACTGCAGCTAGTGGACTTCATACAGAGAGTATATATTTTACTGCACCTCACTTCTTTTCAGATGTGCGCGGCGGCGGACGAGGGTAGCACCAGCAGCATTATCTGCGACGGTTTAGCCAGGACCTTCTACGACGAAATCTTGCAAACCCATGAGACGTTCCTGTAGCTGCTCACTTGAAAAATGCGCTGCAGAAATTCTCTTGGGAATCACGTTCAAACTTTCAGTTGAAAGGGAAGAAATGGATGCATTTCGAGTCAAGCAAACACGTGAGATGAACCTGTGATATTTTAGATGCAGATGGAAAGAGACTGATCAGTACAACTATGAACCACGACATCGTGCAATAGGATTTTATATGTGGGCGAACCTTTTCCAACTTTATTTTTGAGTCAGACGTCTGCATGTGCCGTGCACAGCTGACGCCCTTGATGCTCTTCCGCCACGCAGTTGGTTTTGGACAGTATTTTTTTTCAAAATAGAGCGTACACACGGGTAGACTTCACGGAATTGGATCGTTTTAAGATTTGAAATGGGAGAAAACACGTCTGATCAAGTGGAGCTTGCGCATGTCTTATCTGTAGAGAACAATGTCTGCGATACGAAAACTTTGGGTGGGAAAGGGGTCTCGTTTTAACTCCGACAGGAGAATCTCTTCGCATTTGTCATATTTTTAGAGTTGTAGCTTTTGTACTTTGAACATGAAATAAATCGACACGGTGGAGAAAAAAAATCACACACGCCTTCATGGCCTCGACCAGGGAAAGCGGGCATGTGCAACGACCACTGCTGTCGGTGTTTTTGGTCTGGACAACCAATTGGTCAATTGATGCAACATTTATTGAAGATGAGGCTTCATTTTGACAAGTTTATCCGCAAACAGAGTACATGTGCACCTGAAAAAAGTTGCAATATCACAGCACGACAGTTTTGAATGTTTTGCAAACAAAGTGAAAATGTTGAATCACAGCAAGTCTGCAGGCAGCGTAGTATTCGCTTCAACTGAAGACAACATTCAGATTCTTCCACAAACTTGCATCAAACACAAATTCTTTTGACAAATCACGTCTTTTCACATGTCTGCAAAATTGTGAAGTTCGAGCGAGGACGACAGCAATTTTTCTGGTCATTAGAATTTCCACTCCATCAGAAGAAAATCCGGGGTTCTAGATTTCCCCAAAATTGCAATTGGACACAAAGTAGTCCTGTCCCAATTCTTTCGGGCCACCGGTATCCTAACGAAATCGAATTATCTGAGACATCAATCGACGCAAAGAAATTCTACACAATCGCAAACAAATTCTTCGCGCAACTCATAAGGTTTCAGTTTCCATCAGCCTGAAGCGAAACATAGTCCTTCAGTTGCACGTTTTCACAACGAACATGTACGTCGCAAGATGATTCGAAAAAGGCAATTTCCCACCGCATCAACGCTCTTCCTTTTGTCCCTTCAGTCTGGGTCTGAAAAACAACATGTGAGGAAATAACCGTTCAGATTTTGATTGCCAAGGAAGGTACAGCAAGTTGAACGTCATCGTTTTCTGATACGAACCATCCGTCCGTCCACGATGCTACGACACCGAATTGGGAGGAACGCTTATGTACACTGCAATGCCCGGCCCATCGACTACAAAACCATTCTTAAAGATAACAAGCAGCTGAAAAAGGATTGGGTTTTCGTGGACACCGGAAATGAGACCAAAACTTATAGTCAAGTACGAAGTCCCATACTTAGAAGATGAAAAGTAAACAACAACCAGAGGGGTTGATAAAGTCCAAAACTCAACGATTCTCACCATCCTTGTTGCGAGACCCGCTTGGGGACTGTGCGATCGGAGGCAGCAGCGAGTTGGCGGATGGCGGTCTGGCGACGGTTTGAGCGATCACCGGCACCGACTGGCCGTTCGGTGGCGTCGGCGACACCGCGAACGTTATCGAACCTGCAAAGAGAGAAAGAGTTCTGCCTGATTCTCTTGTCAATGGTTGAAATTCCCCTCACCTGACATGTGGTGCAAAGAACATGACATTCTCTCCAAACTGTCTCCTCGAAATCTTTCTCTCTTTTCGCCTGTGTTCATCCCAGTGTTCATCTCACCTGGAAGACTTTTTTGTCTTGTTGCGCTCCGACCGTCAGTCATTCTGGATAGCGCCATGTTGGTTCTGATGGCCTGATGTGGCAATGTGGCCAAGCGGGCGGAAGAACTCGGTTCAACTGGGCTCTTCATCCTGAATTCAATGTTCAGTTCATCTAAAACGTTCCAGTCTTGCTAAAAAGCTGCACGTTTCTGTTAATAATACCTTGATAGCAACAGATCTTTCACAACACCACAAAATGTGTGGACACAGGCGCTATCGAAAAAAAAACAAACTCACATGACTTGGTTCTGCTTGACAAGCATTCTGTTGATATCCAGCTCCAGCATTTTTGGCGTGTTGGGGTGAAAGTCCCAAGCAGGCTTGAGCGAGCTGTCGTCCTCACAAGCAGCTTCAGACGAAGACGGCTACAAAAAGACGCTTCGACTGTGAAAAACACGAGAATGCGCACATCACATTGTTGTCTCCTTTGCAGACAGGAACGAAACATCACCTGCCAAACAGCATGCTGATGATTCTCAGCGAAATGCTTGGGTCCTACTTGTATGCTTCCTGACAAGTCATGCCGCGTGTGTCTGTTCTGTTGCTGATCCTGGAACACAGCACCAGCAAGGACTATTTGCGTTGCGCAAACCACTGCAGTAATCGTCGATGGTTGAGAACAGGTTGAGGAAGTCAAGACTATTGAACGACACCAAACAACCAAAGCGTTGCGCTTCGCAACAAATGATCAATCAGGTTCTTACTGGCATCTGATGTTCTGGAGATTCTCGTGGAACTCGCTGTTTTCTGCTTGGCTTCCCAACAAACGTATTTGTATGCCTGGAGAACAACAGCAGCACAATCCTTTTCTTTTGCTGCATCCTTGAGTGCAGAGAAATTTTCGACGGAACACACGGATTTTGTGCCAACCGCCTGATGTGACACTCACACAGATTTGTAGGAGAAAGCAGGTTTGATGAGAAAGACACCGGACTCGGTCTCGATGCTGCCCAGCGTGTCCATGAGCGTCGCGGCGAGGCGCAGGCGCTGCTCGCCCAGCGCGTCCATCTGCTCCGCCCAGCGCTGCGCTCTCTGCATGACACACGTGAGAACGAAACCACTCAAACTTCTGCCACGCCTTCTTTGCTTCAAACAGAGAACAAGAACCAATGCGCACGGAAACTGCGGGTGCGGTGTCTCCCGAAAAATGCCTGTGGCACTAAAGGACAATTTCTCCCCAGGTTCTGTGCCATTTGAGAGATACGATTGTCCAAGATGATTCCAAAGCAAAAGGATTTGAAACTCCATCTCACTCATGAGCTGGGGTGGGATGGGAGTTGGGGCATCTTGGCTGAGACGCCAAAACAAACAAACCATCAAACAAACAAATTTCGATTTCTACCACTTCCCCTTGCCCGAAAGGGACATCGCATTATGTTCAAGCAAACACGTGCAGGAACTTCAGCAACTCTCCCTCGTGCACTCACCACAGCTTGCAACGATTCCATTTTGTTGAGAGTTTCAAACACATCCTGGTCCAAGACTTGTGACATCTGGACTCTTTCTGTCGTTAGAAAACACAAAAAATAACAACAAAAACAAAACAGAATGTGGATTTCGAACCAAGAAACAAGGTTATTCTTCTTTCAACTTGAACACAAAAATATTACGAACCTGAAATCACCACAAAAAGGGGACCACAGGACGAGGTGTCGGTCTGCCTTGAGTGGCCAAGAATTTCAAAAGTGAAACATTTTCACGACACTGAACTGTCTTTTCATCCAAGAGCAGGGGGCTGGAGGTCGTCGTGGCGCCATGGGCCTCAGCGCGTGTCTCACGACAGACAGAGCTCACCGCTCACCTTCTACCTGCTTCATCTGAATGTGGTGCACGTATTTGGCGACGAGGTGGGCCAGTCTTCTGGCCGGAATGCTCACGTACTCGTCCATACTCTTCACTGCGCTCTGCAAAGGAAACCGGACGAACCCAAGGATTGCTGTTGTCATTTATTGCACCTTGATTCTTGCACATTTACAATGATTCAAAAGCAACTCACGTCAAACGACTCCTGGCTGAGTCTCCGCTCGTGTAGCGCTCGTTGCAGAACTTGGGTGTTTCTCTCGGAATCTCGTCGTGTGAACATGATGGGAAGTTCCTGAGGAACCTGGGAGAAATCACGTCACATCTCCCATGACTTGCTTATCTTTTGGCTGATGAAGAGAACCAACAACACCAGCAGAAACAGTTGCTAGTGTGAGCTCGATCACGCCCTGGGTGTGGTCCTATCACCTGTGAGGTCATCTCCTGCAGCCGCGCGGCCCGCACCTCGTTGATTTCTCTGCGCAGCGCGTTGATCGTGTCCTGCATCTCCATCATCGCGACCGTGTTGCGCCTGCAGACCACGGTCGCAGAAAACTTACTTCATTACTTTACCAGGCCTCCCAGTTTGTGTTCACAGAAAATAACAAGTTTGAATCAGACCTGAGCTCCTCTTCGTGCTTCTTTGACTGCAGACTGAGCCTGTTTTCTCTGAAAAGCATGCACCAAAGTCAGAGGCCATGGCAAGCCCAATGTTCAGCAAAGGCACCCACTTGTTGAATGAGAACCTCTTCACAGAATCAGTGAACCAAAGCTGGTACCCACAGCGCTCGGCAGGCGACCTGCAGCTCGTGCAGCTGCTGCTGAGCCCTGCCGCGGGAGCTGGAGCCGCTGCGGGGCGGCGCCGCCGCCTCCGCCCCGCGCTCCGTGCTCGCCGAGTCGGGCGTGCCGCGCGTCAGCCGCGTCCCCTCCCGAGACACGGCCAGTGAGGAGACCGGGTACTCCTACAGTGGAGATTCCTCTTCAAACTGTCTGGCAATTTCAGCCTTGTTCCAATTTGGCATCTCGATACCTCCTCCACATGAAAACGTCACACGATACAGACAGTTCGGTTGTTACCAGAAGACGAACTGCAGAGATATTCGTACGCAGATCAGCTGGTTGTGACAAACACGGAACACTGATCGAAAACAATAGCGTGGTGTGCTACAGATAGATGAAGTTCTGCGAGAGGAAACCACGCGTGATGAGAATGCACTCCCGAAGAAAGCACAGAGCGCAGATCTAGTCATTCTTTAGCTTTGGTCCACTTACCCACGAGAAAAAACTCGCATGCGTGTCACTCTGAACCACAAGAGGAAAAGACTTTGTAACTTTTTCGCGACACAAACTTCATTTGTTCAAAAGAAATACTCGTACTGCCAGAAGACGACGTATGTCTTTCTGTGTGCGAAACTACTCACCCTTTCGACAGACACCAGGTTGGTGACGATGTTCTCCACATACTTCAGAACTGCAAGAAATAAGTCCACATTGACTCTTGTCCACTGAGCAGATTTCCCGGAAACACAGAAACTATGAAACTCCACTCACTCTTCTGGATGCTGGTTGTCATCAACTCAAGTTGGGGCAGCACAGTGCAAGTCTTGTCGAGAGACAAGGGCTCCAAGTCTGATAAAATTGATGCCCTGGACGTCATATCTGAAAGTTGGACAATGAACGACAAACAGAGGGTCGACTGCATGGAAACTCTTCATTTCGATGGCTACGAAAGAGAACACACCTCTGTCAACGAAGCATCTGGCCAAAGACTCCTTGAAGTCCACCACAGTTTCGTAAGCCCTGATGTACTGCTCAACGACAGGGTGTTCCGCCACAGGAATCCCGTCCCTGAAACAGGCTGACGTTGAGACGGCGATGCAACAGCATAAACAACACGGGCACCTAACAAAGAGGAACAGGTGTTTTTTATCCTTTTAAAATGGCCAATGTTTATTATTCTGACTACGAATGTCAATGGGAAAATTTCCGTTTCTGCAGAGGGCCCTAAACCGCCGCTCCTGATGATTACCACCAAACCATCAAAACGGAATCAAAACGGACCGTTAAAATTAATTTATCTAGCATAATTTTTTAATCACAAAATGTTGATTTTCAAGCTTTGATCCATCGGGAACACACTACTTATTTACCAGACCGCAATGTCATCCTCTTCCTCAACCAAACTATTTCATGCAAAAGAGAGAGATGCAAAACTTGATGAGCCTCATTTTGCACACTGTATCCGCATGTCAAACTGTTTCAGACTGCATTCCCTGCTCCAATTCGCTTAAATTGACGCAGAACCAGAGGCTCCATTTTGCATGACGGGCACGAGTCAAATTAACAACTGTCATGGTGCAACAGGTGAAGTGACAAACTTTCTGACCTCGATTCAAGCTGGGTGGGCACGTGAGAGAACTCAAGCTTTGGCGTCATTGGTGAAGTGCCTTTGTCATGCAATGGTTTCACTGCACCTGAACTGTGCGTCCGACCGAGTCTGCTGTTTCCAGTCGAGACTACAAGGGTCAACATGCAATTTTCAAGCACACCGGGGATCTGTGTGAGATACATCTGTCACAAAATCTTTTCGCACGTCACCATTGCAGGAGAGCCACAAGGTAGAGACCTGGTCTATCCTTGGTGAAAGGCATGTCTCCATCCTCGTTCAGTTCAGCATCGGACAACACGGACTTGACAGCCGAAACGTGAGTGAGAGAGCGAGACAGGGTAGGACGCTCCTCTTGGGTCGAGTGCGTGGTGTCGGGTGTGTCTCTGCAAGCGTAAACAGCGTGCGTCGGTGCATGCAAAAGTGACACACAGAAAACAACACTTGAGTGCAAACGGAATGTGAACTGATTCCAGATGACAAAAGCCATGCAAACCAAAACGGCAACAAAACAACATCCCACCCAGCCTTTTCGACACAATCGCCGCAAGTTTACCTGCGCTGACCCCGACGAGACGAGCCTCGACTGTCTCCCGACCCGCTCTGCTTCCAACAAACAAAACATTTCACACAGTAAAATGAGCTTGGGCCTGATTCGCAGAACAAATACACAACAACGAAGCCGTAAAATTTTTTTCACAATTATTTTTTTATCTTCCTCAAACAGAGCAATGATCTCACCAACTGGTCGAACGCTCGTGACTTCATCATCTGATAAAGACACCAAAGAAACACTTCAAACAGTTTGTTCTTTCCTTTGGTGCTGCAGGAAATCTCAGACGGGAATGACGGTCTTTCCCCACACAGAAAATAAATCAACATTTCCGCACCTTGGCGTCGTCCGTTTGCTCGAGCAGCTCTGGTGGGATCGCTTCCTCAGCGTCAGCGCCGCCAATGTCCTCAGTCTGCGTGGCGCGGTTCTGAGTCTCGATCTGCAGCCTCTCGACAGCCTCCCGCTCCGCCGCCTGCTCAGCGTCCTGCAAACAGCTCGTCTTGAGACTCGGGCGTCTCTTGGAAAGGGCAGGGGCGTTGTGTTATGGGACTGATGGAACAACAAACCTTCTCTCGAGAGTCAATCAGTTCCTGCAGCTGGGACATGGCTCTGCTCGCCTCTCGCTCAGCAACTGCCTGCATTGAGCCCTCCTCTTGTATTCTCCGCACCAGAGATAGTCTCTCCTGCAGAGAAGATTCGCTAGAGCTCGGACGCAGCGTTCTTCAATTGTGATGCAGATCATGCATTGGGGCGTGCAAAAAGTCCACGACACCCATTGCAACAAGTGTTGCTGAAGTACTGATGCTCACTGATGAAATTTCTCTTGCGACTACAGGATTCAGCAGGATTTTACCAAATTTGGTCTCTGATGTTTTCAATGATGCGTTTGGCTTTGACAGAAATACCTCATGATTTCAAGACTTGAAACACAAAAAGAACGAGAACACCTGCCGATGTAGACACGCGCTGTTTGGACGCAATTGCGTTGATGTTTTTGCACGAGTTGTGGGCGTGTGTGCGGAACACGCCAAAAGAATTTTTCTCACCCTGCAGCACGTGCATGTGTGTGTGTGTGTGTGTTGTTTTTTCTGATATTTTCAAGATGTTTTTCACACACACACACACACACACACACACACACAAACACACACGGAACGCAGTGGTGTGCAGCGTGCAATGCCAGGGGTTGACGGTTCCGTCCACATATTCCAGACAAGGTATGACATGTACGAACGCATTGCAAAAACAAGAACGCTTGTGTAAAACGTACGTCTTCCCATTTGGCTTTGTGTTCCTGGAATTGCGCTTTCAGGGTGTTTACTTTGCTGAGCGTCTTCTCTTCACTGGCCTCAAGCTTTTCTTGCAAACTCATGATCTCTTCCTGGGCCTGGAAACATATGAAGTGAGTCAGCTGTTCCAACGTAGGTAAGTGCAAACAGATCTATTTTGGTTGGCAAAGTACGCGACTGAGCCAGAAGAGAATTTGCATTGCACAGAAAGCCTCACCAGTTTCCTGTAAAGGTCGAATCTCTCCCTTAATTTCCCTCGAGGAGTGTCTCTCTGCAAACAAAACACAGTCACTCAGGGGGTTGGTACCAAAATCAACACAATCATCACAACACATGCACCCTGCAAAGTTTTCCGGAGCGTGCAGATACGGAGACGGAGTAAACAACGCACCCAGAAACTTTCGTCTTCCAAGGAGACGTCACCTTCTTCAACAGCTGGCACGTCTGGATCCTCTGCAGAAAAGCGGTTTTTGGTCAATGGTTCAAATGACATTCATTGCCTTTCTCTCAGTGCATGAACCTTGCGTTCAAACAAAGAACATCCGTATCAGACGAAGATCTACCTGCTGGACTGAGCGTCTCTTCGTCTGCAGAGTTGTGTTCATCACTCCCCTGAAACACAAGTCGTCCACGAAAACGTTCCCAGGGGACTTACGAATTCGACTGACAGAAAGTTTTGAATGACTTACGTAATCAAAAATACGTGGTTCTTCATCAAATGTACTTCCGTCTCCCTGCAAAGAAATATCCAACGTTGCTGAGCACGCGTGCACTGTCTATCCAAAGGTTCGTTGTTGTATCATCCATTGAGAATTTCTGACTTGCTTCTTGTCATACCAACTGGACATCAGAATCGGAGATCAAGTCCCAAACAGATTGACTTGGCACGTCACACCAGTTCCAGCCTGTAAGATTCTCAGTTTGTTTGAACTCTGGTGGTTTCAGAAACACTTAAAACTTGTTTTCGTAGGGTTATTTTTTGCCCCTCTTATGTCTACATGGTATAAAAATTGTCAAGTGGAATATATGAGCAATGACCCTGCTCTGAATTCCGCAAAAGTGCGCGCACACTGCTGCATGTGTGAGATAAATTGATGTCCTTCGTACAGTCCAGTGCTCATGAGTGATGAACTGTTGAAACCTTCAAACTTCCTGGATTATTTGCTGCTGGGAGCAGGTGAACGTTTCGTCTTTGATCAAATGCATTGTGCACAATCACCATGTACAAGGAGGACAGCATCACTTGAATTAATTCTGAAAGTGAGTCAGAGTTCAACAAGATCTCACTGACAAAGAGATAAATTCTTTCTCGTACAGTGATCGCTCTTTGGAATCTGCACAAGTCTGTTTTCGCAAAAGAACCGAAGGACGGAACGGATCTGTTTCTCCATACATGACATGCAGTGCTCGCACTCGAGCCCCGATCCGGCACATTATGCCAATGGCTCGAAAACCCGGTAATCACTAATTTATGAGTTCCTGTGTCAATACCTTGTGCACAAGTATCAAGACAAGGACAGCGATATGAACATAAAAATGCGCCGTTATTGTGGCTATTCCCATTTCGGCCAATAATGACAACTAAGACAACAATCATGACGCCATTAGAGTCTGACAACGAGAATACCACGGGCATTGAGTCGCGCTATGAGTTCACCAACAACGGGGGTCACACAACATCTACTCTGACGTGACCAACCAGGAGTAGATGTTGTGTGACCAGGGAGGGGGAGGGGCATGCAACATCGACTCTCAGGTGATATCCACTCCAAATTGGTCACCTCAAAGTTGATGTGACCTGAGAGTGGATGTTGCATGCCCCCCAGTCACACAACATCTACTCTCAGGTGACATCTACTTGGGAGTTGATGTTGTGTGAGTAGGAGGTGGGGGTGGGGGACAGGTCACACAGAATCTACTATGGGGGTGGGAACAACAACAACAGATCAACCCTCACGATTTCTCTGCAAAGGAAGAACAAGAACACCCACTGGTGCAGACATGCGCCATGTCCAATGCTGGTTGCACGAAATTACGATGACTGCCACCTGGACGTACATTTTCTGAGAAGCCTTTGGGATCAGTCACACCAAACATTTTCACAAATTGCTGCCTGTTGGAGGGGGCGAGAAAGAAGGAACAAGCGATCAGAAAGCAGAAGCACGTTCCACTTGACACTCCACATTTTTCATGGCCGAAAAAATTAAGTTCCAAAAATGTTACATGAGGGTTTGTACTGAAGTCAAACATGATTTTTGTTTCTTTGTAGTATTTTCCCAATAACTGTGCAGACACCTTCTTCCCCGACACACAAACAACAAACCTCAGACACCAGAGTCATTGAAACAAGCGCGCTCAGGGCGCGAAGCGTGCCCGCGCTTTGCGATTTGAAACTGGTAAACTTGAAAGAACAGGAGGAAAGGAAAAGAGACAACAGGGGAGTCAGGGAGCAAATGTCTGCACCCCTGCCCAACTTATGCGACTCTCCTCACTCCCCGTCTCTTTCTTTTCCTGTATTCCCCTTTCCTGCTTCTTTCCTCTCCCTCATTTTCCAGCTCATTCTCTTTTTCCACCCTTTCCCCTTTTTGCTGCTTTGTCCCCCTTTCCTTCATTTTTACTTGTGAACAAGATTGACTGTCATTTGCCAGCGGACAGTTGGAGAGGACAGAGGCATTTCTGAAGCACTCTTCGCGACCATAACAACGCAGCTGAAGGCATTCGAAGAGAACGAGACAGAGAAAAGAAGAAGATGAAAAGGAATAAAGAAAGAAAGAACAAGAACACCTCGGCATAAATACGCGCCGACTCCAAAGCCGAGAAGACACTTCACATTATCCATGAGTCATCACTCTCTGAGCTGCACTTGGTGTTCTCACTTCAGGGGGTTTCCATGCACAACATTCAGAAAGGGCGTCAGGAGAAACAAGGAAACTTCCGAAAGAGGACGGAATGGGGCGAAGGAGGTGGGCGGGGGCAAGGAAGGTTGCCCCCTTAAATTGCCCCGTGATATTCCCTTTGTTTCTTTCATTGCCCCCCCCCCCCACCTTTTATTACATGTCTGTTTTTCCACATCCATTTCTCTCTTTGTGCCTTGCAAAGTCTGGGCAGTAATCGAGAAACCCATCCCTCCAACAACGAACCGGTTCCGCAGTTTGACCGACAACAGTCCATCTTGATAATCGCACGGACAACAGCCGTGTGACACCACCCCCCCCCACCCGCCCGCCCAAAAAAAAAAAAAGAAAGAAAAGAAGCAACAAGAACAACCAGAAGTGTGCTCACCGTGAGTTTGTATATTTCCTCTCGGTGTTGCAGCTCCAGTTGTTCTAGCTCCAGCTGGTGTTCCTTCTTCAGATCCTCCAACTGCTTTTCGTGCAGGCGCGTCAAATCTGAAGCGTTCCCACAGAAGGTTGGTCCAACACAGAGCTTCAACTTTTCATTTTCAGAGATTCGTGAAATAGTAACACGACAAGCATCAAGCGACGAGTCAAAAATCGTACGTATCGATAGCTGCGTAAACTGGTGGTCATGACTGCTTGTTTTTAGGTGATTTGAACCATACATTGTATAATGTATGGTGGTGAAAATCACCTATAGGCATCAAGAGGCAAAATGTGTGAATGCGAGTTTGAAAGTGTTCTATTTGTTCAATTTTTGTCATGTTTGGTTTTTTATTCACTTTTGGGCTGTAGTTGATGCACAAAGTGTCAAAAGAACAAATTTTTGATTTTAAGTGTTTTTATGGCCAAAAAACCAATATGGCTGACAAGGTGAAATTGGGGTATGGCTGTACAAATGGCTTTATAGCTCAGAAATGGTTGATATCTGTTAAAGGAAGTATATTGAGAAAATGTAGACAACTGCTTGGGCTAAATTTTAGAATTGGTGATTGGTTGCCATGGTAACATTTGTTGCTGTTTTTTTGTTGGCTGAAAGTCAAAATGTGAGTTTTGGGTTTTTTGGATCAAAATGTGTTGCGCACTGCACAGCAAAATTGTACAAAGTATCAAAATTTTTATTCTAGTAATAGTAGAAAGTATTGGTGGTA
>JAAUXT010095861.1_pt1 | contig 26906 bp, 31 predicted proteins | sample 7278171 | NCBI WGS metagenome assembly JAAUXT01 (sample SAMN14350112, study PRJNA611818) | marine sediment metagenome | isolation source: surface marine sediment (1.8m) | place: French Polynesia: Moorea | collected 2018-08
CCAAATCAGAGCAAGGTAAATCAGAGCAAGGCAAATCAGAGCAAGCCAAATCAGAGCAAGCCAAATCAGAGCAAGTGAAATTTCCTCAAATCACCATGAGCTCCATGGAGCTATTTTTTAGATCCGCAATTCGTATCCGTTTTTGTCCACTTTCCTGGCGATATTTGCAAGGTCGGTGCCACCTCCCAGAAGAAAAGCATTGCAGTTGGACAACCAATATTTCATTTGATCCTGAAAAAATAACAGCTGGAAGAAGCGAGTTTGAATTGCCGGTGCAACAAAATGGGGAGGCATGGACCTAAAATAGCTAAACACCCTGTGCCTTCTGGTTTCAGGTCGGACCTGAAATGACAAGACATCCCCGAAAGATGCCACTCAGAGCCTTGTTGAGTGTTTGGCCATTTCAGGTGGGACTTGAAATGGCCAGACACCCATGTTTGGGATGTCTGGCCATTTCGAAACACCGGAGACCAGCTGTGACAGGTTCCTTGTTTTGGCCGTCTGTAGATGACATGTTTTGGCAAGTTCAGTGCGGTTTGAGAATCGATCTGTGTGCACGTTTTGCCTTTTGCAGTGACGCAGAGAGCGAACCACGCGAGGGACACGTTGCTGGAGTATGACGTCAGCAGGCTCGACGGGTGAGTGCGACTCGGATCCAGTTGAGGCGGACTTTCCCCTCCTCGCGCTTTGACCCCTGAAAAATGGCTTCAACCCGCGACTGAACCCCAAAACATTTGTCACATGAGCGCAATTCTTTCCATTTCGCACGTGGAATTGTTCAAGTTTAAAATTGAGGTCCCTGTGAGGTGTGAGTGAGGATTCCCACCCATGGTCACCAGGTCCTGGGTCCGCCCAGGTTCAGCTGTCGTACTCGGTGCGGAATGTGAATTTAACACTGATGTGCGTGTTTCCCCAATCATGATACAATCTGACACATCAAACACAGACTGAACAACACTTGTGTCATGGTGAAGCTGTTGGTGCAGTTATGGCAGTGCTGCTGAAAGTGCGTTCTTCACAGCTTCAATCAACATCCCGCTTTTAGGGACATTACCGTGCCTCGGCCATCAATGCACATTTGTACCATTTGCACGGAAAACAAAGTTGTGTTGTTTTTGCATTTGACACCCATTTGCAACATCGTACGTGCACACAGATTCCATCTGCACATTGTTGCCACAAACTCACAGGTATCAGGTTGTAACAGGTGCTCACGGAGAAAATTTGCACACGCTTGACTGCCTGTGACTGGAAGCCTGTTTCCTTTCTCTCACACGAGATGTGAATGGACAAAACAGCCGATCTCCCTCTGTCCCCAGCAAAATTTGCAAAAATCCAAACAATTTTTGATCCACAATGCCTTGCAGTTGAGCTCAGGCTCAGCGCGTGTCAGCACTGACAGTTCTTGTTGGGGGTGTTTGTCACGTGTTGACTGTGCCACGTGTTGTGTTTGCAGGGTGTGTTGCGTGGGCGGGGACGGGATGCTCTCCGAGCTGCTGCACGGGTTGTTGATGCGCGCGCAGCGGGACCACGGCGCCGACCACCCGGCGCCCGGCGTCGCGCCGCACCGACCCAGCCTCAGGATCGGCGTCATCCCCGGGGGTCAGTCAACTCCGAAATCACACAGGACAGTCAAACAAACATGATTTGTGGTTTCTCACCAACAATGAATTCAGGGTTTGGTCAGAGGGTAAAATTTTTGAGGGTTTGAGGGGAACTGGTTTCCTTCCCGGTTCCACCCGACTCGCAAGGAACCAGGTTTGACCCAGTGATTCTGCTCAACAAACACGAATTGGGGGTGAACATTCAACAAGAGCTGAATGAAGGAGTGTCGTTGCAGGTTCGACGGACACGGTGGCGTACACGACGACCGGGTTCAACGACGCTGCGACCTGCGCGCTCCACATCATCGTCGGTCAGTGCACACGCAGTGTGACGATCTGCCGACGGCTGGGCATTGACACCATGACTGGAAAATCCAAATGCGCATCCACCATTCCAACTGATGACAAGCCCCTCCAACTCTCCAGAAATATTGCTCAAGACTGCCCAAAACAGAAAACAATGACTGCTAAACACAGCCAACTTCCCAAACTTGACCGAACCAAGGCTGTGTGGTCAGAACCTGTCTGTATGCCCACTGGGATTCAGACCTGTCCATGGCCTGGTTTTGTCGCAGACGGTGGGCCGACTGCTGGGTGTGGCTTGCTCTCGTTTTGCTTCGTTCTCACTTCTGTTGTCAGCACTGGCGCAAACCATCGGCATTTTATCAAAGTGCACATTTCCCAGCAGATGGCGCGCGTCCACGTCCGTGGGTGTTCTTGTTTCTGCAGGAGACAGCATCAGCATTGACGTGGCCACGGTGCACAGAGGGAACCAGTTCCTGCGCTACAACGTGTCCATGCTGGCGTACGGCTACTTCGGGGAGTGTATCGTGGCGAGTGAGCAGAACCGCTGGATGGGCCCGCGGAGATACGACTGGGCAGGTGGGTACGACTGGGGCCAATGCGTACGCGTCATTGTTGACGGGATTCAGACGGGCACGTATCTACACCATGAAGTGTTCTTGTTGGAGAGGTTTCCACGGCTGAGGCGTGCGCGTTCTCATTGACAGGCTTCAAGAAGGTGATGGAGCACAAGGTGTACGATGGGGAGGTGACGTTCCTTCCGAGCTCGGAGAAGGAGAACCACCCGAGGGACGGGACGCGCTGCAGGGCGGGGTGCGTACCCGATACCTCCGGCAAACTCGGGCTCTGGGTGGGAGGTTGGGAGGGAGCACCCGATCCTTGGGAGCTGAACTCTAAAACTTCAAAAAATTCTGCGTGTGGAAATGACCAACACAAAGGGGGCGGGGAGATTTGTGGCTGAGATGGGGGCGGGGCAGAAGTAAATTGAAATGGGTTTGAATCAGGTCAAGCATCTTGTATTCACGTTGTGTATGTGTCCGTCCCCAGGTGTCAGATCTGCTGCTCCTCGCCCGGCGGCGGTGCAGGCGACGAGCCTGGAGCTGCGAACCAGACGGCGAAACCAGACGAAATCCAGGTTCTAGGTGCGCACTTTTTGTGGCAGAGTGAACAAGGAAGGTGCATGAGTGTCCGCTCTACATTTGTTCAACGGGACTGTACTCGTATTTCCTCAGAACGAGGGTGACCAACTTTCGGGGTGCACGTCGCGGTGAAGTGGTTTCGCGTGTGGTGTAACTCTGTTGAATTTGCAAAGCGGCTTCGTGTGTTTCAGAGAAGGAGGGCTGGCAGAAAGTGAAAGGTCACTTCATGGCCATCAACTCCTTCTGCATGAGCTGCAAGTGCAAACTCAGTCCCGAGGTACGTGCGAGAACCACGTGTTCACGCGCGCCGAGCCTTGTGGCAGTGGGCGCAAAAATTGTCACTGCAGTTCGTCCGCAATAGTTTCACACCCGGAAGCTGAAGCCGAAACAGTGTTCACGTGGTCGTTAGCTCGTTTACTGCCTTGCAATTTACGTGGTCCAACATGGCCGCCGCTCAGGCCAGGCGCGTCTCTACATCGGAAAGTGTTCTTGTTCACCTGATATTTTCAGTGAAGTGGAACATTTGTTTGGAGCTGCACATGTTTTGTCAGAACTGCCTCAGCACCAGACGGACGTATTGCAGGGCCCGTCGCCGTGCTGCCACCTGGGGGACGGGTACCTCGACCTCGTTCTCGTGCGCGAGTGTTCCCGCAAAGACTACGCCAGGTTCCTCCTCAGATGCACCAGTCGCACAGCTGATCAGGTGAAGCTTCTCGCAGGGGCGGAGCCAGCGGGGAGGCAGGCCCTTCCCTGACCCCCAGACGGGTCCCTCCCTGTCCCCGAGAGAAGTTATTTTCCTTTCCCAATTTTGTGCCACAGGCGCAGAGTATTTGTTCCTTCTCCCGCGTCAAAACACAGTTGAAAAGTGCCAAGTACTCTCCCCCACCCCTCGCCAAGACGGTCTCCCTTCACTCGACGCGCTCCCGTCTGGTTGTTTGCTGCGCGGTGGGTGCCCACGTCAAAAAGAACCTGTCGAAGGATTGTTTTGCTGCACCAAATAACACAGCTCTTTGCGGTTTTCAGTTCGACTTCCCGTTCGTGTCAGTTCACCGGGTGAAAGCGTTCAAGTTCCGGCCGCTGAGCGAGGACACCGAGGACACGCACGACCCGAGCGACACCAAGTCCGACGGGCAGCTGCGTCTGAGGAGCAAGGTGCGTGAGATCGTGATGTGAAGCGAGAGCAGGAAACGATGCAGCTCGCTTTGTGGAGCTGAGCTTGAACATGTTGGCGCTGTCTGGGAAAGGTTGTCCCCACACGTTTCTGGGGTTGTCGTTGAGTTGCAGCCCAGGAAGAGGCCCGTTTCAGTCTGTGCCCAGAGGGTAGTAAGTTGCTATCAGAGGGCCGCGGCTGAGGGGGCCGTCCCAGCATGAGACAGTATGGGACTGGGGCCAGGCAGGGGACGCACAAGTACAATTCCACAAGTCTTGCGACTTCAGACGTTCTTCTCAATGCAAGCAAACTTGTACGTTTCATCAGTTTGGGTGCTGATGTTTGTTCAACTTTCACCTTGCGGTTGTGCTGTTTTACGCAGACGCTTGTTTGCACTGACAAGTGTTCTTGTTTCGGCAGCTGACGCACAGCTCTGTGTGGAACTGTGACGGGGAGGTGCTGGAGGAGCCGGCGCTGGACGTACGCGCGCACCGCCAGGTGGTGCGGCTGTTCGCGCGCGGCGTCGAGGACGACGTCAAGGACGACGCCAACAGGTGTCTCAACTGCGCCAGCCAGTCGTGAGACGCGCCGCGCCGGCGCGACGGGAGCGAGGCCGGGCTCGCTCAGGGTGCGCCACGCGTTGCGTCTCTGCTCAAGTCAAAACAGTGTCGTTGCTTCGGGCGTTGCGTCCATTCATGTGCAACGCGTGGCGCATCCTGTTTTGAAACGGACCTCAACAGAGGTTGCATGAGATTGAACTGAACGTGCTTTTTGCAACGGCGTGAACGTGGCATTGGTTCTGACGTTGTGTGATCTTCTTGTAACGCCAACGAATACGGAAGGTGGACACTAGCAATTCCAAGACGTCGCTGAAGCCTTTCGTGGGCGCTCAGCATCGCGCTTTTGACGTTCTGTACCCAACGGCCTGCACACTTCAAAAAGGAAAGCAAAAGTGTATAATTGTGGGCTGAATCGTTACATGTTGTGTCGTTGTCTTTAGACTCTGGTAGACACGTATCCCAAGAAACTTTTATCATTCCAAACTTTCAATGTGGATTCCATGTTAGAGACTTAGTCAAAGTGTCGGTGTGCGAGCGTGTCGGTGTGCGAGCGTGTCGGTGTGCGAGCGTGTCGGTGTGTGAGCGTGTCGGTGTGCGAGCGTGTCGGTGTGCGAGCGTGTATTGGGTGTGAGTGTCGGTGGGTGTGGCCAGATCACGTTTACACTGTTGCGAACAACGTATTGTTTGACAGTTTCGTGTCAATTCATGACAAGTTCCTTCTGTGAAGCTGAGTCTTTCAGGCCCAGAGTTTTATCTCCACACCCATGTTGTTTGGTATTGTCTAGTCATATCAATTTTCCACATAGATCTACAATATTTTTTACATTTTGGCACAATTTCTGTCACGTTTTTGTCGAGCACATTCCAACGCAGTGTCACAGTTGTCAAGCCTGTAATGTTGGTGCACTGTTCTGTGGTGTTGCTGTGAGGGCGTTCCGTGCTCGGTTCGTGCATCGTGTTCAGCGTTGTTTCAGCGCCGCGTGAAAACACTGTGATCCTGTGGTGACAGCGTTACACCAAAGCTTTTGTCATTCCCACAAGGCGCTGCGAACAGTGAGCAGCTCCTGGGTTGAATTTCCAGTCTCTTGTCCCAGGTTTCCAGCAAAGTTCACGACTGTTTTATGTTGACTTCCGTGAGTGGACTCTTGAACAGACCGTCCTGTTGGTTGAACTGGTTGTGTTGCTAATTCTGGCTCTTCACTCCATTTCAAACACACGTCCCAAGCTGAGTTGTTCTCTTGCCCCGACATTCAGTTGTGTTCAATTTGTTCCTGTCGGAATCGCGTGAGAGTCAACAGAGTTGTTTTCTCTCTCCGAACAGACCTGGCTGTTCGTCTGCACTCCAAATATCCCCGTGTTGGAACTCCGTGCACTGACATTGTCATTCAGTTTTTGTCTGCGTTTGCAAACAATAAATTGAACAAAACTGAACTTTGAATCGTAAAAAATACTTTATTAGTCCGAATATACTCTCCATTCTGTACAACTGCACCAGTCTCTCGGTGACACTTTTGACTAGTTTTCGCCGTTCGCACGTACGCGCGACTTCGGAAGGCAAAACTCTGTTGCTCCACATCATTCAAAATCACCTTGAAAATGTCAAGTTTTGTGTCCAGCAGAAAGACAACCACCGTGTGGGGAAACAAAACACGACAACACTGTTTGGTACGAGTCCGACCAACATGTCCAGAAAACGAAAAGCAAACCAGATTTTCGGTGTCCAAACGACAGTGACGAAGTTTTGGATTCTATTCTGAGCAGAAAAAGCTAACGCAGCGAACCTGTTGATTTGGGACAAGAACAAGAGTGCGGTGCCTGATTTGTGTTGGTCTTATTATCGTTCAAGAACCCTGACACAGACCAATGGACTGGGGCACGGATAAACATTGTTCACAACAAGCAACCACAGTTTTCCTTTCGAACTTTACACACGATAGAATCTAACTGAGGCGGATCTTGAAGCAGAGCAGCCAGCCCACTTTCTTCCTACGTGCCAACAACAGCTAGAACCGTACACCAAACTAAATGCCAGTCAAACTGAGGTAACATCCCCAAATTGTTGTACACAGAAAATGTGGGAACAAAATGCAGGTCAGCAACATTCCTTTGCAAAGCCATGGTTGAGGGTGTGTGTGCCCCTGCGTGAGACACGCACTCATCACAGACAATTGAAACACGAGAACAAATTGTCCCAGGGGGATGAAACCCCTGGGGAAGCCCTGACTCAAATTCAAAAAGGAAACGGAGGTTCAATTTGTGTCCGCGCCTGTCATCCCTTCCCCAAAGTCTTCATTCAAAACCGAAAAACTTGTGCAAACTGAGGTTGTGTGAATCTTGGCTTGGGTCGTACAATGTGAAAAACAGAATCTCGACCAAACGCCAAAAGAACCCCGTCCCGTACACGCTGATCGCAAAACACCCCATCCCAGAGGTGGTTACATTGTTCTGAAAGACAAGACCAAAGCCCAGCGCTTTGAAAAGGTGAGCTTCGAAGATTGCCCGTGTCCCCCTGATTCTGAAGTGGCACGACTATCATGAGCACACGGTGTGAGTCGACATCATGTTCCCCACTCGCTTCGTCACCGTTCTGCACTTTTGACCTGCAGCAAAAAGAGACGCGTCAGAAAATCTTGTCACTATTCTTGAAAACTTCAGTCCATTCTGTGTGCTTCGAGCTCCAGTCCGGAGGTGTGTTTTTCTTGCGCGTTTGAAATGACCCTCAGCTTTGTGAAAACGGCATTGTGGGCGGTTCACTCACCTCCTCTGGAGCTCTTCTGCGTCTTGGTCTGGGTTTTGCGCGCATGCACGTGGTGCCCGTTTCCATGGTGATGGTGGTGCTGCTCGCGGTGGTGGTGGTGATGATGCTGGTGGTGGTGCATGTCGCTGCCAAAACCCATGTCGTCAAACAAGCCTGAAGTCATAAGCGAAGCACAATCTTCAATTTTCTTTTCACTGTTCAATTCAGCTCACTGCTGACCGTAGCAACTGTGGGTGTTGCACATCAAGTCTCCAAGGCAACAGCTTTGCAGCAGTGAATATTACTTGTGATCCAACTGTCCTCGAACTCAGTTGCGGCGTGCTGCGCCTTTGAACGGCAACGCAACTGCAACACGGCGCGGGACGCAGCCGGCGTTTCTCGTCTCTGCTTATCTGAGGTCTTTAAAATGCGCTTTGAAAAACACAAGGGCGGATCCGTTTCTTGATTGAGGGGCGGTGACCGTCTTGGGAAGGAGGTGTGTGTGTGTGGGGGGGGGGAATCAACTTCAGCTCAGAAGAACAAAGCCATTTGAAAGAGAAGAAAATTTTGTGTTTGAGTTCGAAATCAGGGGAGTCCTTTTTCGTGAGGGGCGGAGCGGACTCCCTCCACAGTCGTACCGGATCCGCCCCCGACGCACCAGGCAACAAACATGAACCACTTCAACAATCAACATCAACATCAACATCTGACGCTCAGATCAATACCACGGCCCGAGTCAGCGTCATTCGGTCCACACAAAATACTCTTCTTCCTCCTCGCGGTCGAAGGCAAAAGGACACACGCCGGTAGATCCGTAATCCTCGTTCTCCTCCTCCTGCTCCTCTTCTTCGTCATCGAGAAACGGATACTCGGCAAAACGCGGATGTTCCGCATTGTGCGGATATTCTTCCCAGCACTCTGCACAAATATCGGAATCTGAACCATTCCGAGTGAAGAACCAATCGTGACACCACAGAAGACTGTCCACCGAATGTTCCGAGAAAGGCATTTCAGGTGCAACAGATATTTTTATCAACCCGAAAATCATTCGCTTCGTGCACACTTTTCTCAACAATGGCAGACAGTCAAGAGTTGCACCAAAACAATTCTGAAGGCAGTGATTTCCTTTCTCTGAGGACAATGCTGGTCGCTGCAACAACCATCGAACAACACACACCTGACAACTCCAGAGGCGCGTCCCAACCAAAACCACATTCAGCAACGTTTGTTCTCAACCCACCTGAAAAAGGGTCCCCTCCGGCCTCTCCGAAGAAGCTGTGGAAGTCTCCGAACCCGTTGTCTCCGCCGCCACCTCCTCCGTTCTCGGCGTCGTCCCCATCATCGTCCGCGAACAGGTCGTCGAAGTTGAAGAAGGACCCGTGGAAGCCGTTCCCTCCGCTCCGCTTCCCTCCTGCACACGACACAACGACAGCGAGCGTCAGCACCACACGTGCCACGGGTGGATCCAGACAGACTGGGGTGCTTCCCATGACCCTCGGGAAAAAATTTCTCTCGCCTCAATTTGCTCTCCACACGAACAGATACTTTGCCACGTTTTTCTTTTCACCACACTCTTTGACCAAATCCCCATCCCCCGCCCTCGGCAAGCGATTGTCGGAGAAATCAAAAAACTTTGCAACAACAAAAAGCCCAGTGAACAAAACAAACCACAGGGTGTCCAGCGGCAGGACAGGTGAAAAAAAGTACCGGTACGAAAAGTGGGACATTGTTTGAGAAAAATTGGGATGAAAGAAGAAATTTTCAGCCAAAAAAGTTGGACAAGACTTGGAACAAAACGTTTCAACCATAAAGGATTTGTTTTGTGTAAACAGACAAAAAGTGCCAAAAATCTTGCTCCTCACTGAGTTTGAAAAAGTATCTTGCAAAAGTACGACGCTGGACACGCTGAAACCAAGCGTATGGTTGACAGGATCGTACAGAACTGATCAACCACACTGACACATCAACGTCTGTTCGCGTGAGCCAAGGTTCGGCTGCCAAGAGCCGCACGTTTTCGTGCCTGATCAGTTCTTCACCAATCTTTGTCTGAACTGGACTCTACCTACGAAATACCAAATTTCATCTTCATCATCTTCGAACTCTAAACGAGTTGGGACAAAACAAACATTCACAAACACTTCTCGTGATGCAAAAAGAACAAAATGTACGACGGACCCACAAGATGGATTTGACACTCTACCTGAAAACCCACCAAACGCTTCGTCAAATCCCTTGAAGAAGTCGTCAAAATTGAAGTTGAAGTCGCCGAAACCGCCTCCTTGCCCGCCGTTCTCAAACGCTTTCTCCCCGTATTTGTCGTACAGCTTTCGCTTCTCTTTGTCAGACAAAATTTCGTAAGCTGCAAAAACAGAATCAAATGTCCAGCAACAATTCCCCCCATCATTTATCTTGGTGTGGATCAAGTTTGAGCGCAGGATTCATACTGCTTCACTCTTCAATGTTTCTCAACATTCACATTTCTTCAACTTCAGACTCACCTTTGGCAATTTCGACGAATTTGGCTTCAGCTTGCTGCTTGTCCATGTCTTTGTTTTTGTCTGGATGGTACTTGACTGCAAGTTTTCTAAATGCTTTTTTGATGTCTCTCGCCCGGGCATTCCTCGGGACTCCAAGTATTTCATAATAGTCTTTCTTTTTGGCACAGATCGGGTGTATTTGTGTGAACGTAATGCAGGTGTAGACGGCAGACAGCAACACGATCTTCGAGTAATGCATGGTGGTCTGAAATCAACAATGGTTTTATATTCAGTTGGAAGAAGACCTCTCAATTCGTTGCTCGATCCCAAAAACAGTGAGTGGTCCTCCCAGAATAACAGCCCTACAACCCACAAGGTCAGTTTTGACTGCCTCCGGACAGCTGATCGAGGGGGGGGGGGAAGGGCGGGGCCCTGAAAATGGCCAATTGTCCAGACAAAAATGTGCCTCCAGTCAGGACGTTTGTCTCCAGATCTACCTGGATGTTTGTTTCTAAAAAGGACAATTCTGGAACCTCGACCAGCACCTGCTGTCGGAAATTTCCGTAGAGTCTTTTGACGCTCAACAAATGCAAATCCAACAGAGATTGCAAACCAAGATTCCAGATGGCGATCTTTGTAGTGATATATATCACAAGCGAACAGGTTGGTACGAGGATGCATTTCTAAATGATCGGATTGGCATGACGACTGAAGCGACCGATTTTGCCTTGTTGCACTGAGGGTTTGCGACCGCTTTTCCGGCACGCGTTTGCCGATGTAAAGAAACACCTTGTGCACTCATGTGAAACTTTGTTGACATCCAAAAAAAAGTGTACAGGAAGTCTCTGAACAAGCAGGTTTTTTAGTTGGGTGGATGTGTCATCCCTTCAAAATAATGTCTGCGAAATTCCACACATTTGTGAATGTGAGCTACCCAGTCAGAGAAAGCCTTCTTCCACTCAAAAGAAGGGATCTGTCCAATCATGGAATCAACTTCTTGGATCAGATCCTTGACGTTGGCATAGTTGTGACCATGGAGGCGGCACTTGAGGAGGGGGAAGAGGAAAAAATCACAAGGGGCAAGGTCAGGGGAGTAAGGGACACGTTCAATGTTCATTCTTTCTTGGAAGTTTTCTGTGATTCCTACAGAGTGTGCACTTGCATTGTTGTCGTGAAGCAGGTAAGGATGGTCTGTTCTTCTCTTCCAAAGGTGAGGTCGCCTGTTGCAGATCACCAAATGCAGCTGTCTGAGGGCAAACACATATGTTTCAGCATTCACTGTCCCTCTAAGCACCCAATGTCTGTAGATCAATCCATGAATGTCAAAAAAAGCAATCAACATCGCCTTCTTGCAGTTCCTTGGTCTGTCGACAACTTGAGGATGATCCATCCCTTTGGCTAACCATTCCATGTTGCCAACTTTGGAGTTTGGATTCACTGTGTAGAACCAGCTTTCGTCTGCTGTGATGACAGTGCTGAGCCAGCCTGGTTCTCTGCACTTCAGAAGGAAACTGTTCATCAAGTCACTGCGCTTCTGTCACTGTTGTGCCATCAACTCATGGGGAATCTGCTTCGCTGCACACTTCTTGAGATGGAGGTCTTGCTGTATGATCATCCGGACAGTGTTGTAGGAACAGCCAGTTTCATTGGCAACCTTGTGCAGACCACTCCTGCGGTCATTCTCCACCACCTGTCTCACTCTGTTGATGTTTTGGTCAGTGCGCACAGACCATGGATGACCAGGCCTCGCCAAGTCACTCATCTGTGTCCTGCCCTCTCGAAACTGTTTCAGCAGATTTGCAACTTGGGATTTCTTAAGTCCATCTTGACCAAAAACTTTCCACAAGTCCAGCACGATTTCGGCACAGTTGTTCCCAAGCTGCATTTCAAACCAGACACAAATCCTTTGGCGGACAGACACAGGAACGTCACCCTTGTCTGCCATTTCCACAGCTCAAGTGAGCTTCGATCTGACAGTGCAGGTGACCTTGGTTGACCATTGAGAGACACACGATCAGCTGACTAAAAGCACACATACCAATCGGTCGAAAAATCAATGGTTCAGTCATCATGCCAATCCAATCATTTAGAAATACATCCTTGTATCTCAGGAGATACCAACCTGCTCCCAAGGGCAGGAACCTCCGTATTTATTTATGTCATTCCAATCACACCACTGGTGAGGGGTGGTTCTAACATTTGGGACTGGTGTGTCACACCACACTCCTCCCCCACCAGGGGATGCTGGCATCAACAGACAATTTTTAACATTCTGAATAATTTTATAATAATTTATTAGATAGAAAATAGATAAATAATAGCACAATATTTATCACTATTTTGCTGGCTTTAGCCTGCATCCCTCCTGTCTCAAGCAAGCCATTGTCAGGTTTCTGCTCCACTTTGAGGAAACAAATGGTGTGCCAGTGACACCCTGCAGCTGTGGGGGCTACTGAGGCCCATTTCCACTGGTGGGGGCCTGTCCCCAACCAGGCCCTTCGGGCCCTCATCCAGAGCATCGCGGCCGATGTGGTTGCATCACATCAACAGGTACGTGGCTCTCAGCTAAAGTCACACCACACTTGACAAGACACTGCCAGTGGCTGCACCCATTTTCGCTCACTTGCTATGGAACTAGACTCAACCCAGCACTGGCTCAGAGTCCATTGGGTCCACCTTCTCTGAATGTCACGCAGAAAAGTGTCCATAACCTCTTCAGACCCAAACACAGACCGCGGTTTCCAGTTTTGTTGGGACCACTGGCCAGGTCCAAGGATCGAGTTGAATCACGGAAGAGTGCATGGTTACAAATGAGGTGACTTGGGCATCAATACAGACCTGTGTGATGTCCCAGCTGAAGAAATGTTTGAATGGAGCAAATCCTGTTCAAATGTAACGACACTTTCAGTGATGAAACCTCACTTTTCTGTATTTTCCTTACGTATGAGGACAACTTTCTGTTTCTCTTACGTGAAATGTTGTGATTGGTTGAGAGTTGTTGGGCGCACTTCAGTGTCTCTCGCGAACTAAAACCATTGGGATAAAACTTTGTAGTTACGAATTGATTTGACAACCGTCGCACACAGAGTGAACGTAGAGTTTAGATGTGATGTCCATTCAGTCATTGCATCAAAACTTATGTTGAGCTCAGAATGTATATCAATGCCATCGAGTGCGCTCAACGCAATCAAAACATGCAAAATGGCTGAAGATTTGTTGCCACTGGTTGGTGGCGGAGAAAATGAAGATTCAAGTGACGAGTCAGGTTAGTTTTTGTTTTTTTTGGGAAACCGTGCTAACGTTGGACAAAAAACTGAGAAATCGTAAAAAAACGATTGACAAAGGTTTCACGTACGTTGAAGTGCAAACAATACGGGCTCATTTGGGCAAGACTGGATCCCGAGTCCAGATCTAGATTTTGTTTCCTGCACCTCAAAACCGGACATCGTGACAGTGTGTGCTTGTGGCTCATTCTCAACACAGTTATGGACTCTACTGTCTGATGTGTGACGAGTGACCCAGTCAATGTTTTCAGCACAAACCCTCTTCTCTACTGTCAAGTGGTTGCCTGAGCGATAATTGAGTGTTCAGCGAACCTTGCACAGAGGTTGAGAGATGAACACCCTGGTGCGGAGTGAACGCTTTGGTGGGTAACACAACGAACACGAAGTTAGAACACGTAGTTAGGGGAGACATGCAGCTCCGGAAGGGGATTTGAGGAAGATTTTACAGGTTTTCTACATCTCTGTGTGTTCAGATGGAGAGGGGAATCCCTTTCACATGGACTACGACGCTCATGAAGACGAAGACGCGAGACCCGAGAACCAGAAAAACGAACAGCCCCAGAGAAACGGGCGAATGGGGAACAACATAACGTTTGACCCTTGTTTGCCAGGCACCCACTCAGTGAGTGAAAAGTTGTTGTCTACTAATTGTTCTGTGTTTTCTTTTGCATTTTAGACGTTTGCCTGCCACTGGTCAGCAAATCTTGAGTTGTGTTCATGTGTGTTTGAGTGGTTGTGCGATGGGTAAGGAGCACAGCAAACATCAACACCCTCTTCAGATTTGCCAGCCAGTGGTAGGTGAACAGCTTTTTCTTGAAAAAATATCATTTGGACTTGAGTTCATGGGTGTCACCTTTTCATATCGTGCACATTTTGTTTGGTTCGTTCGCAGTATTTGGGGAATGACCTGGAGGATGTGCACGGACGCACGGTGCTGGAGGACGACTCGAGCATCGAGCTGCCGCTGCTGTCTCTGCCCGGCGTCGTGCTGGTGCCTGGGCAAACCCTCCCGCTGCAGCTGTTCCAACCAACCATGGTCGCCATGATGCGCAATCTGCTAGACAAAGATAAAACATTCGGAATGGTCACAGCGAGGTGGGCGGCATGTTTGTTGCTGACCAGTTTCCTTCAACAACTCGAGTCACTGGAAAAGCATCCCGTGTCGTTCTGATTTTGTTCAGGCTTGCCTCAGACGCGCTTCCCGACTCACTCGCTTCAACAAAAATTTCTGTCTCAGATATCTTCCGAACGACGTCGGCGCGACAATGGCTTCGATCGGAACCACGGCCGAGGTCTTCTCCTTCAAGGAAGAAACGGATGAAAGATCCGGCATCGTCACAATCCGAGTGAAGGCGATGGGGCGGCAGCGTTTCCGAGTGGAGGAGACAAGACGCACCAGCACAGGGTTCGTGTCCGGTTGAATCGAAAAAGCGCAAAAGTCGCAAAGTCGGTGGGTCGTCATTCTGAACCTGAGGTGCACTCAGGAGAGGACGGATTTGAGGTTGTGTGTGTGTGTGTGTGTGTGTGTGTGTGTGTGTGTGTGTGTGTGTGTGTCAAGTGGACTGGTCTTCATAAATCTGGAGACACCCTGCCAAAAGTCAGAAATGTAAGAACCCAGCACACTGTCTTGAGCCTGGGTTCTTGAGGAATGTGTTCGTTCCCCTCTGCTTGTGAGGAAGATCCTTCCCACAGATCTGTGTTGTATTGCAGTGTGCTCATGGCGAAGGTTCACGTCCTTCCGGACCGGGTGCTGCCAGATCCGCTGGAAGGTGCAACACCGCCGTCGCATGAAAAGTTCTGTTACTGTGATAAGGTATGGACGAAGCCACGCTGAAAACCAGATCTATATTGTAGAAGCGTCCTCGTCACAAAGCCTGTTCTAGATACATTTGTTTTTGTGACACAGGCTGAGATCAGCAACCCGGTCGGATTCGGTGAGGGAGACCCGGCCACGATACTCAAACATTTCCTCACTCTGAGGAAAAAGAGAAAGGTACGTGACGTTTCCCAGCAATTGAAATTCACAATCTGATGATCTGGCGCTGCTACTGTTTGCAATACTTGACCTCGGTCACACTGGAAATAGAACCGCCTGACACATTGTGTTTGCTGCAGGTGGATCGATTCTCAAGCGCTCACCTCACGTGGTGGCCCCCGTGGGTCTACAACATGTACGACGTGGTGAGAATTTCCTTTGCTTGAATTTCACTTGATCGTTTTTTGGACGCGCGATTGCTTGGCATTGTGGGTCTGACGTGGTTGCTTCACACATACAACCTTCCATGTGGTATTTTACTCACAGTACGGGATCATGCGTCAAGTCAAGGAGGAGCTGAAGAGCTGGAACGAGACTCTGAGTCCGGAGAAGTTGCCGCGGGAGCCCGCAGACTTCTCCTACTGGGTGGCGGGGAACCTGCCTCTGGACGACACGCTCAAGCTGCACCTGTTGACGATCGACAGCGCCCAGCAGCGGCTGCGCTGCGAACTCAGCATCATGAAGAGGGTACGTGGTGGCGCTGTGGTAGAGCGCTCGACTCGGGATCCAGAGGTCGAGGGTTCGATCCTCCTTGGGGGTGTGGACAGCTGAGGGGGCGTGGCGTTGAAGCATTTGTGTGAGTGGGCGTGTACTGACTACACGAAAACAACGCGGGCAAATTGAGTTCCTTTTCAATTGCCGTGTTGTGGTTTGCTTTCTCTGGGTTTCCACGGAAAATTTTCATCAAATTTGTGGCAAAGGTGATTCGAGTTTGTGGCTTCATAATTGGTTTGCATTTCCAGTGCACGGTTCTCTGCTGCAAGGACTGCGGGGCGCTGATCGCCAACAAGAACGACGTGTTCTCCATGGCTGTGCAGGGTCCGCTGGGCGCGTACGTGAACCCGGGCGGCCACGTGCACGAGACGCTCACCGTGTACAAGGTGCAGGGGCTCAACCTGCGGGGGCGGCCCTCCACGGAACACAGCTGGTTTCCAGGGTGCGTACTGGACGCGTTCGATTTGCCGACCGACCAAAGTCAACATCGCCAACAAACACTGTGCGCCCATTGGCTGTCAAATGGCCAGGACCAATCAGAAACGAATGCTTGTCAGTTTCTGTAGCTTTGGCTGGAAATTGAACACGACCATAGCTGCGATGTTTGTCAACCAGAAAAGATGTGGTTATTTTAGTTTTGACAATGCCCTTGGTGAAAAGTGACAAGGCGCTTCTTTGTTTCAGATATGCGTGGACCATCGTGGAGTGTCAGCACTGCGGAACGCACATGGGCTGGAAGTTCACAGTCGCCAAAAAGGGCGACAAAAAATTGAAGCCAGAGAAATTCTGGGGACTGTGTCGCTCGTCGTTGTTGCCCGGGTTACAGAACGAGGGAAGCCCGGACGACTCGACGGAAGGCTGGAGGCCGTTACTGTGATCGCTGCCTGGATTGAACTGTTCTCAGAAGATGTGTAAATTATTATTCGTGGACTGTGGCGCTGTGCCTCGCGTTGCGGGCGCTTTGAAAGCAAAGATAGAAATGATGGAAATGGACTTGGTCCAGACTCTCACACCGATAATGTCAGTGAAAAATGCAGTACATTTTCTTTCCTTTCTGAAGGAACTACACAGGGGGTGAACCAGGAATTTGGTCCTGAGTGGGGACCGACCCCGCGAGACTCGACTTCAACGTGCAAAGCTGACAAAATTTGGCGCTTGGCCAACAATTGAGGGCTTCAAAAAGTTTTTTTTTTCGGGCGTCAGGCCCTGGGTCCGCCCCTGTTGTGTTTGCCTGCTTCGTCCGCAGTTTCCCCAGCGACGTTCTCCCGAGCACGTAGCAATGTGAATCCATCTTTTGACGACTTTCTCATGTGTGATGTGGACCGATGAATTTATGTTTTCACGCGACAATGAAAAGGCCGACATTTTTGTCAATTGACCGAGTTGAATTGCTTGTGCACACAGGATTGTGTGCAGTGTGATATGTTGAATAAACCCTTGAATAAATCCCAATGAGCAAAACTGATAGATAGTTTTCTGGTCACATGAAGACTCATGCGAATGTGGATTCAGTTGATCTACTGGGACTTTCGAGTCATTTTCTTGCTGGCCATTTGTGCTAAAAAACGAAGGCCCAGACAAGAAAGACGACAAAACCATTTCAGCACACTCCCTGTCCCGGAGAAACAAAATTGGTTAGGATCAAAAGTTGTTGTCGTCACGATTGTGACGAATGTTGCGGACGGAACCACAGCCTCGTTTTCACTTTCTTGGGGAAGCCTCAACTTTGGAAGTTCCTGGATCAGAGAAGTTTTTGAGCGTTTGCATTTCCGCGAGTATAACGACTCTTTCTGAAATGTGAACGCGAAGGATTTTGAGTTATAAATTCATACGAAAGGTAAGGCCACGTTTGAAGTCGGGAGTGAGTGCGGGAGCATGTTCAGGACGATCTGTGCGGTGTTCAGAAAGTGACTCCAAACTGTTGCCCCAAAATGACTCACGGCGACAAGTCACACGCCGTGATCATTTGTTGTCACCAAAACCGAAAGAGACTGAAACAGCGGATCAGATCCAGGAAAGAGCAGTGTCTGCACAGGATGCTTCTGTAAAGAACGCGACCGACATTTTTCTGGAGGAATTCAAAATTCACCGCACAGCAGCGATTGCTTTCCAGGAACCAAAAGTGGGTGACCCAGCAACATGTCGTCTGTGGAAAAGCCAACTCTTCCAAAACGACCTTCGGTCGCCGCGAAGCCGAAAGTCAACCAGAACGGTACCGTGTTTCTTCTTATCTTCCACCGACTGCGTAGTTTACTGCGTAGTTTGGCTAATTTGTCCCAAGTCGTCTGCTTGCTTTGAAAGCGTCAGATCGTTCTCGTTCATTTGTTGATCTTGATATTCATATTTGCTCGCAGTCCACAATTCGTTTGCCACATCTGTAGGTGGTGAGGGGTGGCGGATTCTGTGCAACGCCTTGGTTTTATTCTTGTCGTTTGTTTCCTTTATTCGCATGCTCTTGTGTTTCAGGCTCTGGCCCAGCTAAAAAGGCCCCTCCCTTGCCTTCAGTGCCACCAAATGCATCCATGTCCAAAGTGGATAAACCTGCTCCACCAGCCAACAAGCCTGCCATCGGAGCCAAGCCAACTGTGGCTCGCAAACCGATTGGAGTGAAAGTGTTGCCAGTTCCGCCAAAGAAGCCATCAAGTCAAGACACGACAAGCAAACCTGACACTGGAAGTGTTGTTGAACCAGAAAGCCCACCACCTGTGAGAACTGAAGAGAATGTTCCTAAGGTGGTGCCTCGAAAGCCTAAAGAGCTGGGAGTGAGAGTGATACCGGTGGCGCCTTCAAATGACAGTCCGAGCGCTGAAGACCCGGGTGATGGGCAGGGTGTCGATGTGCCCAAAGTTCGGCCGAGACCGACCCCGAGACCTCGCCCAGTGCCTCAGAAGAGGAAGAGTCTGGTCAAGAAGGAGGAAGAAAATCTTCCCGAAACGTTGCTCAAGCAAAATGCCACAGACCCAACGAATGGATTGGATGAACGAGGAGTCAGCATTGAAGGATCCACGAACACAGCCAGCAGCGACAGTGCGCACGTGCCACTGTTTGCTGACGTCAACAAGGGTCAGGAAGCTGTTCCCTGCAAAGAAGATCCTGATCCGAGTGAAAGCAAAGAGGAGAAAAGGAAGTCGTTCGTTCCAACGCGAAAAGCACCACCACCTCCCCCTACGAAACCAAAGTCCGTGAGGAAACCAGTGAAATTGGAGCCGAAGATGGAGGATGTGAGTGTCGCTCAAACTCTCCCAAGTGCCAAAGAAGTCCCCGTCATTCCGGTTCAGACGAACATTTCGATCGAACAGAATGACGACTCCCCGCAAAGACCACCGAGACCAAACAGACAAAAGAAGAGATTTTCACTTGAAGGTGTGGTGGATGAAAGCACAGGCGAGGCTCTGCAGAGTCTGAGGCAAAACGTGCAGTCTAGTCAAATCGAACGTGCCACAAAAGACGAAACGAACAGCGCAAATACTCCACATCCGGGCAAACTGAGCATCAAGGAACTTGCGGCGAACCTCAACCTCAACAGCTCGGCTGTCGAAGCCCTAAAGCATCAGCTTGACACAAAGGACAAACCCAAACCCTTGTCAAAACGAACAACTGACAACAATGTTGACTCGAATTCCAATCCTGTCAAGGGTCGTGTGGACTCGAACGAAAACTTGACGACAGCAGACTCGCCGGTCGGCGGAGTGAGTTTGATCGGAATGGGAGCGCAAGACGTCTTCTCTCATTCATTCACCGAACTCAACATCGAATCCCCACCGTCAAAAACGTCCTCACGAACCAAGCTGAACAAGTTGAAAAGGACGAAAAGCAACGAAATCTTGGACAGAAAACCTGGACCGAGATTATCGAGGAGTCACACGGTGGAGTGTCTGTTCGACGACACGGCTGTGGATGAGGATATCTACGAGGTGATTCCGGACAGTCCGACGGAGGTCGTTCCGAGCGGTGGCGCCACCAAGTCGCGCAGACTCAGCAGGAGCTCGAGCATGGGGCGGCTGCTGGACACCACCCCGCGCGACATCATCGTCGCCCGGGGCGGGAGGCCCGTCTTCGTGCCGCCCCCTCCGCCCCCGTACACCCCGCCCGACTCAGCCTCGCCCAGATTCGCCAACTTCCCTCAGCTCTTCGTCGCGGACAAGGACTCGAGGATGCTGTCCGTGCCCCACGAGAGACGCGGGGCTTCCCCGGGCAAGACGAGCCCTCTGGTGGAGACGCGACAGGAACCGGAAGTACATCAGCCTCTGCACGACATCGCCGACGATGACGACAATGTTTACGAAGATACTGAATGCATTGAGGAGATGCCAGCGAAATACGTGAGCGACGCTCCGCCTGCGCTGCCGAGGAAGGAAAGCGTCAGGACGCCCAACGCCAAGCTCACGCTGTTCTCCCCGCCCGCCACTCCACCCAAAGGCTTACAGAAGCGGGTTCCCTCCAGGGAGGCGCCGCCGCCACCGCTTCTCGCTCGCGCCAAATCTGGGCGCAACGATTCCAAGAGTTCCATTCCGAGCATGGAGGCTCCGTCCCCGCTGGACGAACAGGTGGAGCCACCTGTAGACGACAGTGTGTACGACGAGGAAGGATATCTGGCGCCGCAGCAGTTAGACCGCTCCCAGGAGGCGGAATATTCCTACGCGGACGTCCCCGACACCGACCCAACGTCTCCCGAAAAGCAGAGACCGGAAGTACCAAAGAGAACAACTGCGCAGAGCAGAGAAAGTGTGTCGAGTGTTCTGAGCACCGACAGTCACATCTACGAGTCCATTGGCTCGAGACCCTTGACGGGCGATTCGGAAGTCGCGTCGGAGGAACCGAAGGAGCAGCCGGTGGAACCAGGCAAGAAGTCCGAGGATCCAGGCAAGAAGCCAGAAGACGAGACGAAGAGATTCCACAGACGGAGAAGCTCGAGCAAAAGCAGTGACCGGGAACTGGGCCGGTCTGTGTCGAACGCGTCTCATAGCGTTTTCTACGTTGAGATGGACGACGAGCAGAAGGCCGAGATCCAGCGCGTCCTGAGTCAGCAGTTCAGCCACTCGTCAGACCACACGGACTCGACCCGGGAGAGGGCGCCTCTGGACGCGCCTGCGGACGACGGCAACTACCAGGTCCCAGACGAAGTGCCCGGGGCCCCGGCCCCTGACCCCGGCGCCCAGCCCGGGCTAGACACGGAGGTGCCCCTGCCCCCGCGACCTCCTCGCCGGAAGAAGAAACCGACGAAACTCGGAACCGCGGCAGCCAGCGACGAGGATTCTGAAGATGACTACATCTACCCTGAGTCTCCAGTCACTGACAAACGCCCGGATGAGGCGATTCCAGATCTGACCACAGACTCCGCAGACGGGGGTGGGGACCACCACCCTGCTGACGTCAGCGCGGGTGTGGGGCAGTCACCCGACGCCCGCGCGCCGCCCGTCCTGCCCCCGAGGCAGAAAGAGGGCTCTCCGGGGAAGACCCAGTCAGTGAGGGTCCCGCCCAAGGAAAGGTCCCCCGCACCCCCGCCGAGGTCCACCAGTATTACGCAGAGTCGCTCCTTCAGCCCAGGTACCGTTCTCCCACTGTTTTGTCGCACCTGGTTCTTTCGCATTCCCGGTGTGTGTGTGTGTGTGTGTGTGTGTGTGTGTGTGTGTGTGTGTGTGTGTGTGTGTGTGGTTATCGGTTTTTCTTCCGGTTTGTATGGCAGTTGGTAGTGGCTCATGACAGCTTATCTGAAACACAACAACGATAGAAGGACGTTTCTGCGTATCCATTGCAAGTGGGAAGATAAAAAGACTATGGAAGAGATCATTTTCCGAATTCCGTTTACTGTTTGGAAAACGCAGCAGCGACAGACTTTATCAAATCTGACGCATGCTTGTTCTAAATTTACTGGGAAGCACGTTTTGGTGATAATTTTCATAAAAAAATTTGATGAGCTCTTCATGAGGCCAGCAATTTGGACCCACACGCAATTATCGTTTTATGCTCAAATTAAAAATCAAATGCACTCGAGTCGTGCCGAACCATGATTTCTGGCATTTCTGCACATCTCTCCGTTGAAATTTGGTGCAGGTTACTCCGTGTTCCTCAGTGAAGCAGTATATCCAGCAAATTTCACTTGGCTTTGGGCTTTTGAATATGCGGAGGTCATAAATGTACTGTTCCTTGGAGTGAAACTTCGGTGGGTTTATTTTCGATGGAAACAGACTGAATGGGAGCCAGGAGTCAGGTTCGGAGGGGAGGCTATATACGAGTACGCTTGCCCCCAGCTCGCCCCCAGTTTGTGGCTCGTTCTTGCCCGCCAGATCTATAGTGCAGAGCACCCACTTGCCTGCTCCACATTCTTGCAACAATTGGGTTTTGTTGACCACACCAAAGTGGAACTCAGAGTAACGCAGCAAATCAGGTGAACACGATGAAAAGAAAAGCCCCTGGGGTCCCACCCCCTGAATCCGCCCCTGGTTCGACTCACTCTCGCACCTCTTGCGTTGCAGGCGACACCGGGGTCGGCATCGGGCGGTCCGGCTCCGCCGCGAGCGGGCTCAGCCTGCTGTTCAAGTCTCCGGCCGTGCCCCCGCGGCAGGGCTGCACCACGGTGAGGGTCCGCCACTCAACCGTGGATATTTAACGCTTTGTTTGTTCACCTGGCAGATGAACGAAGTTTTAGAGTCTAAAGCTTGGACTGGTGTCAGATGATAATGATGCACATTGATTTTGAGCGCACGAAAAGTTCATGCCATTTGTGCTAAAATAGAATGATAGATGCATCATTGCAGTCAGTTGATAAGTGCGGGCGTGTGGTTGCGACTTGCAGGTGGGGGAGGGAGAGTACGTGGAGCCACCTACCGAGCGAGGCGGCGTCAAGGCGGCCATCCCGACGAGCAGCAGCTTCCCCGTGACGCTGAGACGCTCGCACAAGAAGGTTCCTCTTCCTCTCGCTCTTTGTGTTTCGGAGGGTTGGATCTGGGATTTGGTCAGTGAAGGGATACTGTAGATACTTCAGCACGCAATCTTTTTCAGGTGGCGTGTTTTGTGGTGGTGGTGGTCCCAGGGAGGGGGTTATTGTTTCATTTCCACGGGTTGTTGAGTGTTAACCTGCCAACCCTCCTTGGATCCGCCCCCGTTCCTGCCAATAGAAACCAAAGCCCATCGTTATTTGCCTTTGACTGAATCGTCGGAAAATACGAGCTGAGAACGAGCCCAGATTTTGGACAACTGCCCACTGTGCTTGTTAGTTGAACTTTGTGTTGTTATCATTCGATCGTGCCGATGTGTCCTCTTTTGCCTTGTGTCATGCGACACCGTTCATGCGTCTTCCGCGCCTATTTTTGGCTTTCTGAGTCATGTCAAACAGCAATTTCGTACCTGTCGCAATGGCTGAAGATTTCCGCTCGCGTGTGCATTTTTGACACGTGCTGACGTCACGTGAGAAACTCATCTGTGCGTTTCGCAGCAGAAGAAGCGACGCAGTTCGCAGAGCGACGGATCGAGCGACCGCCCCAGGTCGTGGACGAGTTCGGACGGAGCGCACAACGTGTCGGCGGCGTCCTCCAGCCCCGGGTGAGCGAGCGCGACGAGCGTGTGATGGGGCGTCAGATTGCCTCCGAACATCGGCCTGGCGACAGGGCATTTTGTCCGCGACAATCAGTGTGTTGGCCAGACAGGCATCAAACACTTCCCTTCAACGGTCAAAGTGCCACGGGGTTGAGTCAAAATTTTTTGCTTTTCAAAAATTGACATGTGACGTCCAAAAACGTGGGTCAGGTTTGACTCAACACCGGGGCAACATGTGGAACAAGATGACAAGCAGTGCGTCTGCATCATTTGAGTTCTTTTGGTCACGTCTAACATGACGCCATGTTGTTCCGGTGTCACATGATGCCGCTGTGTTGTTCAGGTCTCACATGATGTCGCCATGTTGTTCAGGTCTCACATGACGTCGCCGCTGTCGACGTCTCGCGCGTCGGGCGGCAGCGACTGGACCGGAAGCAGCTCCGAGGACAGCGAGGAGGAGAACGCTGAGCACCTCATGGAGCACAACGTCAATGTAAGTTCAGGCGTCCGCACACACACACACACATACACACACACACACACACACACACACACACACACACACGGGCGCGCGTAGCGCGTCCCCTGTATCTCTCATTTTCACTCTCACACTTTCTCTTGCACTTTCGCTGTCTCTCTCTGTCTCTCTCATGCACCACACACACACACACACACACACGCACACACACAAGCGAGCAGCATCCACAGGCAAAATTTTCCGTGCGCAAACAATCGCCTTGTGTCAAATGTATTTGTTGTGCAGCGTTCTGCATGCTGGACGCTCTTTCGTGTGAAATGACCTTTTGAATTTTATCGTTGTGATGAACTTTGTGTGGCATTGCCTGAAACCATCATGAGATGAAGTTCAGAAAAGGTGAGGAACGCGAGAAAAGCAAACACAAAATAACAATCACTGCTCCTTGTTTCAGGGCACGGAGCGAGAGCGGAAGAAGCTGTTCAACATCGCGCAGGAAATCATGACGTCAGAGAGGACGTTCGTCGACGTCCTCAAGCTGCTGGATCACGTACGTTCGCCAAACTGTTTCTCTGCGACAAACAATAATGTGTCCTCGTCTACCGAATGCAGCCATGACACGTGTGTGTGTGTGTGTGTGTGTGTGTGTGTGTGTGTGTGTGTGTGTGTGTGTGTGTCTGTGTCTGTGTCTGTGTGTGTGTATGTGCGTGTGTATGTGCGTGTGTGTGTGTGCGTTCGTGCGCGCACGTGTGAGCGCGTGTGTGAATTGTGGGGAGGTTCCCTTCTTGTTCGTGAAAAAAACTTCGTTGCAAAAAGTGGATTTCCACGTGTGGTGAATGGGAATCACCTTGTATTGAACGATTACCCCTACCCCGCAGCTGTCAGGCCAAGCGTGTGTTTGTACTGACAAGTGTTCTTGCTGGAATACTGCAGGATTTCCGCGCATGCGTGGTGAACGCGAATCAGGAGCACTCGACCATCCCACCGCAGCTGTTCGACCAGATGTTCAAGTACCTCCCGTCGCTGTACAGATTCAACAAGGAGCTGCTCAAGGACCTGGAGAAGAGGATCCACGCCTGGTCAGTGCAGCTTCCGTCTGCCAAATATCGCCCACGTGAACGCGCACCCGTGTGCAGTGTGCACCCCCACAGATGCCCGTTCACATGGGTGATGTCTAAAAAATGCAGCGAAAATTGTCACAGCAAATGTTTTCAGATCTTAGAGGCGCGCGTCTTTGCTGTCGAGTGTTTTTGTTGAAATTTATTGCTCTGCGTGTCTCAGGGAGTCGAATCCTCGGATCGGAGACATCTTCGTGACGAGCGGACCCTTCCTCAAGCTCTACACGTCCTACATCCGGGAGTTCGAGAACATGACGTCATGCTTCGACGACGCGAGGCGCAAGTACCCCGAGTTCGAGAAGGTCTGCGCCGACTTTGAGGTGAGTGGAAAACACACGTACCCGCCCAATACCAAAGCCAGAAACAAGGGTCAAGTCCGTCAGAACAAGCTGAATTTCCAAATAGCCGATTTTCAATATTCGCGTGCATTTGAAAAATGCTTTCGAATCAGCCAAGTTGGAATTTCGCGGGCAGAGATCGAATTGAAAGCGCCCAAACTTGAGCAGATTGATTTGCTTTCGTCAGGGTGCATCGTGTCCCTGTTTTCCATGTGACGTTTGTGACGCTGTTGTTGTCACGCAGAGGTCGGAGAGGTGCGTCGGCCTTGCCCTGAAGCACTACATGCTGAAGCCGATACAGAGGATCCCGCAGTACCGGCTGCTTCTGCAGGGTGCGTCTTCAGATTCGCCACAGTGACTGCGTTTTAGACAGCATGTTCCGGTTCACGGCTTCTTGACCAGTGGTGTTTGTCTTGTTTTCCATTACAGATTATGAGAGGCACCTCCCTCCACAATCCCCCGATCTGGAGGACACCAAACGTGAGTGTGTTCTGTGGGTCCAGTTTCCATGGTTTCGTGGAGCCAGTTTCCATGGTCTCCTGTTCTTCCTTTGCAGTGGTGCTCACATGAAGCAAATGAGAGTTTGTTTTTTTTTTTGCTCTGAGTTGTTGATGCCTGGTGCACCTTGACATGTCGGATGTTCGGGTCTGATTGTGATATTTGTTGAGACAAAAGCTGACACATTTTGCAGTTGGTTTTGTCAGAATGGACGTCATCTGTTGCATGGCTTGACGCTTTCTTCTTCTCTAGGGGCCTTGGTCATTGTGAGCGAAGTAGCTGAACGAGCGAATCAGAGCATGGAGTATGGGGTGAGCCTCGCTTTCGTTTTGTGATCGCGAAAACAGCCTGAATTCTCGTCTGACTTCTCGTCTGGCGACACTTCTCGGGGACATTGCATTGCACGCTGTTTGAACAACACAGACTGACCAAAGCTGATTTCGTTCTGTTTCCAGGACAATTTCAAAAAGTTGTGGGAGATTCAGAACAGTTTGATTGGGCATTTTGAAGTGATCAACCCGAGTCGGGTGAGTACGGTGGACGTGTTGCCGTGGATACCGCTGTTTCATTGGCTGACAGTTGCAGCAGAGGCGCGCAGACGTTGAATGTGTGGCGTTCTGTTCTGTTTCAGTCGTTTATCAAAGAAGGGATTCTGAAGAAGCTGTCCCGGAAAGAGATGCAGCCGCGAATGTTTTACCTGGTGAGTGAAGCAAGGAGAGAATGAGTGAGAAGGAGGGAGGGGTCGCGGAGGGCACTCGACCGAACCAGCCTTATGGGCACATCCCTCACCCTTGCCGTAGAGGTGGTGTGCTGGTGAAGGGCTTTTGTTTTCACCCGTAGGGGACACTGATGACACCACGGCACTGGGTTTGCCGTGATGTAGGGAGCGTGCAAATCACGCCTGCAGAACCATCACAACACCCTCCCTTCAAAACACGAACTGTACATGTCGAGTCGACTGTGTTCATCTCACTGCTCTTTCTGGGCGCGTGTCTGGACTGAGGTGTGTTCTTGTTGCAGCTGAGCGACTTCCTGCTGTACACGACGCCAGTCTCCGGAGGCTTCCGACTCAACCAGGCGATCCCGCTCACAGGCATGAAGGTGCGGCCGCACAGCTCAGAGGCGGCTCCAGGATCTGTGGGGGGGGGGGCGGGGGG
>JAAUXT010135641.1_pt1 | contig 26901 bp, 28 predicted proteins | sample 7278171 | NCBI WGS metagenome assembly JAAUXT01 (sample SAMN14350112, study PRJNA611818) | marine sediment metagenome | isolation source: surface marine sediment (1.8m) | place: French Polynesia: Moorea | collected 2018-08
GCTTCCCCCCTCGATCCGTCCGCTTCCTTCCCGCACGTCCCGCCTCGCTCTGCAAATGCTACCCGCGACCCAGGCTCTGAGGAAGAATTGCGTATTCAGTGAGGCGACAGATGAAAGAAGGGCCTGGGCCGGGCAAGGTTCACACTGCAGGCGTCACGCGGGCCTCTCTGTGCACAAGCCAGTCCCTGGAGCCACAACGCTCTTGAAGCGTCGTGCGTTGTGCCCCTACTTGGGTCAGTCAACCTTCTGTGGCTCGAGGTGTGCTTTGTACCCGCAAACGTGAATGGGCCTCGAGTTCCACTGGATCTTCTGTTCCACTCATGACGTATGTTCTTATTGTGTCCCTGCAAACGTCAATAGGCCTTGCGTTGCACTGCATTGCACCGTGCGTTTGATACCCACAAAAGTCAATGGGCGTTGCGTCATTGAGGCGACCCTTCAACTTGCCCAGGGACGGGACGCGTGACGCGTGCAGTGTGAACCCGCGCCTCATGGGTTATTCATGGCTCCAGCGGTGCCGTGTCTTACGGCAGACGCACCGGCCACGTCACCGCGTTCCTCGGCTAATCGGGGCCAATCAGGGCGCTGTCAGCACGAGACGACGCGACGCCCGTCCAGTGCGTGCGAACAGGGAGGTTTAGCTGTGAGAATTTTGCCGCGATGTCCGGTGCCGCAACCACGTGGACGCAGTGGAAAGTACTGCATGCTTGGTACACATGGTCAAAACAACAGACGTTGATGTGCTGGACAGTACAGAAGAAAGAAGGAAATTTTGTCCCGCGTGCATTTCTGCCATGGTGCTGTATTGGGGTTCAAATGTGGGGAGCAAAGCGAATTGAAAGAACACTGGGGAGGTTTGGCATTTTAGCCTTTAGAAATCCTTACGTGCAGTGTCCAGATCGGTGGCACAGATCACCAAAGTTTGTACTGTGAGCCAATGTCAAGTGAGCAAATGGTTTCTGTTTTATCTGATGTGGCAATTGAGGCACGTCGGAAAAGGAGTGGGCGTATTTGCTTGGCCTCCGTATTTTTGGACATCTCAAACGCCACCGAAATTTTCACGCAATGAGAGCCTGACAGAAAAATCAGGCATTGTTCCAGGGAACGAAATGTCATCTTGTATGTCAGAGCCTCAGGTGGGAGCGAGTGACAGATGGGTGTGTGTGCAGAGCTCAACAGTCTTCGGGGGGCTGTGCGCTGCAGAGCGATGCGGTGTGTGGTGTTGGGAAGGGCGTTGTTCACACCAGGGAGATTTAGTTGCAACACGTGCGACGTCCCCGTGCCACGTGTGATGTGGCATTTCACCCTGGACAATCTGTGCTAAATGTTCTTTCCTGTTTGGTGGTGACTTGGTTTAAATTCTGAAAAAAATTTTCAACAGAAATGAAAAGGTACGGGAAGAAAAACCAAAAGACAAAGGAAATGAAAATCTGTAAAGTTGCATTTTGTTTTCAAAATTTGAAAACAGGTGGAACTGATTTCCAGCCTGTAATGCCATGTCGCATGTCACACGTGTGCCCTCCCACCTGTTGCAACTAAACCTCTCCACTGTTTGCGTGTGTGGGGTGCGGTGTGACATGTGTGTGTGTGTGTGTGTGTGTGTGTGTGTGTGTGTGTGTGTGTGTATGTGTGTGTGCTGGGTCCAGGGCCCATGGGGGACAGCGCGCTGCGATGTCGGGGACGGCGTTTGTCACACTGTTTGCGTGTGAGGGTGTTGGGTGTGGGGTTCGATGTGACAGATGTGTGTGTGTGTGTGTGTGTGTGTGTGTGTGTGCTGGGCGCGGGGCTCAACAGTCTCCGGAGGAAGGACTGTTCGCTGTGTTGCGGTGCATAGCGCTGTGTGGTGTCGGGAGGGCATTGCTCACTCCGTATGTGGGTGTGGGGAGGGCGCGGATGTGCGTCACTGCACACCTCCAAGAGCGCTGCGTCTTCTGAGCGACGTAGTGGCTGCTTGTCTTTGAACGCAGCGCAGCGCCTGACGCACCCAGCGTGAACCCATCCCGAATCTACCCCCAGAGGAACCGCCACCAGGAGAATGTCACGGCGCACCATGTCGTGCTCTCTCTCTCTCCCTCTCTCTCTCTCTCTCTCTTTCTCTCTCTCTCTCACTCTCTCTCTCTCCCCGATGATGAACGATGATTCAGGTTCCGCTCACTGCAGATCCAGGAGTGGCTGTTGGGGTCCAGAGGTTGCGTGTGTCCAGAGACTTGTATCTAGTTTGTATGCGGGCGTCAATCAGTGCTACATTCGGGTCTCAGGAGCCAGACCCAACAAAGCGCCTGCACCCGGTGATTTTGCACGAATTGTGTGATCGGAGGCACACGGCAGGGGCATCTGCTCAAACTACCCTCCAGATCCCTGTGCATTCACACTGAGTATCGTGGTGTCAGAAGTACCAATCTGAGTCGTCTCTGCTGGATGTCCCTCCCTCCGTCCGTCCGTCCCTCCCTCTGTCCCTCCGTCCGTCCATCCCTCCGTCCCTCTGTCTGTCTGTCTGTCTGTCTGTCTGTCTGTCTGTCCCTCCCTCCCTCCCTCCCTCCCTCCCTCCCTCCCTCCCTCCCTCCCTCTCACTTACGTGTTCTTCTCGGGCAGTTTTCGTGACTCTGGGATGGTGTACGGCCGGACCTCCTCTTCCTCCTCCTGCTCGGAACGACCACGAAACCAGTCGATGAACCGGTCCCACAGGCTTTGCTCCCTCCTCCCGCCGGTTCTAAAGTACAAGAGGACGAGGTGTGGCCATCTCGCGTTTGTTCAGCCATCACTGCCCCCATCGCATCGTCACCCCCTCGTCTGACCCGATCCAGACCCTGATCTGTCACTTGTCGCTTCTGTTGCCCGTTGAGGCAGTCCCCTTCCTCAGTTCCAGCTGTCCTTCGGCGATTCCATCCCACCTGCTCACACCCAACCCAACACCCGTGACCGGCCCCATCATCCTGAGCTCACCCTGCCCCTGTCCTTTATACCACCCACCCTCCCGACCGCTCTCTGCCCGGCGCGATCCCCAGTCTCCCGACCCTGTCCCTGTCCGCGCAAGCACGCCCGCCCTGGACTCACGTGCAGGGTGCTGCTCCCTTCCCGTCTCACCCAACTCGTGCCCTGAACGCCCACCATCCACCACCCCACCTTGCCACGTCCTGCCCTACCGTGCGCCGTCCCGCTTGACCTGGCCCGAAACGACCCTGCCCGACCCAACCTCGCCCCGCCCCACCTCGCAATACCCAACCTCCATTCCCTACCCTCACCACCCACCCACCCACCCACCCACAAATCCCTGACTCACGTGGCGCCACCTCTCGTCATCGTCTCGTCTCGTCTCTCATACTGGAGAATCCTCGGCTCGGACGATGGTCGGAACGCCTGCAGAAACAGAATCCCTCGGACTTCGCTCACATACACACATCAGGCGCGAACCCGTCATCCTCCATCACAGGACTGTAGGGGGGGGGGAAACACTGCCCTCTGAATTTTCCCGCGCACTCGTTGCTCCTGCCCGTGTCTGGTTGCCACCCCCAGCACAGCCACCAACCTAGCTCGCACAGCACCGCTCTACCCCTACTATCTCCACGCCAACCTCACTTCTGAGGTGCCCCCTGTGGACGTGTTCATCAGGCCCACGAGCCGCTTCGGTGTCATCAGAGGAACATTTGACGCGCATTGAACGTGTGCAAAAGGAACATTGGTTGCGTGGGTTCTTGATCTCAATGCGCACGTACTGAGGTAGATTTACGAGTTTCATCTTCCCACGCGTCGCTGCGATTCAGACGCTGCGTTCTGAAGGCGGGAGGCAGGTATGCGGAGAATGTTACGGATTCCTGACTTTACGACTTTCACGATGTCTCAGGTGAAAGGGAAGCACACAGGTGTTACACACACACACACACACACACACACACACCTGCACAGAATCATAAAACCCGACAGACAGACGGACTTACACGAGAACAGACAGACAGACAGACAGACAGACAGACAAACAGACAGACAGACAGACAGACAGACAGACAGACAGACAGACAGACAGACAGACAAAACTGATGTGCACGCAGCTCGAGCGCACGCACACAATGAAAAAAACTCACAGGCTTTTGCGAAACTCAATCGCTCTTGTGTATCCCATCTGTGCCAGGCAATTTTGAGTAATATTCACGAGTGTTGTAAACGTGCGAAGGTTGACGTCAGACCAGCAGACCAGCTGTCGCCCACCTTCAGGTCCCACGTAACACGTTGACGTCCACGTTTGACGTTGACGTCAAAACGTCAACGCTGACGACGTCAAAGTGTAAAAACCCTTCACGTACCCACCTGTGCGTCGTACCCTGCGCTCCCCTGGGCTGCTAGTGACCCTTCGGAATTCCCGGCCGGTGACGGTACGGTCCGCAGCGTTTTTGGATCACAGTCCCCTGAATCAGACACCCACGCGACGCGTCCCAGCAGTTCACGCACCGTGTAGTCGGCTCCATTCAGTGCGCGCCTACAGTGTGTCGCATCGTGCGTCCAGGTCACGCTGCGCGCGTTACGTGTGGGTGAATGGCAAGTTCGAGCAAACAGCCCGCAACCTGCAAACGCAAATGCAAAAGTAACTTTTGACGATCTCAACAAGCCAAAAGTGAAGTTTGCGTTTGCGTTTCCAGTGTTGCGGACTGTAACTCCCCAATGAATGAATGAAGCAGTGAGTGAATGAGTGAGTGAGTGAGTGAATGTCCTGTGAGTGAGTAAGTGAGTGAGTGAGTGAGTGAGTGAGTGAGTGAATGTCCTGTGAGTGAGTAAGTGAGTGAGTGAGTGAGTGAGTGAGTGAGTGAGTGTGTGAGTGAGTCAGAGTGAATGAATTATTGAACGAACAAATGATTGATGCTCCATTGTTTCGACATCGAGATGATGCTTGTGCTTTGGCGCCCGGACCACGGTTGCAGTGCAAAGCGACAACTCGACCTTTTTTAGGAATTCTGGAACAAAAGTTTGTGATTGGAAAGTTGAGATTGCGTTTTCCTGCGACGACTGAGCACGCCATAGAAAGTGAACGACATAAAATGTGCCTTTGCTTGTTCATTGAGTTTCTTAGACTTTTTGAACATTTTGTTTGTTTTGGAAATGAACTGAAGGGACTGCCCAACAGCTTGGTTGTTCTTCTCATGCCTCAGACCGCCGTCTGTTCGGTCCCTCAGGCTGAGTCTCTCTGTCCAGTGGTTTGAGGCATGAAGACTTCGACGCGTTTGAACTTCCAGCCTCTGTCCAGCTGTTTCTGCAGCTGTAGAGTCTAAAGGAGAAAGAGAGAGATGAGAGAGATAGAGAGACATGAGAGAGAGACAGCGACATGAGAGAGAAGCAAAGGGTGACGTCCTGCTGTTTCTGCAGCTGCAGAGTCTGAAGGAGAGTGAGACCGAGGCCGTGTGTGACAGAGATTCAGTTCCAGAGGGCCTTCACCCTCACCCTCACTCACCCTTCTTCTCTCCCCTACCTTCATTCTAATCTTCTCCATTCTCCCTCCTCTCCCCATCTCTGTCTGTCACTCTCTCAAACCTCACAGACACTCACACTCTCACTCTCTTTTCCTTCTTTCTTTCTATCTTTCTTTTTTTTTTTCTTTCTTTCTTTCTTTCTTTCTTTCTTTCCTTCCTTCTTTCTTTCTTTCTTTCTTTCTTTCTTTCTTTCTTTCTTTCTTTCTTTCCTTCCTTCTTTCTTTCTTTCTTTCTTTCTTTCTTTCTTTCTCTGCCTGCCTGCCTGCCTGCCTGCCTTCCTGCCTGCCTGCCTGCCTGCCTGCCTGCCTGCCTGCCTGCCTGCCTGCCTTCCTGCCTGCCTGCCTGCCTGCCTGCCTGCCTGCCTGCCTGCCTGCCTGCCTTGGGGTTGCGTACCGATTCCCACTGCACCTCCGTCCCATCCATCTGCTCGGTTCCCCTGGTAACCATCGTCGAGTTGTTGCCCTGGATCTCCAGGCTCACCACGTGGTACGAGCTGATGACGTCATGGTGCGTCTGCATCTCCCTCCCGAACTCAGCGATCGCATCCCCGCTGTACTGCACAGTGTGATGTGGGGGACAAGGTCAGACCATGTTCAATGCAAAATTTCATGCAATTTATTCACATTGCAAAAAATTGTTTGGACACAATGAAGGGACGTCAAGAACAGCCTGTTTCTCATCTTTGATGCACACCATTACGTCGCATATCGTCAACAGCAAACAGTTTGATGGCAACATCAATGTTTTGATCAATGGTGACAATTGATGCGAAAACCAATGGCCATTTTCACACATCTTTTCCTTTTCACTGCGTTTACCCCAGCTGAAGCTACTGTTGCAGAGCCATTCTTCGGGGCTGCACTCAGGAGAGGACCAAGGGGGGGGGGGAGATCCAGGGGGACCAGGGGTATGGGACCCTGACCCCCAGAATAATTCATTTCTCCCCGACCTATGCAAAATTGGTTCTGTTCTTGCAGGTCCTAAAACGGGGGGTTGGACTTTTCTTGAACAGATACAGAATTTATGTTTCTGCTGTCTCGTCAAAAACTGAAGCATTGTCAGCATCAAAAAATTTATGTGGACAATTTCTTGAAGTGAAAGATGCTTCTTTACCTCTGTTCCATTCCAGACAAGAACTCCATCGACAGTGTAGAAGTCGAACTCGTGAGAAATCTCCTGCCCTGTCTCTATCCCTGTGTAGAACGTGTCCACCAGGGCCAGGATCTTAGCCTCATCCTCCGATTGGGTAGCTCGCGATGACGTCATCAGGGTGATGTCCAATAAGAGCGCTGCGATAATCTTCATGTTCCTGGACCAGATTTACATCTGGATCCACCTGATATGAAGATATGAAGTGAAGTGAAGTGAATTGTGTCATCTGTTGTTGTAGTACTTGTCTGTGCTTGTGTGTGTGCGTGTGTGTATGTGTTTGTGTGTGTACACGAGTGTGTTGGTGGTGTCTGCGTGAGCACACGCCGCAGATTGGGTGCCTCTTCATGTGTGAAGCAGACAGCATGTTTTCACCTGGATGAGACCAAAGGATCCGGGGACCCAGGGGGCCTGAGCCCCTCACCCAGAAACTCAAAAAATGTTGTGCTGCGGCTGTAACATTTTTCTCAATTCATATTTTAAATTGCCTCCCATCTGAATTTGAAGTTGGTCCCCAGTGACACCCCAACCTTTCTCTCAGCCTCATAATTTTTGAGTCTCGGTCTGAGTTTGTGGTTGACCCTTGACCTCGATGCTGTCTGCAAGTTGTATCTCACACAACCCTTTCTACACGTATTTGTGTTGCTGTGCATATTGTCAGGTTCACCCTGGAGACTTCAAGAAAGTTTCTGGGAACCAACAGTTTTCTCTTCAGTCAAGACTTGCACCCAAATGCTCCCCTCACCCGAATAAGAGTTCTGTGGGAATCCTTCGTCCAGGGAGTTTTTTCTTCAACACGACGAGACCGAAGCTGCACGAATGCGTTGTGTGCAGCACTCACAGAGCAGCTGACACACAAACTAGAACGCAGTTCACCATGCCACGCGCGTGCAGTTCGAGGAGTCCTGCGCGCTGGTCTGCGGTGGAATAGTGGGTCAATTCCGCTGTTCCCATCATGTCACGAGCTATCTGTTGAGAAACTCACACAGATCAAAGAACCACCAGGTGAAGTGGACAGTCGTTGGTTATTGTCAGTGGAAAATACACCGCAATCTTGGTGATTTGTGCTCAAATTTAGAAGGAATGGCTCTTGCTCTGTACCACAGCTGTTGACAAACGCAAGCAAATTGAAAGCGCTTTTGCCTTCTTGACTTTGGTTTGTGAAAACTGGTCTGATATCAGACGACTCAGGAATAGGGTTCCCTCCACGTGCGGGAAGGTATCAATGAAGGATCTTCCGTTTTTGGTGACACAGCAGTGTGGTTTATACTCCATGGCACACCCTTCCTCACTGTTCCTTTTGATACTTAGTTTTATTGAGCTATAATATAGAATTTCAAAGCCTGATGCAAGCTGATTTATGAAAACAGGCTTGAACCACAACGTGAGAGGAAATTAAGGGTTTCAAATCAAACACTGGAACATCTCCCATCCCACCCCAGAACCTCCCCTGTATGTGTTTACTGTTGGCATGCTGCTTTTCAGCCCTGCCCACTGGTTCTCCCTGCATAGAAACCAACTGGCCTGTAGCCCTGGATTCACTTGTATTGTGCGTCTGTCAAGTACACAGACAAAACAACAGGAAGGCAATTCTGTAGAGAGATGCATCAATGCCTGGACCACGGGAGGATACAGCGCTCAGTGACAGATGCATCCGTGTATCACATGCTGTTTGTATTCATTTGATGACTTTGTTGATTTCTGCCTCAGTTAGTTCTGCAATCTGTTGATGCTGAGGTGAGAGTACGAGTAACAGTGTAGTGCGATGAGTTAAATCTGCGTCAGGCTGCAGGGTCACGTGATGCGCGGTTCTCTCTTCAGGCAGACTTCCTGCTCCTCAGCTGTTCCTGTCCCTTCGTTTGCCTGCTCAAGTGCAGCGTGCGAGATGCAACGCCCAGAGATGATGCCGTCAGCCGCGTCGCCAGCATTGGTGAGGAATGTGAGTTGACCCTTTCATTCAGTCTACTGTTGTCCAATTGAGAGGGTGATGGCAGAACTTTGTTGTTTTGTTGTGCACAGCTGGTGATGCAAATGTATTTTGCTAATCCTTTCAACAGCTGAAAAGGTTGTTTTTATTTTGTTGTGCTCATTTATACTGATAAACAATGGCTTAAGGCCTTGCTGGACAAAACCAAAGAAAAGGGAGAGAAAGGAAAAGTCACTCATAACCTAAACACGTACAGAGACAACATGTTGCGTGTATTCTCTCAGGAAAACTCTGAAAAAGTTATTTTTCTTTTGATAACTTTCTCCCTGTTACTATGATGAAGACACAGGGAACCACAACACTGTTCAAAGGCTCAACAAGAACTGCAACCCATTCAAAAACACTTGAAGGACAGTTTTCTGTAAAGCTGCACACAATGTAGGTGATTGATGCTGGAAGCCAACACAACATGTTTGATGTGGAGAGAGTTGTGCATTGGCTGATTGGCAAGCTGTCAGATGTATGCTTTGATTTGCAACTTTGAACTTTCTCCTGAGCTGCTTTTAGAGCCACCAAAAGTTTGACATTTACAACAGCAACAATCACCACAAATAGTGTTTGAAGAAAAAATATGGTCCACCTCAAAATGGTTGTAAGGAGGGTTGAATCACAGATATCATTGCTGAATGAGCATAATTTTGTTGAGATACTTGACTGTAGACCAGCTGCTAATGATGTAATCAGGAGAGAACTAGACACAGTAAAAATACTTGCAGTGCCAAATAACTTCCCAACAAACTTGACTTCTTTGAATCTGGTGTCCATGGGGTGCAGCACAACCATCAGTCTGGAGAGAGATAAAAGTGCTAAAATAGCAGGTGAAATAAGATGGTACTGTAGATTCAAGAAAAAGATGAAGAAGCAAAAGAAATTTGCTTTCCATTTGTCCTGATGAAAGGAAAAGGTATCACCCATGACCTGATCAACAACAAACAAAGTACCAAAATAGAGAGCAAAAATAACATCGTGCAAGTGTACAAACTGAAGAGTGATACAAAAAACTTTTGCTCCCCTGTTTGCACCAAATGTTGAGCTTGTCGATTTTTGCCTTTTGTAAGCTACTCTTTGTAACAACGCACTTGCACAACTGAGTGACACAACCAGAACAAAGACACTGCAGAAGAACACTTTGACACTAGGTTCACCCAAAAGATGGCTGCAAGACACAGAACTCTGGTCTTGTACTTGGCAACTTACATTTTCAGAAAGTGCACAACACAATGGCGAGTTTGAAAAAGATATGAATTTCAATTCAATATCTTGGAAACTTTCATGCTCTATTTCAAAAAGGCTATTGTTATGGAGCAAGATATATTTGAGATTCAATGACATACAAAGATAATGAAACTGAAAATCCAGCAACTTGTTTGCAGACAGGTCAAGTAGCAACAAACTGGTCAAGTTATTGAACGTTTTTGGTTGAATCTCTGAGATATTGTTGTTGTTAAATTTTGCAACTCTCAAGTTTGTTGAGCCGATAAAACAGTTGTCTGATAGTAATTCTAACTTGTTGAGCCCCATATCAATCACAGTTGTGTATTGAAGAGGTAATTGCAAATCACAAACAGTGCTAAAGTTGCTCTTTCTCAGGAAAAGAATTGAGATATGCTTGAGACGAGTCAAAATGACTTTTGCAAACCAGAAGCTACATTGTTCAACAAAGACAGCATGCCAGGGGAATTTGGTTGGAATTTGAAAATAGTTTGACACAATATTGTAGCAAATCATTACAAATGCCAAGCAATGGCAACTGGTGGGGCATTCATGTGCTTCCAAAGAACACAGCATTTCGTCGTCATGTGCAGGACAGTCAACAAAGTCATCACAAACATCATTCATATGAATACACATCTTTGTGTGCTTGCATTTAAACATATTTTGACACTGCCAAGCAGAGTCACAACTTTTGTCTTCATCTAGCCCAAAGGGGCAATCCCATTTTCTGTTGCAGACATATGCCCAAGGGATACAGTAAGCATCTGGACATTTATATTTCATGAGACATTGAATTTTCTGACAGTTCAGCAAGTGTTCTCCATTTTTGCATGGAATCAAAGTGTTGTCACGAAGACGAAAAATGCACAAATATGAAAGATCAAAACATGTGTCCTCAGTTTGACTGCATGGAAGTTCTCCATTTGCTTGACAGAATAATTTTGTACTGGTCTTGTGGTATTGTGTGAGATTGTAGCTTGATTGTGGACCAATTGTTCTGTTGGTGTTTGAGGCTGTTTCATCTGACCTGACAGATAGCATATTGTCAGAGTTTTCCTCTTCAGCACCGATTGGAAAAGAGTATTTCACGCACATGCTGTTCACCTGTAGGGTGTAGAAAGGTGAACACGTTGAGAGACCATTTGAATGATTCAAGTATTTACAGCCATTCTTGTAACATTCAGTTTCATTTCTCACACATCCAACTTCGTCAGACTCCGAGTAATCTGGGCAATCTCTTTGTTTGTCACAAGTCAGTAGAGGTGAAATGAAAGACATCAGACATTTGAACAGATTTCCACCACCAACAACAGGGAAATGCTGTTGCTCTGTGATGTAGAATCCTTTGAATGAACTTTTGTTCACTGGATGTGAAACATATTCATAGATTGAAGAAGTGTTTGCAAAGGCATTTGACTTTATCAATTTGTTTGCAACCGAGTAAGACTTTAGATCAGGTGACAGTATGGGTGGAAATGTGCTGGACACAGCATCAAACAAGAAATCAAAATAATTCAGACCCTGAATATCAAGCTTTTTGAACAGAGTATCTGTGCCTTTGTACTTTTTAAGGATGGCAGTTGTTTTCTCTGTCACCCACAACAATAGAAAACATGTCTTTTGGAAGAATATACATTTGGGATTGAACAAGACTAACTTCTGTTTGAACACAAACTTTGTGGAACTATTCAAAGAGGAAGATTGATTCCCAGCTTCAAGAGGCAAAATGCAGACAACATGTGCACTCAAAGGCTGAGTGCAATCAATTGTTATCCACTCAGGCTAGGCTAAATTTACTAGCAGCATTGCAGCACAAGCTACCTTTTGTGTCTGTGGGAAAATGGTTTTCTTTGAAGTGGCCAATAAAGTGTCAAAATGGGATTGATGCACTGTCAGAACCTTGAGAGGTCCTAGCTCTGGTGTGAAACAAATGTAGTTTCTCTCGTAGTCTGTTGTTGCTGTTGTTCCAAAGTTATAATTTTTCCAGAGTTGAAATGAGAGAAAGTGACCATCTTGCCACAAGAACTGGTCCTGGAATTGTCAAAAAGGACAGATCAAGCAAATTCTTGCAAGCTCAATGTTGAAATACATAACATTTCCTCATTCAAAGACCTCAATCATTTTCAAAACAAGAAAATAGCTTGAGACCTTTTGAGCTGGATTATTTCTCAGACCAATAAACATTATTCCCAATGATGTGAGGTCACATTTGCACATGGTAATAATTTGGTCCAATTCTTGGTTGTTCCTAATAATTGGCAAAGTGCCATTCTGAGCTTTGCACAGTTGAAATGCTTCATTCCACGTTCCATCCAGCACCATGCTGAGATCAAGATCAAACCACAATAGATGTTTAAATGTGTCATTTGATGTCAGATCTGATTTTTTGCAGAAGTGCTGCAGCAAATGCACATAGTGAAATTTGTGAGTGAGGTTGAATACTTTGTGAACTTCTTTGTAAAGGTCTTTTTCACAGAGGGAAAACTCCTTGCAATCTTTATCGCGTTTGAAGGGACATATCTCCTTTGTCCAGTAAGCATGCAAAACACCTGGTGATGGCAGATTTGTGTGACCTGCAGATGTGACTCTGATTTTCTGAACCTGTCCTGGTAAGGATATCACATGTACTTGAGTTTGTGGTGTGAAAGTGAAATCTGACTGCCAGACAACACAAGGGGGAAATGCGCGATATGCAGTTAGATCAGAACATATTTTGTTGTATTTCACCATATTCACTGACAATTGGACAGATGACTCTTCATGTTCTGGTTTGTGATACAAGATGAGTCCATCATCATTCTTTGACCTGCCCCGTTTGTAATGCCACACAAAGCCTGTTCTCAAAGCATTCATCGGAACAAATAGTTTTGGGTGCCACTTGTCCAGGATTTTGTTGCCAGTTATGTGGAATTCAGTAACAGCAACTTTTATTTCAACCCACTCTTCCTTGTTGAAATGACTATGGGACAATTTTATCATTAGCAGTGGCTCTGACAATGTAACCACTTCATGAAGGTGATCTTGTGGGATTACAACCTCCAAGCAGAAGTGTTTTATCTTCTCTGTCAGATGTTTTTTGACCTCATGCCATTGGTATTCTCTGGGTCTGTGATAAAGAAAATGGTCACGCTTTCCTTTCAACCAGTTTATTTCAGTAGAAGTTGTTTTGTTTGTGTGAAGATCTTTTTCTTTCACTTTGAAATGAGCTCCGTCAACAAAAAGACTGGACAAAAAACCTGAAAGATAGCAAGCTGGTATTTCTGTTCTGGCAAGGATTGCACAATGTGGTTTGGTACATATCATGAACAACCTGGTTGTGCTTCACCCCCAGCACCCCTTCTTCCGCAGTCAGCATGCCAAAAATACGGCGAGAAACACAGCATGAGCGTGGAAGCACAGAAGAGCACTTTCCAACACTAAGAACCAAGAAATTTGAAGCAAGTTATGTTCGTGCTTCACAGAAGAGGTGCAACAAACCTGCAAAATATCCCTTCACTGAAACAGTGGCTGTTGTTGGCACATTGTCCCTCGCAACAACATGGACTTCCTGCCTGAAGCTGAACAATCCCGTGTCAAAAAGAAATTGTTTTGTCTCATTTGTATGTTTGTGTAAAGATGTCCCTCTCCCAAGTAAAATCACTGCGCAAACTGTTGATTCCACTGAAGGGTGAGAAAAACTTTTCATGACATCCTGTATTTTTAGGTCTGTATCCCATTGTGAATTTGGAGCCCATATGAAGCAACTTGTTGCTGACAGCATCAGTTCTGTGTAGAACATTCCATATTCAGGATATGAATACAGAACAATGTGAGAGTCTGGCCCTTCAGCATAAATATTTATGTTGATTAAGCTTTCAGAACACAAAACTGGCAAAACTTGCTTTGTTTTGTTTTCTTGGTAAACTGCTAGTCCACTGAATTCACAGGCACTGCTTTGAGCATGTTGACTTTGCAACATTTTGACAGAGATATTAACATTTGAGTTTGAATAGATGTGAAGCAAAAATGCATTGCCACTTGCACAAATGTCACTGTTGTTTGAAGAACTAGTTCTCATGGGAAAGTATATCTGGGAAGATGAATTGCTTTGAAGGAGAATCTGCTGAATGTTGGAGTTTGGATGGAAACTGTAAGTTATTCCTCCTTGAGAAAAATTGTGAAAACCAAGATCATTTTTGGAAAGCAACACTATTTGGCATTGAAATGTAGTTGTTGTGTAATTTCCCTTGCCAGAAAACCTTGTCTTCTGAGAAAGAGCACCAGGCCCATTGTAAATGTCAGTTGATGATGTTTCCAGTTTGCAAAAAATTACATTTATGATGTTGTACTTCTCTGTTGCCAGTTTGAAATGACCAATGTACTTGTTCTTTTGGGGGATAAAAATACTCCATGTATGTTTCTTGTTTTGTGCCATTGACAGTGAAACAATTTGTGTTTTGGAACTGATAACATCAAAAGAAAATAATACAGTGTGTGATACCCATATCCAGAGGGAGATGGTGATGTTGACCTCTTTGTGGGGTGGAAAAACAGGAATTTCTGAGTGAATGCCACAGTATTCCACCATATACTGTCTCTGACCTGACAATACATTTTCTATTCTCAGGTTGCCTGTCATACATATGTGAAAGTTGACAAGTTCTATGTGTAGTTTATGAAACTGAAGCTTCAGCTTCAACTCTTTGCTCAGAGTGAAAATGAAATAATGAAAATTTAACAAGGTTCTCTTCCATCCAAAGCTACAAACCAGTTTGCTTTTATGAAAGTGTCCTTTTTTGATGAAACATGGATCACAAAGATCACCATGATCCACTGGATATTTCTCTTGCTTCATGATTCTCCCCAAAGGAAAGGACAAGGTGTTGGCTGTGATACAATCTTTTCTTTTTCTGTACACCTGGTGTGTTGTTTTTGACACCTGGCAGAAAACCAAACTTCTTTGTTTTCCATTCTGAAGGAAACTGTACACTTTGGCTGCTGTGTTTAATTTATCAAACACAAAAAACTTTATAAATTTGACTAGAAAGTTGTCCACAAACTTGGTCCATTCTTTAGTGTTGAGATGGAAGGAATTGTTCAGCAAAGTGTATGATGAGTCAAATGTTGGCTCCAGGGAGAGGTCCGGGTGAGGTACAGGTATAAGCTCATCGGAAAACATCTTCCAATAGTGGATGGTTTGATTCACAGCTTCTTGAGAGAATTTCTTTTCCTTCGCACTCTCTTCCTTATATTTTATGGCAAAACTTGATGAATTAAGATCACGACTTACATAACGTTTGTATCTGCTCACGTATGTCTGAAGTGCCTCAAGTCTATCTTCCTCCAACACTTTCTTCACGTACGAATACCACGCTCTATCCTGGCCGTGAGCTCGGAGATATTTGACTGGGGATTCTTGTGAAGGTGTCCTTGGTGCCACCATCACAAAAACCCAAAGAACAACATCATATTTGGACCAACGCATGCCTTTTGCAAGTTGCAACCAAGTTACACGCCAGGCTTTTCAATACTGTGAATTTTTTGCGACGTGAAAGTACCACAAGCTAGTGATGGTCTATGTGCACACGCAATGAAATTCTGTCATTGTTATACATTCTATACCTTGGTGTCTTTTGTTGGACACATGTTTTGTTCTTCTCCCAACATTAAAGGAACTTGAAGAGAAAGGAAAACGAGCAGCCTTACAGGTCATTTGTCCCAAAAGTTTGCTGCGTATACTCTGCTGTTTAGTCCATACAAGCCCATACCATGCTGTTTGGTCTCAATTATTGCTTCACTTTTCTGCAGAGCATCTTCTTTCTGTTGACTACTTCCACACCAACAATGAACAAAATCACCAGCAGCAAACCAATGTTTTCAAACATGTTGTACAAGGTGATAATTCTGATGCAAAATCCTTCTGGAATGATGCCCGATTGAAGATAGAAGGATTTCAAAAAATTCATCAAAGCTACAAAGCAAAGCAAAAGATTTGAAAATGTTTCAACTTGGTTGGAGTTTTTGTTTTTGAAAGGCTGAACATAAGCATGGTGAAGGAGAAACAAAATACAAAGAGCACAGCAGCAACAAGATTGAACAAGTGAATTTGACATCAGTGCTGTTGCTGCCAAAAGTAACCTCCTGAAGATCATGACTGACTCCCAGTACTGGGCTTGCCCACTCTCAAGGTAGCCTCCCTGGAAACATTGCAAAATCATTTGGTTCGTTGCAAGATTGTCTTGTTGTTTTTTGAAAGCACTTACATGTATCTCTCTTGATTGTTTTCTCAACTGGATAGCCCATACCACAACAGCTACAAGTGGAAAATTGCAACCAATGAGAAAGCCAACATAGGATATTGCATTCAAGGAAAGCATTTTGATTCCAAGAAGAAGCATGATTGGGAAAGGAAGAACGTAACAGGCACAAAACCCAAGCATCAATTTTTGCCACAAACTGTAACAGGTGACTGAGCCATCATAAAACCAGACCCGACTGTTGCTCATAAACTCGCAGGTGATTGTCATGAAACACAGTGTGGAGTAGCCGCCATAGGAGTATTTAATAATTTCACACAAGCCTGCCAGAAATTTGGTTTTCAGAGTTTTAATTTTGATTTTGTGATCTGTTGTGTTGCAATATTTATCAAGCAAAACACAAGCAGCAAAGAAGATAAACCAACTGAAATGTATGCCCACAAAGAAGATGAAATTCAGACCACTCTTCCACATTGTTGTGAAAGACTCATGCACACAAACATCAACATACACACTTGAAACTTCCACTGTGAGGAGAAAAGCAAGGGAAAGATTGATGTTTTCCAAAATTGTCAGCACCTGATCATAACCTTGGTCAACAACTTTCAAATTTAAAGTGAGCATGGCAGCTGCTTGAACATAGAAAGTCAAAATTCCAAAGTAACATCTGGGCTGTTTTGTGGGTTCTCTTATTCTCACTTTGAAGATTCTGTGCACCAAGTTGACTGGTACGCCCATGACATCATCTTTGAAAGTGTACCACAACATGTACAATGTCATCACCAGTGTGAAAGTGGACACAAACCACCACAAACTTCTGTCACACTGGGTGTTTGACACACAATTGTTGGAAAATACAGACAATGAATGTCCTTCTTCACAGGACCCACACATCACACCCCTTCTGTTTGGTGAACATGAATCAAAGGAGAGACAGGGATTCTCCACTGATCCAGCACAACAATACTCCAGTGGACAGAGTGTAAATATCACTGAATCTTCAGCTTTGTATCCCCAATAATTTGGTTTTGCCTTCAATGTTCCTTTTTGGCAGTCTGCTCCAAATGGACAGTTCACACAAGGAAGCCTTTCAAATTGGAGCAGAGATACTGAATGTGCAACATACACTTTTGATGAATTTGGATGAAAGGAGACCTGAAATCTTCCTTCTGATGCACTGTAAAAGGTATCTGCACAAGGCTTGCAATTGACTTCAAAATACTCCAAGGCAGGGTTGGCCTCAAATGCTGAGGAGCCAAACCTGTCAGCAAAATACAGCTTGTGCCATGGTGGACATGAGATAGAAATGTCTATTTCTGAGATCTGAGAACGTTCTCCTCTTGTATCCAGCAACAAGAAAGACTTTGTTGGAGATGTAACTTCAAACTCAAAGGAATTTGACAGAAGGAAGACATTTGCGCGTACCAGAATAAAAGTGGCTTCAGGTGAAATAAACTGTTCCTCATCAACAGTGAACAAGTTATCAGACAGTGTGAGGGAAGACTGGGTACCTTGTGAAAGAAACAAGGACCCTCCAGCCAGGCTGGCCCTGTTGTTTTGAAAAGAGCAGTTTTCTATCTCAGCATTGAAAATCACTTTGTCCTTCCTACTTTCTGTCTCAATGACAAATGCTATTGCGCCACCATAGGACATGGTGTGACCCGACAGAAGTGCTTGGTTCCGTATGAAAGCAGAGTTTGTGACAGAAACTTGGCACTGACTGTTTCCATGAGAATCAAGCTGGATTGACAAAGCCCCTCCAGAGCCTTTCCTTGTGTTATTCTGAAAGGTGCAATTGTGTATTCTGACACTGACCCACGAAGGTACAAATCCACTGTTTGCTTTCTTTACAAGAAGACCGCCCTCTGTGTCTATGATGTTTGAATCTTGGAATTCACAAAGTATCTTGCTTGAGGACAAATGCATTCCTGAAGAGATCTGATGCAAAACTGAAGATTTGAATGTGAGAAATGCAACTGACTTGGATTCCACATGAAGTGATGTTTTTCGCAGGGTGTCCCTCTGCATCACTATTTGGGCATAATTCACTTTCGCAATGATTTGACAAGATTCACTCACACTGTCTTTCACCTGAATCTGAGCACTGAAACTGTAGATCATTTCCAGCTTGTTCATGTTCTGAGTCCCAAACCTACTGGGCTTGTTCAGAAAATGAACTTCTGAAAAGGCCAAATTGGTTTCACTGAAAGGTCCCCCTTTTGCTGATTGTTTGTCTTTGATTGTTGTGTTGCTAAAAGTGACATTTTTGAAACACACATTGATGTTGTTGAAGATCAGAGTTGCATCTTCAAAGTGAAAACCCTCAACATAGAATGTGAAATCCAAAGAGAACTTCCTCACAAGTATTTGCAGTGTCCCTTGTATTGTGCAAGAGTTTTGACAGTATAACTTGAGACTTTTTACACTCTCAGGCACCATTTCAATTTCTAAGTGTGTTTCTGTTACATGAGGTAAACTGCTGTCTTGAAGTGTGATGCTGTCAATCCAAAAAAACTCATGTGAAAATATGCCAGTCAAGACAAAATTCAATGTTTTGCACAAGGTCTTTCGTGATGATGACAGACAATTTGCAGAATCACTGAAGTTTCCCATTGGTTCACCAACAAACACACTGTTGACTGAGGAATTATTTATGGCTGAAAAAGCAAGAGGCTTCAATTTTCAATGGAGAACCATGAAAAAGTTCCAAAGCATAAATTGTTAACTGAAAAATATTGGATAAAACAGACAAATTGCCTTGGTTGTAAGAACCTGCATCCCCTCCTCCATTGCAGTCTTTCACTCCATGATCCACCAGTTCTGTGGAAATGTTGTCCATTGCATGTGGATTTGGAGGCCTGTTCCACCTTGATGGACAACAAGCCTCAAACCCATCCAGGCTTAAATGTTCCACCATGTAATAATCACCACAGCTGCAATCTTTTTCATCACTGCCTTGGGGACAATCAGGTTTCCCATCACATGTCCAAAACACAGGAATGCACTTCTCCAAAGCTTCTTCACATCTCTGAAAAAGTCATAAATTATTGGCATCAGAATAGTTTTGTTTTGGATGCAGTAAGTTTCCACATTGAAAACACAGTTGCTGAACCAAACCGTCATGGTGAATCTTCCTGTGAACTCGTCTGGCACACAGTAAGCGCTACACAGTTCATGGGACCCATCTGGACACTCGTCCGCTGAGAAGTCAGATTGCTGCATATCTCTGCTCATCCCTCCAAGCTCAGAGGCACACACAGAACTTGCCTGGTGAAAAAATGTGAGAGACAGTCTTGTTTTTTCTGTGCATGTTTCAAATCTGAATTTCAAGTCAAATTTTATTGGTCAAACCTCCACACATTTCTTGAGATCCCCACACTTGGCCAGCCCTTCTGAGCATCTGTAACTCGTGCAGTTTTCTTCATCGGCATCATCACACCACAAATTGGGGTGTCCGTCACACACCTTCCTCTCAGGAATGCAAACACCTCTGGGGCATCTCCAGAAACCAGTTGGGCAAGAGAAGTTCTTATTGAGACAAATTGTTTCATCACTTTCATCAAGAATACCCTGATAGCTGCAGTCAGTGATGCCATTACAGATCTGATGTGATGTCAGACACTTGCCAGAAAGAGCACATCTCCACATACCAGATCCACAGCTTGTTTTGTTCCAGCAATCTGAAAAATGTCAAAAACGATAGAATACCCCGAAAGTTTCTCATTCAGTAACAATCCACAAACAAGAACTGATCAAAACCACAGAACTTAACATGCTCATCAGAAGCATCATAGCAGTCCACAGTGCCATCACAAACGTCATCGCTGGGAATGCACTCCATATCATCTTCACACTTCCAGTACCCTTGACTGCACTGGTACTCCTCACAGTACATTTCGTCGATCAGCATGTTTGATCTGATGTCAGCATCACCATCACATATGGTCTCAGGTTTGAAACAGCGCCCTGCAAGACACAAACTCTTTGGGCCTTATTGTTGGAGCTCCCTAACTTGCAGATAAGACTGAACTGGCACCTTGGCAGATAACAGATTTTCATGCACAATCCCACCTTGTCAAAAATTATTGCAACCCACCATGAAATTTGATAAATCCACGTGTGCAATTCCAAGTTTCACAGAGCTCTTCTGCTTCATCAGACTCATCCCAGCAATGATTGATATCATCACACACCAAGCTCAGGGAAATGCATCTGTCCTCAAAAGGACAGTCATAAGTTCCCTGAGGACAGTTGTCAGAGAAGCACTTTTCTCTGGAGACACTCCCATCCACACACAACCCATGTCTGTAGTAGGAATCCACCAAATAGTTACTTTTTGTGTCCAAACAGAAAACTTCAGTGGGAATCATCTGTATTTTGTCTTCACACAATTGATAACCTGTCAGAGAAAAAGACCAAATCACACAAAAAATTCAATTATTATTTTCCTTTTTTGCACAAGCACAGAAACAAGATTTTTCAAAGAAAAACAGAGGTTTTTGTCAACACATTCCTACCTGGTGGAGGGACTCTTTTCCCAGGGACACACTCCTCCTCACTCTCATCTGACCCATCCCTCATGCAGTCCACCCACCCAGAGCACACATCCTCCAGCCTGATGCACCCGTCATCTGGGTGGTAGCACTGAAACTCGTATTCACTGCATTCAGATCCTGCACCTCTCAGAACAGCCAAAACGCACAGCAAAGCAAAGGTCAGAAGCACTTGTCTCAACATTTGAATCCTTTCTATGTTTTTCTGTTGCTTTGCGAGATTCGCGTTTTCTCCAGACTTTGAACACACAGGTATGCGCGAATGCAAGTGAATGCACCTTGAAAAAACGAGGTAACAGAAAGAAACCATTTGTCAGAAAAAATGCTTTTACTACGTCAAACATGATCGCAGAGTTTATCACACATTGGCTCCACCGGATCCAGGGGGCTGGGGTGGTTCCATCCCCAACTCTGATCCTGGATCTGTCAGAGATCTGTGTGTGCGTGCGTGTGTGTATGTGTGTGTGCGTGCGTATGTGTGAGCTCCTGCAGATCGAGGGGCTGAATTCCTCAGGGGGTGACGCACACTCCAATCTTCCCTTGTTGTCGGGCCAAAATGGTACCCGAGGCACTGAACTGAGAATTTGATCCTCGGTTTCTCCAGGGGCCCCACCCCTGGATCCGCTAGAGGTACACACACATACACACACACACACACACACACACAGAGAAGACAAAGTCCAATTGCATTTGCAAGGTTCGGCAAACATGAAACGCAGACGTGTGCGTAGACGTAGAAGTAGATTCTCACCCTGCAGGACACACTACACACAACAAAACATTTGTTCCCCAGACCTGTTTGTCTCTGACTTAGGGTACTCTCATTCTGATATCGGTCAGCAAAACAATCATTTTATTTGACAGAATATCATGTTCATATTCACCCAGGAAAGAATACTTCCTGGTGTATTTGTCCCCCTGGAGGGGGGTGCAATTCTACGCTTACGTTCACGCGTACGTTTACGTTTCGTGTTTGCGAACCTGCAAGGCTATTGGGTTTGGGTTGCATTGCCGCATTACCAGAGCAAAGCTGATTGATGCACTTTGTGCAAACACAACCGCACGTTTACTCAGGGATCCCATTCCTCATTTTGTGTCAAAATGTCGTCATTTCAAAAAGATGGGATTCCGCTTTTCTTCCAGCAAAAGACGATATCAGGTGTGATTGTGAGTGAAAACAGTGGTTGGTCTTGTTCTTTTGCAAAATGGTAATGTTTTGGCGGTCCAGAGCCGTGGAAGGGGCCTCCTCACCCCGATAATATTTCCTTCTGGTTTGGCACAAATAAAATTTTGGTCAGTGCGGGCAAACTTGAAAATTGAAAGAAAAGTCAAACGTACATCTGTGGTTTGAAATTGTGGGCGCAATTTTGAGTGACAGGTCTTGGACCCGGAGCATCAGCCTGCGTCGCTCAAGTCCTCTCAGTGCAGGTTTGGTTTGTGTCAGGCATTGCAGGCTGGCGGTGGTTGCAGGAGAACCTGGTCACATGACCCCTGAACAAATCCCTTTTGCTCCAATGACAGGCGGAAAATGTTTCTCATCAACTCTGAAATCAACACACCTCAAGATATTTTTTAAAAAATCGTGCGAATTGTTTTTCAATGACTGTTGCAATTGCTGGGTCCACCACTTGGACACCTGAGGGGGATTCAGACGTGAGTCGAATCTACGTCAGACTGCAGGGTCATGTCATGCGCTGTTCTCTCTTCAGGCATTCTATGTTGGAGACTTCCTGCTCCTCAGCTGTTCCTGTCCCTTCGTTTGCCAGCAAATGCACGTTGATTGAGGCTTCTAGTATCGATGAGGAGGACAGGCCTTTTCACCTGTTGGTTGGGCCCGTGTCCATTTGGAGATGCAACATTAAGGTGTGAATCGCTGTGTTCGTGTCACTTTATTTGCCAACAAGTACAATTTGCACAAGACTTTATGCCATTGCTGAGGCTTGAGGTTTTGCACTTGTTCCAGCGGTGCAGTGAGGGTGTCACGGGAAGATGACCTCAGCACGTATGAACTTCCAGCTTCCGTCCTGCTGTTTCTCCATGTTTATGGTCTGAAGGGGAATGGCAGAGATGGGTGAGAGGAAGCCTGTTGGAGGCAGGAGAAGACGCGTTGAGGGATTGGTCTTTGAAATAAGGGTTTTCACGTTGGTGACGCGCGCGTCAAAAATTTGACGCCCGCGTCAAAAATGTGTGATCCATCTGGACTGATAATTTGACACTCTCCATTGGGCATCATGTTGAATTTTGACGTGCACGTCAAAAATTCTGACGCCGCCCAACCACGCGTCACCAACGTGAAAACCCCAATTGGAACAGGGTCCAGATCTTCTGGGGCTGAAGTGTTCAGAGCTGAAGGCAGAACGTTAAATAATTCCTCGTATTTGTGGGATCGAGGGAGGCTTTCTCTCTACCAGCCTCTCCCTTTCCCTTTCTTTTCCCTCTTTCCCTTCCTCCGCTCCCTCCCTCCTCTCTCTCCTCCAATTCTCTTTTCGCTCTGTCTCTTTTTTCTCTTTCCCTCTCTCTTTGTCTCTGTCTCTGTCCCTGTTTCCCTTTCTGTTGTCTCGTGTAAGATCCCGCTCTTTCGTCCGATATGAGTGATCCAGCTTTTGCCAGAGAGCTGAGTACCCCAAGATGGCTTCAGGATTGTTTTGTGCTCTGAGAAGCGAAAGCTGTCTCAAGCCCACCTTCTGAAGCCCAAGTGAAAGCTCATGTCAGACTCCTTCTGAAGGGTTCCAGCTCATACTCACTGAATGAAGTTGGAAACTGAGCCTTCATACGAGTATGTACCACTGGGTACGCAATTTGCTTCTGTAAGACAGTCCAAGCCAAGAACTGGGGCTGTAATACCACGGAGCAGTGGAAAACGGCGTCTACAGTGGTTGAGCAACATACTACCTCACGCAACACAACGTACCGACACCCAGGGCACCTCCTCCCCGTCCAGCAGCTCCATGGCGTGGGTCCTCAGCGTCGCGCTGTCCCCATTGACCTCCAGACTCACGATCTCGTACCACTCGACCTGGTCGTGGTGCTCCTGGAGTTCCCGCTCCTTCTCGTCAATCTGAGCCCCACGGTACTGAAATAGAGCAGAGGTGAAGTGTGTGCGTGCGTGTGCGTGTGTGTGCCAGGGTGTGCGTACGCGTACAACAGGATGTTGTGCGCCTGAAACTTCCGTTTCTTCTGGTCAATCTGAGCCCCTCCCGAGCATATGTGCGTGTGTGTATGTGTGTGGGTGAGTTTGCGTGTGTTTGAGTGAGTGGTGTGTGAGTGTGTGAGTGTGTGTGGTCTGTGTGCACCACAGCATCTGAAGCTCGAATGTTTCAGAGTTGAACTTTACCTCAGTTCCACACGAAGATCCCATCTGGAGCGGTGTGTGTGTGTGTGTGTGTGTGTGCTTGTTTGTTTGTTTGTGTGTAAGTCTGTGGGTGTTTCTGAGAGTGTGTGTGAAGGGGTTTTCACGTTGGTGCCGACTGCAACTTTTTTGACGCGGACAGTAACTTTTTTGATGCTGACAGCAGGTTTGTTTTCACATTGAGAGTGCCGATGACATTAACTGCATCGACTGCAAAAGCAAAGATGATGTTAAGTTTTTCTACATAAAGTTTCAATGTGTGTTTTCATGATGCTATCAGTACTTTTACCGACGGCATCAAAAAATGGTCTGAACCATTCATGACTGCAACTTCACAGCAGTAGGTACCAGTAGAGGTACCAACATGAAAACAAAATCACTGACAGTATCATGTCAGTGAGCATCATTTACTGATAGCGTCAAAAAGTCACTGATGGCGTCAAAAGTGAAGTTGCAGTTGAGAAAAGTGATGCCATCAGCGCCCAATGTGAAAGACGCTTGAGAGTGTATGAATGCATCAACCCCTGTGCTTGTGTGTGTGTGTATGTGTGTGTGTCTGAGAGAGAGAGAGAGAGAGAGAGAGAGAGAGAGAGAGAGAGAGAGAGAGTGTGTGTGTGAGTCTGAGACTGTGTGTGCGTGCAGCATATGTGGCATTTACCTCAGTTCCATCCCATATGAAGACCCCATCAGGGGCATAGTAGTCAAACTCGTGGTCTATGAGCTCTCCCGAGGCGATGCCCGTGTAAAACTGGTCCATCATGGCCAGGATCTTCTTCCCTTCCTCTGATTGGTCGATGCTAGCCTCTGATTGACTCAGGCTGGACGCCATCACAAGGACGACGCCCAGTAAGATTTCTGCAATTTTCTTCATGGTTTCTGTGTCAAATAGAGTGTGGTGATAAGTTTTCTGCACAAAAGAGATTTGGCCCTCAGTTTCCAACTTAGGTTTTGTGTCACATTTGTGTCCACAATCCCACTTGTGGAACAAAGGAGCGACCAAACTCATCCATGTGATGTAACGAAGTGGAAAATTGCCAGTTCCGTGATGACTAATTCTGTGCAGTGCTATTTACTCTTCATCATTGTTTGATTGAGGTTGATCTAAACAGTGGCATTGCGAATGAGAATTGTTCACATTCTTGTTGCTGGTGACAAACTTGTTTCTTTTTGCAGCTCTAGGTTCAGTTTTGTTTTGATAAAATCAACTTCAATGTGAAAGCGAAGTTTTTCTGTCTTATCTGTGTTGTGTTATTTGGGTGCAGGGTAATGGGAGGCCAAGTGCCCCCCCCCCGGGCAACTCCCACAGTTCCCACACCTACCCCAATTTATGCCACAGGTATGTTTTCCCACTTTTCACAACAATTTACAGGCTTCGGGGCCTGAACTCTTGTGTGGGCATCTGTTACAGTCCTTGGCTGAGCATGAGATTTAGCCTGCCCCTTCCTCAGGCCGCCTGCAACCTGTCAGGCCCCAATTCGTGTTCTGTCTGTTGCCAATGAACAAAATGCACAAACTGTTACAGACAAGCACATTATCTTGTTTGGGGTGTCTGGGCCGCCAGCCCCTTCACTCCTTCACTCAATCAACTTGAACATGACTAAACATTTCGCCTCACCACAGTACAGGTCTCACCAGAAGAGCAGGATGGTTGTTGTTCTTCGTTCAATTCCACCCTACTGCGTAGTAACGAGGAGCCCAGTGTTGAATTATGCCGAATATGCGTTGTGTGTTGTGGGATACACCTGTTCAGTCTCTTGTTGTGCTCAGAACAGAAAGAAAGAAACTAGAATACAGCGCTTTAGACTGCCACGCGTATTGGGGGAGATGCCAAGCCAGAGGGCCTCAATCTATGTACCCTAAACTATCCAAAAAATCGTCCTTCTCCACCAAACAAAACTGCTTGTCTTTCTGTGTCTGGGGTCATACGAGGGTGGGGTTGAGATTGAGGTGCCAATGGACATGTGTGTAAGAGTACCAGTGGTGGGTGTTTGGGTTGGCACACATGAGGAGTAGGGGTGGGGCAGAGTGGACAAGGGTAACAAGGGGTAACACCTCACCATGGGAGACAAACCTACACACAGAATTTTTAATACCTGTGCGAGCATAAGACACAGACACACGCAGAGTCGTAAAACTGTCAAAAACTAAATGTGTCTGAATCTGATAGCAACAGCTGTTCTACCTCCGCATGCACAAACTACATTGAGTATGTGATGGAAACCCTCACCTCAAGTCCCGGTGCTCATCCTGCACAACTTCTTCATCTCCTCACGGACCTTTGGCCATCGTTGAGACCTGGTTCCACCCAGGAGGGTCACCTCCCCTCTTGACCAGATCGCGGATCAGCACAAACATGTCACGCTGTGAAACTACACCCTGTCCTGGGAAGAAGTGGGTCAACAAGGGACAAAAATCCGAACATGTGGACATGAAAATAGCAAAGACTGCTCTTTCTGATCGATATGGACTGAAATGGGGCACTGATGCCTTCTATGCTCCTCCCTCGAGAAGACACAAAACATTGTTTGGTTTGAGAACGGGATCTCAGAGGTGCAAAAAGTTGCCTCGTGACTCTGTGCCAGGTCCTAAAACACCGCTGCTGCCCTGCAGACACAGTAGGTCTCCATGAAACATGAAATTGTTTCGTCTTGGTCCCATCTGCTTGTGTGGAAATTACTGACAAAAATCCTCTGATTTTGAGAAAAAATAGCTCCATGGAGCTCACGGTGATTTGAGGAAATTCTGATTTTGCTCACTCTGATTTCGCTCACTCTGATTTCGCTCCCTCTGATGTTGCTCCCTCTGATTTTGCTCCCTCTGATTTCGCTCACTCTGATTTTGCTCAGTCTGATTTTGCTCACTCTGATTTTGCTCACTTTGTTTTGTCAAAAATTCTTACTTTTTCACTCAACATTCACAATTTGGGAACTCATTTAGCACACATGCAAATGGAACA
>JAAUXT010097831.1_pt1 | contig 26900 bp, 9 predicted proteins | sample 7278171 | NCBI WGS metagenome assembly JAAUXT01 (sample SAMN14350112, study PRJNA611818) | marine sediment metagenome | isolation source: surface marine sediment (1.8m) | place: French Polynesia: Moorea | collected 2018-08
GCAGATTGTTCCAGAAGCTGGTTCTTGAACCCTGTCTCGACAGCAGAGCTGTCTCGACAGCGTTCAAGAACCAACAGCTTCTGGAATGCTCTGCAGTTCAAGAACCTATACAGCATGTTCAGCGGCTGCCGCACGATCTGTGTGCGGCCGCCGCGCGATTTGGCTGAGTGATTCGGTGCCGCCATGCAGACAGTCTGACCTTTTCGCACCAAGAATTTTCGCGCGTCTGGGTGTGCGCTCACAGTTCGGTGCTTTGATGTGTGTTTGGGTGTTTCGAGTTTCGCTGGGTGTGTGCTCGTGTGATGGGGGCCTTAGAATCCTCAAAGAATCAAAGATTCACAAATTTATGCACGCAATAATTTATTTCTATGCAGAAACGCACTCATGATGCATGTGAAAGGGTCATGTCACGACCCAAAGACTGTACAGGGGTGTCACAACTTTCATCTACAATGACGAGAATCTACAACACTCACAGAATCTGTCAACAGACCCCAGGGGCGTATCCAGAATTTGGTCAAAGGGAGAGGCCCCCTTGGGATGTCAAACTTCAACTTTGAAAAAAGTTGGCACGTTTTTGCAAAGAAACTTCAATCAAGCGGGGGAGTGTGAATTGTCTGTTTTTTGCTGGAGGAAGGTTGGCGCTCTGGTCTCAAAGGTAGACTCTGCCTGGATCTGCGCCTGGACTCTGGGGAGTGGTTTGGTGGTTCGCCGGTGAAAATGACACTGATCTCCAGCACAGGATCTCAAGGGGCAGCAAAAGCTGACTGACCCAGATTTGACGAACTGTGGAATTTGAGAAAGTAACTGTGACAATTTTGGGGGTCTGATAAATTTCTGTTTGGGTGGCGGGAGAAATGGAGCCCCCCACGCATGAGGTCCCTCGACCCTTCAATCTGGGACCAAATATGCCCGAACAACCTGCAAGGGAACACGCGTACACCCAATACGCTCATTCGTGTGACACAAAAGTTACAAATCTACGAGGATCTATCATTTAATTCTGAGAATGGTCATGGTCATAACCCTCTGCTTGGGTACAAATTGGTTGCATTGCGCAATGATTGCAGACTGTAAAACAGTGGAAACTGTGTCAAAGAGCTTCAACATGTGCAAATGTTCCGACCATGTCCATTCTCAGAATTATATGATAGATCCTCGTAAGGTTCAGACTCAGTCCCTGCGTCCCTTCACAAATCAACGGGCCCTGGGTCGTCTCAGTGACGCAGCGTTCACAGACTGACGCAGGAACGCAAGGTGACGCATTTGGCGAAAAACCGTGTGTCCATCTCTCTGGTGCACGAACACCAAGACAGCAACTGTCACTCAGTGCTCGTTCGAGGTGTACGAGACTCGTTTCCAAAAGTCCTTGATGATCATGTTCACAGGTGCGCGACATTCCGGTTGACTTGTGTTGTTTCCTGATCGCCTCGTACCATTCCTGAACAATTTTAATGTGAAGATGTCGGCCAAACAACAAAACAAGCCATTTCGGCCTCAAAGACTTTTTGAAACAGCCTCGTACGTACGTGGTCCGCCCACGAAGAACCCGTCAGCCAGGTTCGGCAAATCAAAAGGGCAGACGTACGCGTAAGACAAGCAAAACGAAAAATCCCACCCTGGGTCTGAAACACCACCAAATGAAAGTTTGAAGCGACTCTCTGGTTCTGTCCCACTGGGTTACCACAACGTCTCTGCACTTCAAAGTGGTGTTTGCCGAACCTGCATGCCAGTTGACTTCCAGACAGCTCTCAATCCATGGCGCCCAGTGGAGCTGGCCTCGCTGAACCCGAGCCGCTGGTCCCACGATGCAGCAGACTGTACCTCGAACACTTTCTCTTGTTTCCAAATTCAAGAGTTTGGCGCACTACGCAGCGTCAGGCGGCCCTGGTCGTCTCCGTTGGGACACGTTCCACTGGTTCCAATGCCCATTCGCCTGACTGAATCAGTTGCACCCGCTGCTGGTTGAGTGGTGGTCCTTGGTCATGCATGGCAGTGAACGGATTTTTTTCGCAGCATTCGTGCTTCCTGTGGACACTTTACTCCAAGGTGGAGGCAAGATCCGGGTTAAACACCTCATGCAGCGGACACCCACGTGAAAACCGCTTTGTGCGAGAAGCGTTGCTCGTTTCTCCTCTTCACTGCGAACCTCCACACATGCATCAGTTCCTGCGGGAAAGACGCGCAAGTGCGTCTGTTGTGCTGTGAACTCTCGGAAGCTCACGAGTCCTATTTTCTTTCGCTCGTAGCGAACAGACAGACACGCCACCCACACACATAAGACGATTCACTTCAGAGGCCGGTCCAAGAGCTTGTCTGGTGGGGGCCCGCCCCAAATTCAGAAAACCTCACACCAACAAACTTCTGAGAAATTGCGCGAGTAAAGTGGGGACCCTTTCTGTGACTCTGCTCTGGACCTGCCTCTGCACACACTGACCTCTATCACAACAAGGATCTCACACAGGAAGTCTGAGTCACGTGAGTCGGGGTCTTCGTCGCCGCCGTCTGGTTCTGCTTTTTCTGTGAAGTTGTTTCCTCAAGACACGAATCTGTCCAGCTGGATACTTCACCACCTTCCCCTCTTGACTGATCACCCCCACAGATTGTACTTTGAGCGCCTTGCTGCATTTCCACTTGGTCCTGTTTGAACACTTCATTATTTCACAACTATCACCAGAAAACAGCATTCTACACCTACATTTACATGTCTTCAAATCCAGAATCCCGTTGTAGCAAATTTTGCCTTTGCAGTCACACAAACCGTCAGTGCAGTGACGGGGGCAGGCAGCACAAGGTTTTCCAACCACAAACGGCTGTTTCATTTTGCTTCCACCTCCCATGTTCCACGCATAGTTACAGACAAACTTCTTGCTCTTTGTGTTGCACCACGTGTATCCACATCCTACTCTCGTCACAACATCCACCACCATGTTCATGTATTGTCTGATCTGAGCTTCCTTGTTTCCATTCAACCTCTGGCCCCAATTGAACTTCCTGCTTTGTTCAAATATTTTCTCAATGCAAGATGTCCATGTGATGGTTGGTCCTGAACAAACATTCTGTCTTATGTATCCAAGGTAACCAGGAATATTTCTGATATCCATCTTGTCATCCAGTATCACCTTGTTGCACCCATCTGTTTTCCTCTGGGCCACCTTGGCAAGATTTGGATCCCAGTACAGTCTTGTCATGTGAGACCCGTATCTCTTCTTACTGCCAGGAACCAAGTTTGCAGGATTTGCCCTGTGTTCGTTGTGTAATCTGAGGATAAGCTTCACGTCATTTGGACTCACTCCCCTTTCCACAATTTTTATATTCTTGGGATCGTACCTGGGGTCACACATGATATGCGTCTTTCCTCTGTGTGCTCTGGTTTGAGACTGCTGTAACTTTCTGTACGCTAGTGTGCAAGTCCTTTGCTTTGCCAAGAAGAACCATTTGTGTCTTGGTGGATATGTTCTTTCTTCTGGTTGCTGTGTTCCTTCACCTTGTCTTTGCCTTTGGCCTGGTCCTTTCAGTCCAAGCAGTTGTGTGCCGTCAATTCCAGTGTAAGGACGCCCTGGCGGTTCTCCCCATCTGGTTCCTGTTGGTCCCTTGCGTTTTGTCCACAGGGGAGCAACATTTTGTGACCCGTGCTTTTCTCTTTGTTGCCCGTTTTTCTTTGCATGTTTGCGCTTTTTTGCCTCACGAGTCTTTCTCGCCGTGGTCCGGAAATGCCTTCTTTTCAGTTTTCTTATCCTGCTCAGGATATTCTTTCTGAATCTTGACATTACCTGTGACAAGTCAGATCTTCTCCCCGTTCTTGGTTTCGTTTTCTTTGCTGTGTGTGTTGCAGGAGTTGGGAAAGAAAGAACCTTTCCAGCTGGATACTGAATCACATCTCCTTCTTCACTGATCACTCCTACATCTTGGACTTCTTTTGCCAGGCCGCATTTCCCTTCCTGAACTGCCTTCTCTGAACATGTCTGTATTTCACAATTATCACCAGCAAACTGCTTCCAACACCTACATGTGCAAGAACTCAATATGAGTATTCCATAGTGGCACATTTTTCCTTTGCAGTCACACAAACCATCCTTGCAGTGATGAGGACATCCAGAACATGGCTTGCCAACAGCAAAAGGAGCTCTTACTTTCCTCTTTTGTACTGCATCTGTATCCCAGATATAATTGCACACAAACTTTTTGTCCTTTTTGTTGCACCATGTGTAGCCACACCCAACTCTCAAAGCTGAATCAACAATCATGTTTATATATTGTTTGATTTTGGCATCCTTGCTTCCAATCAACCTCTGTCCCCACAAAAATGTCTTACTTTGTTCAAATATTTTCTCAATGCAAGATGTCCATGTGACAGTTGGTCCTGAACAAACATTCTGCTTCACACTCCTCAAGTACATGTTATAACCAGGAACATCTCTGAAGTCCATCTTGTCATCTTCCACCACTTTGTTACACCCATCTGTTTTTCTTTGGGCCACCTTAGCAAGATATGGATCCCAGTACAATCTTACCATTTGAGAACCATGTCTTGTTTGGTTGTCAGGAAGCAAATGACCAGGATCTGCCCTGTGTTTGTTGTGTAATCTGAGAATAAGTTTGACATCACTTGGACTCACTCCTCTTTCTACAATTTTAATCTTCTTGGGATCATACCTTGGGTCACACATGATGTGGCTTTTATGTTTTTGAGATCCCTTTTGAGATTCCTGCAAGCCCTTAAAGGCAGGAGTGCAAGTGTTTTGTTTTGTGAGGAAAAACCACTTCTCTTTTGGTGGATATGTTCTTTCTTCAGGTTCTTTCTTGCCTTTGCCTTGTCTTTGCTTTTTGCCCGGTCCTTGCAATCCCAGCAGTTGTGTTCCATCAATGCCAGTGTAAGGTGTTTTCAGAGGTTCTCCCCATATTGTTCCTGTTGGTCCTATTTGTTTAGTCCAATGGACAATTTCAGCTGTTGTTGCCTGACTGCTCATCTTCGGTTCATGGGGGTTGTCAACTTTTGCAACAGGTGGGTGGTGAACCTTTCCAGCTGGGTACTGAATCACATCTCCTTCTTCACTGAGAACTCCCACATCTTGAACTTCGACAGCTGGGCTGCATTTTCCTTCTTGAACTGTCTTTTCTGAACATGTCTGTATTTCGCAACTGTCACCAGAAAATTGGACTCCACATTGGCAAGTGCATGTGCTCAACATAAGAATTCCATTGTAACACATTTTCCCTTTACAATCACACAAACCATCTTTGCAGTGATGAGGACATGCAGAACAAGGTTTTCCAACAATAAAAGGAGTACTCGCTTTCTTCTTTTTGGTAGAATCTGTATTCCAAACATAATTGCAGACAAACTTTTTGTCTCTTTTATTGCACCATGTGTAGCCACATCCAACTCTCAGAGCTGTATCTGCAATCATATTCACATATTGTTTGATTTTTGTGTTGTTGCTTTTTGTCAAGTTATTCTGTCCCCACTGAAATGTCTTACTTTGCTCAAATATTTTCTCAATGCAAGATGTCCATGTGACAGTTGGTCCTGAACAAACATTCTGCTTCACACTCCTCATATGCATGTTATAGCCAGGAATCTCTCTGAAATCCATCTTATCATCCTCCATCACCTTGTTGCACCCATCTGTTTTTCTCTGGGCTACCTTAGCAAGATATGGATCCCAGTACAATCTTGCCATTTGAGAACCATGTCTTGTTTGGTTGTCTGGAAGCAAATGACCAGGATTTGCCCTGTGTTTGTTGTGTAATCTGAGAATGAGTTTGACATCACTTGGACTCACTCCTCTTTCTACAATTTTAATCTTCTTGGGATCGTATCTTGGATCACACATGATGTGGATTTTGCCTTTCTGGGCTCCCTTCTGAGATTTCTGGAGGTTCTTAAATGCCAAAGTGCAAGTGTGCTGTTTTATAAGAAAGAACCACTGATGCTTGGGTGGATGTGTTCTTTCCACAGGTTCTTGATTGCCTTCGCCTTGTCTTTGCTTTTTGCCTGGTCCTTTCAAACCAAGCAATTGTGCTCCATCAATTCCAGTGTAAGGTATTTCAGGGGGATTCCCCCACAAGGTTCCATTTGATCCTGATTGTTTTGTCCAATGGGAAGCTCCTGAAGTTGACGTCTGGTGAGGTTTTGGTCTGTGTTTCGTAGGCTGCGTTTTTTCTTTCCCAGTTTCCACCTTTGATTTCTTTGCAGCCTTTGCCCCTGTTTTCCGGGCTGAGGCTTTCTGCTCAGGCCTTGTCTTTGAAACATTTTCCTGTTTCTTGCTTTTGTCTTCTGCCCTCATGGGTGGTTTTGCGTCTGCTTTCTTTTTCTGGGCCTTTCCCTTTCCCATTTTCTTTCGGCCGTACTCGACTTCTGTTCCTGGTTTCGTGGAAGGTTTTGCCTCTGTCTTCTTGGCTTCACTTTTCTTCTCTTCTTTCCTCGTGGGCTTGTGCTCTTTTTGCTTTGCTTCATCTTCGTGATCAAGCTGGCTGAGCAAGTTTGATGTTCCTGTGCCCCCCTTTTCCTTTTTATCTTCTGTCTTTGGTTTCAGCGTTGTGTCTGCCTCTGTCTTTCTTGTTGCAGCTTCTTTTCTTGCCTCCTTGCTTTGGTCATCCTCTGGTTGCTTCGTTTTGGCTTCTACTTTTGCATTGTGAGAAGGCTTCACCTCTTTGTCCTTTGTTTCAGTTTTCATTTTTTCTTTTTTGACTTGTCCATCCTCTGGTTTCTTTGTTTTCGCGTCAGCTTCTGATTTCGTCGAGTGCTTCAGATGCTCTGCTTTGTTTGTTTCTCTATTTTCCTCTCCTTTCTTTGTTGGTCGGTGCTCTGTTTTCTCAGTTTCATCTTTGTGGTCATGATGGCCAGGTTTGTTTGATGTTGATGTGTCCTCTGTTTTCTTTGTTTCTTTCTTTTCTGGCTTTCCCTCTTTTTCGTCTGTTTCCTTTGACTGAGGTTTATTCTCTGCCTTCTTGCTTGGATGATCTTCTGGCTTCTTCCTTTCAGGTCCTGCCTTTGATTCCTTGGCAGGTCTTGCTTCTGATGGTTCTTTGTTTGGATGATCCTCTGGTTTCTTTCTTCGTGGTTCTGCCTTTGGTTCTTGGGAATGGCTTGCCTCTGACAGCTTCTTGCTTGAATGATCCTCTGGTTTCTTTCTTTCAGATTGTGCCTCTGATTCCTTGGCAGGTTTTGCCTCTGAGGACTTCTTGTTTGGATGATCCTCTGGTTTCTTTCTTTCAGGTTCTGCCTTCGATTTTGTGGAAGGTTTTGCCCCAAATTTCTTTGTTGCAGCTTTCTTCTTTGCTTTCGTGTTTGGATCATCCGTTGATTCCTTTGTTTCAGCTTCCATTTCCTTTGCTTTATGAGAATGTTTGGACTCCGTATCTTTTGTTTCAGATTTCATATTTCTTTTCTTGCTGTACTTATCCCCTGGTTTCTTCGTTTCTTCTTTGGACTCAGCCTCGGATTTCTTGTTTGTTTTGCTTTTCCTCTCTTGTTCCTTTTCATGAGTGTCCTCTGTTTTCTTTGCTTCATCTTTGTCGTCAAGATGACTGAGTAAATTTGATGATGCTGTATCTTCCGTTCTCTCAGTTTCTGTTTCCTTTTCTGGGTTCCTTTGTGCTGTCTTTGTTTTCATTTTCCTCTCTGCTTCCTTGCTTCGGTGATCCTCTGGTTTTGTCTTTTGAACCTTTGGATCTGATTCCTTGGAAAGTTTGGCCTTCTTTGTCTTGGTCTCAGCTGTCTTCTCAGCTTTCTTGCTTGGGTTATCCCCTGGTTTCTTTGGTTTGGCTTCAGGCTTTGTTTTCTGGACATTTGAGTTTGTCTTTGTTCTAACATTCTGTGTATTATCATTCTTCTTTTCTTTGTTGATTTGCTCTTTGACTGGTTTCGTTGTTTTGAAAGGCTTTGTCTTTTTCTTTGTTCTTGTTGGCTCCTTTTCTGTTTCTTCCTTTTCGTCCTCCAATTTCCGTGTTTCAACTCCAGCTTTCGATTTCTTTGAGTCACTCATCTTGGTCTTCATTTTGGTTTTCTCTTCTTTCTTTGCCGGAGTATCTGTTTTCTTTGTTTCATCTTTGTCGTCAAGGTGACTGAGCAAGTTTGACGTTGCTGTGTCCCCTGTTTTCTTTGTTTCTGGTTCCTTTTTTGGTCTCGTATCTTTCTCCTCTGCTTCCTTCAGTTTGTCATCTTCTGGTTTCTTTTTTCCTCCTTCAGGTTTTGATTTCTTGTGTGGCTTTGCCTTCTTTTTCTTTTGTTCAGTTGTCTTCACTGCTTTCTTGGTTGGCCTCTTCTCTTTGTGCTTTGTTTGAGCTTCAGATGTTGTTTTCTTTTGATGTTTTGTGCTTTTCTTTGTTTCCATTTTCTTTGTTTCTGTTTTCTTCTTTCCCTTGTTTCTCTGTTCTTTCTCTAGTTTCTTCATGTTTGCTTTGGCCTCAGATTTCTTTGGAGACCTCATCTCGTTCATTGTGCTTTTCTCTTCTTTCTTTGCCGGAGTATCTGTTTTCTTTGATTCATCTTTGTCGTCAAGATGGCTGAGCAAGTTTGACGTTACTGTGTCCCCTGTTTTCTTTGTTTCTGGTTCCTTTTCTGGTCTCCTTTCTTTTTCATCAGTTGTCTTTGGTTTCTTTTTCTTGTCTGCATTCTTGATTCGATCATTCTTTGGTTTCTTGTTTGTCACCTCAGCTATTGATTTCTTGGTTACATTTGCCTTCTTTTTCTTTGTTCCACTTGTCTTCTCTGCCTTTTTGGTTGGGTTATTCTCTTCTTTCTTTGTTTGAGCTTTGAGCTTGGTTTCTTCCTTTGTTTTAGTTCTCCTGGTAGAAGTTTTCATCTTTCGCTTCTTGCTGTGCTCATTCTCCAATTTCCTTCTTTCAGCTTCAGTCTTTGATTTTACCTCTGTTTTCTTGGGTTTGTTTTTGGTCTTTTCTTTCTTTGTGAGAGAATCTTTTGTTTTCTTTGATTCGTGATCAAGATGACTGAGCAAGTTTGATGTTGCTGTGTCCCCTGTTTCTGTGGTTTCTGCTTGCTTTCCAGATTTTTCGGATGTTGTGGCTTTTTTCTTTGGTTCTGTTTTCTTCTGGACTTTCCTGGCAAGTGCCTCTTTCATTTTCTGTTTTGCCATTGGTTTTTCAGAAAAATTTTGCCCAGTTCTTCCAAGTTTCTTCTTCACTTTCGAAGGTTTTCCTTCAACTTTCTTTGTTTCACTTTTCTTCACTTCCTTCTTTGCAGGTTTCTGCTCACTTTTCGTTGTTTCATCTTCATGATCTATTTGATGAACCAACTTAGATGTTGCTGAGCCCCCTGTTTTCTTCGCTTCAGAATCTGTTTTTGGTTTTGAGTTTTTTTTTACCTCTGTTTTCTTGGTAGCTGCTTTCTGCTTTGCTGTCTTGCTGTCTTGTCTTGCTGTCTTGGAAGGCTTCACTTCTGTTTTCTTTGACTTGCTATTCTTCACTTCTTTCTGTGCAGGCTTGAACCTATTTTTCTTCACTTCATCTTCACGATCCAGACGATGAAGCAAGTGTGCTGTTGCTGATCCCCCTGTTTCCTTTCTCCCGGAGTCTGTCCTTGGTTTTGAGGTTTTCTTCACTTCTGTTTTCTTGGTTACGGGGTTTGCTTTTGGCTTCTCTTTCAGCTTGATCTCAGTTTTCACCATTTTAGTTTTCTTACTTGTGTTCTTGCTGTTGACTGGTGTTTTGTCTATTGTTTCTTTGTGGTATTTTTTCACTGGTTCCTTAGTTATCTTCCTTGTATTTATTCCAGTCTGAGTTATTTTGGCTGAAGCTTTCTTCTGCACATCCTTCAAGTGACGGTTGGAAGGAATTGTCAAGTTACAGTTGGGGCAAAGGGGTATGTGTCCAGTTTCTGGTCTTTTCATCCTGATGTTATTTGGGATAAAAGTTGGTCTTTTGGAGATTCTGCTGCTGTCTCGCCCTTTCCTTACTTTCTTCTTTCCAGTTTTCAGGTCCAGTTGAGTTACACTCACCCTCTCTCGGGCTTTCTTCTCGGTTTTCACTTCTTTCTGTGCAGGCTTGAACATATTTTTCTTCACTTCATCTTCACGATCCAGACGATGAAGCAAGTGTGCTGTTGCTGATCCCCCTGTTTCCTTTCTTCCAGTGTGTGTCCTTGGTTTTGAGGTTTTCTTCACCTGTCTTTCCTTCATTGCAGCATTTTTCTTTCCTGTCAAACTTTGCTTGTTCTTTGTTTCTTCTGTTTTCCTTTTCTTTGATTTAATCTTTCCTGTCTTGCTTTGCTCATTCTCAAGCTTTTTTATTTTATTGGTTTTTGATTTCACCTTTATATTCTCTATTTTATTTTCCTTTTTTTTTTTCCTTTCAGGAGTGTGTTTTGTTTTCTCCATCTCATCTTCATGGTCCAGACGATGAAGCAAATGTGCTGTTGCTGATCCCCCTGTTTCCTTTGATTCAGTATCTGTCTTTGGTTTTGTAGTTTTCTTCACTTCTGTTTTCTTGGTTGCAGCATTTGTTTTTGGTTTCTCTTTCATCTTGACCTCAGTTTTCACCATTTTAGTTTTCTTACTTGTGTTCTTGCTGTTGATTGGTGTTTTGTCTATTGTTTCTTTGTGGTATTTTTTCACTGGTTCCTTAGTTATCTTCCTTGTATTTGTTCCAGTCTGAGTTGTTTTGGCTGAAGCTTTTTTCTGCACACCCTTCAAGTGACGGTTAGAAGGAATTGTCAAATTACAATTGGGGCAAACGGGTATGTGTCCAGTTTCTGTTCTTTTCATCCTGATATTATTTGGGATAAAAGTTGGTCTTTTGGAGAGTCTGCTGTCTCGCCCTTTCCTCAATTTCTTCTTCTTTCCAGTTTTCAGGTCCAGTTGAGTTTCACTCAGCCTCTCTCGGGCTTTCTTCTCGGTGACTTTTGCCTTCAGCAGTTTCCCGATGGCGTTTTCTAACTCTTTCTTGGATTCTTGTTCTTGAGCTCTGGCGTGCTGCTTCATTTCTTTTCTCGATCTGGTTTGTTGCTCTGTGTGTTTCACCTGCATTTCACTGGGCAGCTTCTTCACCTCTCCCTTGAGCGGGGGCCCGAGTTCCCCCTTCACCTCCTTCTCCATCGTCTTAGCGTTGATCAGTTTCTTGGTCGCTTTCTTGAGCTTGTCTCTTGCATACTTTTCCTTGGCAATGGCTATCTGCTGTTTCTCTGTGGCTTTCTTCAGAGTCTCTGTGGCCTTCATCAGGTGCTCCAGTGCGGTGCTCTCATCCAGTGTTTTGTTGGGTGTGTCCGTTCTTTGGGTAGAGCCTGTTTTGTTGTCGCTTTTTGTTTTCTTTTGTTGGGCTTTGGGCAAGTTCCCATTTCTCCGTTCTTTGACGTTGAAAAACAACTTCATTTCACTCTTCGCATTCTTTTTAGCTTTCCTTTCTTTCTTCTCTCTGTCACGAGATTTTTCGCTGCAACAAGCATTGTCGGGGTTTTTATCATTGCAACAATCTTGGTCCCAATCTTTGTCCCAATCTTTGTTGAAATCTTTGGCAAAATCTCGATCGAATTTGTCCCAGTCTTTGTCACTCCTCCACGAGTCTTTACCTCCCGTGTTGTTCCATTGCTTTCCGGTTCCTTTCCACTCTCTTTGTGTTGTACGAACTGATGATTCCTCCTTGTCCCATCCTGTGTTGTCAGTCCACGTTCTGTTTGTCTGAGATGTCCACACTTTCCCAGTCCCATCTGCCCACTTTCTGTTGCTATGTTTCTTTCTGCCGACTTGTCTAATGTCTTCTGGAATAAATTCTTTGCTCTTTTCATCCTTTGTGCCCTTCCAGTCACCTTGTCTTATGTCCTTCGGAATATTATTTTGTCTGATTTTATCCTGTCTGCCTCTCCAGTTTGTTTGTCTGGTGTCCTTTCTGTCTCTCCAGTCACCATATCTGATGCTTCGTGAAACATTTCCTTGACTCTTTTTGTAATTTCTGCCTCTCCAGTCAGCTTGTCTGATATCCACTGGAATGTTGTATTGGCTGCTTTCAACTTTTTTGTCTCTCCAGTTGCTTTGTCTGATATCCTCTGGAATATATCGATGATTATGTTCGTACCCATGCTTTCCTCGCTTTGTTTTGCTGCCATAAGATTTCGTATCATTTTTGTATTCTTGTTTGCCTTTTCTCCAGTACTGACCCCAACTGTCGCCTCTCTTTGTGCTTTCCCCTCTCCTCGTGCTCTGATCAGTTCGTCTGATATCCTCTGGAATAAATTCTTGGTTGTTTGTGTGTTCCCTTTTCACTTGGGTTTGTCTGTCATAAAATTTTGAATCAACTTTGCGTGCTTCTTTGCCTTTGTTCCAATGTTTTCCCCAACTTTTGGCTGTCTTTTCGTTTTCCCCTTTCTTCAAACTTTGACCAGTCTGTTTGATGTCCTCTGGGATGTTTTCTTGATTGCTTTCATACTTTCCTTGTTGTGTTTTGCTGCCATAATATTTCAGATCGACTTTGTCTGCACCTTTGCGTTCACTCCAACGTTTCCCCCAACCTTGTCCTGTTTGCCTCTTTCTCCCTCTCTTCAAGCTGAACTGTTTGCTGCTATTTGTATTCCATTGTTTTCCTCTTTTGTGTCCTTTCCAGTCATAACGAGTTGTGTGTGTGGACTGTTTCTTCCATGCACTGTTCCCTGTGCTTTTCTTCCAGCTCTTTCCTTCCCCGTTACTGTCTTTTGTGCTGTTCCACTTCCGACGTCTGCTCCATTCCTGGTCTTCAGCTTGGCCCCTGCCCCATTCCTTGTCCCAATCTTTCTTTCCATTTGACAGCCTCTTTTCTTTTGCGTTTGTCCTTCTAGTTTTGTTGTCCTGCCAATCTTTGTCCACCTTCCTCTCTTTCACACCACCTTTCTCTTTCGCGTCAAGTTGGGCCAGCTCCAGAACGAGTTCAGTTTTCCCTTTCTTTCTCAGGTTCATTTCGGTTTGGTCATCTGAAGATTTCCCTCTTGTCCTTTGTCTCGTACTCACTGTTTTTCTCGTTCCCTTTTCCTTGCTGATCTTTCTTTGGTTCTTTTCCTCTTGTAGATCCACCGTCTCTCTGTTACTTTCCTTTCTTTTGGACCCCTTGTCTTCCCTGTGCTTTCCAGATCGTATTTCTCCTGCATTTTCATGTTGAGCCGTCCTCTGTCCGTTGCTCTCAGACTCACTGTGTTTCCGTGATTTCTTTCCTTCATCCCTTGTTTCTGCTTTCTTTTTGGGCACTCTGTTTATTCCTGCTTTTTGTACCCACTGTTTACGTTTGGGTGTCTCTCTTTTGGTTCCCTTTTCTCTTTCCATGCTTAGTTCTTGTGGTTTCTCTGTTTTGTTTGTCACTTTCCAGTTGTGTCCCTTTTTGTGTCGGGAATACTTCTCTTTGTTTTCATTGTCTTTTGATACCTTTTCCTCAGTTTGATTTCTGTTTGATGTGTCCTCATGTTTCTCGGCTTTCAGCTTCTTCTCTTTAGAGAAATGTGTCTTTTCCTTGGATTTCTTTCCCTTCATTCTTGGTTCATTCCTCAATGGCTTCCTTTTTGTTTCAGGTCTTGTTTTTGTTTTCTCCATTGGCTTTTTGTTTTTCTTCACTTCTTTTGAGTCGTATTGTTTACTTTTGTCGCTCTTTCTTTTCGGATCCATTGCCCTTTCTTTGGCTTGCTCGTGTGTTTCTTGTGGTTTGTTTCTTGCTTTCTGCTTTTCTTCTTTGCTTCCTTGGAAATATTTCTCCTGGTTTTTGTTGTCTTCGGTAACTTTTTTCTCTGTCTTTCTTCCTGAATCTTTGACCTTGTCCCCATCTTTTTTCTCACTCCACTCTTTTTCTGGGATGTTTTTCTTTTTCAATTTTGCCTTCTTGTTGATTCCTGTCTTTTGCTTCTTGTCTTTCTCATGATGTTTGTCTTTGTTGTGATGTTTGTCCTCTTCATCTTGCTTGCCCAACTTTTTCTTCTTGCTCATCCTCTTTGGTTTGCTGTCAAGCTCTCTTCCAGTTTCCTTGTGAACATCTTTGTCTTTGTGTGACTGCTTTTTGCTTTTGAGCTGCTGCTTCTGTCTCACTCTCCTCTGGTCTTTTCTGACATCCTGAGAATCCTTCTCTGACACAGCTTCATCTTCAAACTTTTCTTTTTTCGCTTTTCTCCGAGAATTTATTGTTGGGTTTTCTTTCTCCGGCCTCTTGGGTGGCGGAAACTTTGCCTTGGCAACTTCCTCCTCTCTCAATCCATCTGTATCACTCCCTCTGTCTTCAAATATTTTTCTGCTCTTCGTTTTTGCTTTCTTCTCACATTTCTTCTCTCTTTGGCAACTGTGCTTGGTTTGAACTGTGATGTTCAATGTCCCCTCCATGCCCGGATGCAGATTCTCTCGCCCTGCTTCATCCTTCTTTTCTTGTTCTTGACGCTTCACCCAAAGCTGCTTGGGTTTTGCCCCTGTTTGTCCCGTCAGATTGTGATGAATCAGGTACGAAGCTACATGTTCCGACCTCTTTCTACCAGGGCTCAATCCATGAGGAAAAACAAAAGTGTAAAGGTGAAGGTGCTTCACATGTCCTCCGTTGACGTATTTTCCTCGTTCTCTGCGCCCTTTCACCCGCCTGAACTTTCTTTTCGGGTGACGAAAAGGCTCTCCCCTTCGCACGGGCTTCTTCGCCCTTTTCTTCCACTTGCTTTTTGCCTGTGCTTTCTTGCGCCTTGGTTTCTTCTTGCGCCTTGCTTTCCTTTTCTTTGGTTTCGGCTGCTTCCTCTCCTGTTTGTGCTTTCTCTTGTTCAAGGACCCCAGCAATTTTTGTGGAGTTCTGTCAAATTCAGCCTGTTTGTCTTCTTTGTCAATTTCTTTTATCTCGTCCACTTCTTTCTTCCATTCCTGTTCAGTCCTTTCTCTCTCTTTCTCTTCTTTTCGTCTGCTTTTCTTCTTTGGTCTTGGCCTTGGCTTCTTTTTCACTGGTCTCCTGTTTTTCTTTGATTTTTGGTGCTTCGTTTCTGTTTTTCGTTTTTTCGTCTTTGAGGGCCTCAACAATTTTTGAGGAGTTCTGTCAAATTCAGCCTGTGTTTCTTCTTTGTCCATTTCTTTTATTTCATCCACCTCTTTCTCTCTTTCCTGTTCCATTTCTTCAATCTCTTTCTCCATTTGTCGTCTTCTTTCCCTTTTTCTTTTTGACCTCGATTTCTTTGTGGGCTTTGTTTTTCTGTGTTTCTTTGCTTTTCGATGCTTCCTCTCTGATTCTTGGTCCTCTCGTTTTGAGGGACTCAACACCTTCTTGGCAGTCCAGTCCAATTCAGCTTGTGTTTCTGCTTTGTCCATTTCTTTCAATTTCTTCACCTCTCTTTCTCTTTCTTGTTCCAATATTTCTCTCTCTTTCTCAAATTGTTTTTGTCTGAGCTTCTGCTTTCTTGCTTTTCTGCGCTTCCTCTTCTCTGATTTAATTTTTTCACGTTTGTCTTCTTCGGCCTGCTTTTCCTCTTCTTCCACTTCTTTCAGGTATCTATTCATCTCCCTCTCTCTTTCCCGTTCTATCTCTTCTCTCTCATTCTCTAGTTTCTCTTTCTCCTCTTTCAAAATATTCTTTTTGTCCACTTCTTTCAAAAAGTTGTCCACGTCTCTCTCTCTTTGTTCTTCCATCATTTGTACGTCTTTCCGTCTCTTTCTCTCTGCTTTTCGCTGCCTTTTCTTTCTTTCTTGTTTCGCCCTTTTCGGCTCTCTTCTCTTTTTGCTTCTTGCAGTATCCCCGGCCTCTTCGTGCCTTCGCTCACTCTTCGTGTGCTCTTCTTTATCTTTCCTGGCTTCCTCCTGCACAGCCTCGGCCACTGTTTCATTCCCTGGCTTCCTCTTCCTCCAGATCGTCAAAACTCCCTTTCGAATCGTCTTGAGTTGTGTGGCATTCTCTGTCTTGTTGTACATGGTCAACGTTCCATTGTGGATCTGTATCTTGAACTTTTTGTTCCAGTTTTTGTCCTTCAGACCGCCTGCCCCGTCCTCAGTGTTGTCTTCAGTCGTGTTGTCGTTGACGATGTCGGCGTCCAGGGTCCCGATGCTGCCCCCCTCCTCGAAGGCGATCTCTCTCCTCCGCCTCTCCTCCGGAGCCAAGCTCTGCATCATCTCCCTCCTGCTTCGGAGTCTGAAACAGAAAGGTCTGCAGTGAAAATTTGGAAGATTTTCCATGAGATCTGGTGACCCCCCAAAACGCGCTCAGAAGCCCAACCTGTCTTTGGAGCCGAGGCTTCAATGCGACTCTTGGACCCACCAGAGTTGAGAGGAGGTGCGTCCTTGCGTAGTTCCACGTGAGACAACCCGCCTGAGCCCGAGCCAACCGCTCAGATGGGAAGGGAACTTGACTCTGACCACATGTTTGAAACTTCGATCCTGTTCACCCAAACAGTTCAGTGAAGCTTGGTGATGATTCCTGAGAACTCCGGCTCTGGATTTTTGAGATCCACCCGCTTGTGTCACAAGAGGCCTAGGCTGCTCTGAAACCTAATGTTGCGGACCGAGATGATCTTGGTTTTGGTCGGAATGACTAGTGCAGCTGCAATATCAGCTGTTTGTTTGTCCTGCTGTGATCGTGCCTGTCGATATCACAGCATGTTCCAACGACCCTTCTCTGGAGAACCGTGAGATATCTCGAAGACATGTGCATCTTCAACTGCCAATGTGTGCGCACTCTCCCAACGGTATCTCGCTTTTGGTTTGACAGTTTTAACATCTCGTTTGAGGTCACCCACCAAACGTCCAAGGAGACTTGGGTTCAGGTTCCTCGTTTGGGAAAACTGTCACAACACGAAATTCTGGGTGGTGTTTTCTGTATCGTGGTACACTGAGCAGATTTGTGCTTTCTTGCACGGAGCGGGCTCGATTCCCGCGCTGGCTTTGGGTTCGGTGATCCACACCGTGACTCGAACATCAACTTGATATTCATTTGGACCCAAAAAACCTCCCTTCGACAGCACCAGTGCATCAGGACTATCCGACCAAGTGATTGAAGAAGAAACGCGTCCCACTCTTGAGGGTGTTGGAATCATGGTTTTGACACGAAGACGTGACTGAACTGGTGTGTGAGAGTGGACTCCCTGGAATCACCTTGCAGTCGCACTCATGTGTGATTTCCGGAGGAGGTTTCTCGATGCGGTGGACACTTGGCTCATCGCTCTTTGTGAACCTCTCAGGCCGGATTGACGTTTCGTCTCCTTTCAAGTTGATAACCGCAAAGGCGAGGTAAATCCCTGAAGGCTCCTTAGGGTCAGCCAATTGCCAATTGTGCGGACGTTTGCAGTAGCCACGCCACCACGCCCAATCAGTTGGAGCAAAGATGTTCTCAAATTCGCGTTCTGAGTTCGCGTTGTGCCACTGATCGCAAAATTGATGCAGTTGTGCCGAAACAACGCTGCCCGGAAATGGTCACGTCCAAAGCATTGTGATAATGTTTATTGACCTTTTCAAACATGAAAGACGATGCTGTTTGATTTTTTTTTTTTTCCAAAAATCGTTTATTTTGTTGACAAACAGAGCTCACAAAGTCTTACAACAGAAATATGGAAACTTCTCACTGCTTTGGACGCTTTTTTCAACGTTATTTCGGCACGTGCGGTTCAAAAACGTGATTGGACGCCATTTTTCTGGCGTGCCCGTGCACAGCGAAACGAGAGCAGAAAAAAAAGCGTCCAAACAGTTTTGCAAGTCTTGCACCGAAACAGAATTTTCCAGTTTCAGACTAACACCCGAGAGCAACCCGTTGCGTTTCCGACAAAACCACAGCCGAACGAGAAAATTTTCAGTTCTGTTTTTCCCTGGTCAGCGCAAGACTTGAAAAGAAAATCAAACGATGATGATGATGTCTGCTTAGAGAAAGCTACACCTGAGATATTTTTCGCTACAACGCCAGACTCCAGGATGAACACGCCCAGACCACAGCCGTGTCGGGCGGAGCTTGGGCGGCGCCCGCGGAACGCTTACTTTTTCCCGAGCGTGAGGCCGGGCGACAGCGGCGGCGCGAGGACGCTCGGCGGCAGCGGCAGCGCCTTCGGGTCGACGATGAAGGACGACGGCGCCAGCGCCTTGACGCCGTTGCAGAACTCTGAAAAACGGCGCAGTTGGGAACATAACTGGTTGTTTCACACGTGATGCTTGCTTGTTGGTACAAGTCGAGAAAACAAACGAAGCGCGTGTCGTCTGAGTGAACGACGCCAGCGAGTCGCGCGCGAAACACTGACGGTGCCTAAAATGTGGTCGGATGCTGAATATGCTCTTGAGAAAATGTGAATTTGTGTTTGTCACATAGAAATTTGTCCCCCTCCACCGCCCCACCCATCCACTACCTTGCGCACACCAGACCCACACACGCACGAGTACACACACTCGTCCGCCTGCATCACTGACCGGTGTAGGACAGCACCCCGTCGTGGTTGGCGTCCGCCTGCAGGATGGCGCGCTGAATAGTCGGCATGTCGACGTACGGACCCAGGCTCGACTGAAGCACGCGTTAGTTTTACATCAGTGAGGGTGACGTGACATGGAAGACCTCAGATAACTTTAGACAAGAAGAGCTGGAGATCACACTCTTTCTGAGGCAGCGTCAGACCTGCCATGGCAACTGAGCCGTTGTCTGGTGTGACTGCTTGGATTTGATACTTCACGACTTTTCCGCCACATGAAGAGGCGTCGGACACGCGTGGGGAAAATGGAGCAATTCACAAAGGCTTCGTGTCCGCCACGAGTGCAGGTCGAATTGTCTCCAGTAGCACTAACAGACTGCCTGTTGTCTTACAACAATCAATGAGAAGTGCGTCTTGTGTGAACACACAAACACGGACACGGTATGAGTTGGGTACACGAGCGCACAGTACCTGCACAATATTGGCGAGTTCGTTGTTGCGGACAAACCCGTCGTAATCATAGTCAGCCGTGTTGAACACACGCTGCAGCGCTGCAAGGAACCAATTCGGCACGTTGAGTCCATGAGAAAACAGGGCACAGAATTCTTCTTCTCGAAGATGCTCAGCATTGACCCAAAGACGAGAGAACTGATTGCTGTCAAGAGCCTGGCAGGCGCACCAGAAGCGCGTTCTTTGAAAAGCAATTTCTATTGATGAGAAAGCAAGATCAAACTGTTCTCTTGTTGTCTGCAAAGGCGACACATCTCAGGCTATTTTACAAAGTACGTACCCAGTGGGTTTTGGAGATAGAAGGCCTGCATGGCGTCGTTCTCGGTGATCGTTGGGACTATGGCGTCCCTCGACACTCGCACCCCAACTTGCGCCTGTGGTATCTTCTCCAGTTTGTTGGTCCCGGGTATCTTCCGGAATTCTTTCTTTTTTCGGTTGGGTGTTCGCGTAGGTGGCGGGTCTGGGCCACCGGGATTTTGGACACGGTGTTTCTTTGTCTTGAGAAGTTTGGAAACGCTCAGTTTTGGCTTGGATTTTCCTTTGCTTGGACCTCGGGCTGGACCCGCTCTTTTTCTCGAAGAACTCGCTGGTCTTGAGGTCGGTTTCCCTTTGCTTGGACGTCGGGCTGGGCCAGCCTTTCTTCTCGGAGCGCTGGTGGGTCTGCCCCTGGAACTTCCTTTTTTGCTTGGCCTTTTGGTCACAGCTCGCCTTCTTCTGCCCGAGTTGAACCTGAACTTGCTGCGCGATGGTCTCTTGGTGACCCCACTTGCTGGCCAGCGTCCTCCTGAGCCCCCTCCTGGCCTTTTGGTAACTCCACTCGCTGGCCATCGTCCACGACCCCCTGGCCGCTGTGTGGGTTGTCCTCCGACCCCAGGCTGTCCAGTTGCTGCTGCCTTGGCTTGGTTCAGAAGTTTCAACCAACCTGTCGGGTGGTTGGCTCGTTTTTGCAAGTCTCTCTTCACCCTCTTCGGTGGCTCTTCAATTCCACTCACTTGTTGCACGGAAGAGTCAGTCTGCTTTGCGGTGGGAGGGGGTTTGGTGGTTGCAGCGTTTTTCTTTTGCCAGTCTGGTTCTACTTTCCATATCTCCAAAACGGAGGACTGACTCTTTTTCTCGGTCCCGGTCGCGTTCTTTTTCGTGTCCTCTGCGCTGGTCGCGCAGATTAGGAGCTGCAACCGAAAACAGAATTGATTCTCCTGTGTCAAATATTATGTCGAATTGGCAAAATGACGAACACGTTTTGAAGGTAACGTCGTGTTGATGTCAGGATGATCCTCGATCTGGATAGTCAACAACAAACTTGATGTGCAGTCATTGGTATATCTGGTCTGCGTCTAAAATTCAGATGGATCTTGATCTATTTTTCAAGCGACAGTCTGAAACTCGAGATTTGATTAAAAACATCCCCTTCAGCACAGAATTTCCTTGGGATGGGACGGGGAGAGCTGCCCCCTCCCCACCGGACTGATTGTTGGACACACAAGGAACCGAGCTGTGATTTGAGGCCCATAAAACCAGGGTCTTCACCGGAATCAGGACCGGCGCGGGGGTTCGACGCAGTTGCTGCCCGGGAACCTTCCGGGACGGGGCGGAACTTCCAACTCCAAACATCGTCGGGATGGTGCCAAGAGGCTCATGACCCCCACCTTGACCCAAACCTCTCTGGGACTCTGGGTTGTAGATCTGCCCCGTTGCCCAGAATACCGGTAACTGATTCATTGTGGTCACCCCTGAATGCACGGGCTTGAGATGAGATCTCATCTCAAGGCTCCAGATTGAGTTCTTGTCGGAATGTCCACCAGAAATCTGTCTGACAGTGGCTGATTTTCGAACGTTTTCAGGGAGATTTCCCACTCACCGCAACTGCAAAGAGCGCAATGCCAACTCGGGGATCCATGCCCCTTCGCTGCAAATTTCGCTGCTTCACTGCATGCAAACGTTTCGGAGTTTGCTCCAAAAAAGTTTAGTTTTCCAAGAAAATGGCGGCAACGTCAACAAACCCGGCGTCATGACGTCACAATTGTGGGCACCTGCTGTGACGTCACGGTTGCTGAGTAGCGCTGCGATTTTATCAATTTTCTCATTGTTTTGTCAGTGCTTTTGAACGTTGTTTCTGTGAAGAAACCTGTTTTTGGTGATTTCCATGATTGTCCATGCACCGTGGTTCTTTTTTGAAGCCAGACAAAAAGCGCGCCAAATTCTTCAAAATGACATCACGCGATTCCAGTCACATGACATGCGGGCATTCCCCACTCCAACGGCAGAAAAACAGAAATCACATGAAAAGGTGAAAATTGTTGCTGTCGTTGACACAACAGTCAAAATGGCGACAGCAAAGCCAAACTACGGAACACTAGACAGCTGCTCACCTGCTGAAATGGACCATTCGTTGAATGCAGACAGTGTTGGCAGTTGTGACACCGACGAAAATTCCGCCCTGCTGGCAGGACCTGACTCGAGGCTTCTCAACAACATTCCGGTGCCTTCAACGTCAAACGCGAACACAGAAGATTCGCCGCTGCTGGTTCTGGAGAGATCGAACAGTGATGATACCCTGGATTCCATTGATATGGCCACGGTGCAGGCGCGGGGCGGGGCCCGCCGGAGCCTCGGCAGCTTCACTGGGGTCTTCGTGCCTGTGTCGCTGTCCATGTTCAGCACTGTTCTCTTCCTTCGACTCGGTACGTAGGTGCCTGTGCAGTTGCGTGAGTTGTGTGACTTAAGTGGTGAGCATTTCTTCGTTTCGGCGGCCAAACGACACGTCAGTAGCAGCAGGCGAGAGTGTGTGTGTGTACACGTGTGTGTGGGGGGGCATCTTGAATTGCCGGTCTGGCAGTCTTGACCACACCCACTGGAGAATCTGCTCCGGACACTCGCCAGATCTTACGTATCTGACAAGGTCTTGTTCTGTTGCACTGATCTATGAACGTTGTGGCAACAGTTCAGACCAAGTTGAGAACACAATGACATCGTGTCTGTCTGCATGAGAGATCAATATCCGAGTACTGCGCACTGTGTGGCCAAGATGGACGTGTGCGCTGAGTGAATAACACCGAAATGTTCATGAATGGAGTGTTTTACGAGGGTAATACTGAAAGTCTTTTCTGTCATGTTCAGCGCTCGAACCGCTCTAGACTACAGAGAACAATGCTTTGGCAGGACAAGCACAAAGCCTGATTGCAGCAAGGTGCTGAACATGACGGAAAAGACTTTTAGTGTTACCCTCGTATGAACGTTTCAGTTTGAGTGCGCTTGAGCCACATGTCACTGGAATTCCCTTGGAGCACTGATTGACTTGTGATTCTTGGTTCTTGTGCACTATAAGGTTCGTTGTTTGCAAGGCAGTGCCCAAAACGAACTGTGGTTGTTATATGGGGGGGCACGGAAATGGGGTGCTTCTGGCATTTGAGCACCGGTCCTGACTGGCGTACGAGGCCCGATCAACTTCTGCCTTCCGAAATTTGGTCATGACGCCGTTGAAGTTCAATGGTATCATGACTACGATCATCGGCCCTCGTATGGAGTGTGAATCTCCAGTTGCAGCCAGTTTTCAAGCACGGTGATCGTCAAGTTCACCAATGCCAAACATGGTACCTTCACTCAGGCCTGTTCAGGTCAGTTGTCACAACGGAAACCAGTGGCCATGACTACATTGGGGTTCAAACGCCCAGTGCATCCCTAGTGAAACGGGCATCGACCAAAGCCACCAACTAAAGAATCTGCGCATTGATTTGTGCAAGTACGTCGCCTGTGACGTTTCAAGCTCTTGTATCCCTCGGGACGTCCAACACATCCAATGCACAATTGACGATCGTCAAATGTGTGTCGCTTTCTCGCTGCAGGTTTCATCATCGGTCAGGCGGGCGTGATCCAGGCGCTGGTGCAGTTCGCGCTCGCCTACGGAATCCTCTATCTGACCATCCTCTCCATCTGCGCCATCTCCACCAACGGAGCCATCGATGGGGGCGGCGCCTACTGTATCCTAAAAAATGGAAGATTAAGACCAAACGAAACCACGATCCGACTGCAGAAACAAAATTTCATCTGCTGCAACAGTTGATTTGGTGCAGGTGAACGTCTATGATGCACTGTATCCCATCTTTTCTCTCAATCCCAAGTTTCCTTGAGTGCACAAGGGCGTTCAAAACGCACAATTGTTTCATGTTTTGGCATTCGAGCGCACTGACGCTCCAACTTGAACACGGCTCACACACGTGCGTTTCCTTGACGCGCGCGTGCGCAGTCATGATCAGCCGCGCGCTGGGCCCGGAGTTTGGCGGCAGCATCGGGTTTCTCTTCTTCCTCGCCAACATCATCTCGTGCGCGCTCTACATCTCCGGCTGCGTCGAGGGCATCACCGACAACTTCGGGCCTGGAGGTGAGAGGGCAGGTTGGGCGAGGGAGAGGTGCGGGTCGAGACCCCGAGGTGAGGGTGAGAGCGTGGACCGGGTTGGGAGAGCTCAGGGCGAGGCCCAGTGTTGTTGGGTCAGTGGGAGAGAGATGGGTTGGTGAGTGGGAGAGATGTCTCTGCTGATAGACTGCAGAGAAAAAGAAAGCGCGGTGGCGGGGCACACACACACACACACACACACACACACACACACCTGTTCCTCTGCAGGTTTGATCGTGGACAGCGCGATCCCGGGAGGAAGTCGCTGGTGGGACTATCTGTACGCGACAGGTGTGCTCGCCGTCTGCCTCGTGATCTGCCTCATAGGGGGAGCCATGTTCGCGCGCACCTCCATCTTCATCCTCGTCGTGAGTAGCGTGTGTTGCAGGATGACACTCAACAAGCGGTTTCACTTCGGCCCCAACACCACATGTCTGCAGGTCTTTGTGGTTGCGCACACTTTTGCACAGATGTGGGAAAGAAACGGGTGAAGCATCCGCAGCGGGCACCCGCGGTAAAAGTGCTTTGGCTTTGGGCCTGCAGTTGATTCAAAATGTGCGACACATATTGTGGACCTGAAATATTTGGGTGACCAAAGGCAGAATGTCTCTTTGAGTGAACACTTCTATGGCGGAACCTGTGGCACGTGGTTCACACGTTTTGGGGCGTGAACGAGTGTCACTCCCATTGACATCAAATACAAATGGGTGGAAACAGATTTATCAAAACAACATCGTCTCTGTGATAAGAACCGTCAACAAGAGGCGAACAAGTGGCGAACGGTCGATCACGACCTTTTCGAGCTGAGACGAAAATCGAAAAATCGATGTTTGGTGTTTGTTTGGAAGCAGTTTGTGAATACTTGCCGCATTTGGCAAACAGATAAAATTTGAGTTGAAAAGCAGATGAAAAATTAACGCTGAGTTTCAAACCCGCGAGAATTTTGGTTTGGGGTTTTCGGAAACTTCTGCCGAGTTCAAGTTCGAGCATCAGTTTTGTCACCTTTGCATACACTTCCTGGTATTTTGCCTGAAACCAAATTCACAAAATGCGGACAGTGGCGATATTTTATTCAACAGACTGCCACAAGCCATTTGGATCCGTTTTCCGAATAATCCACTTGCTTTTCGCCATTTTGTTGGCAAACTTCACGAGGTCCCATTATCATTACCGAAGAACCTTGACGTCCTGTTTTGTTTCGACTTGGTGTTCCCAACAGGATGCGTGTGCGTCTGTGTCGGTGCTTGTGTAAACGCGTGAATTTTGCCCATTTTCAGATCGTGGTGTTCTGCACGCTGACAGTCATCATCTCGTACGGCGTGACGAAACCGAAATGCATCAACTACGCGCACCCGAGCATGCGCGACATCCAGCCGGTCGGGAACGGGACCCCGCCCCTGCACAACGTGAGCGAGCCGTGCGGCTGGTTCACCGGCTTCAACCTCACCACGTTCGAAGACAACGTGTTCGGTGAGTGCGGCGTGTGTGTGTGTGTGTGTGTGTGTGTGTGTGTGAGGAGGGTGTGCGTCAGGGGTAGTGGGTTTCAAAGAGTGCGTGAGTGACCTGTTTGTGTGTGTGTGTGTGTGTGTGTGTGTGTGTGTGTGTGTGTGCGTGTGTCCCATTGTCCAAGCAGGGATTTCTGTTTTCACCCCCCCCCTTCCAGTTTCAAATACAAGTGAGTCTTCGTGTCATAGTTGCAAAAAAGGGGAATTTTTTTCACCAAAGACCTCGCATTCCCACCCGACGCACTTTTGTTCCACCCTGCCGATAACTCGGGCCTGGTTCCAACCGTTGAAACAGGCTTGAGCCCATACCTTGTTGGTTGCGCGCATTTCAGCCGGGTACACGTACGACTACTCGAGCGAGAGGCACATGAATTTCGCGGCCGTCTTCGCCGTGCTCTTCTCCAGCGTCACCGGCATCATGAACGGCGCCAACATGTCCGGTAGGTGGCTCTGAGGGCGGAAGAAGGTCACGATCTTTCCCGCCGTGTGGTTCAACGCCTTGAACTGAAAAATATTTGTCGCATGAAAGTATGGATGGATCATCGAGTGTGAGACCCAGGTCCGACATGTGACTCGCAAATCCAACCCACGTTTCAGCTGTACTCCTCACGCACATGTACATCACGCACACGCACTCACACGTGCACACAGTGTGGTACACACAGCGTGTATTTCAGGGGAGCTCCGGGACCCGAGCAAGGCGATCCCGCGCGGGACGCTGACGGCGCCGCTCTTCACCCTCTCCACCTACGTCGTGCTGGTCTTCCTCACCGCGGCCACGTGCGACAGGTGCGCGTGCGCTTTCATGCACACCACACACACACACACACACACACACACACACACACACACACACACACACACACACACACACACACACACACACGCGCGCGCGCGCGCGCGCAGTTGAGTCTGCACAGCGCCAACGCAAACTCAAGTGTACGCCCTTGACACATGAGCGCGCGCACGCATACACAGAGCGCTCTCTCTCTGTCTTTCTATCTGTCTCTCTCTCTCTCTCTCTCTCTCTCTCTCTCTCTTATACACGGGCACACTTCTCTTTGCAGGACGCTGCTGGTGAATAACTACATCTTCATGCAGAAGGTCGACTTCTGGGAGCCGTTCGTCGTCATCGGCATCTTCATGGCGACGCTGTCGGCTGCTCTCGGGAACCTCATCGGGGCTTCTCGGATACTTGAGGCTTTAGGCAATGACCAGGTCTTCTGTGAGTACTTGTGTTTCTGTGAACAACCAATCTGATGCTCGCGAAGCCATTGGGGTTAAAACTCTCTTTCTCTGGTCAACTTTTGCATCTGTTTCTGTGACCTGTTATCAGCTCTTTGGGACGCGCTGTTGTGACACGGCTCGCCTTTCCTTGCAGGGAACCTGCTGAAGCCCGCGACCGTGACGTCACGGGGCGGGAACCCGTGGGTGGCGGTCTTCATGTCCTGGTTCCTCGTACAGGTGAGTTCTGCACGTACATCATACGTTCTGCATGTGAGCGCGTGCAAAACTGACTTTTCGTGAAAAAGGTTCAGTGAGGAGAATTGTACACAGAATTTCGCGCAAAGCCACTGTGTAACGGTGGAGCCGCCCTGTGATGCACCGCTGCACGAGCCATTGAGTGCCGCGTCATCCCTCAGTCGACGCATCACGTGACGGACTCAATGTGCAGCTTCCCTGCTGGTGTTTCTCAAGATATGATGAAAGTCGGTTGTGACGATTCCACACGTCTGCCTCTGCTGCTCCTCTCTGATTGGGCGCCTCGTTTCCAGCTGGTGCTGCTGATAGGCTCGCTGAACGCCATCTCGCCGCTCGCGTCCGTCTTCTTCCTGTTCGCGTACGCGTCGTGTAATCTCGCCTGCCTCTGCCTCGACCTCGCGTCGGCGCCCAACTTCCGGTGAGTCGTCCATTTCCGGTGTGCCGCCTTCCTTTGACTTCTGTCGACATTCAGCCAAACTTCATCTCAAACTTCAACCACCACAAAGTGCTTCCGAAACATCCCTTCTCTTATCCACTGGAAGCTAAAAATTCCAAGCAGAAAGAATTGAAAATGTTTGTCCACTGAAGTATGGCAAAACAATTGTTATATATATTTACCATGACCAACCCCTAAGTACTGCCATGGCCTTCCATAGCCACAGCAACAGCCACAGCCAATCATAGCATTACCCTAGATGGAGCCACTATCCTA
>JAAUXT010152773.1_pt1 | contig 26897 bp, 16 predicted proteins | sample 7278171 | NCBI WGS metagenome assembly JAAUXT01 (sample SAMN14350112, study PRJNA611818) | marine sediment metagenome | isolation source: surface marine sediment (1.8m) | place: French Polynesia: Moorea | collected 2018-08
CTGTCTGTCTGTCTGTCTGTCTGTCTGTCTGTCTGTCTGTCTGTCTGTCTGTCTGTCTGTCTGTCTGTCTGTCTGTCTGTCTGTCTGTCTGTCTGTCTGTCTGTCTCCCAGGGTGGGTGGTCTTCAAAACCGTTCACACACACACACACACACACACACACACACACACTTAATTCAAACTGAAGTCGACATTTTGTTGTTTTGCAAGAAACACGAGGGAACTTCGTTGGATGTGTTCAGTTTAGAGTCCTTTGTGCCATTTATTTCTGGGGTAATTGCTGGGTTTGTGTTAGTGTTTGTGCTTTCTCTTGAATTTGCGGAATCGCGCATTTGTTCATCTGGGGCACACGTGGACGGCTTCTCTTGGAATGCCGCGCGCTCTTTGACAAGACATTGTGGGTTAATGATTGGCAGCTCTGACAACATTTGTGTTTTTGACAAGCTGGGCGCACTGCGCCATGATCAATCCAGCCACCGCTTGTTTCCCCCAATGCTGAAAAAATTTCGTTCGCCCGTTGTGCATGGTGCTTGTGTGAGGAAGAAAAAATTTCGCATCCGGAACAGATTGTGCCACCGTGCTTTCAACAGAGCACAGCATAAACACTTTCACAAGATCAGATCCCAACTTGGCAAAGACCGCTGTCAAGGTAAGAAGAGACCGAGCAGAGGTTGCGAAACTTCCCTTGTTTGATTTCCGCAGTCAGCTACTTGAATTTACCATCAGGAATAAATTGGATATTGACACATAGGCTGCTATTGATTCCGAGAACCTCTTCTGGGCCCAATATCGGGTGTAACATTCTGTAATTCTGACACTCTTTGTTGAAAACATGCGTGACTTTTGTTTGTCATAGATTTCGTTCTTCATAGGTGGTATGGCAGAGTCAATTGTGTGTCACATAAAGTCGCACAGAAATTGAGTGAAAGGCAGCAGCACAAAGGAGGAATCACCTCTCAACGAAAGTGTTGGCATGGCCGGCTGACAAAACAGAAACACTGACATCTGCTTTGACCAAGGATGTGCATTCTGAAATCCATTGAAAGTTAAACGGGTGACATATCCTCCGTGTGGCCGCGTCTCTGACGTACTCCGCACCATGTGTCATGAAAGTTCTCAGTGGGTTTTTCTGGGCAGGCTGAGGTGCGCTCTTGGGTTCCAACCCCGGTCCACCTCCAGGGGGTAGAGAAGGCGAAAGGTCACATGTGTTGGGTGATTCTTCAAGGACAGCGAGTCTTCACTTTTGGTATTCAGAATGAGATACGATCTCTGAGGGTCAGAAGTCAAGAAACGTATTAAAACCGCAACAATGCCCAAAAGAGCAGGTCAAGTGTGTCCACCGTGTCTGTCTGAAAAGATCAGGACATTGTGTGCACAACAGTGATCACCAATGTGCTGGGAGACTCTGGCACAACTGAGGTCTGCACACATTGTGTTCCTGACAACCAGCAATTTTGAATCCATTCGTTTGTGGTACAATTTCAGAGGAAGTTACAAACGAGGATCTAATTTAGTTGTCTTCGGCAGGAAACTTGTTATCTTTTTCGTCAAGGCGTAACACTTGTCTGGAGGTCTGTGGTTCCACCGACAAAATCAGGCACACAGCAACATGTTGAAAGATAGATCGCCCGGTTCCAAAACTTGTACTGATGTAATCTTTCAGTTCTCTTCCATTTGCCCAACTTTTTGTGGGTTTCGCCTGGAGTGGGGTTTCGAAAAGGTGCTTCATTGTAAATAAATTGCGTTAACTTCCCGAGACTTCCAGTGCTTTGAGAGTAAACACTCGTGCGTTTTTATTTGGCTTCTTTTCCTTTGTCAGAAAGTATCAGGTGGACTTGGTCATAATTACCTGCTCCGCACAGACCAATTGCTGCATAAATCTCAAGACATTCAATCTCCGCCTTGACTTGGGTCGTTGTGCGCACGGGCTCGGAGCTTAACCGATAACCTTGCACTGATCTGTGGATTTCTTGCGGCGCAAGAGGCGCCTTTCATATTTGGCTGCGGCTGTTGAAGTATTTTCACACTGTGTGACCTTCTGCGAAATCTGATCTCCACGCAATGTGGTTGCTTACAGGGAGTGTGAAGGACAAATGACCATCACTGGGGGTGAGGTGGACGGACAAGCAGTGACCAGAGAACATTAGTCTGAGTAATATTGTACAAAGCATCAGTTGCAAGCTAATGAAGAGGCAATGCTTTGGTTGTACTGAGGCTGGAGGGGAGGGAAACTGAAAACAGAGAATGACAATGCCGACGGGCAGAGAATGATGAACTCGCGATGATATCTACCTTTCTGTAATCACCGTCGCAGTCAGCTTTAATGATATACTTTTCTTCACTCGCTCCGGGACACGTCTCGAACATTTCCAATGCTGTCTGCTGGTTTATTACAGCCTTTGTGCGCGTTCGGAGTTGTTTGCGAAAAGAGAGGCGCGGTGAAATGGAGGAAAGCGTGCAAGTGCTCTCGCAATTAAATGTGATATGAAATTAGTGCCAGGGTCCAGGTGCAAAAAATTGCGAACTATTATATTCTTTGATGGGAAACTCAAGTGCGCTCCACTCACGGGCGTTTTACTCTCAAAGAGCCTTGGCATTGCACTCATTTTTGAAACAAACTGCTGCTATTTGCTTGTGTTTTCCAAAGGACAGCCGCCTGGAGATATTTGCTTTGGAGAAGGAGGGACAAACTTGATGTTGCCACCATATGCTCTCAGTTTGTGACGCTTTCTGCTAATTTCTCCAGGTGTTTGTTGACAGGCAGTGATAGATTGTGAATGTCGCTGTAAAATCAGCTTCGGCCGAACGAATTAGTAGGTACTTTTTATCTGACTGAGCTTTGCAGGTCGTTTCAGGAAGGAGAAAATGCATTTGGATGAAGAAACAGGCATTTTCGAATTCCGAACAGAGAGCGACTTTGACAATTCCAAGTGCAACCAGCTTGTCCAGCATGATCGGTTGAGCAACGAAGTATTTTCGACCGCAGACCAAGAATTAGAAGAAGCATTGAAAAGTCGTGTGGACTTTTGCGTCGACCACACCTGGGGAGTTCTTCAACTCCAAACTTGAAAAGATAGACCCGAACTCCACCACTCACCGCGTCGCTGAAATTGCCCATCATCGTCCGTGCCGGGGAAATCTTCCTCGCTCCACATTTTTGATGGGAAGCTTGCATGTCAAGGAGGCAAAACCTCGTCAAGAGATGTAAAGAAATATTTTTAGGGTTTTCATTTTCCTTTGCACTCAGCTGAAGCCTTGGTGAAATTATCGGGTTCAATAGGGGATGAATTTTTGAAGTGGGTAGACATCACGTCAACGGAGTGACAAGAAAATAAAGCCAGTTTGTATTGGAACATAATTGGAGAGCCGAGATCCTTTCACTGATTTTTAAACCTACATAATAATTTTTACTTTTCTGAACCCTTTGAAGGGTATGCTTTGGGTCAGCCCAGCGTGGGACACATACGCTTATTATAGGGTCAGTTTATATTTCTTTGCATGACACCGAGGCGCACACAAAGACATCAGTGATTGTTGACAAACCTCCCTCCCTGAAGGGAAAGACTTGAAAAGTTTCAAGCAATTTACCCCCTCCCCAACATCTGGTTGTCTCATGGTCGGGAAAGAGTCCGTTCTACAGAGGTGTTGTTGTTTACCTGCTGTTCTCATTTTCAGTGTCTCTCCAGCGTAATGTCCGCTTGTCTTCCAGATTCGTTTTTTTTGGACAAACTTTTTTTCCTCTCATTCTATTGCAAATTGACCAGACCTTTCTTGTGGAGAAAAATCCAAGACCGCAAGAGTGTCAACTTCTGGGGTACTTGTTCCTCCTTTTTTTTTTCTTTGTTGCTGACTTGCATAACTGTGATGCACATGCCTTTTGCGCGAATAGCTGTTGAGGTGTAAATCATGTAGCTGCAGCCCAGTGAGAACAAAGTCGGGGTCCATCACTTTTTAATAGTGACCACACAATGCCTCGTGATGAAGCACTGAATTCTCTGCTTCACTTCTCCGTGGGACGCGAGACACCTCAATGAAAACTTCCACATTTAGATGACTCTGTAATGAGCTTCTGACCTCGATTCTTTGTGACGAAGTAAATGAATTCCCACACTGCTCGTTCAAGGGTCCTCGCAGTTTCCCAGGTCTGCTGTCAACAGATGTCTGCCAATCTTTTTGTTCATTAAACTGATTTGTGGCAGCTAGACGCTTGACGCACTTCGAGAGGTTTTTGCTCTCTTTACTTCCCAACACATTTGTCTCCTGGAAGAATCCATGTTTCTTGGGCTTGGGGATGGAAATAGCAGAATTGTTCGCACAGAAAAGATGTGAGAACACTGTGGGATGTAGACACATGATCTAGAAACTGCACACTGTACTACATGATCAATACAGGAACAAGGTGGGAAATTCCCATCAATAAAATGTATTTTTACCTTTGTTCTCATGTGCGAGCGTGACCAGGTTCGCTGCGAATCCCCGCCCTTCGTCTGATCCGGGGAATCACACTGAGAAACAAAAGGAACCAGGAAGCGTCGTGGGGAAGTCAATGTTCAAGACCCAAATTGAGCCCAACGAGCACGCGACATCGGTTGACGTGTCAACTTCATCGATATGACTCCAGTTCCACCTTCTTTCATCTGTGCCGTTGCTTGGTGGGAGTCACAACTATTTTTTCTTGGATCCATCGTTGTGTTTGTAAACTGTCACGGTGATTGGTACGGAGTCCTCTTGGTTTGCCATTGTGGTCACAAGGTGCAATAATTTTAGTTTTTATCGTGATCTGACGTGTGTGGGCCCACGATTTCTGACTTGAGGTATGGTTGTCAATGCAGATTTTATGGATTTGTTGAAAAGAAAGTTGCGAATCAATCAAATTCATCAAAGAGTCTTATGTTCATTTTGTCCCACCAAACACGATTTTGTTAGTGTCTGAGTTCCTTGGTACAATTTTCGGTTCTTTGTCGTGTGTGTTTTGCACCAATGTATCTGGACCTCATGTGGCCAAACACGCAGAGAAGGCGAGTTCTTCTGCAAGTACCTCACACGTGTGGTGTTAGACACACAACTTATGGTGCGGCAGAACATAAAATTGTTGAACTTTGCTTTGTTGTGGTGCGAAGAAAAATGTTATCTTGGAGATGGAGTCACTAACAAGATCGGTGTCGTGAACTTGGGGTAATTTTCGAATTATTTTTCAGCAATGGGATCCACTAGCAGTTGAAGATTTCCTTATCTTCCAAATATCACGGAACAAAACTCCGCGCTCGCCTCTAGATTTTCAACCAAACATACAATTTCAGATAAAAATCTTCACATTCTCAGCTCCTTCAATGTTTATGGAGGCGAAAGAAGGAGTTTTGACCTTGTGAGTCGTTCGTGTGCAACGTGACGGACAGGGCGCTTCTCGAACTGTGCAATTGAAGCCAATATTAAAATCTGAGGCACAAATAAAGTTATTCTTATTTGATATCCCCCTGAATTTCTGACAATAAGCGAGTTGCGAGCCGTCAATACGGTTTCTCTGGAGTTCAGGTGAGAGGCCGCGGCGCACGGAGCTGCAGGTGATATTTACGACCAATGAGGTCGCAGCGGGGAGGTGTCGCGCTCTGGGCGCAGCCAATCAGTGCGCTGTGTGCGCCGCTGATGACGGCCCGGCTCTCCCGCCGTGGAAATTACAGTATCAACTTGGTCTAATTGAGTCGAGAAAAACTCGTGTAGCTGGCTGCCTGTCTGCGCCTCTCTTTGCTTTGGTTTTGTGCAAAGCGGGCTGTTTCTTTCGGCAAGGCTGCATTCAGAGCAAAGCCTCGGACGAGTAAGGAAGCGTGCAGAGCCGCCGCATGCAAGGAGCGCACGGTAGCTTGAGCAATGTCAACATCATAACGACTGCGATCACACAGGTAGGAGGATGATAAATCTACAGAGGTGAAATGCTTCAACACGAAACTTTTTCGCGGCCCGCTGGCTTGCAACACTGTACCCCTGGGCTCCAGGCAGCAACGCTCGACCTGGCGCGCAGTGAAAAAGTAAGACTCGAATTGGACGTCTGCTGTACCTGTGCTGAGACACAAAAGTCTTGTACGGATTAAGTTTCATGTGGGTCTTTTTGCACAGCTCGTGATGTACCGTGTGATGTTCTCCCAAGGTAACGTATGTGGACACTTGTCTTTCTTGGCACACCGAGTCGTCAGATTGCAACTTGAGATTACAGAGCAACTCATTGACTGCATCACCTTTTATGGATTTATGTTTCAGGTCCTTTTGAACCGAGGTTGGCATCATATTTTATGAAAATGTTGTGTTGTGGCGGGGCTGTTATTGACTCATTTGAAGTCTGGAACAGAACAAGTTGAACACATTTCAAACAGGAGCCTGTGTTGTGTATTTTCAGAAACACGAAGGCAGTTTGGAAGGCGTTTGTGGGAACTGAACGGGCAGCACCTGCACCGCCGTGTCATGAGCACCACTCATCGGAACCAGCAGGCCCCGACCACGCACCATTTGTGAAAGCGGATGATATTGTAAACACTCTCTTGATGTGGACTCAATTAAAATTTACCTCTGGAATTACCCGCTGCGCAGATTAAGTCGACGCACGCCTGTTCGCCGCGGATGCCGCGAGTCAGTCGCACCCGTTGCGTGAGACCCGGCCTCCCACCCAGGAGCCTGCAATTTGTACATCAAAGGTGACGAAGACTCGCTCTGAGAATCGGAGAACTCACATGTAGATTTATTCCACAAGGGTATCAAGGATGGATTTCGGGGCTTACTTGTGCCTGGCGGCCTGCTGCTCCCTGTGGCTGCTCGTCGCGCAGGTTCAAAGCCAGAACCCCAGCGACGACGAAATCCAGGGCGAAATCCGCTACAACATTTCGGAGGAATTACAACCCGGCACCTTTGTCGGCAATGTAATCCAGGACGCTGATCTAGGGACTCGATTCGGTGACGACAGGGTGGCCCAGATGAAAATCCGCTTCTTGTCCAAACCCGATCTGGATTTGACGATTGAAGAGAACAGCGGAGTGATTCGCACCGGAGGCCGGATCGACAGGGATGAAATCTGCCCCAGTCAAGACGAGTGCGACTTCAAGCTGGATATGGTCGCCATCATTCCCGGCACCAACTTCCTGGAAATCATTAAGGCCTCTGTGAGCGTCATCGACATGAACGACAACTGGCCCAACTTCCCCGTCACCGAGCTGCGGGAGCAGATCATCGAGTCAGCGGACCGAGGCACGAGCTTCCTGATCCCGACCCCCGCCGACCCGGACAGCGGGCGCCTCGGCATCCAGAGCTACGTGCTGCAGCCCGCCTCCGACGTGTTCACGCTCGTCGTCAACAAGAAGATGGATGGAGCGATCGAGGTGCGGCTCGTGCTCGAGGGAGAGCTCGACCGAGAGGTGCAGGACACCTACGAGTTCCAGATCATCGCGCACGACGGAGGCGACCCACCCAAGTCGGGGTCGATTGATGTCATCATCACGGTGGAAGACGCAAATGACAATGATCCTGTGTTTGATAATTCCACCTATGAAGTCAGTCTGTACGAGAATGTCCCTGTGGGTACCACCATTATCCAGGTACATGCCACCGACAAAGACAAGGGTCGCTACGGACAGGTTCTCTACAGATTCTCTCCAACCACAGAAGAAAATTACGGTCACGTTTTTGGAATCACCAACACCACAGGAGAAGTGTTCGTCAAGGGCATCATTGACTACGAAGTGAACTCCATCTACCATCTGTCCATCAGCGCCTATGACCAGGGTCCGGACTCGCTGCCTGGCGACACGACCGTCATCGTGAAGGTGCAGGACATCAACGACAACGCGCCTCAGATCACCGTCAACACGCTCGCAGCGACCGGCACCGACACCGCCTCCATTGTTGAGGACGCAGACCTTGACACTTTCGTCGCCTACATCACAGTGATCGACCCTGACTCTGGTGTGAATGGACAGTTTTCATGCAGCCTCAACGATAACCACTTCTCGCTCAAGCGCATCGGACAAGGCGAGTACAAGGTGGTGACCAAGGCCTTCCTTGATCGCGAGACAAGGTCCACTTATAATCTGGCCGTCATGTGTGAAGACGAGGGCAGAGAGACGCAGGTTGCCATCAAGCACATTCACATCGAGGTGGTCGATGTGAACGACAACGCACCCGTGTTCAACCAGAAGAGCTACGCGGCCGAGGTGCGCGAAAATAACCCCGTCGGCGCTGCCATTGTCCAGGTCAATGCCACGGACAAAGACTCCGGCATCAACGCAGAAATCATCTACTCGACTGATGATTCCGCCAAAGACTCCTTTGCGATCGACCCCTCGACCGGAGCAATTACCGCCAAGACGGTGTTTGATCGTGAACAAGTGCAACAATTCCAGTTTGAAGTGTACGCCTCCGACAAGGGCACTCCCAGCCACACGAGCACGGCGCTCGTTTTCGTCAATATTAATGACGTTAATGACGAAGTGCCGAGATTCTCCCAGGCCACTTACTCGTTTGGGGTGCATGAGAACAGCCCCATCGGCACCGAGGTCGGCGTTGTGCACGCCATCGACCTGGATTCAGAGGCTTACAACCAGTTCGAATTCTCCTTCCAACCCAACGAAGCCAGCATGGAGAAATTCAGCATCGACAAAGAAACGGGGAAAATTGTGACGAAAGCCGTGTTGGACCGAGAGAAAGAGCAGCTGCACATTTTGACTGTGATTGCAGCTGATAAAGGCGCTCCTCAGATCACGAGCACTGCCACCGTGTCCGTCTACGTGGCTGATGAAAACGACAACGACCCGGTGTTTGAGTATCCGTCCAAGTACAACAACACAGTGTACATTTCCAATCGCGTGCCAGAAGGATTCGTTCTCACCAGACTCCAGGCTCACGACAAAGACATTGGCAGAAACGGAAACTTGACTTTCTCCTTCTACGACGGCAACGACAAGAACTATTTCCGCCTTGACTCGGCGACGGGCGCCATCAGTGTCAACATGAAGCTGACTCACATCAGCTACGAAATTTTTGAATTCAAGGTTGTGGTTCGGGATCAGGGCATACCCGAGAGAATGGACACGGGCAACCTCAACATTGTGGTCAACCGCTCAATCGGGTACCCGCTGGGCAAGGAGAAGTCCTCGTCTCTGCTGGGACCCAACGCCACCATCGTGATCTCACTTTCCTGCGTGTCAGGAGTGATCGTACTGTGCCTTGTAGTCGCCATTGTTCTGCTGCGAAGAAATGATCACAGAGACAAACACAACAAATACGTGGAAACCTCCAAAGTGATCTCTCCCAGGGACCTGGAGCATCAAGGGGCCTCCACCTCTTCACCCAAGTGGCCTTTGGCGCTGAAGAAAAAGAAGCCCTCCATCCCGCCTCCCCCACCCGCCCCGGCCAGGATGTCAAACGGCCACGCTATGGGACTGGCTTTCGACGCTGAGGATACTCCACCAGAGAAACCGCCCAGGAGCCCTGCCAAAGCCCACGCCCTGGCTGTCTCCAACCCTAAATACCAGGTACGTACACACACTTCACATGTAACAACTCTTCATCAGGTGACAAACTCTTTGATACGCGCTCATTTCAGATTATTTCTCAGGTATGACTACTTTTCTTCTGCTCTGCCCGGAGGCAAAGTAATTTTAGCTCGAAAGGATGCACATATTTTTGAGACTGGGGAAGCCTGCCCGCACTGACATTTGAAGGACTGAATGGGAACAAATACTGTTGAAGGGAATGTGAATGTTTACCGCTAAAAGTAAAATGGAGACAGAGATTGATCATAAAACACCGGAAAACATTCTCAAACGAATCTGACACACTTGTTCTTTATGCTTGCCTCAAGTTCAGGACCTTTTGTGTGACAAAGTTCAGCGACGTCACTCTCGAGGAAGACTGGATTCTCAGCAATGCGCGGGAGGTCCTTTATCCCCAAGATATTTTGAGCTTTGGTGCAAAGTCAAGATTAAATTAATTTAAGGAAATTACTTTCAAAGACTTTGGTGAGAAAACAGAGGATGCTGATGAAAGGCTTGTTGGCACAGCGGCTGTGTCAGACGGACACACCTTTGTACTCTCTCTTCCCGTCTTTTCTTTGACCAAATTAGGCAATTAGAATTGGTTTGGACGGATTCAATTCTGTGTTTACGCTTCTGCAATTGCTTCATTAAATTCTACGAATATCTCGGACGAAAGCACTTGGGTGACGAAAATGACTAAGGGGATAAGCTCTTGAACAAATTAATACAGAACCCAAGTCTGTGGACTGAGCCCTGTTAGAATTGCAAAATCACCTCGTGCAGATTTGAAAGGGTCGTCTTCGCCATTGTCTTTTGAACTGGCTCTCGTCTTCAGGTGGAACTTGGCATGTTGATGTAACGTTGCGTCGCAAGACGCGGCAGCAATGCGCGTCCTGTGATTGAAGATGACCGATCGGTCCCCGTGAATCACGTCCACCCGACATCGCCTCAATACTGTCTCAGTCGCCTGTAATTGAAGTACAGACCTCCAAAAAGAACTCAATTAAAATTGTGGGCAGAAGTGTGTTGAAGTCTCAGTGGTAATCAATGGAGTTGTTTCAGTATCTCGGCCACCAGCGGAGGGAGGCTTGACACACTCTCAATTTTGAAGTTGAACTTCGTTGAGAAACAGGAGTCATTTGTGGCCCACACAACCTCCCGTTTCAAAGAATGTTCCTCGACAAAGGTGAAATATTGTGACGAGGAAAAAAAGCACTGAGATCTTCTGACAGTCCTTCCACTGGAGATGCCAGGTCAACGTATCGTTAGCATTCATGAACCGAACAAGATAATATCAGGCCAAGATTGAGCTCAACTGAATTACAAGATCATTTACAATCAGTTATCGGAGTTCAATTTCAGATAGACTAAAACCAGTTGATGAGAGATCATGATTGGCTTCTTTGATGTTGCTTGACCATTATGGAAATGTACCAGCGGTTTGTTGCACACTCTGTTGCTTCTTTTGAGCCAAGATAAGAGGTTCGACTTGATCACTCAACATCTGCAAAAATCACCAGTTGAGTCTGTTCGAAACCAATCACTCGTTCACATTGTTCGGTCACGAACTTCAGCGATACTATTGTTGGTTCGAGGTTTCGGTGAAATGATCTGACTCAAGCAACTCATTTCAAACTGGAGGATTTGAATTCTGAAGCTTTGAGGTGGCGAGGACGTCACTGCTGATGCTCCTGCAGAAGACAAGCCGAGATGCGCGTCTGACATCAAAGCAGACAATGGCACTTCAGCTTCCGAGAAAAGGAGACTCTTGATGAGTCTTTCTTCTCAAAAGCGAAAGCGCACTGGATTTTCCCACCCACCACATTCCCCCCGCATCGATTTTAGATCCGAGTCGCAGTTTGTGAGTCATTGGAACGTTACGTGAGATTAGCGAGGCGCAATAAATCCTCCATCTCCATCTCGACCAGCGCCACTTTCCATCCGAACCGTGGTCGTGTTAATCCGCCAAATAAGCTGCGCAGTGTGACGGGAATGGAAACGCACACAAAGAGCAGCCGCCAACTGCCTCTGTTGTTGCGTTTCTTGGTCTTACGGTTCTCATTTCGAATACTGTGTACTGTGGTGTCTGAGAATTTCAAACGCTGGCAACGCTCGGCGACAAAATTCATTAGACGAGACAAATATTTGCATTTGCGCGAGGAAGTGCAGAGGAAACGCTGAATTGAAACCACTTTGTGGCCTTAATGACCAATTTGTAATCCTTTGAGCAACTACAACATATCGAGAGTTCAGACGTTTCATTCGCCATCGAGAGTTGAATGTTTTCCCTGGGTAACGATTCAGCTGACCAGTCCGATTGGCATGCGCGATGAAGTTGTGACAACACTCTGGACAGTCCAAAGCGAAAGCCCTGCTCATCAACTCAACCGTCGTGGGTACAAATGGCTTTCGTTTTTCACGTCAGTTAAGTGACGAGTTGGTCTGTCTATTTCTGTGGCATCACCGAGATCTGCGTGAGCACAAGCAACCGGTACGCGTACGTTTGTTTCTTTCGGCGCCAGTCGTCATGCGTATCACAACACGACGATCATATTTAGCCCAGAAATGAAGGTCTCCCAGAAATGCATTCGCGGAAGAGTTCCAGTTACAATATTTACACCACTCCAAACTCATACATGTTATGAAATACGAGATTCACAATATTTATCTGTTCAAACACTCGCTATTTCCAGGTTGGTGCGCGAGTTTCAATGCACTTCCCTTCTTTCAGTCGGAGACCACCTGACTTTCATGTCTCGTTCTTTTATGGATGTTGACGTTTCTACTTTAGGCTGTGAAGCAATGGAAGTGACTCTATTGCTCCAAATACAACATTTTTGCAGCCACATAATAATGCACGTTGCCTGGCTGCACCGCCATCATGACACCTGGGAAATGGAGGCTCAAGAAACGCAGCACTCAGATCCCACCCGCGATAATTACTGAAAAGTGGTGATATTCTTTGATAATTCCATCAGCAAAAGGACAGTGGATGTGGGATGTTAGCGTGCACGTTTCGCTTTTTGTGGTGCTAATCATGTGCAATTCTCTCATAAAAGTGACATACGAGCGCAATAGAAATCATGCCTGCAGATTTTACACCTGATTTGATTCTGGGCTTCTTTTCAAGCCTCTGTGCTGGTGTTGCTGCACTTTTCCATGCTGAAGTTGCCACGATGCACTGCAGCCAAATTTTAACTCCAACCAAAACAGACTTTCCTTGAAAGTACGAGCGCTTCAAATTTATTTTGAGAAATGAAAAGAAGATATTGGATGCTGGTGATGAGTTGTCATTCGGTTAACTTCGCCATGCTTTATCAAAAACACATTATGTAATGGAATCCCCGAGTTGTTGAAGTGAGGAATGGGAAAATGCGAGGAAAAGTCAAACAGACGGATGAGCAATGGGCTCCCTACTGTCTTCCCCTCGGTGTGCATCTTGGCGGATCCGCGTATCTCGATACCATTTCACAGTACAGCACCAACGCAATCAGTTCTGCCTGACCTGTATCGCCAAATCTACCACACAGCTTGCTTTTTGCATTCAAATTTTATATGCTCACTGATACGTCTGGCAATCCGTCTTCTTTCTGTCTAATTTTCTCCTCCTTTTTCTCATCATCCAGATAAAGGATGCACAATCTGGTTGCGTTCTGGGGAAAGAGAGGCAATTCAATTTGTTGGTTTCCTGTTTGGAGCAACAGAATATGTTGATTATTATGTGAGAAACGGCATTACGTACACCGCAGTGTGTGTTACTCAGCGCATCAATAACAAAGCGCGCGATAGATACTTTTCCCTTGGTACTGTCTGACAATTGACACCGCATCCTGGAAATAGGTGTCGGCGCCGTCTCACAGAAACACCGTGCTCCACGATGAATGAAGCTAATTTCTGAATCGGAGGAATCCATTCGGATTGAGTTCATCTGACATTAGAGCAGTGTGTGTGCATTTACGGCTGTGGGGAAAATGTGTACAAAGTTCCACACGCGTCGTGTTGTGTGTGTTTGTGCATTGTGCACGTACATTGATATTCTCACAGGTAAAGCGGGTGCTCTAATGATGCGTTGTGCTCAAGCTAGAATTCAAGGTGAATGTGAATTGTGAGCAACATCACAACAGGACTCTCCCGGCACAAACCCCCGTCTTCTTCTTTGTGACTTCCTTTTGCTGTAATGGATTACTTGCGAAAAGACTTTGTGTTGAAACTGACAGACGCTCAACGATTTCACTTGCGCGAAATGAGTTGTAAGTCTTCAGCCTGATGCGACTCTGACGCGAACGTCACATCTTTGCTATTGTGCTCATCAAAATACGCAAATTATTCATCCCATGATCACACCGAACTGTATTAAATGCAGTTGAATACAGTCTTGAGTTTCGCTGTTCGTAGCTCGAGGCACACAGAGCTCGCAACACCTAAATCAATGCGCATGTTGATGTGCAAAATGGTGCTTGAAAGCAGCGCGTCATTGAAATTTATTTTTTGTTTGTAGATTGCACCGGCTGGCGCGCAGGGCACGCAGAAGTACGCTGCGATCAAGAAAACGAGTCAGCAGCCGACGACGCCGGGTAAAGCGGACAACACTGTGCCCTGGCTGCCTTCCAGTAAGGACATTCAGGTAAGCTGGTTCCCGACGTCGATTTGGTTTGCCAGGAGTGCACTTGTTCTTCACTGCAACTGTCCTTTTCCGACAACTGGTCTGGCTTGTGAGAGTAAAAGAGAAGAAACCAGGAAAATGCGCGAAAACGTAACGGATTCACAATTTGCCTCTTTTGACAAAGGACTGTTGGTTTACAACAAGTATTGTGCTCGATAATTTTCTGTCCGAAGTCGACCCCTTCAAATATTTGAGCACTTGGTTATTTGAAGAAGATTCCTACGGTTCTGAAGCAAACATTGCACATCTGCACTAATCTTGAAGGGGGAGTTCAAAAAGCGGATTCTGCGGTTCTTCGCTTTGTTACACACGCACAAGTTAAACTGGGATAACCTGGGAAATACCTTTGATGCGCCTTGTATGCGTGCGGGCAAAAATGGATTGAACCAAACCCAAATTCACTTCAACACCACAAGGAAGACCTCTTGTTGTGTTGCTGAGAATGAATGTCATCTTTCGCCCACAGCCAGGTAATATGAGTCGTCCTTCTCATTTGTAATTGGCCATTTATAAATTTAAATTCTATAATTTATTTCTTGGGGGTTTACTTTTTGTAAAAGACATCTCGGTATCGTGGTTGTTCGGTCATGTAATGCACAGCGACGTTCTCCGAAGGAGAGAAACTGAAGTTGCGCAGTGACCTTGTGATTTCTCCTTCCAACTCCTTTTAACAGGGCGATTCTGTGGTCCATGTTCCACGATGCAAAATGCCCATTTTAATCCTTTGGTGAAATCTGTTTGCGATCAGGTTCGCCTTTGTTCTTCCTGAAGAGCATTTGTTACTCGGGACCGGTTGATGTTCGGCCTTTGTTGCACTCGCCACGGTGTCCAGCTGCATGCAATGCGCATTTCACGAACTGACAGATATGATTATTCAAGCTGACTGCATTTAAATGAAGTAAAGCTTTATCTGGAATTGGAAGATAAGTAAGATTATCATCAGTGATACACTTATTTCAATACAATGACCCAAATAGACACACCTCGCTTTGCAACTGTTGTATTGCGGTCCACAAAATGATGACATGTGTCGAATGCAGCAGGCATGGAGACAACATTTGATTGTTGCTCCAGAGCGGCGTTTGCCCTTTGTTGAGTTTTTTTTTGTTTCCTTTGCCGACATCGTTTGTGACTGAAAAAAAAAAAATCTGAAAATTATTCGTTGTCTTGGGCGTCCACGAATTGGATTGTTTGCTTCCATTCCGACAAAAGCAAGACAAATGTGAATTCAGAAAATCACTTGCAAGACTCCAGAGGTTCAGACGTCTTTCTGATTGACTTGATCTCCTTGACAGCTCGGTGCAGATTTGAACAGGAATGGGTACACGAGAACCGTTTGACATTTACGAGAGTGATTGCGCAGATCAGGTGTGAGAGCAAAGGTGCAGAATTGTCGTGCAGAAGTAACCAGAGAGCAACGGGTGCCAAGGACACGATCCTGTTCACACAGTGCAGGGACGCGTTCGATGCCTGTCGTTCACTGTCATTACCTGTGAAAACGCTGTGTTTATCCTCAAAGGCCAACGTGTACGATGCATGACAACAAGGACTGCAGCAGCGAGGCAAGATTCGCCATCTCATTACGTGCATGAGAGAATTGGCCTGTTTCACATGTGAATTATGTACAATCAAAACATTTCCTTTTGCATAAATTCAAGAGAAATTATTATCCACGCTATGGATTTTACACCTGAGACAAGTGAGTTGGGAATGAAAGTTTGATGATGCGTTTTGCGATTGATCGCAGACTTCCCCGGCGGCCGTCCCAGTTGGGTGAATTGAATGCGCACTTTTGGCTGCAGGGGATTTTTTTGCTTCAATCCATAAGGCACTGCACATCCGGGTGTCGACGAAAGAAACTCCCAGAACAACTTTTACCTGCTAATCTGTTGTACGTTTTGCACATACACATCCATTTTTTTGCGCCATGATTCGATGAAACCAGAATCCAGCACTTGGCCTTGAGTTTGTTGCGTGGACAGTGACAGGAATTCCAGGTCAAATTCAACGCGTCGAGCCACGCATGGTGTGCGCGGGACAAATGCGAGAAAGTACAAAAACATATTTGATGTCAGTTGCGGTGCCGAGGGTCAATCGGGTATCTGATGGCCCCATCAGCGGTGAATATGAGCCTCGCAGAGAACTCGTGTCACTCAGCAGCGCGCTATTCACTCGTTATCTACCTGTGATCGTATCGGAAATTAAAGGGGCGACGTCTTGGAGTCGAGGTTTGCGTGAGAGAGGCGAGAAGCACGTCATTACCAGGGCCGAGGCCTTGGAAGCAGCAGTTTGTCAGTGCTCCACCCTGTCCTATATCTACATCATGTCAACGGACAATTTCCCCCTCCAAACGAAGTGAGCGCCATGTTTCTTAAATTGACCGTGCACAGGTGCCGGGTACGTCTTGCTACATTTAACTTCAACCTGAACGGCGCTTGGCAGGAAAAAAATGCAGTTTGTTGTCCTGGTTCATTTTCGTCACTAAACCAAATATGTTGGGGAATTTGCATTTCACAAACCTAACGATTTGAAAAGTGGTGCGGCAAGCAACGTGCGCATGACTGCAGGACTCATCTGCTCAAAATGGATTGCTGGCAATGTTGATTCGTTTCACCCTCAAACCTTTGTGGTTCACCCAAGCAGCTCGCTTGTACAGTCCATATGGCGTAATTTGGTGTGAGACCACATGTTCCGATTAAACGCTTGACCCTCAAATTTCAAGCTACAAATCCTGACCGGTGGCCGCAGGGGCTCAAGCCAGGTGTTCCAGTGCAACAAGCGTTGTGTGCTGATCAGCACAAATGTCTTGTTGGGCCCACAATGGAGGTGGCTCTTTGAGCGTTGGACGTGATTGTGATTAGCAGTAATTGCTCACAGATTGGTCTGATGCATTCGTTTCGTGCGCACCCGGTTCCAAAAACACACAACAGCTCGAGAGACAAAGCGCCTGAGCAATCGAATCCGTTTGCATGCAGGACTGGCTCGGCACATGTAAACCGGTGCAGGTAAAGCACCTTTGCCGAAACCATGTAGAGTCTAGACCTGAAGAAGCATTCTCTCGGTGTCATTATGCAAACCCATGTACCGCTCAAATTGAACATGCAAAGATAAGTGAAAATCTTCAGTCAAGCAGGGGTAATGTCTCGGCCTGTTTCGACTGGAAGATTTTGCAAAACATGCCAGTCAGAAAGAAAAATCCGGTTTTTTTTCTCCTTGGTGAAATTTTTAAGAAGCACGGGTCTCACAACACAAGCCATCTGGTTATCAAGGATTCAATTTGGTAACCGAACAAAAGCGCGTTGACCTCCAAACCCTGACATTTTGCGATTGTACGAGACGCTTCTGAAGTTGATTTACTTTAATCCAGAGAATATCAAAGGATTTGAGCAGGATAAGTTCAATGTGGTGCATTCCACCGTGAAAGTGTGGAAAGGAGTCGAACTGTAGTCGAGTAAAGCAAGTAATTTTCGTTGGTAAAGTCGTGAAGAAGACAGATTGAAAGAGCTGAATAAATGTGAGAAACACACAGGTGACTGGAATGGGCTTCATCCTCTCAAAGGTGTCGTGTCCTTTTGGGGGTGGTCCTCACCTTTTTGGTGCTCTTGAATGTCTGCACAAGGGACATCTGCAAGGATTTGTGATTGAGCACCAAAATGGCAGTGGCAAAAAGATTTGCCAAGTCCTATTTCGGTGAAAAGCAGACCCATGGATGATGGACTTGAGTGGTTTACACCTGCGAGTTCAGAGTTTGTGTTTGAAGTTGTGAAGCTCATAACACTTTGTTTCTATGGCATGCTTACAAATAGGTTAAATTAGGTTTGAAATTCATTCACTTTGCTCAATTGAGGCTGCTGAAAAAGGTTGGGCACCAATAATTTGCTTGAATGAATACAGGAAAGTGTCTCAGTAGGGTACAGGAGCATATGGTTGGAGCTTCCACCAAAATTAAATATTTTGCCTGAACGTGTGCACTTATTAGGAAAGTGTGGTTGGCCAAGACTGAATATTGTTGAGCAGTGCGTGTTGATATGAAGGTGGTGCTGAGGGATGACCTTTAACTTTCTGCAGTTCTGCGTGTGGGAACGTTTGTGAACATTGATGTGAAGTTTTATGAATTCTTTTGATTGTGAACAATTTACATCTTTGAAGTGCGCTGAGCAACAAAATTGCTCCTTTGTTCGCCGAGCAGACATCCTGGAGATTTGCTTTGTCGTGTCCTCAGTGCTGTGACCTTCTCCTGTGCGAGTCTCAGTCGCTCTCCAAGCGTTTGTGACCAGACGTGCACAGACGACAAGCCAGCGACACCTTCAGATACCCCACAGTGTGGCCCCAAATTTTTCACACACCCCGATCAAAGTAGAATGACCCCTCCCCAGTCAGAAAAATTTTCAAAATCTGGTGAACAAATTCCAAAAATTCAGTTCAAAACGGCTGTCAATGCCTGTTGACATAGCGCGTGTGTATACCGACAGGTCTTCTCGGTTTGGCTGGAACCGAATCTTTGCGCCCCCTTTGTTTGTATCATAGAGTCTGGGTCCTCTGGGAAGCTTGTCATGCTTTCAGGAGTTGCAGAACGCCCTTCAAACATCTGTGCCCTGCGTGTGCGGTCGTACAAAGAGAGCACCACCTCCGCCAGTGCCAAAACTTTTCGGTATGAACCAGAATGTTGCCTCTGGCCAACCCCAAATGCTGTACCCCAAAGAAAATCTCGTTGAAAAGGTGGCCATTGAGGTCGTGACATGTGCACTGCCAATCCATCCATCATTTTCAGGCAGCCTCATTTTTCACATCATTTTCCCCTTTTCTTGGTTTTGTCAAAAGTTACTTTGCAGCGTCCTCACGAGCCGAGACTGGTACAACTTCCATTTCCAAAGCATTTGTTGCTCCAAGTTGGGCAAATGTTGGGTGCACTCATTTTCAATGTGGCGTTTTTTCCGTGTCAATTGAAATTCAGAGACACCTGTCAGAATAGTTAGCAAGGTACATTTGAGAAATTGTGTTTACTCCATAAGTGAGGTACAATGCCAGTTTGAATACGAACAAGCGAGTAGCTTTTTTCACTCAAAGACCCCTTCCTAAGGGTATGCCCCGAAATAGACGATTCATCATTGCCCTCGACAAGCCTTGAATTAGGATCATGTCCCAAAACTGTGGATGCGAATACAAAAGCGTTGCATTTGACTATGAAAAACCTGTTGAGAACATGAACCAGAAGCCAACGTAACACAATGATGGATTTCTCAAACCGCCTGACGTTTTCGAGTGACTTATTTTGAACATCTTAAATAAATCTCTTTTGCGTTGAAAGGCCTTTCACAAATCGTTGCATTGCTGCGCCTCTTTCTTTGTGTCGACGTGTGCAGGATTGAGTACTTTCACCAACACTCTTGTTTTTCACAATAAATCACCAGACCCACCACCATCTTTTTCATCTCAGACACCCATACTTCACTCTCAACAAGGAGGCGACTCAAAACTCCTCACGCAGGCTTCACGCAGGTGGACGCTGGTGAGCCTGCATGTTCAATTCTGCTTTCTTTTTGTTCCGCTGGCGTCAGGAGTGAAGATGTGGACGTCATGCAGATCTTTGGTCAATCGAGTGATCTGGTGGTGAACCTTATTGCTGGAAGGACAGAAACAAATTTAATTAGTGTAATTTCCCCCCAAAATTGAAGGTTCATAAGGTCTAATTGCTGGCTATGGCAGCGAATGTAGTGACAAAACGTCAAACTGAATTGTCGTCGCACAATGTCTGTGATTGACAGCTGGTCAAAATTAGATCATTTTTCATATCTATCGTCAAGCTGATCGTAATCATTCCTGCCTCAGACTAGCTTTGTGTTCGTGACAATTTCAGTGTCCTTGCGGGTGCAAAACAGAATGCGCAGTACGTACGAACAGTGAAGGCTCTAGCAGCTGTCGAGTGATTTCGCAGATTTCGCTGCAGGGGCAAATTTTGGGAAAAGGTTGAGATGAGCAGGTAAAGGCAACTCAAAGGCGAAGGTATCCAGAGAGTTAGGTTCCCTGCATAACATTTTTCCCACCCAAGAAACCAGTGCATAACTCGTACTTCCACTTTTTGTGGCAAGCTTGTTACATTTGCAGTGCTTGCAAACTGCACGCACCCCAAACTCAAATTCAGTGGCCTTTCGTGCAGTCCATTTACCGGCTGAAGTGACCCACAACAAAAATCTACCAACAACAGGCCATCTGTAGAAACACTGCACACATGTTCGGGGAAAACAAATGTGTTGCGTGTTTCCGACAAGACTTGGTGCAACAATGTAGTTTTGTTTTTCATTTGAAAACTCTTCATACTGTTCTACAGGTGACTCTCTCGTCAATTTTTGCCATGTATGTCGGAGCTCGCACTCGGAAGGAGAAGAAAAGTTTTTCCTGCTCCAATGTTTTAACAAAACCTGCCCGACAGACACGTGAGGCTTTTGTTCACCAGTTCGTGCGAAGAACGGAGACGGAACTGTGACAGTCTAATTGTTGGGCAGTTGGTCACATTCAATAAATCAATAAGTAATGTTTAAAATAATTGTACTTATTCAAACAGTGGATCCCCTGGGTCAGGCAGTGCGCCAGACAACCCAGTGTTAATTTGTTCTTGTCACATACATCTCTTGTGCACGTAGATCCAGATTTCCACTTGAACAGGAGCACAACAGAGCCGTGGACCCTGAATACTCGTGTGTGATCAATCTGTGAGACTTGTGAACCAAACACGTTGATTGTTTCTCGGGAACAGCATCCTTGTCACCAACCACGGCCAATGACAACATTTTGCAAAGCACTGAACCATCACCTACAAAACACCGAGTGAATCCACCCAATCTGCACCGAGATAACTCGGCTGGGCAAATGTGAAAGACATTAACATTTGCCCGGAGCAAGTGTTACTTTCGCAATTACAAAGTCATCAATATTTCATTGTATCTGAATGGTCCAATTTGTTTGCAGGTCCAGAAGTACCTGGAGAGCATGAAGGTGGAAGGCGACAGCCACAGCACGTCGTCCGGGGAAGGCTCGAACGCGGACAGCGGGCGCGGCCCGAGCGAGGAGGGCGAGAACAACATGCAAGGTACGGATTGCTTTGTCGCTGTGTGAAGAGGAGGGGATGTCAGGGGGAGCTGTTTGGTTTACAGCTTTGTCCAGTGACTTCATTTGAGTCCCTGTTGCACACTAAATGTCGCTTGGTGTGCCAATATTTTGGATGAAACGTGGTATGAGGGACGACAAACAGAAATCCACTGTCATCGTTGTGAGGAAACAAATCTGACTTGAGTTCAAGCCGAGTCAAGTGGACGCGTTGCGTGAAAGTTTTCAAAATTTACAAAAGAACAAGATGCAGAGAAACTCATTAACCTGACGACGACAAATTGCGACCACGACAAACACGTGACGTTGACTGAACAGGCAGCAACTTCCATCTTCACAGACGCGCCGTTTGAAGTCTTTTTGCGAAAGAATGGCGGAAAAGACGAATTGGTATTCTTCCACATCCTTACCTCCCATTTCCAGTTTCTCTGTGTTGAGAGGCATGACTTGTGGTCCACAATTAGGCAACTCTCGGTTCGCAAAAAAGAACGCGTAAGGCCTTGGGAATAAGTGTAGTGTTTACAAGAATCTGTAACAATTGCTTTGTTTACCGAAATTCGTCACATTCATAATCATCAGAGAGCTTTCCATTTGCTGTGAGCTAATAAAATCTGGCCTGTTTAGTTCGTTGAAAGGAAATTACGCACAGGTACAAAGTCGTTTGTGCATTTGCATTTCGTGTTGTGTTCCGAGGCGCATCTTGCGCTTTGAAGTGCGTCGCATTGTTCCGCAGCCGTGGAACGTCTCCTGCTGTTTGGCACGTAGGATGCGAAAAGTGACTTCGCCATCGTTTGAAGTCCGAAAATTGTCAGAAAAACGACATAGTTTCGTTCTTTTGTTGTTCATCCAAGATTGAGGCTCTATCAAAGACAAAAAGGCTGTTTTGCTTCGAAAATTGCCCAAAAGTAGAGAGCCTTCCAGATGTTTGTTTTTGTTTGCTCGTATTTCCACGGTCTACGCAACGCAACACCTCAACTTTGGTGGATGAGACTAACGTATTTGGAGCCAGTTGATGTTTTCACAAAAGACAAGGAGTATCACCCATGAGAATTCGGCCAGTATCCAAAGAACTTAAAATTCTACTTTTACTGCCACTTAAAATTGTCAGCATTCAGCACAAGTTCTAACAGCCTGTCGTCCTGGCTTTGTTGTTGTGTGAGCACAATCGTATCTGGTTTGGTGTCTACCTCCAGCGAATTGACATACGAGCAGCAAAATTCTGGCCTTGTATTTGCCGTTGTTAGCGGGTCCGTGTTAAAGGCTCGTCAAATACGATTTGAAGTCCTTTGCACGATGAACAACGCCGCTCCGACTGATTGAACAAACTCAGTGGCAAATGGCGCTGTCAGCGCCATTTGATGCAGGTACTTCGAACACAAGATTGATGAACTCAACGGAAGATGATCAATTATTGTGAGTAAATATGGAAAATGGAAAGGCTCGTGTGAATATGCAGGTTACGCTTCACAGGCAACAGTTTCAATCGAGGCTTCAGTTTGAATTCAAAAATGTTGGAAACAGTTTCAACAAAATCATTGCACTGATACTGGCACAGAATGCTGAAATTCCCTTGGGCTCGTCGTTGCCTTTTTGATCAGAAGAATGACCACTGTACAAACAGTTCTGAAAATTAGAGGTTTGACAAATGGAGTTGTGGTTGTCAAAGAGGAAAGAGTTTCAAATGGTGAAGAAACTCGAATCAGTGCAGATTGTACGATGTGAAGTTCGGCTGGTATAATTGCGCATTTTGGTGAGTGTAATTGCCGCTAAGTATGAAATAGCCACAGTTTTTGCATACCCACAGGCGTGCAAGCCATGCTGAACTCGCAGTCTTCTGACAATTATGGTTAATAATTTCTTGAAGAGCCTCTGGTAACAAATAGGAAGCGAAGCATGGTGCGACGAGCGCCTTTTTACAGCGTTGTACCGGCCACGGTGACATATTGTGCACATACTTCGCGGGGTTTTCACCATATAAATCTGCCGTGTGCTGTGCGTACCTCAGAAAACAAAGACTTACGACAGTTGCCCTGAGCGTAAATTGTCGCTTGACTTATTTCAAGTCACTGATAACATTCAAAAAGACTAATGTCATAATTATGGACCAGTCTGGCGCTGAGGGAAAGTCACAAGAGTGCTGGCAGTCAGTCGTGCAGAGTACACTCGTTGCTGAATGAAACCTGTCGAATGACAAATTTCCTTTTTTTGTTGGTCGAAAAATCTGTCTGAAACACACCATACATCATTATTTCGTGTATTCTGATCCAGAGCTTTTCGTTTTCATTGCAGGTGGAAGTCGAAAGCGGCCGCACCCTGCATCTGGCAGAAGTCGCAGTTCTCCAGCTGCAGCCGCAGCTTCGTCCGCAGACGGCAGAGGGCAGCAGTCGTTCGGCAAAACGCACCCAGCAACAGCTTCGGCGCAGCTTTCCTCCACAGACACTTTCTACCACCCGGTACCTGGGCGTCCGGGCCACGACACGCCCCTCGACCCTCAGTACGGCTCCGCCGGGAGCATGGACCATCCCTACGGGGATCACAGTGGACCCTCACAGTTGCAAGCCAACTACACAAGCAGTCCCTACCTGTACAGAGACCACAGCGGGGTGCACAACGCCCCTCCCCACAAGCACCACAAAGCTCTTCCGCCGTACACAGACTTGAACAGAATGTCTCCGATACCGGAGGTCGGTTACCACGGACCCAGTCGGACAGCTTCCTACTCGGCGCCCAAGTCAGGCCCTGTGATCAATCTGCACAGCACCAACTCCTACAGAGACCCGCACAGACAGAACTCGGACACCGTCGTATGATGGTGTTTTCACAGGAAACTGCGCCCCGGGGACGCCGAACTGTCAACTGCATGGAAATGCGGTCTTGAATTCAACGATGCTTTACGTTGGTTTTCTGTGGTTGGACTGAGCAAGAAAACTGCCTTGCGTTTCACGAAGACTGACCCGTTGCCCTCAACGATGTAATTTATTCTCAATTTCTAATGGTGCTACAAACAACTTCAAATAGACGAACGCGTTTTGGTTTGATTGTACAGAAAACTAGAATTGAACGGTAGAACTATTTGTGGAACACAAGCTGACTCTGACAGGTCCTCACCACACAGCTGTGCACAAGGTGACACGATCAGTGACTTGTGGACGAACATTTAAAAGGTTTTGTTGTCTTCACACGGTCCCAGGTCGCGGCACTGCGGTTCTCACTCTCAGCTGTTGTGGTTGAGTCAGAAACCTGTCGGCCACAAAAGCATTTTGTGTGGGAACATAATTTGAAGTGTGACTTTCTTGCACAGTGTAGCTCTTTGAAATCAAATAAACATGTTCATTACTGTCAGCAACATGAAATTTAATTTTGCCGAATCACACAGTGCCAGTGCGAACAGTTGAACAATTCGCAAAGCCTTTGGTTTGTCTTGCTGCGTGTTCTCGAACTTTTGTGACTCGAATCGCACTCCAAATGTGGAGGGTGACGCTGCCAAAGCAAGACATGTCCAGAGCCCCAAAACCCGAGATGCGAAAGGGAGCGTTTCTGGCTCGAATTGCAGTCATCGCTTTGCGATCTGCTTCATCATTTCAACGTAGACGCACACACTTTTTGAGTTGTGGTCACCCTGGGAAAGCGCACTTTTGCCGTCACCTTTACTGCGACCGAAAAAACAAATCGCACTTGGTCGACGTGGCTGGTATTGTGCACCACACAAGAAAAAAATATGTGCAGAGAAGAGAACATCTCTGAGTTTAGGTTTTCATATTGCAACACCGGGCAATTCGGGCTCGACTTGTTCGTTTCCCCGGACAATCCAAAGAAATCACGTTGTCACAAACTGCTGTTTCAAAGTTTGGAAGTCGAGTTTGAGTTTGCGATTCCACCATTTGTGAATCACACAAAGAAGCAGAATTTCGCGATGTGACTGCAATTCTGCAGAGATCCTTGTTGGATATATGCGGAGTGATTGATCAACGGAAACGTCCGAAGACCAAACAACCAACCGCGCTCTGGCGGCTGAGAGTCATCTTGGGAGAGCCCCCTCTTCCCCGCGGGCTATCTTTTCGCATTAAAATCCTCCCCACGAGGCTCGAAAACAATCTCCGTGCATCATTCTGATTCACAGAATTTTCCCTCTGTGAAAACAAATGGTGATTTATTGGGGCGCTATCACCCTGGATCCATCTTCGCTCTCCAAAATCCCCAGAAATTTTATGAAAAGAAGAAGGCACAATGACTTGGCGGCTTGGTCCCTGCCGAATGCAGCGCGAGAGTATTGAGTTGGAGCTGAGGTAGAAAGATCACACTTTCTCATTTGTCTTGAGGGAACAAGTCCGTTGAATTTCACGCCACGTTTTGTGTTTTGTGAGTAAAGTGTCAGCTTTGTCGAAAAAGCTGTGTTGGTGTGAACAACAACTCTTCACTTGATTTGCTGATTGAACTGGTTTCATTCAGACTTTACACACCAAAAACAGACAACGCAAATCTTCAAAATACAATTCCGAGGGAGTTGAGTCAATGTTGAAAATGCAGAGACCTCTGTGACTCTGTCACATAAAAAGATCTTCAGAAAGTTTCTGTGCAAACACAGAGTTGGAGGTGGATGTTTCTGTTGCATAAAAATTAAGTGATAATTTCACATCAAGTAGTGCACTGTACATACGAATTGCGTTGTCATGTGATAAATAAAAATTCTTGTTTTCTATTCAAATTTGAAGAAAGCAAAAAGTGGGTTGGTTGTTCCCCTTTTCTTTCGTGTGTTCAAAGCATGAATGAGATAATGGAACTTATGCAGCGGACGGTAGAAAAAGTCGTGGATTCACATTCAAATGTAAATCCGACTGTTTCACTTTGTCCGGGAAAATAAAGCAAAGCGGGTGTACAAATACACACGGGCCTAAAATCGGTAAGTGTATATTTTAGAACATCGGCTTCTGTCAAGTTTAATCTCAACGCATTAACCTGTATTCCGTGGTCGTCTGTCTGGCGGAGACGACTCGTGCTTTTGAGGTTTGGGTTTCACAAAATGCTGCAAATGCAATGGGTTCCACCGGGCCACAACATCACAACAGACATGCGTTGAACCAAGAATGGTCAAGGCAGACGTGTCGTCCGATCGTCGCAGAAGCAGCACTCAGCAAGCAAACCCCAGTCCCTGATCCCAAAACATGTGTTTATTGAGGAGATTAGGAACGCTTCTTCATCCTGACCTTGTGTCTGAAAAATATGCAGGAATTTCACATCTGCCCCGATCTGGTACTGCAGACTCCCCTTCATTAGAGGTCGACCACTGTTACCTCCGCTGCGCAGACCCATCATTCACGACACCGTTTCGCAGGAGCGTCGTCGATCTGCGGTCTTATCGGTCAGGAATTCACCTCTCGTAACTCATCGTGGAACAGTTCAGGGGATCTATGCGCGGGGCTTCACGAAAATGAATTGTCAAAATTCTTCATTCGATCAGCAGCTGAGAGAGCAGCGTCGATCTTTCAGTGAACGCTTTCAACTCTGATTCTACCACGGTGCGGTGATCGCAATCGCCGGAGGCCTTGCGAAGTAGTGGTGCGAATTTTCAGTCACACACGGTGAATTGTGATCACCGCTCTGTGGAAGAAGTTAGTTC